>OCTW011581837.1_pt1 | contig 16668 bp, 9 predicted proteins | sample 1539671 | NCBI WGS metagenome assembly OCTW01 (sample SAMN02144230, study PRJEB22623) | gut metagenome | biome: sheep rumen | host: Ovis aries | place: New Zealand
CTTACATTATCATTCTATTCAAAGAAATTCCTTAATTCCCCTCACTTGGTGTTTTTTGAGAGAATATGTCTCTAATTTCCGCCTCTTCCTCCTTTTTCAAAAAATAATCATAATATTGATGCGTACCCAAGCAATCATATAGTTTGCATTCAATAAACTTCTTAAGATAGGCATAGCTAGGATAATAAGGCATAGTTGTAAAGCTGAATAATTCAACCACATTTTCTTCCTCACCAATAATATAAGCTATGGTTACACTATTCCAGATATTTGCCTTATTAACAGCAAGCATTGTATTCTCCATTAGACTCGAGTTTTTGATATCAATTTTCTTCCAACTATTGTCAATTATTTCTATATAGTTAAAATTCTTATCAAATGTAATGGAGAAATCAGCATCACTGAAAGTGAAGTTGATTCTATCATCCTCATCTATCTCACATTTACTCCCCAAGCCCTCTATGATATTAACAATGGCATTCAACATAGCCTTGTTTTCCGAAACTGAATACGGATCTTCCATCAAGTCCCATAGCTTATCACTTACCATCTCCAAGAAGCCTGGATAGTGACCAACAGGATGCGCCAAGATAAACTCCATCTCCTCTTCTGTCATCAAATTCAGAGCATCCTCCCATTCTCTCTGTCGTTCATCCTTGTTCATAACAACAGTAGTTCGAAGTATATATTATGCTTTACTATATGTCACACTGAATGCTCTACATCTTCGCTCAGATTGGCGGATATTGCCTAACGAGAATCTATCAAATTTCTCGTAGATATCCAAGCCTCTCGACAGCGAGATTTTCCAGCCATTATCCATTTTTATCCATCTGTCGTGGTCTGCCTTAAAGTCGTAAGTAAACTCAATGCCACAACCTTGTAACTCATCCTGCAAACTGTCGAATATCTCTCGGATCTCTGCCAGTTTATCTTCATCATTATGAGTACTTACATGGATACCCAGTTCTTCTGCATGGTCACTAACCTCTCTTATTGTCTGTATCAGCTCCAGCAGATTATCTATTTGGAATGGCGCACGGATATACGGATCTACGATATCAAAATGCTTGGCTGTTTTCATATAATCACCAAACAAAGACTTATAGGTTACGCCTTTCTGATTCATTCGGATATTAATCATACCCTCTTTCAGATAAACAATCCTTGGTCTTGGTTGTTTTTCTTCTACAGGTTTAGCCTCATCAAATGGCTTAGCATCCTCCTCGGTAATCGGAGGTTCTGGTATAACAGGATTCTCTATCTCTTCAAGAGTATTAACCTTCACCACATCGCCTGTATTTACCAACTCATATTCAAACTTAGCAGGTTCTGCCTTGAATGTTTCATCTATCAGATACAGCTGATCTTTCACGCGCTTTCTGCCTTCAGCTGCAAACTCGATGATTTCAAGTGCCTCTTCATCTGTATAGTTACCATCAGGATACAGTAACTTTATCATACCAGAGAATGTCTTTCTGATAGCCAAATGGTCGCGCTCAGAGAGTGTGCCACTAAACTTCACGTATTTGTTCATCTGGGCAGACAGATCGAGATTACGCATCTCGTGCAGCACAGCTGAGATATAGTCTGTAATCAAGCCAAAGCCCTTGGTGAATGAGTCCTTCTTCAGCATCTTCATCTCCCAGCCAGGGTTATACAGATGGATACGATCCAGGAATGCACCTTTGATGAAGGCTGTGGGGATAGACTCAAACAGATGACTATTCTTCAGCATAAAGGGTACGGTATGTTTCGTGTTACCAACAAAACACATCGAAGCAGAGGCCTCATGACTACCCTTTCCTCTGTTAAACGACTTATTAGCCAGATAGTTCTGCATTGTGTCAATCATCACAGCATCTATGTTCTTACCCTTCTGCTGCTCGTATTCATCCCATGCCACTAAGTCCCAATAGCCTACAAGGCCAAGAATCTCTTTATTACCAGACATCTTTACGAACAGGCGAGCAGAAGTCACATCTCCTCCACTTACTAGCACGCCATAGGGTGAGAACTCTTGGTAAACATGCGACTTACCAGTACCCTTAGGGCCTAGTTCCATAAAGTTATAGTTATTCTCCACGTATGGCAGCAATCTGGCCAGCACAATCATTTTTTCTCTACGATTCAAACGCTCAGGGTTCAAACCAACGGTCTGCACCATAAAGTCAATCCACTCATCAGTTGTAAACTTTGGGCGTTGATCAATAAACTCTTTCAAATCGATATTCGAAATCTGTATAGGCTTAAGTGTCTGAACATCCCATCTCGTTGGCACATCGTCGCCAGGAATATATCCTATAGTGATGATACTCCACACACCATTCCCCGACAGTAACTTTGGATTTTTCGTCACAAAATCTGTAGCCAGAGGTACTCCACGAAGCCCAAGGTTTGCGAATTCAGCCTCGTAGCAGTCTTTCTTTTCATTGAGTACCGCAGATATCTTATCAATAATACGGAATCGTCCATTTTCTCGAATCTTACCTTTAATTTCCTCAGCCTCAGCACGATTGATGTAGTTATTACGGATAATATCCTTTACCTTCTCTACTCCTTCGCGAATAATCTGCTCATCATTGCTGGCACAATACTGTCCCAGTAGATACTCCAACACGTAGGTAGGAACAGGTAGTCCACCCTTTACTTCAAAGGCCAAGTCCTTGCGAACCACTTTACCTTCGAATGCCTCAATGATTTTAGTTTCCAGATTGTCCATATCTTAAAAATCTTGTTCTATCAATGTTTTATTTATCACAGCCTTCTTAACCAGTGGGTTCAGTTTGCTGTCATCATCTTTATCATAGATGCGCAGCTCCATTAGGTTGGCATCTGTCTGAGTATTCAGCATCAGTTCTACGCTGGTCAGTCGATTGTTCACATTCTCATCGTCACTGCTATTCAGAACCACATCTTTCATAGCCGTAACCTGTTCGTTACCAACATAAACAGCGCATTGTACAGTTCTACCCTGCAGGTCTTCCGAGATAGCCTCACTCTGAATCACAGTAAACTTCAACCTGCTCGATGTCATTTTTAGATTAGCCTCCAGCACAGATACGCCGACTTTTTCCTTACCCTTAGTTTTCTTACGACTACTATATATTACAGGAATCAATAGTTCTTGAAGCGATGCGCCACCATGTGCAAAGCTATATCCTCCTGGTGCAGAAAAACGATTTGTGCCAGAAGGTGCAGCCACCCACATCGTATAATCAGTCATCGCAGAGACTTCTGTTAATTTGAATTTTGTAGCGCCCTCAGCATCATCATCTTTTCTTGTAAGATAATACCTTGTCTTCTTCTCTACAAAATCCTCTTTTACGGGGTGTTTATCTTTCTCCTTAAAATCAATATCGTTCAGCAAAAATCCATGATCTGAAGTTAAGATAACATTGGTGACATTATACGATGCATGCAGTCTTCCAATAAATTCCTTAAGTTCATTCACAGAAGTTCTACATTCATTAACCGTTCGTGAAGGATTGTCATTATGTCCTGTATCATCAATTGTATCATGGAATACATAAACTACAGGTCTGCCTTTGAAATAGTTAGCTCTATTTTCATCAGAGTAATTCTTAACCTTATCAAAGCTAACACATAATGCCCCTTCTTTAAATTTAGCAAGTTGAGCGGTACATTTTTCCTTTGATATATTTGTCGTACACTCACCATCAATCTTCATATCAGGACCATCAAGCACTAACTCAGAATAAGGAAAGAGCGAATACTTTGCAAATTTAGTCTCTGAAGGCAGAGTACCAAGCATCGCTTCCATTCTTGCGCTATGTTTAATTGTGCCTAACTTTTCCATGAGTTCTTCAGCCATTTCATAGCGAAGAGCATCACTGATAATAACAGTTACATTATTCTGACTATTCTCAATATTATCTTTGTAGAAATCGTATTGTCTACTTAGTGATATAGATTTAAAACCATCACCCTTTTCCTTTAGACACTTGGTCCATTCCAAGTTCAGCAGGTTTGTGATTTTTGCATAATGCTCATTTAAGCCGTCTCTTGTTTTATAAAGCACTTTGCTTATAGGCATTTCAGACAATTTCAACTGATAAAACGTCTCCACAGACAAACGATAGTACTGATCTATCAGATAGAACCTCTCTGTATAGAACTTTACATAATCATCTGGAGTATTCAGCACCAAACTACCAATCGCCTTTGCCTTTTCGTAATAAAAAGCCAACTGGCTTAGATAGTCGATAGTAGGCACCACTGGGCTATCTTCAGCCTTTTTTTGTTTCAGCGCTCTCAGATTACTATTTGCTCTTACAGGATCAGCCTCAATCTGTCCATCTGCCAACTGGGCTATAATTGGCCAACAGAGTTCATCGCTTACATAGTGATAGTTGGCATCCCATCCATACCATTTGATGATTTCCTCTTCACGAATATCCTTTGAAAGTTTCGTCAGGGCTTCAGTAAATATCTTCTCCAACTTTGGCATTTGGGCTACGCGCTCCAACAAGCGATTTATCTGCTCAATCTTTGGCTGGCTCGTAATCTTATAAGCCTTATAATCGTCAGCACTTATCTCAGGCAATAGCTCAGTAATGGCATTATATTTGATTGCTTCTGCCACTTTTTTGACTTTCTCATTGGTATTTACTTCAAAAGTATAACCAGAAAAATCTATAAGCCTCTCGGAAAGAGTTTTCTCCAAATCAGGTTTCTTCAGCAATTTAGTAAAGAAGTCTGTAGAACGCTTTGCATTATCTGCTCCACAAATAACAATCAGCCTGATAAAGATATCCTCCCATGAAAGCGTAATTTCTTGTCCTAAATATACAGACAGCATAGCCCTCTGAACCACATCCATCGTAAACATATCACGATTCATATAGGGCTCAAGAGCAGCCTTAATTTTCGTATTATTCAAATCATCTATATGCTTACTTACAAATGTTGCCAACTCTTCGCGCAAACCATACTGCTGCATAAACTCCTGATAGCCCTGCTCTTGGAACACAGAATTGGCTGTCATTTCTCCCATCAAGGCAAACTCTGCCCTTTCTTGAGGGTTCTTGGGTTCTCCTTTTTCAGGGATAATCAGTACCACTTTCTTACCCAACCACTCCTGATGCATCTTGCATTTCGTAGCAAAAGCACAGCCATCATACGTTTCATAGAGGTAGTTTTCAGGCCATTTGGTCCCCTCCAACTCCATGCTATGCACATTATTAGGGTCGAATACGAACAGCACATGTAAATCAGGGTACTGCTCAAAATAGCGATATATTTTTTCTTGTATACTCATATATTATACTTTTGTCACATTCTTATGGTTTAACATACCCTGGATGTGTGGGAATCCATCTCCAACGATCTCCACTATCTTATCAAAGTTTCCTACGATAATAAGTTTCGACTTGGCTCGAGAGAAGGCCACATTCAGTTTGTTTGGCTTATATAGGAAATCAGCCATTTCTGATATATAATCAGGATCGCCAGCAGTGAAAGAATAGATAATCACCTCCCTCTCCTGGCCCTGCATCTTATCTACCGTATCAGCAACAAGTTCACTCTTGTCTTCATCAGATATCTCCTCGTGCTTCCTTATTCCTCTCCTTATAGTGGCAGCCTGCGCTCTAAATGGAGCTAATACAGCAATCTCTTTAGCAGGCACGCCTTTCTTCAAGAAGCCTACGATGGTATTCACAATAAACTCAGCTTCCTTTTCTGACGCCTGGCATCCTTCATCTTCTACCTGGTGAATAATAACAGGCTTGTCGAAACTATATAAAGGATCATCACACTTCACCATATCGCCACAACCTTCATTGTTAGCTTTCACCTTGCCATCATAAAACAGGTCTGACACATACTCGCATATTGGCTCGCACATACGGAAGCTCGTGTCAAGCAAGGTATAGTTTCCCTCCGTCATCAGTGTCTCAAATGCAGATTTCTTCATATAGTCTGGCACCGACTCTGATGTAATAATTGGTGGTAATTGTTTATGATCGCCAGCAAGAATTACCTTCTTTGCGTTAACCATACCCATCATGGCTAAAGGAATCGTCATCTGCCCCGCCTCATCTATAATTAGCGTGTCGCATTTTAAATTCCTTGCTTTTGATGTATAGAACGAATGTGGCGTTAATCCAATAAGCCATGGAGATTCAGCATTGTTTAAAAAAGTAGAATTTAAATTAATAATATTCTCTATTTTGTATTCTTTACCATTAAGCTCTTGGCTACATGAAGGAGCATTATATGGTTTGCCAACTTTGGCAAATGGCATATAATCACTTAAGTTTGGACAGAAATCGAACACCTTCTCCAGCGTATTGTTAATTGCCATATGGTTGGGACCTACCACTGCTACTTTATGTTTGAAGTACATCAGTTCCATCAAAATAATGAGTCCTAAGACAAATGACTTTCCTGTGCCAGGAGGACCTTGAATCAGGTAATAATCATCTGCATATAAACTCTTAAGAACAGCATTCTCTTGGCAAGGAAGCATTTCCAAACTCTTCACCAAATCTTTATATAAGTCATAGCATTTCTTATCTTCTATAAAATGAGGTAGCTTTTTGCTATTTAATAACAAATCATTCCAATAATCTATATTAAATGGTAAACCTGCAGTAAAATTACAGTATATGCGATCTCGCAAGTCTAAAACATCTTTATCTAATACTAAAGGAACATCATAGAATGGCTCCAAATCATATTTTCTATCATATAGGGAAACGCTAACACAAATCACACCTTCTTCTTCAAAAGAGTATAATGTGCATTTCATTCCATTATACTCACCATCTTCATGCAGAAAAAGTGGATCACCTTCCTTAAAGTCTGATAGGTTTTTGCTTATTTTTACTTTATATAGGTATTCGCGATCTTTTGTAGGCTCACAATAATCACGTACCAGATAAACGTCCTTAATTGCCTTTCTCTTTCGTATACGATCTGCGAGAGGAAGCTTCATTGTAGCCTCCCAACTCTTCTTGGCGGCCTCTGCTTCGAGGTCAAAGAATTCTGATATGTCGCCTCTCCTTATCATAGGATAGTCCTTTATTTCTCAACCATTTCTTTTATTTCGTCAAGCAATTCTTTATATTGATCGCGCTCCTGTTTCAGCAACTGATTGGTAAAAGTAAAGTCTTCAACATTCTTTTCCAATTCAAGAATCTTTTCATCCTTTTTGAAAAGATCAATTACGAGGTTCCTTTCCGATTCAGATGGTATATCCTTTATCTTCGTATATAATTCCCAGACTTTTTGTATGCTCAAATTAGAATACAGAAAATTGTTCTTATATCTAAGTTCAATCAAAGATGCTGACTGTTTACGTTTATATGAGATAAGACCAAAACCATTCTCTAAATCGTCGGCAAATACACAACCTTCGTGATTAATAAACTCAAATTCATACCAATAATATATGTTTGAAATGGGTATTTCACTCATTTCATGCATCAAAATACACTTGTATGCATTGCGCAAAACATGTGGTGTCATTGAGTATTGAATAGTATTATCTTCAAAGATACTTACATAATGGGTCCTATAATATTTTCCTGTCCATCGAGGGCCTGTTTCTTTTGCTCTATTGGTACAAAAAGTAGCAAGTTCTACAAAATCTATTTTGTCCATATCGTATTCAGGTTTTAGTTACTTGATTTTTGCTAATATATCACCAAACTTAGCGTAGTTGACTACAACGCCATCGTCGAGATCGAAATCTATCTGTTGGTCTGCAACCACATGCAGGCGATCGTGATACTCCATGCACTCATCCAAGTCCTTTTGCAGCTTTTGGTACAGCTTGCGCTCCTGTGCAGTTAAGGCAGAAACACGAGCATCGAGGCTTGCAAGTTCCTGGCGCAGGTATTCGATATGTGGCAACAGATACTTATTACGAATGTTCTCTACCGTATATTTGTTCATGCGGTGCATATAGGCGATGACTTGGAAGGCACCTTTCTTAGAAGAGAACAGCCAATAGATAGGCCTGTTCTGATACATCTTCTTATGATCCTTCCAGAAGTCCTTTATCAGATACTGCTCTACGGATTTGCCAAGAGCTTCTTCAAGGTAATTCATGTTGTCTGTCAGCGTTTCTTCGCCAAACACCAACTTGACAAAGTCTGTGAGCCTGTTCACGCAATTATCATCAAAGCGTGAATCCTTCGCCATCAATGGGATAATCCCGTCATCATCTATCTCGAAGGTTCCTTCATGATAGTGATAAGGTGCGATCTCATCTGCTGATGGATTAGGATGAGCTATGCAGAGGCCCTTCTTATCCAGCCTGTAGCGTCCCATCATACAGCCAATTGAGTATGATATAAATTGCTTCATAATCACATCCGGATGCCATATAATATCATTGTTCTCAATAGAGATTTCCCCTTGTTGCAGAATGGTTATTTCATCCAGAGGTACATCTGGAGTCAGTTCATCCTGGAGTCCATAAATCTCAATAAATTGACGATTCAGTTCTTCTTCATTGGTATGAAGTTCTACGAATTTCTCAGTCCACTTAGTTTTAAACTCTTCATATAAACTATTCAAATAGAAAGATGGTCGATTATCAGAAGAATAGCTACCAAACTGACCATCCTTATCAGTGAATGTACATTCCAAAGGAATATCGCGAGTCTGGTTTATATAACCGACTATTTCATTCTCTTCAAAGTCCCAAGAAGTTTCGTGAGCATCCCAATCTTGTTTCGAAATAGAAATATTCTGCTCTACTAATAGAACTGCATCATTACATGGTTTACAATACGGAATTCTAGCAAAATCACCGTTTGAAAGATTAATAGTAGGATTTATTATTGGTACTATTGTATTAAACAAGCAGGAATTAACATATGCTAATGATTCATATAATTCTTTTTTATCACCACGAAAATAACTCATTCCACACATATTAAAAGTGTAACCATCTGGAATATACCTAAAAGTTGGTCGAGTAGAAGAAATTACACTCCATGAAATACATGGTTTAAAATATAGTTGTCTTGATGGGAGATGATTACCCATTAATAAAAGTGCATCATAATTTTCTCTGTTAAATGCTATTATATAATCATTATCTCCATACCATTTCGCCCTTCCACCTTTATTATGAGGGAACCATTTATAACCACTTTCTATAGCAGCATCATTTGAAGCAGCATCAAATTTGATGTTCGAATATGAAACTTCAAACCATAGCCTTAAAAAACGTGCATTATCTCCTGTTGCCATACCCTGTTTAGAATCCCCAACAGATCCAAGAATAGGATTATTAAATATCTCATATAATTTAGAACTTATCCAATACGAGATAGGAATTCCTGGTATTTTTTTAAAATTGTCTTGACTCACTTCACAATAAGAGATTTTCGATAGGTTATGTGAATTTAAGAAAAGACTTTCCTTATGAGCACAATCACCGCCATCAACAAGTCTGAAATAATTACCTCCATAATGATGATTGAATTTATTTACCACAAAAGCAACGTTTTGAACAACCTCGCCTGTTAATTCATCAAATGTATGAGGTCCCAAATGTAAAAGAGAGTCTATATGATAGTTATCAAGTAAAGAATGACGGAGTGATTCAAAGGATGACAAAAACATCCATGAATGCATATTTATCATCCCATATTTGCCCTTATTCATTAATCTTTCAATAGCAACAGCCATAAACACTGAGAAAAGATCAGCCTTTTCTTTTTCAAAATTTTTTTTCACATAGTCCAAGAGAACAACATTCATGTTGCTGCTACCCATATAAGGAGGGTTCATTGCCAAAGCTGCATATTTCTCAGTGAGAACTAAGATAATATTAAACCCATGTAAGAGGTCTCTGAATGAATCTTCAAACTTATGCATTTTCTTTTGCTCTTCGATGCATTTAATGATGAATTCTCTTGTATCCTCAGAAATATCGAACTTCATGATACTTCCAAGGTTCTGAGCCTGCTCCATCAAAATAAAGCATTCATCAAGTTCTTTATAAGTCTTTTCGTTTGCCCCTTGTATCTGTAAAGCACAGGTCATGTGTCCATTAAGGTCTCTCCATGTATAGCGATCTACATTCGGCATATCATATACGCGAGGCATGATTTCACCATCGAGGAACTTCGGATCTATCTGAGCAGCCTTTAATAACAGCGCAAAAGTAGCGAGCTGCTTGGCGCGAGTATCAAGGTCGATACCTGTGAGGTTCTTGGTGAAGATATTCTTAACGGCATCGTAACGACTATAACCTTCATCAATGTATAGGCTGTAAAGCAAGTCAAAACCTTCAACAAGGATATGACCGGAGCCACAGGCAAGGTCAGCCAATGTCAGGTCTTCGAGATTGTCTATATTGAGGATAGTCTCCTTAGGTGTCTTTTCTGTGGGTTCCACCAAATATTTCCAATCTTTTTTCAGAGGACAGTATGGATTGTTGTCCAGATAGATACGACCAACTGTATTCTGCACCATGTACTTCACAATCCAGTTGGGGGTAAAAATCTGAGTGGCAGCAGGGATGTCTTCTGCTTCAGCTTTTTTACCCTTCTTGAAGGATGCAAATACTTCATCTTTCTTCTCTGAGATGTAGAACTGATAAAGCCAGCCTATTAACTCTGCAGAGCGGAACTGCTCTTCAGTGATATATTCATTGGTATTGTTCAACAGGTCGATGAAGCGATTCTGCGAAAGAATATCGTCAGGCAATAACAGCTCCAGATAAGGCGCAATGCCACCAAAGCATTTGCTGATGACAGCATTCTCACGACAATAAGCAATGATGAGAAGTGCAAACTGTTCCTGTGTTTTGGTGTCATCCATCAGGAGATTGCGCAGCCTGTTCTGCTCATCGTCAGTCAAGGCACACATAATGCTACCTCTACGTGCCTCACTGACAATATGGGGCACACGTATCTCAGGATTATCATAACTCAAAACAGGCTCGATAAAATGGTTTTTCTGCATGATACGGATGGCAATCAAGCGATTGAACCAGGTATAGGCAGCCTCTTCATAGACTGCTTTTACGCCAACCTTCTGGATATGCTCATTCAGAGCAATCCATGAATCATAGAATCGTTCATTCTCAATCATGCGCCCTTGGTATCGCGTACCTCCCTGCACCTTTTCTGGAACATCTGGTGTACGACCTTGTTCATCAAAACCTAAGGCCTTGATGCGTTGCATCACACCTTCCTTCAATATCTTGCGCGATTCTATCGCAAACTGTTTTATCTTACCTGTTTCCATTTTACTGTATGATTACGTCGTCCTTACCATTAATCTTGGCCATAATCTGCTTTTTGAGTTCTGCCAAGTAGGCATCCACATCAGCCTCGGTGCGGATGGCCTTTGATCTTGTTCTCAAATTAATGCTAACTACTTTCGCCTTATTCTTATCCTCAGCATATTTATTGATAGCAGCCACCTGTTGGTTAAAGAAATCGCTGGTATCAGTATACAGCTTCAGCGCATGTAGGCTATCTGTACGTGTCTTGGTTAGAAGAACATCTTCCTTATTTGGAAGCTTGTATTCAGGAATACCAAGATTCTGAATGAGTTGCTCTAACTGCGCAAAGCACTCATCGTAGGCTTTCTTTACCTGCTCTACCATCTGGTCGCGCACCTCGCCAATAGCGCCTTCAACATTTCGCTTCAGCTTATTGTAGCCAGGCATCTTATCGATAGGCCATGCATCTTGCTTAATCTTCTTCAAATCAGAAGCCATCTGACGGGCATCAGCATCCAGGAATTCGAAGTTTTCTTCATTGTGATTTACGAATGACAGGAAATCAACATACTTAGACAACTGATCCTGACAGAATCCACTGATACGAGTGCAATTGTCTATCTCCTGACTAATGGTCTCCTCGCCATCAATGAAGATATTGAAGAATGCCTTGATATCACGCGTTTCGCGCCACGTCTTCATTTTATCAAGCACATCGTAGAGCACTTTTGCTAGAACAGCAGCACCTGCCTCTGTTAGCTGACGTGCATAGCCTTCATAGTTATTATGAACAATAGGCGACTTCTCCCCCATTCTACAATAATCAAAAAGTTCCTGCGCATCGCTTGGCATTACAGATACAATCTTGAAGATACTCTTCCATGCAGCAGTAAACTGGTTTACCATCTCCTGTGGAATCTCCTGAGCTGTAGTAACAGTAAAGAGTGGTTTATTCTTCTGCAGATTCTCAGCCACAGTTTTACGATCCACATTAGGATTATTGTTATACATGAATGCGCGCTTGCGACGTACTACCAGTTTATTCAGCACAAATAGAGTACAGAACTCGTTCCATCCATATGGAGCCTGACTGAACTTCTGGACCACATCAGTTACAGCAGTATCGTGGCCCTGCTGATTCAAGAAATTCTCTACTACCTGTTCTGGCATGGTCATCTCGGCTTCCAGTTGTGGATTTAGCAGTTTTGCTTTCAAATCAGCTGCATTAGTTGGGTAATCTGGTGTAGAAACAGCCTTGGCATATTTATAGATTTCAGCCAGATGAGCCTGCAAGGCTGCCTTATACTTTTCGTTACCCTTCTTCATGCCAAGTTCGGCTGAAGTAAACACATTAGAACCACCTATAACCTGACAGTCATCAAAGATTTCGCGCAAGGGCTTCTCTATACGGTTCTTCTTTATTTCAGCTGCCTGCTCTCTAAAGGCATTGTTGGTCTTGGTGCGCTGTTCGCTCTCGTTGGTAGCGTGTTGCAAATAGTCCTGTACCTGGCAGAACCAATAGAAGTCGTTAACTAACTGACGGTCTTTATAACCAGGCGCCATAAAGAATACCAATCTGCGAGGATCTTTATTATATGTAAAAGCATAATTGCTGGCATCGTCAGTTTCTGCTTGCATAACCAGTTCCACCTGAACGTCTGTATTGTTACCAAAGAAGGTACGACCAAGTATACTCAGGCTTACAGAGAAGTTACTGCCACAATAGCCTTCCTTGTTTGAGAAATTGAGATAGCTATTGAAAAGCTTATTAAACTGCTCAGCCATAAAGTAGTTATCTGGACGACGATTAGCAATCAAGCTGGCCACTTCTGACTCATCCTCGCTGTAGAACTGCCAAGTGTCAGGTGCGCCTTCCTTTCCCAAAATCAAGCGGATGATACTCTCCTGCTTCAGGAACTCCAGCACACGCTCTACTTTCTGCTTCAGTTCCAAGCGGTTCTGGTCGATGTCAGTCATCAGCAGTGTTACTACATTATCAATAGTAGCAGGGAATAGCATCTGGTCGTTCTCACTAATGTTGCAAATCATGTAGAGCACATCAACCACTCGCTTACCAAAGTCAACATCCTTATATTTTACTATGACGTTATCAGCATTGCGACGCGCTCTGCGGCCCTTAGGCTGCAAGCCAGCCTCGAACATAGCAGAATAGAACTGATCAAAGGAAATAAACTTGCCAACTTCCTCATCACGGGTATTATAAACAGTGTTATGGGTAATCTTCAGCACACTACGCTCATTACCCTTAACCTCTTTATCCACAAACTGCTTGGTAACGAATGAGTCGAACACTTGAATAAGCAACTGGAACTGATAAGGCACAAATGGATAATAGCTGATAAAGTCTTCCTTATCGCCAAAGCCATTATAAGATGTAGGCAGATTGAACTGATTGGAAATGGCATCCTTGTTGCCATCATATAGTTTACCAATCACTTTAACAGCATCCTCTTCCTTACCTAGCACACGTTTCTTGGTAACGAACTCAGTATTAGCACCCTTCAAAGCAACACGCACAGGGAAACGTCCCTTAATCTGTCCGTAGTCGTCAGCTGTATTCTGAACCTGAATGCTATCTACCAATTCTGAAAGATCCTGCTGGGCAGTACAGCCTAACCAAACCTTTCCACTACAATCCTCTTGAATGCGAACCACAATCTGCTGGAGTTGCAGCAATAGCTGGCGCTTACCACCAATAAACATACTTATCTCGTCGATGAAGAATAGCAGACGATAGTTATCACCACGACTCTTGATATAATTATTGAGCTCAGCAGTCAGGTTCTCAACACTCAGCGAGATATTGTTTGTCTTGATATTTTCTCTGATGGTGTCGTAACTAAGGTTTGGTTCAGTCTGTTTAGCAATCTCCATTACAAAGTCGATTTCTGTGGCAGCTAACTGCAAACAGTCATGTTCCCAATCAAAGCCCTCATCATCCATCAACTGCTTAAACTCCTCGAACTTTCCCTTCTCGGCCAATGGTTTTTCGAGATATTGCGCCAATGCAATATTCTCTCGATTATATCCACGAAACTTATTGAATTCCTGCCAGATAGCCTTGGTAAACGAAGCGTCTTCATCGCGTTTATCGCCAGTTACCTTATCGCCAATATTGAAGAGCACAGTATTTATCTCAGTATTCTTCAACCATTCTTTAAGGGCGCGCATATCTGCCGGATAGACGTCGCTTTGACTCTCTGGATGGGTAAGAGGATCGCGCTCCAAAACAGCATCTTCAAGTCGAGCTAAAGCTTGCTCTCGATAATCAGAAAGGAAACAATAGTTCAAATATTTCAAGAAGTGAGATTTACCAGTACCGAAATAACCGTTAATCCAAATACCATTCTGATGGTAATTACCCTCGCGGATAGCATTTAGTACCATATAGAGATAACGGATAATCTCATCGGTGAACACATACTCATTAATTTCCGTTTTTACTGTATCTGGCGTATAATCTGATACAGACACAACGGGATTTAGTTCTTCCGTTACTTTGCGCTTGTAAATATCTTGTAACTTCATTGCGATTGTTGTTTTATTCGTTAATTAACAGGCTGGCTCGATATGTATGATCATCATCGAGTTTACCAAAAAGCATATAAGAATTACCTTTCTGTTCACCTGGATAGAAGATGATAAATTTATAGCGACTACTCTTGTTTTGGGCTTCGTAGCGAACCAACAGATTGTTGACTCGCAGATATGGGAACATGGCTCCCACCCCATACAAAAAGACATAAGGACGAATCATTTCGTCATCGTTCTTGCTCACATGTGCCATGATATGCTGATGCAGGAACTGCATAAAATCATCACTATTTGCCAAATCACGAAGACTCGTTTCCAACTCTTTCTTCATTGTCTGCTCCTTATTCAGGAGATACTCCTTATAGCTGCTCCACTTTCTGCCAAAGCTTCGTCCATCAAGGAAAGCTGTAAACTCTTCGAAAAGATCGAGCAGAAGCACATCGACATTATTGTTTGGGCGACGAATCTTTTCACGGATATCGTCTATCTGTCGCAACATGTCGTACTCCTTGGTAGCATCATATTGGAACATGAAGTAATTATAGTGCAGATCACCATTTCTGGGATCCTGGAAAGCCTTGCTACATAGCTTTTCGTAAAGCTGTTCTACTGTCATCGTCTTCATTTGGCCTGCTGTTTTAGTTCGTTTACTCGATATGTGGGCAAGAAACAGGCTTCCAAGAACCATGCTTCGCCTATACGGATATAATACATCCAGTCGCTATCTGATAAGTCAGGTATGCATAATTCGGCTGAACCATTCTTTATCAAGCCAGCCTGATGAAGCATCAGAATATAGACCGAAACCACTTTTTTACGAGTAGATTCGGACCAACTATCAACAAACGAATCCTGTGCAGCCAACTCGTTAATATACAGCATCACATCACTACTATGCATTTCGATACTAGAAGAACGCCACAAGTTTAACGTTACACAAATGTGGATATCAAAAAGCAACTGATAAGTCTTCAATATCACATATAGGAGGGCTACACGCTGGGCATTTTCCCTTAACTGCAAATAATGCTCCCAAAAAGCTTTAGGCACAGCATCAAACCTGCGTTGTAGTTCGGAAACCACACGCTTACGACTATTTAAACTATTAATACAGAGCAAATTGTTTTCCTCAATTTCCTTCTTCAAAAGATCCGAAGCGTTCTCTTCACTCAACAAAGGAATAATAGCTGTCATTTCCCTGTACATCATCGATGCAGCAGTGAAAGCGGCTGAATATGAGCTTTTTAAGTTTTGCTCAGTCCTATGTATAGTACTACTCATAGCTGCACCCTCCATGTGGTTTGGATACACCTATGGCAGACCGTTTTGCTAAAATTTAGATTCTTCATGCTTGGTAGGAGCTTTAAATCTTTTTGCAATCTGGTTTTAATTACTCTCATGTTACGCAGGCACAAAAAGAAGGCGTAACACTTTCCAATGTATTCGAAGTATAGGCCGCTCCTACCACAGATAGCCACAGAACCAAACACAAAAGGAAAGAGCACGCCTATAACGGACGTGACTCTCTCGAATTGTTTGGTTCTTTTTGTACAAGTTGCTTTGGTAGGAGCCTTTATACTTCAAACGTCATTCGACAAGAGAACACGAGTTCTTCTTTCTACCCACGATGTCATGCAAAGTGGCCCGCACTCACATCAGAGTTTGGTTATCGCCAGGAATAAGCACAAGGCCAATCTAGGCAAATGCCACAATGCAGCGACAAAAGTACAAAGAAAAAATCAATTCAGCAAGAAAATATAGGGGAAATTTAAAAAAGAAAATAAGAAAAGACTAAAACAACAAAAAATTGGCAAAAAGTTTGGAAGAGATTGAAATATATCGTATCATCGCAGCGTCAAAACATATATCAGTCTTTCTCTTCAAATGGCAGTTCA
>OCTW011586052.1_pt1 | contig 16664 bp, 16 predicted proteins | sample 1539671 | NCBI WGS metagenome assembly OCTW01 (sample SAMN02144230, study PRJEB22623) | gut metagenome | biome: sheep rumen | host: Ovis aries | place: New Zealand
GACAAGGCCGGCGACATGCACTACGACGTCATATCCGCGTTCATCAAGTCCATGCGCGGCAGCGACCCGGATGCGACGCTCTACTGGCTCGCGCGCATGATCGACGCGGGCGAGGACCCCAAGTTCATAGCGCGCAGAATCATGATTCAGGCGTCGGAGGACGTGGGCAACGCGGACCCGCAGGCGCTGCTGGTCGCGGAGGCTGCGTTCAGGTCCGCAGAGGTCATCGGCTACCCGGAGTGCCGCATCAACTTGGCGCAGGCCGCGCTCTACGTCGCGCTCGCGCCAAAGTCGAACGCGGCGGAGGCCGGCATCGACGCCGCCCTGGCCGAGGTGCGAAACGGTCCGCGTCGCGACGTCCCCAGCTACCTGCGCGACCGTCACCGTCCCGGGTCCGAGGACTACGGCGAGTACCTGTACCCGCACGACTACCCGCTCGGCTGGGTGCGTCAGCGCTACCTGCCGGAGGGCCTTGCGCGCGGCGCGTTCTTCCACCCCAGCCCGCGCGGCTGGGAGTCTTGGCGCCTGGAGGCCTCCGCCCGCGACCGCCAGGACCTGGAGGACGCCGAGGGACCGGCCAAGGGGCCGGCGGAGGGAACGCACGGTGGCAAACCCACCGCGAATGGGTAGAATGCGTAACGTAACACGTGCCATGGGGATTCGCCGGACGGGTCCCGTGGCCTAGGGAGAAGGGCAAGGCAATGGAGATGTCACCCCTGAGCATCCTGCTCATCGTGCTGGTCGTCGCGGGCATCTGGGCGGTCGTGGAGCTTGCGCTCACCATCCGCCGCGCACGCGGCGCCGTGGACGACGTCACACGTGCGGCGAACGAGACCATAGAGCAGGTCCAGCCCGTGATCGCGAAGCTGGACGGCGCGATGGACGACCTCCAGCCCAGCCTGAAGCAGGTGGACCCCATCGTGGCGAAGGCCTCGGTCGCCCTGGACGAGGCGAACGAGGGCCTGCGCAAGGTGAATGGCATCCTGGGCGACGTCTCGACGGTCTCCGGGACGGCGGCCGGCGTGACCGACGTCGTGAACCAGGTGACGAACGCCGCCGCAGACGCGGCGAGCGGCCTTGTGTCCAAGATCACCGGCGTTCCGCAGGCGTCCGGCGCCCATCACCTGAAGAAGGGCGAGGCCGCGGCGGCCATCGAGGCGCCGGAGGCGGAGGAGCCACCCGCGCAGGAGACGGCCCCGGAGGAGCGGGCACACGGCGGCAACGGCGGCTACGTCACGTACGGCGAGGTCGGCGTGGCTGCATCGAAGGAAACGGACGAGAAGGACGAGCGCGACGCGAACGCGTCCGAGTAGGGGAGAGCATGACGGAAGAGAAGAGCGTCCGCCTGAGCGTGCCGGCGGAGCCGGAGTTCGCGAGGGTGGTTCGCATGACGGCGGCAAACCTTGCCGTGCTGTGTGACATGAACGTGGACGATGTCGAGGACCTGCGCATGGCCGCGGAGGAGGGCTTCGTCTACAGCTGCGCCACGCGTCCGGCAACGTGCGACGTGAGCTTCGCCATCGCCGCGGACGGCGTGTCCATGTCCTTCTCGCTTGGCGACAAGGAGCCGGAGCAGTCCCAGGACGGCGAGGACCTTTCCCTCGTCGAGCTCCTGCTGGACGCCGTGTGCGACAGCTGCGAGGTCACGGACGCCGGCGAGCTCGTCCTCGTGAAGGGGATTGGCGGGACCGATGCCCAATAGCAGCGAGCGTGGGACGGAGGCCGCGCCGCGCAGGCGCATCTCGTCCAGGATGCCGAAGGGCAAGCTCGCGTGGGACAAGGACCGCACGAGGGAGCTGTTCAGGCGCTACAAGGAGGAGGGGGACGACCAGGCCCGCGAGCAGCTCATCATGAGCCACCTCAACCTCGTGCGCTTCCTGGCCTCCAAGTTCAAGAACAGGGGCGAGCCCCTCGACGACCTCGTGCAGGTGGGCACGATCGGCCTCATCAAGGCCATCGACCGGTTCGACCTGTCACGTGGGCTCGAGTTCACGACGTTCGCCACGCCGACCATCATGGGCGAGATCAAGCGCCACTTCCGCGACAAGGGCTGGTCCGTGCGCGTGCCGCGGCGCCTGCAGGAGCTGTCCTCCAAGGTGAACCAGGTGACGGACGAGCTCACGAAGGAGCTGCAGCGCTCGCCGTCCGTCGAGGAGATCGCGAAGGAGCTCGGCACGTCCGTCGACGAGGTTCTCGAGGCGATGGAGTCCTCGAGCGCGTACAGCTCCGTGCCGCTGGAGGGCACGGGCCAGGGCGACGACGATGACGCGCCGTCCGTGATCGACCACTACGCGACGGAGGACGAGGACCTCGCCGCCTCGGACGACCGCATGGTCATCGAGGACACGATCAAGGACTTCTCGCCCCGCGAGCAGGAAATCATCCGCATGCGCTTCATCGACGGCCTCACGCAGGTCGAGATTGCGAAGAAGCTCGGCATCTCGCAGGTGCAGGTGTCGAGGCTGCTGAGGCGCACGCTGAAGAAGGTCCAGGAGAAGATCGACCCCGAGGGCCTTATGCGCTAGCGGGTGCCGTGCATGGAGGACGCGTTGCAAGAGGACGTTTTGGACGAGAAGGACACGGGCACGGGGCGGAGGGACGCCCTGGGAGTCTTCAGGAGCCTTGGCATACGGGCGTGGGCGTTCATCGGCGTCGCCGTCGTGTTCGGCATCTGCGTGTGGGCCATGGGCTTCATCTGGCCCGCGGTGGAGCTTCTTCTTGCCGGCGTCGTGATGGGCTTCGTGTGCAGCCCGCTCACGAACTTCCTCGAGGACCACGGCGTGAACCGCACCATCGGGGCGCTTGTGGCGCTGCTCGTGCTCGTTGCGGTGCTCGTGGGCGTGTTCCTGCTGCTCATGCCCCCGTTCGTGGAGCAGCTCGCCGAGGTGCTGCGCAAGGTCCCGACGTATGTCATAAAGGTCAGGACCTCCGTCGACGGCTTCTGGCGGCGCTACGGCAACGCGGGCACCACGGACGTGCAGCAGAGCGTGAACCAGTTCGTGAACTCGATATCGGGCATCGGCATCAAAGCGTCCTCCGAAATGGCCGAGAGGCTCTCGACGGGCCTCATGAGCAGCGCCGTCTCGTTCGTGAACGGCTTCGCGATACTATGTCTCGGCCTCGTCCTCGCATACTGGTTCGCGAAGGACTACCCCGTCATCGCGCGGGAGTTCATCACGATCGCCGGGCCGCGCCACGAGCGCGGGCTCTCCGTACTTCTCGCCGTCATGAGCCGCTCGATGGGTGGCTACATGCGAGGCACCGTCATCACGTCCGTGTTCGACGGGCTGCTCTCGTGGGTGTTCTTTGCGCTCGTGGGGCACCCGTATGCGGGACTCGCCGCGATCCTGGTGGGCGTGCTGCACTTCATACCCGTCATCGGCGAGTGGGTCGCCGTCGCGTTTGCCGTGCTGCTGGCGCTGTTCGAGAGTCCGATGCTTGCCCTCGTGGCTCTCGTGGGGTCCGTCGTGATCCAGAACGTGACGGACAACGTCGTGTCGCCCCTGGTGATGCGATCTGCCGTGAAGATCCACCCCGCGCTCTCGCTCATCGGCCTCTTCATCGGGAACAGCCTGGGGGGAGTGCTCGGCATGCTTCTTGCCGTGCCTTTGACCGCGGCCATCAAGAGCGTGTTCGTGTACTACTTCGAGAGCAGAAGCGGCAGGCAGCTCGTGTCCTACGACGGGGCGCTGTTCCAGGGGACGCCGTTCCACGACGCCCGCGGGGGCGTGGAGCCCGCGTTCGACGCCCTGGACGACGACCGGTTCTTCAGGGGGTCGCGGCTGGTGGACGGCGCCCAGACCGAGGCGCCCGTCGCGGATGAGCCGCCAAAGGCGCGCGCACACGCCCTTGCGAATGCGCTCTCGGACGCCGTCGAGCGGGCGAGGGAGAGGCGTCGGGACGGCTCGACGCACGGCCCCGAGTCTGGGCATGATAAGGATTTGCACAAGTAGATGAGGATTGGCGTCCGCAACGTCTCCATCGAATCGTAGTATTATGCGCTAGCGGAAAACTGCCAACGAGGTCGCGCCATGCCGCGGGGCCGTCAACAAGGAGAACCATGAGCACTGCTGACTACAAGAACATGACTACCGCGGAAATCCGCGAGGACTTCCTCAAGTTCTTCGAGGACAAGGGCTGTAAGCTCTACCCGTCCTCCTCCCTCATCCCCGAGGACCCCTCGCTCCTCCTTGCGAACGCCGGCATGAACCAGTTCAAGGAGTACTACCAGGGCACGAAGACCATGAAGGAGATCGGGGCGACCTCCTGCCAGAAGTGCCTGCGCACCAACGACATCGACAACATCGGTGACGCGCGTCACCTCTCGTTCTTCGAGATGCTTGGCAACTTCAGCTTTGGCGGCTACACGAAGGCCGACGCGATCGCGTGGGCGTGGGAGTTCATCACGAGCCCCGAGCACCTGGGCCTTCCGAAGGACCGCCTGTACATGACGGTCTTCGAGGACGACGACGAGGCTATCGAGCTGTGGCACGCCCAGGGCGTCGAGTACGACCACATCTCGCGCCTGGGCGAGGAGGACAACTTCTGGGCGGCCGGACCCACCGGCCCGTGCGGCCCCTGCTCCGAGATCTACTTCGACCAGGGCCCGGAGTTCGAGGGCGAGAAGCCCGGTGACGACGGCGACCGCTACCTCGAGTTCTGGAACCTCGTCTTCACCCAGTACGACCGCCAGCCGGACGGCTCCATGCCGGACCTCCCACACCGCAACATCGACACCGGCATGGGTCTGGAGCGCATGGCCGCCATCATGCAACACAAGGGCTCCAACTACGAGGGCGACGTCATGAGCTCGCTCATTGAGCTCGGCGAGCGCCTCTCCGGCAAGGAGTACCATGGCAGCTCCAAGGAGCCGCAGGACAAGAGCCTGCGCATCCTGGCGGACCACTCCCGCGCCGTGACGTTCATGATCGCAGACGGCATCCTGCCCTCGAACGAGGGTCGCGGCTACGTGCTGCGCCGCCTGCTTCGCCGCGCCGTCTACCACGGACGCCTGCTCGGCATCCAGGGCGCGTTCCTGACCGAGTACGCACACGAGGTCGAGCGCATCATGGGCGAGCACTACAACGAGCTCGTGCAGAACAAGGCCCTCGTGGACGGCATCATCTCCGCGGAGGAGGAGCGCTTCGGCGCCACGCTGAACGCCGGCGAGTCCATGCTCCAGGCAGAGCTCGACAAGTTGGGCGAGGGCGACGTCCTGTCCGGCGAGGTCGCGTTCAAGCTGCACGACACCTACGGATTCCCCATCGACCTCACGCGCGAGATCTCCGAGAGCGCCGGCCACGAGGTGGACATGGACGCGTTCGACCGTGAGATGGACGCCCAGAAGGAGCGTGCGCGCGCCACGGCGAACCGCGACGCGTGGGGCAAGGCCAACAACGTGTGGGCCGCGCTCTCCGACAGGCTCGACGGGACCGTCTTCGACGGCTACGACCACGACGACCTGGACGGCTGCACCGTTGTCGCCCTCGTGAGGGACGGCGAGGAGGTCGCTTGTGCCAAGAAGGGCGAGAAGGTCGAGGTCGTGCTCGACCGCACCTCGTTCTATGGCGAGATGGGCGGCCAGATCGGCGACACCGGCAGGATCTTCGCGAACGGCCTTGAGCTGAGGGTCGAGGACACGTTGCACCGCGAGGGCGGTTTCACCTCCCACGAGTGCGAGGTCGAGGAGGGCGAGATCAGCGTAGGTGCCACGGTGAGCACTTCCGTCGACCACGGTCGACGTGAGCTCATCCGTCGTAACCACACCGCGACGCACCTCCTGGACGCCGCGCTGAAGGAGGTCCTGGGCGAGCACGTGAACCAGGCGGGATCCCTTGTTGCCCCCGACAGGCTGCGCTTTGACTTCACGCACTTCGAGGCCGTGACGACCGACGAGCTTGCCCGCATCGAGGGCGAGGTCAACGCCCAGATCTTCGCGGCGAAGCCCGTCGTCACCAGCGTCATGGGCATCGACGAGGCGAAGGCCGCCGGCGCCGTCGCGCTGTTTGGCGAGAAGTACGGCGACGTCGTGCGCGTGGTGTCCGTCGGGACCGAGGACAAGCCCTTCTCGCGCGAGCTTTGTGGCGGCACGCACGCCCGCAACACGGCTGAGCTCGGCTTCTTCAAGATCGTGAGCGAGAGCTCCGTCGGCTCGAACGCACGCCGCATCGAGGCCGTGACCTCCGCGGGCGCCCTCGAGTACGTGGACGAGCGCCTGGCCGAGATTGACGAGGTCGCAGCCGCCCTGAAGTGCCGCCCCGCGGACGTGATGGCGCGCGTGGAGCAGCTGAGGGACGAGAAGTCCGAGGCCGAGAAGAAGCTGAAGGCCGCGCTCGTGGGCGGTTCCTCCAACCAGGTCGCGGACGCGGTGAGCGCCGCGGTCGACATGGGCGCGTACAAGCTCGTCGTCGCCCACCTGAGCGGCATCTCCGGCAAGGAGCTCAGGAACGTCTGGGACACCGTCCGCGACAAGATCGGTTCCGACTGCGCCTGCGTGCTGGCCTCCGAGGCCGATGGCAAGGTGGGCCTGCTGGCGGCAGCGACCGACGGCGCCGTGTCCGCGGGCTTCTCGGCCGGAAACGTGGTCAAGGAGATCTCTGGCCTCGTTGGCGGCAAGGGTGGCGGCAGGCCGAACATGGCGCAGGCGGGCGGCAAGGATGCGGCCGGCATCGAAGCCGCGCTTGACGCTGCCAAGAAGCTCCTGGGCGCGTAGGGCTGCCTGTGAGGGCGCTCGCGCTTGACATCGGCGAGGTCCGGATTGGCATCGCGGCCAGCGATGCCTCCGGAACCATCGCCGTTCCCGTGAAGGTCCTGCCAGCGGCGGAGGTGCTGGGCGGTGCCCGGAGCTTTCGCTACGTGCTGGAGGATTACGAGCCTGACGTGCTGGTGTGCGGTAGGCCGAAGACGCTTTCCGGCGAGGACGGCCCCCAGGCCGAGCGCGTCATGGCGCAGGCGCGGCAGATTGCCGAGGCCTGCGGGCTTCCTCTGGAGTTCGAGGACGAGCGGCTGTCCTCGCAGGAGGCCAAGCGTATTCTGAGGGAAGAGGGATACAACGAGAAGAGCATGCGCGGCCGTGTGGACATGGTCGCGGCGTCGCTCTTCCTCCAGACGTGGCTTGACGCCCAGAGGGGGTAGCGCAGATGTCCGAAAGCTCCGGCAGGAGGGGCGCCCACTTCGCACGCGGGAACGCAGACGGCGCTCGCGCGGCGCAAGGCCCCCGCAAGGGCGGACAGGGCGAGCGCGCCGCGCGTGCGCGGCAGGCAGGGCGCGATAGCCAGAGGCCGCAGGGCGGAAGGCCCGCCGCGCGCAAGGCGACGGCTCCCGGCAAGCGCCAGCCCATCTCGCGTACCGGTGCCATGCGGATGCAATCCGCGAACGGCTCGGATCGCATGTCCTCCCGCACGGCGCGCACGACGCAGCGCGCCCGCTCCGGACGCAGCCACAAGCGACAAGAGCCGCAGGGCAGGCGCGGCAGGCTCAGGTTCCTGCCGTTCGTGCTGGCTGCGGTCGCCGTAGTTGCAGCCATTGGCTTTGTCGTGGTGCCGCGCATCCTGGGCGGGCGGCAGGAGGGCAAAACCATCGAGGCCGGCAAGACCGTCACCGTGAACATCCCCGAGGGCTCCGGCGGCACTGCCATCGCGCAGAGCCTGTACGACGCGGGTGTGATATCCGACAAGGAGGCGTTCGCGACCGAGGTGAAGCGCCAGGAGGCGGACTCTAAGCTCAAGAGCGGCACGTACGTCTTTGTGACCGGAGGTGACGTCGCCGAGGTCGTGAGCAGGCTCGTCACGGGCCCCAACTCAAGCAAGGGCACCGTGACCGTCGCGGAGGGCCTTACGGTGAAGAAGACCGCAAAGGTCGTGAGCGAGTCGCTCGGAATCTCGACCGAGGACTTCCTGGCGCAGGCAAAGGCGTCCAACTACTCCGCGCGCTACGCTTTTCTCGCCAACGCGCAAAACGACTCTCTCGAGGGCTTCCTGTACCCCACGAAGTACGACTTCGGCAGCGAGAAGAACGTGACCGCCGACACCGTGATCAAGGCGATGCTCGACAAGTATCAGTCCGAGGTGGCATCGCTTGACTTCGCGAGCGCCGAGGCCGCGATTAAGAGCCAGTACGGCGTGACGATGTCCGATTACGACATCATCAAGCTCGCGTCCATCATCGAGCGCGAGGCCATAAGCGAGGACGACCGCGGCAAGGTCGCGAGCGTGTTCTACAACCGCCTGAAGGCCGGCATGCCGCTGCAGAGCGACGCGACCATGAGCTACGTCACGGGCGGCGAGGTGACGGCGGACGACCTCAAGACGCAGAGCCCGTACAACACCTACCTCAACAAGGGCCTTCCTCCCACGCCCATCTGCACGCCGAGCCTTGCCTCCATCAAGGCGGCGCTCTCTCCCGACACGACGGACTATCTGTACTTCCTCATCATCGAGAAGGGCGACTACTCCAACCACACGTTCTCGACCACCTATGAGGACCACCAGAAGGCCATCGAGAAGTCCAAGGCAGACCAGGCGGGCTAGGGCATGTCCATCCTAAGACCAGATCGCGAGTTCGACAGCGTAGACAAGATCCCCCTCGAGCTCTTGCGCTCGTGGGGGATTCGCTGCGTCCTGATCGACCGCGACAACACCTGCTTCCCGCGCGACACGTGGGAGCCCCCGCAGGAGGTCTGCGCCTGGACGAGAAGTGCGCGCGATGCCGGCATGGCGCTCTGCATGATATCGAACAACTTCCACGGCCGCGACGTCTGTGCGTCCGCGGCGCGCCTGGGCATGGACTGCGTGCACCACGCCATGAAGCCGGCGCCGTTCGCCGTGTGGGCTGCGCTCGCACGCATGGGCGTCCCGGCCGAGCAGGCGGTGCTCGTGGGCGACCAGGTGTTCACCGACCTCGCCGCCGGCAACCTCGCCGGCGTTCGCACCATTCTCGTGCGTCCGCTCTCGCGCAGCGACATGTGGTACACCCATCTGTTCCGCGTGGGGGAGAGGCTCGTGCTCCACGAGGACCCGTTCCAGCCGAAGGACTAGGCCCACCCCGCATAGAAGCGCACGCGCAAGATGCTAGAATCGATGTGTCAAATCGATTCGCGCGTTGGAACTCTGCATGAAACACTCGGAAAACGGCTACGTGGTCCACGAGGGCTGCGACCACATATTCTTCGTCGGCTTCCTCGGGGCCGGCAAGTCCACGCTCGCGCGCAACCTTGGCGTGCTCTTCAACCGGGACTTTGTGGACACGGACCGCATGGTCGAGCGCATGGCCAAAAAGACGGTGTGCCAGATCTTCCACGAGGACGGCGAGGCGCGCTTCCGCGAGCTGGAGGCGCAGGTGCTCGAGGGACTCGCCAAGAGGAAGTCGCTGCTCGTGAGCTGCGGTGGCGGCATCGTGGAGGGAGAGCGCAGCTGCGAGCTCATGCACGCCATGGGGACCGTCGTCTTCCTGGACGGCGACGTTGAGGACTCGCTCAGGCAGATCCAGCACCCGGAGATCAGGCCGGACTTCAAGGACGAGGCATGCGCGCGCCGGCTGTATCGCGCGCGGCGCCCCCTGTACGAGCAGGAGGCCGACCTGAGGATCGACATCAGACACAAGTCGTTTGAGCAGGTGACGTCAGAGGCCGGTCAGCTGCTATGGGAGAAGGGCCTACTATGACCGATAGATACGAGGACGTGGCACGCCACTGGGTTTCCGCCCCGGGTGGCTCGTGCGACGTGCGCTACGGTACGGACGTCGTGGAGACGATGGGAAAGATCCTCGCGAGCAACGTGGGGAGGCCGAACCTGTGCGCCTACGTCGTGGGCGAGGGGACGGATGCCGGGCTCGAGGAACGCATCCGCCGCCAGTTGACGGACGGCGGCTTCAGGGTCGTGCGCATGGAGGCACCCGCGGGTGCTGCCGCCCGCACGATGACCGAGGTCACGCGCACGCTCGAGGGGTTCGCTAACGCGGGCATCACCTGCGATGACCTGGTGCTGGGCGTCGGCGACGTCGACACGCTGTCCATGCTCGCGCACGCGACGGCCATGTGGTGCGGCCGCGTGCCCCTCGCATGCGTGGTGCGCGACCTCGACGGCATGGTCGAGGTGGCCACGACCCCGCGTGACCTGGACGTAGCTGGGGTCACGCGCATCGCGGGCGTCTCCACCTACGTGAAGTACCTGCTGTGCGACCCGGGCGTCATGAACCTCGCCGAGGACGCGGAGACGTCGCGGCTCGGGCGCGCCCTCATGGTCGCCTCCGCCGTAGCGGAGAACGAGGACACGTTCGAGGCACTGTGGAACAAGGCGGATTCCGTGATGGCGGGAGACCCCGCGGATGTGCTCGACGCCGCGATTGACGCCCTCAAGTCCCGGGGGCATCTCGTCTCGTCCACGTCGGTCTCCATCAGGAACTCGCTCGCCTACGGTCAGACGTTCGCGCGCGCGCTCGAGGCCGTCGCCGGAGCCGACGTTCCCGCATCGACGCTCCTGGCGGAGGGCCTGCGTTTCTCCGCGAGGCTCGCATGCAGCCTCGAGCTTCTGGACGTGGAAGACGTCCTCATGCAGGATGAGCTGCTCGACACGTTCGACCTCGGCGAGTTCTCGGGCAATGTCGACCCCAAGGCGCTTGCGGACGCCATGAGGCGCGACCGCTTTGCGCGTTCTAACCGCTTCCACCTGTGCCTGCCCCATGGCATCGGCCGCCTGAGGATGACGGTCGTGGAGGACGACGTGTTGATGGACAACATTTCCGCCTGGTGCGACGCCCACGCCCCCGCTAAGGAGTAGCATCGGTAGGGCGCGCGGGCGAGAAGTGCCTTGCGCGCGGACTGAGGGCCAACAAGAGAAAGAGGCTTACCCATGGCAGATGCCAAGGCATGCGCCGGACGCGTCGCGCGTCTTCGAGAGATGATGGCGGAGCGCGGCTACGACGCCGTTATCCTTCGCAACAACCCCGACCTGAGGTGGCTCACCGGCGCCGAGCGCACGTTCGACGACGAGACGGCCCACACCGCGTTCGTCACGGCCGACGGGCAGTGGCTCCACACCGACTCGCGCTACTACAACACGTTCGTCGAGCGTCTGGGCGAGGACACGCCCTGGAAGATGGACATGGACATCGTGAGCCCCGCATGGTGGGCCGCCCAGCGCGTGCTCGAGACGAAGAGCCGTGTCGTCGCCGTCGAGGACTCCATGGACCTCGCGTTCTTCGATGCGTTCCGCAGCGAGTGCAACAAGGCGTCCGTCGACTGCCTGAATCCCCGCATGCACGACGACATCGCCGAGAGACTTCGCGTCGTGAAGGACGAGGAGGAGCTCGCGCTCCTGCGTCGTGCCCAGGAGATCACGGACGACGCCTACGACCACATCTGCGAGTACATCAAGCCCGGCTTGACCGAGCAGCAGATCAGGGTCGAGCTCGAGACGTACATGCTGACCCACGGCGCGGATGCCATCTCGTTCGACAGCATCATCGCATCCGGACCGAACGGCGCGAACCCGCACGCGCAGCCGGGGGAGCGCAAGGTCCAGAAGGGCGACATGATCGTCATGGACTACGGCGCCGGCTATCACGACTACCACGCGGACATGACGAGGACCGTCGTGATCGGCGAGCCGAGCGAGGAGCAGAGGAAGGTGTACGACGTCGTACGCCTTGCGAACGAGACGTGCGCCGCCGCGATCAAGCCCGGCATCCACGGCAAGGAGATCCAGGACCTCGCCGTGAAGGTCATCAGCGACGCGGGATACGGCGACTACTTCAAGCACGGCCTTGGCCACGGCGTCGGGCTGCAGATCCACGAGCGCCCGAACTTCAGTCGCGGCTACGACAAGCCGTGCCCGCTCGGCTCCGTCGTGACCGACGAGCCCGGCATCTATCTGCCGGGCAAGTTCGGCATCCGCGTCGAGGACACCGGCGTCATCACGGAGGACGGCTACAAGCCGTTCGGGCGTTCCTCGCATGACCTGAGGGTCATCGACTGCTAGGACACGTCCTTCACGGATAGCCACTCACGCTCAGGGGAGCGGACGGCCCGTCTGGCGATATCGTCGCCAGACGGGCTTTTCATAACGGAGGACAAAATATCGCGACAGAGCAAGCGCGGGTGGCTTTCTTCACAAAACGCTGCAAAAAATGTGGCTTGGATTTTCCTTTTCTGAAAGCGTTTTCAGTTCACGAGGTGTACACTTATCCACGATGTGGAGCAATCGTGTGCAAATGGTTAGGAAGACGTGAAGCCTTGCACGCGTTCGCATCGGTTCTGTAGGAAGCAGGGTGGACGAAAAGGAGGAAGTTGGATGGTCAGTATTGTCCTAGCCAGCCACGGCAAGTTCGCCGAGGGCATCATGGAATCGGGCAGCATGATCTTCGGTCCGCAGGAAAACGTTGCGGCCGTGGTCCTGACGCCTGACATGGGCCCTGACGACATGCACCAGAAGCTGCTTGACGCGATCGCCACTTTCGACGACCAGGAGCACGTCTTGTTCTTGGTCGACCTGTGGGGAGGTACTCCCTTCAACCAGGTCTCCCGTCTCATCAGCGAGGAGGGGCACGACGATTGGGTCGCCATTACCGGCCTGAACCTGCCGATGCTCGTCTCTGCGTACGGTTCCCGCATGGGCGCCGACACCGCAGTCGCTGTGATGCAGGAGATTTTCGCCGAGGCGCGCGACGGCGTCAAGGTGAAGCCGGAGGAGCTGCAGCCTGCCACAGAGGCTCCCGCAGCTGCTGCGGCTGCCCCGGTTGCTGCTGGTGCGATTCCCGAGGGAACCGTGCTGGGCGATGGTCACATCAAGTACGCCTACGTGCGCATCGACACCCGTTTGCTGCACGGCCAGGTGGCAACTGCCTGGACGAAGCAGGTCCAGCCGGACCGCATCCTCGTCGTCTCGGACGGTGTCTCCCACGACGATCTGCGCAAGAGCATGATTACGCAGGCCGCGCCTCCAGGAGTGCACGTCCACGTCATCCCCATCAGCAAGCTCGTCCAGGTCGACAAGGACCCCCGCTTCGGCGCGACCAAGGCCATGGTCCTGTTCGAGACCCCGCAGGACCTGCTCGAGGCTGAGGAGCAGGGCGTGAAGTTCCCGGAGGTCTGCATCGGCTCCATGGCAGGCTCTGCCGGCAAGACCGTCATCAACCAGGCCATCGCCTGTGACGCGGCCGACGTGGAGTGCCTGAAGAAGATCCGTGACAACGGCACGCACTTCACCGTACAGAAGGTTCCGAGCGACAAGGTCGATGACATCTGGGCTCTTCTCAAAGAGAAGAACATGGCCTAACGGCCTCGATAGGAAGAAGGAGGAAGTTCATGAATCCTATTTCGATCGTGCTTGTCATCGTCGTGGCGTTCCTGGCAGGCATGGAAGGCATCCTGGACGAGTGGGAGTTCCACCAGCCGATTGTTGCCTGCACCCTTATCGGCCTCGTGTGCGGGCATCCCACCGAGGGCATCATCCTCGGCGGCAGCCTACAGCTCATGGCCCTTGGCTGGGCAAACATCGGCGCTGCGGTCGCGCCTGACGCGGCACTCGCGTCCGTCGCGTCCGGCATCATCCTGATGCTCGCCCTCAACGGCGGCACCTCCGACGTCACCGCGGCCATCAACACCGCCATCGGCGCCGCAACGGCCCTGTCCGTTGCAGGCCTGTTCCTGACCATGATCTGCCGTACGCTCGCCATCCCCATCGTCCACGCGATGGACGCGGCTGCCGAGAAGGCCGACTTCGCGGCCATCGACCGCCTCCAGATCGGCGCCATCTGCATGCAGGGCGCTCGTATCGCCATCCCGGCGGCGGCCCTTTGCTTCATCCCCGCCCAGGCGGTCACCTCCGTCCTCGAGGCCATGCCCGCATGGCTGTCCGGCGGCATGACGGTCGGCGGCGGCATGGTCGCCGCAGTCGGCTACGCCATGGTCATCAACATGATGGCAACCAAGGAGACCTGGCCGTTCTTCGCCCTCGGCTTCGTCATGGCTACCCTGAAGGAACTCACGCTCATCGCCCTCGGTCTCATCGGTGGCTGCTTCGCCATCCTCTACCTCGGCCTCAAGGAGCTCGCAAAGCAGGGCGCCGGCGCCGCGGGTGGTTCTGGCGACCCGCTGGGTGACATCCTGGACGACTACGAGTAGGAAGGGGAGTGAACACAATGGCAGAAGACATCAAGAACACTGAGGCGAAGCCGGGTGAGGTCCACCTTACCGTCGCCGACCGTCGTGCGGTCTGCAACCGTCACCAGTACCTGCAGGGCTCCTGGAACTACGAGCGTATGCAGAACGGTGGCTGGTGCTACGCAATGATTCCGGCCATCAAGAAGCTCTATCCCAAGAAGGAAGACCAGATCGAGGCGCTGAAGCGTCACCTGGAGTTCTACAACACCCACCCGTACGTCTCGGCTCCCGTCATCGGCGTCACCCTCGCAATGGAGGAGGAGCGTGCCAACGGCGCTCCGATTGACGACCAGGCCATCCAGGGCGTCAAGGTCGGTATGATGGGTCCTCTGGCAGGCGTCGGCGACCCTGTGTTCTGGTACACGGTTCGCCCGATCCTCGGTGCCCTCGGCGCGTCCCTTGCGCCCGGTGGAAGCATCGTCGGTCCGCTCCTGTTCTTCATCGCATGGAACGTCATCCGCCTCGCCTTCCTGTGGTACTCGCAGGAGTTCGGCTACAAGGTCGGCACCGACATCTCCAAGGACCTCTCTGGCGGCCTGCTCGGCAGGGTCACCGAGGGCGCTTCCATCCTTGGTATGTTCATCATCGGCGCGCTTGTCCAGCGCTGGGTCTCCATCAGCTTCGCGCCGGTGGTCTCCAACGTCGCGCTCGACTCCAAGGCCTACATCCACTGGAATAAGCTTCCCGCTGGCTACAAGGGCATTCAGTCCGCGTTCGACCAGTACTTCAACCAGGGGCTCTCGCTCACCCCGACCAAGGTCACCACGCTGCAGCAGAACCTCGACTCGCTCATCCCGGGCCTTGCTGCCGTCGGCCTGACCCTGCTCATCTGCAAGCTCCTGAAGAAGAAGGTCTCCCCGATCGTCATCATCCTGTGCCTGTTCGCCGTCGGCATCCTCGGCCGCGTCATCGGCCTGCTCTAAGGGTTTCCTTCGCGATCAGTCGCACGCAGACTTTGCTCTTTGGGCCGCATCCCCTAAGCTGTTCACAGCTGGCCACACGGGGGTGCGGTCTCTTCTGTAGCCCGGGGAGGCGGCGCCTCCTACCACGAAGGGTCTGATCTAATGGCTATCTCTATGAACACGAGCGTCGAGTATTCCTCAAAGGCGACGTTCCTGCAGGGCTTCACCACCTACGGCGACGTGATGGTGGGCGACAAGGCCTTCGAGTTCTATAACGAGAAGAACAAGGAGGACTTCGTCCAGATACCCTGGGAGGAGATCGACTACGTCTCGGCCGAGGTGCTCGGCAAGAAGAACATCGTGCGCTTCGCCATCTTCACGAAGGAGGCCGGGCACTTCACGTTCTCGACCCGCGACAACAGGGCGACGCTCCGTGCCGTGCGAGAGCACGTTCCCGCAGACAGGCTCCTCAGGTCCCCGAATGCCCTCCAGGTTGCGAAGATGGGCGTGAAGAGCATTCCGTCCGTGATTGGCGGGGTCTTCAAGAGGGGGAAGTAATCCCCGGCCGCGAGCGCCGTTCTTCTCGGCGGATTGCCTGGGGGTCCGTGGCGGAATGTGGGGCTTCGTAGCATACGGAAACTCCGGTGCAGCTGTTGTCTCTATGGAGTGCGACGCCATGCGTGCGCAGGGACGAATCGTGCGGTATAGTTGCATACCGTTGTGATTCCTGTGTCCGCATGGCGGACGCATATGTTCGTAGAAAGTAGGCAACAGTGGCAACTCTGGGCATTACCGACCTCAAGGTTGGTCTGGGCGTCAACATCAAGGGCAAGGACTGCGTCATTCTCGAGGCGCAGCACGTCAAGCCGGGCAAGGGCAACACCTACGTCCGCACCAAGTACCGCGACATCCGCACCGGCCGTGTGAACGAGGAGAACTTCCAGCAGTCCGCCAAGTTCGAGAGCGTGAACATGCGCACCCGTGAGATGCAGTACCTCTACAACGACGGCAACGCGTACTGGTTCATGGACACCGAGACCTTCGAGCAGATTCCCGTTGACGCGGAGCTCATCGGCGACAACGACAAGTTCCTGAAGGAGAACGACATCTGCCTGCTGCAGTATGCAAACGACGTGCTGTATGCGGTCCAGCCGCCCACCTTCATCGAGGTCGAGATCACCGAGACCGACCCCGGCTTCAAGGGTGACACCGTCCAGGGCGGCACCAAGCCCGCCACCATCGAGACTGGCGCCGTCATCCAGGTTCCCATGTACCTGAACCAGGGCGAGCGCATCAAGGTCGACACGCGCGACGGCAAGTTCGTCCAGCGCGTCTAGCCCCGCACAGACGGATCGTTGGCCCGCGGCAGCGCACAGGCGCGTCGCGGGCCTTTTTTACCGCATGCGAACGCACGCCCGCCCAGGCCGTTGCGGCTATACTTGTTCAAGGACGTCGTGTATCGTGCCGGCACTCACGGCACCTGCGAAAGGATGGGAAATGAGCGAATCTGAGCTCTATGTCGCCGGGATCGGCATCTCGAGGGGAGTCGTCTCGACCATTGTCACCACCGCGTGCGAGAAGGTCGAGGGCGTCGCCCGCGTGGG
>OCTW011611390.1_pt1 | contig 16659 bp, 13 predicted proteins | sample 1539671 | NCBI WGS metagenome assembly OCTW01 (sample SAMN02144230, study PRJEB22623) | gut metagenome | biome: sheep rumen | host: Ovis aries | place: New Zealand
GAGGAGCTTCGTGACCCCTCGCTTGCGGATAAGCCCGTGATCATCGGCCATCCCGGCAGAAGCGGGATCGTTTCGACCTGCAATTACGTCGCAAGGAAATATGGCATCCATTCTGGCCAGCCGACGTTTCAGGCGGTGAAGCTTTGCCCGGACGTCCTCATCGTCCCGCCAGACTACGAATACTACAAGGTGATGTCGAACTCGTTCTTCGCCTATATCAAGCAATATAGCCGTATCGTCGAGTCGGCTTCGGTCGATGAGTGCTTCGTCGACTTCACCGATGCTTTGTCCAAAATCAAAGACCCCGTCGCCTATTTCCGTGACCTTCAGTTCGGATTGTTCCATCAGACAGGGCTCAAGTGCTCGATAGGAGTCGCACCGACAAAGTGGCTCGCCAAGATGGCTAGCGATATGAAAAAGCCGATGGGCCTTACCTTTTTGAGACGTCGCGATTTGAAGCAAACCCTATATCCTCTGCCGATTGAGTCTTTCTGGGGCATCGGCAAGAAAACCGCGCCGACGCTACGGAAAATGGGAATCGATACCATCGGAGACCTCGCCGCGCGCTGCGCATCCGACGACCCTGAAATCGAGCATCTGCTCGGCAAATTCTATTCGACCGTGAAGGAATGGGTCCAAGGATATGGAAGCGATGAGGTCTCAACCGAGCAATGGGATCCGAAATCGATCGGCAATTCCGAGACCCTCATGCGCGACATCGATTCCTTAAGCGATGCCCTTGAGACGATCGATTCGCTTTCTCGCGAGGTCTCTACTCGTGCCAAAGAAGCGAGAAAGATGGGCTACACCGTCACTTTGACCGTCAAAACCACCGACTTCCGCCTCCATAGCAAAGCCTTCACCTTTTCCGACCAGCCGACCAATGACGCGCAACTCTTGCGCGAAAAAGCGGTGGAGATGTACCGCGATAATTACGACGGCATGCCAGTTCGCCTTATCGGAATCACCCTCGGGAAATTGGTGGATCCCGCCAAAGACACCGTGCAGATGAGCCTATGGAATTACGAGGAATACGAGGAGAGGGACGCGACGAAGCTATTGATCGCCGAATTGAACCGCAAACTCAAAGTCGACGCCCTCATGAGGGGCAGCCAAGCCAAAAGCAAGAAAGGGAAGAAAGATGGATCTAACTGACGCGATCGACGTCTATTTCCAATATCTCCGCGCCAATAAGGGCTTATCGGAGGTGACGATATCGAATTACGCCGAAGACCTTTTGATCTTTCGGCGCAGTTTCCCAGAAAAGCAAGACACGGACGACCTTTCTTCCAATGACATCGAGGATTTCGCGATCGAAGAAGGCAAGAGGCAGCATGCTTCCGCGACGATCGCTAGGCGGATTTCCTGCCTCTACAATTTCTATCTTTTCCTAGATCGTCGCGGCATCACGCGCATCGCTGCCGAGAAAGGGGATTCGCCAAAGCTAGGGGAGCACCTGCCAACCGTATTGACTTACGATGAGGTGGAGCGCCTCCTAGCGATGCCTGACACCAGCAAAGAATCGGGCGCCAGGGACAAAGCGATGCTTGAGGTCATGTATTCCTCAGGCCTCCGCGTAAGCGAGCTTTGCCTATTGAAGACCAATGCCGTATCCTTCGAGAACCGCTTGGTCACGATCCGCCAGGGAAAGGGCAATAAGCAGCGCACCGTGCCGATTTCCGATGCAGCGCTCGACTATTTGAGGCGCTACATGGACGAATTCCGCTCCAAAAACCCAGGGCGAAAGACCTCCTTTGTCTTCCTCAATCTCCGCGGCCAGCCCATCAGCCGGAACTATTTCTTCATGCAGGTACGCAAATACGCTTCCGAGGCGGGAATCGCCCAAACGATCAGCCCGCACACGCTCCGCCATTGCTTCGCGACCCATCTATTGGAGCGAGGCGCCCAGATAAGAATCGTCCAGGCAATGCTAGGCCATACTCATCTTTCGACCACCCAAGTCTATACCCATGTCTCCAGCGAACGGATTTCGAGCGCCTATGACGACTACATGGAAGAATGAATGATCGTATCGCTTAACAGCGCGCCAAGCCGAGTTATATAATAACTAGCGGCACGAAAACATAGCACAGCCGCGCATAAAGGAGTGATTTCCCATGCTGGAATACAAGAAATACAAAAGGATCTTCGTAATCGTCGCGGACTCCGCCGGAGTCGGCGAGGAGCCGGACGCCGCGAAGTTCGATGACGTCGGAAGCAATACCTGGGCCCATGCCGCCGAATCGATCGGTGGCCTAACCGTCCCCCATATGGAAGCGATGGGCATCGGAGAGCTCGACGATATCATGGGAGTGAAGCCCGTAAAGGACCATGAGCACGCCTTCGCCATCCGCCTCCGCGAGACAAGCAACGGCAAAGACACGATGACAGGCCACTGGGAGATGATGGGAATCAATACCCAAAAGCCGTTCCAGACCTTCACCGACACCGGATTCCCGCAGGCGCTCATAGATGAGCTAGAAGAGAAGACGGGGCGCAAATGCATCGGCAATTATTCCTCTTCCGGCACCGAGATCCTCAAGGTCCTTGGCGAAGAGCAGAAGCGCGATGGCTCGCTCATCGTCTATACCTCAGCCGACTCGGTCCTTCAGATCGCCGCGCATGAAGAATGCGTGCCGGTGAGCGAGCTTTATCGGTGCTGCGAGATCGCGCGTGAGATCTGCATGCGCCCGGAATACCTCGTGGGCCGCGTGATCGCCCGCCCGTTCTTCGGCGAGGATAAGGATTCGTTCAAGCGCGATGGCGCGAACCGCCACGACTATACCGTCTCGCCGACTGGCATCACGGCTTTGGATATCCTAAAAGACAATGGCTACATGGTCTCGGCCGTCGGCAAGATCAATGACATCTTCAATGGCGTCGGCATCGTCAAGACCATCCATACCGCGACCAACGAAGAAGGGATGGACGAAACGATCAGACAGCTAAAAGAAGAGGACTGGACGGGAATATGCTTCGTGAACCTCGTCGAATTCGATAGCGAATACGGCCATCGCCGCAACGCCCCGGGCTACGCAAGGTGCCTCGAGGCGCTAGACAAGAGAGTAGGGGAATTCGTCGCGAACATGAGGGAAGACGATTTGCTCATGATCACGGCCGACCATGGCAACGACCCGATCCACCACGGCACCGACCACACCAGGGAGAAAGTGCCTCTATTGCTCTATTCACCATCCATCAAAAACGGAAGATACCTCGAAGAGCGTCCGACTTTCGCCGATATCGGTGAGACCTGCCTCTATAACTTCGGACTAAAAAAGGACCCCTCGATGCTCGGGGATCCGATCGTTGAGCTCTTCGAATAGACGCGCTATTAGATGTAGCGGTATCTTGCGACGAAATTCTGGCCTGAGTTCCAATTTTGGTCCCAGGCCTTTATTTTTGGAGACCCGACTAGTGGCCTCTTCATCTTGAGGACGATCGTGAGCGATTTGCAGTAGTCGAAAGCTCTAGCGCCGACGAATTTCACGATTTCGGGATCCAGGACGATTTCGCGAAGATAGGCGCATCCCGCAAAAGCTCCTGCGCCAAGCGCGACGAGGCGATACGTGACGCGGAAATCGGTGAGTGCGGTGGACATGAATGCCCCCACGCCAATTTCCGAAATGTATTCCGACCCTTCAACTGCGCATAAATTGCGGCAGCCTGAGAACGCATAGCTTCTGATTTTCGTGCAAGTGATGGGGAGTCTCACCTTTTTGACGAACTCGAGGTTTCGGAAAGCATCCTTGCCGATTTCGCGAACGGTCGAAGGAACGTCGACCACATCGCTTTTTCCATTGTATTTGATGAGGCAGCCGTCGATGATCGTAAACGCGTTCGCTTTGGCACGGTCGATGGTTGATTGAACGAGGTGTTCGCGGTCCTTTTTCGCGAGCGCCTCTTGCTTTTGCATCCTCCTGGCGTCGGTTTTTGCCTGCGCTTGGACCTCTTGCATCCTGCGCTTTTGAGCAAGGATTGCCTGTTCTCTTTGCAGCTGGTCGACGATCGTGCTTTCTCCTGGAGGAAGGGAACGGTTTTGGCTTTGCTGGGCCAACTGGCGTTTCCTCATTTTCTCAATTTGAATCTGCCTTTCGCGGAGCAAGGCACTTTCAAGCGGATCAATCGAAGAAGACGCGTAGCTTTTTTGCGCTTGCGAGACCTCTTCGAGACTTTTTTGCAAGGCAGCGCTATTGAGCTTTTGAATCTCTTTTCCGACTTTGACGATCAGATCGTTTTCGTCGATGACGTATTCGCCAGGGAATGCGGCGCGAATGACGCTTTTCACCAGGGGCGCCTCCTGCCCGGAATAGGGCTCTAGCAGGTATTCGATTCGCGGCTTATCCGGGAAAGCTTCGGTGAGGTGGGGGATTTCGACCTTGATCGAATCGCACCTTGCATCACGGGAAGACGAGGAGGAAAGGAAGACGAAGACTTTGCAGAAAGACATCGCTTGGAAGATTTCGTGGATGTAGTTTTGCTTTGATCCGCGGCCGTGTTTGAGGTTTCTGGCGGCGGTAAAGACGAGGAAGCCGTTGCGCTCGAGCGAGGCGGTGATTTCATTTACGCGCACGATATCTTTGTGCGAATAGCAGAGGAATACGTCTCGGGTGGCGTTGGATTGATAAATACCCTGGCGGATTCTCTCCCTTTCTTCTTCAAGCGCGTTGATGGCGTTGGCCTTTGCCTTCATATCGTGGATGTTCCTGTCAATGAAGATCTGCAAAGCGCTTGCGATTTTATCGTCTTCGGTCACGAGAATAACCCATCGGACAACCTCGATTGCCTTCCATTCGTCATCTGTCGTAGACATGTCGAGAAGAGTCACGAGATTACTGGCATCGCTATCGTAGGAATGGAGGTATACCTTGCCCATCAAATCATCGGGAAGAAGACTCAAAAGATTCGATGCCGCGTCAATTACGTTCTGCGCTTCGGGATTTGGGTTGGCTTTTGGGTTCGTCACGTTGAACAAACGCCTTCTAGCTCTGGCGATTTGTTCCATCTGCGCCTCTTTCTTTTCGCTACTCAGGCGTTCGCCAACCATATCGAGGATGCGACTGATATTCGCATCGCTATTCTCGGCGCGCTCTTCTTCGATGGTCATCCCGCAGGTTTTGCAAGATAGATAGGCATCGCCGTCTCTTTTGATTTTCTGCAGTGGTTCGCCGCAGCGCGGACAAATGAGCGCTTTCGTGGAAAGCTTAAGTTCTTCGTCAATAGTTGGCATGGATCGTCCCTCCCGGTCGCATGATATTTTTTATTTTACCCACGCGGGCGGAATTGCAATAGGCAATCCGTTTTGGGAGTGGCAAAAACTGCCACTCATCGGACTTTTTTGGATTTTTGATGCTTGCTACGGCGGTTTTTGGGTGCTATCGTTACAAAAACGGACCGAGCAATGCACCATTCACTTACGCTGCGAATCGTTTAGCTTATGGCCTCGTTTTAATTTTGCCAAAATACTGAAAACAGGGGGGAACATATGGCAGAAGGATATATTGACCTTTCGGGCATTTACCGCGCAATCGATAGCCTCGAAAGTCACGTCCAATCGTCGATCAAGACCGTTAACGGAAACATCGGCGTCATCGACAAAAAGATTGCGAGTCTCGGCGATTACGTCGAGAAAAATTTGAAGGTTATCTTCAATCGCTTACTCGAAATGGATCGCAAGCAGGCACTCGACAGTGCGCTTCAGCGCGCCTTGACCGAAATCGTCCGCGTAAGGCAGGAACTCGAACAGAGGTTCCACAACCAGAAGAAGGTCCGCGAATCGATGATCGGCATCCTGCATGCCACCGATCTCGCGCTTATCCGCCGCAATACAATCTCGACCATCAGCGAAGAGCTCATGGTCGCGACCCCGAAATATTGGCTTGCTCCAGCTCTTGTTGCCATCGCTGGATGGATTTCCAACGATATGGATCTTGCCAAAAGAGCGCTTCAGGAAGCGTTCCGCCGCGATGATGAGCATACTGCGCTTCTTATGGCGTTATTGACTCGCCGCGTCAATTATTCGAGAGCGCGTGCCGGCATGGAAATGAAGGACACCGCCTTCGGATGGCTCCAGTACTATTTCTCGAAGCAGAATCCTTTCAAAATGCGCCACTCGATCGTCACTTTCGTCGATTGCTATGTTAACGGCGTATTCGGCGCTGACGTCGAGGGGATTTGCCAAGCCCAGATCGATAGCTGGATGAACACTCTCCGCACCGAGGACCCCGATTTTGCCGAGAAGCAGAAGAACTATTGGCGCACTTACTTCAAAGGATTCTGCCACGCCGCCGTCGGCGATGGCCCGAAAGCTCTTGAAACGCTGTCCGGACAATACCATCAGGTCATGGATTATGCGACCCGCGTCGATGCGATCACCCGCAAAGGCGGTATCCAGACGAAGGTCGATGACATCCTCCAAGCCGACATCGACTACCAATTCCTAATCCAGCAGATCGACATCCAACTCGTCCGCCTCGTCAATGGCTTCGACGCCGATGAAAACGACCTTAGGAAAGAAGAGGAATACCTGAACTATGTCAAGTTCTTCAAAGGCGATGAGGATAAAGCCAAAGCCTTGATGAACGCGATTGAGCAGAAAACCGCTGACGAAGAGGTTGATTTCGCCAAGAGGCTCAGCGTCTCCATCACCTCCGAGTCCGAAAAAGTCTCTCCGAATGAGCGCAAGACGGCCCTGTTCCTATTGCGCGAATACGTTGAAGACGCATTCGAAGAATTCGTCAAAGAGGCGAAGGACGCCTTCCCCGAAACCGTTCAGCTGAAGTTCGAGGAAAAAGGACAAGGCGGACGGAAGTTCGTTTGGTCCGGCACGACGGAAAATGGCGATAACGCCGAAGATCTTGCCCGTGAGATTCAAGCGAAATACGAAGACGAGAAGAAGAAGGCGCTAACCGATGTCAGCGACGAAGCCGCCAACAAGATGATCAAGAGCGGAACGATCATGGCCGTGACTTTGTTCTGGCTGCTCCTTATCCCGCTTTTCATCGGACTCAAGAAGAGAAAACAAGGTAAGGCGTTGCTCCAAGCCAATGCGAAGAAGAGAAGTGATATCGCTGCTTACTATGACGCCCAGTGCGCGAATCATATCCGCGACGTCAAGACGGCCGCGACTTATGTTGGAACGGCTAGGGAAGTCGTCAATGAATTCGAGCACACCGTCTACGTTGATGGCCTATTTGCCCATATGCCTGCCCCAGAAGAAGCCGAGATTCACGAAGAAGCAGTGGCCGAGGAGAGCGAAGCTGAGCTTTACGCTGCCGAGGAGGAAGTTCCGGAAGAAACCGAGGTGCTAGAAGAAGAAACTGTCGAAGCAGCCGAAGCTTCTGAAGAAGAAATCCCCGAAACCGACGTCCCAGCCGAAGAAGAAGCCCCTGAAGAAGAGGAAGTTCCCGAAGAGGAGCCTGCTGCGGAAGAAGAACTACCCGAAGACGACCCCGCCGAGACGGACGAAGATAAGTCTGAAGGCAAGTAAGCAAGGAGAACCACAATGCCTGATAAGAAAAACGATTATTCCCAAGATGCCGAGTTCAACCAGGAACTCGAGGAGAGGATCAATGACCTCTTCGGCCTTGAGACCCTTCCGGAAGTCACTTCCGACCTTGCGAAAGGATTCCCTGATTGGGATCTTGACATCAGCATGATCGAAGTCGACTCCGAGCAATAATTCCAATCCGTATAAGAAAAGCAGGATGCGCCTTGCAAAAGTAAGACGTCATCCTGCTTTTTTTATTCATCAACCTTCAATAGCCTCTTAAGGAAATAGGCTAATAGGTCGATCAATAGGATCAACACGATCGCGACGAACGCGATTGCGAATATCGGGGTCAAGTCGCTTGGATCGCCGTTGCGGTAGACCGTGATGAGGTTCCCTAAGCCGTAATTCGTGCTTCCCGTGATGATTTCGGCCATGATCGAGGTCTTAAACGATAAAGCGAAGCTAGAAGCCACGCCCACAAGCACATAAGGCGCCGCAAGGGGGATACGAATCGCGAACAGGGGATAGAAGAACCCGCCACGGTCCACTTTGATCGCGTCATTGATCTCGGAAGGGATGCTATTGATTCCTCCGACGACCGCGTCATAAAGAATCGGAAAGGCGAGGATGACCACGATGTAGATCGGGGCTTTGCTTGAGCCGCTTAAGACCAAGAAAAGGAATACAAACGCAGCGGTGGGCGCGCTTTTGAAGACGATGATAAGGGGCTTCAGGAAGATCTGTAACGGCTTTAGGACACCGGCAAGCGACCCAAGCAGGAGCGCGCCACCAAAAGCGATCGCAAACCCCTCAAGGGTCCTTAATAGCGTCCAGCCGATGCATTTGTAGATGTAGGAGCCAGAAAGAAGCTCGCCGAGCTTGGAAAATGTCGATATGGGCGAAGGGAAAACGAGATTGCCTTGGCCTTGGCTGAGTGAGATCACAAACCATAAGGCGAAGACGAACGCGATCCCAAGAGTATAAAGAAGCGGGTATGCGTATGGTTTAGTAATAAACTTCCGCACCGATTTCCTCCATGCCGAATATCTTCATGAAATTCTCGATGGCGCCTTTGTTGTCCTTTGCCTTGGCGTATCCTAGGCCCATGCGGTTGTTATTGGATGCCATGGTTTTCAAAACGGCGGCAGAGGCGGAGAATTTCGAGGATACGACCTCAGCTTCCACGCCCTCGAGATAGGTATCGAGAATAGCGGGGGTAGCGAGGAATTCGCTTACGGCCGCCTCGATGCCAGAAAGATAGGCGTCGACGCTTGCTTTGTCGGCGGAATTCGATACGAATACCGAGGCCTGCGTGACTTTTAGCCCATTGGATTTATTGGCGAATTCCGCCTGAAGGTCCGCGTATTGGGATGCGTTGGCGTTCTTGCTAAGCGCAGTGGTTAGGGCAGGCTCAGCGAGGAGGACGTAGTCCGCGGCCGCATTGTCGTTGCTCGAATCGACGCCGGAGATCAAGACTTTGGCGGCATCGCTTGCAGCGTTCACGTAATGGACATTCGTAAGTCCAAGGGATCCGTAGACGTAATTGAATAGCTTGTCGGGGACGTTGTTCTGCTGGAAAAGCACGACGTAATCGTCAGCGTTCATGGTTCCGTCGCCATCATGCCCTGTCGCGGCGACGTAGAAATTGCCGAAGGTCAAGGTCGCGGCGATTTTATATGGGGCCGACTTCTTGACGATTGCGTTAAGCCCGGCGTTAGTGGGGGCGACGACGATGTCTTTGCCGCTATTCTCGGAGAGATAGCCGACGACGTTGCTCGCGTTGGAATTGATTTCAAGCGCTTCCTCGCTGTCTTTGATGTGCTGATAGAAGGCAACGGCAGGGGCTCCGGAAGGGCATGCAACCTTCAAATTCGCGACAGGGGTCGCTTCTTCGCTGCTTTCGGCAAGTTCTTCGACGCTACTTGAAACCTCCGGCGCGTCGATGCTCGATGCGGCATTCGAATCGGCGCTAAGAGATTGCTGGGTTTGGCTGGATGCGGTCGTTTGCGCGCCACATGCGGCTAGGGCTAGCAGCCCGGGAAGAATGGTTAGATATGCTTTTTTCATTCGTGGAATTACCTCGCTTGAATATGATACTCATATTAATTACAATGAATCGTGATTCAAATCACGCATTATGAAATTATTGGATTGCTTGCCAGAAAAAGAAAAAAAGTCGATGCCCGTTAAGAAATTCGGTAGGGGTGAAATCCTTTTTCACGAAGACGAGGTGTGCAAAGGGATAGGAATCCTCATTTCGGGGCGAGTGAAAATCGTTTCATATAGCTTTTCTGGCGGAGAAATCGTCTATAAAAGGCTTAGTGAGGGCGAAATGTTCGGTGCCAATTTGGTTTTTTCGAGCGAGAAACGCTATCGCGGAAGCGTGGTGGGGGAGAGCAGGGGATCCTTATTATATATAGGGAAAGAGGATCTAGTCCGACTGATGCAGACGAACCGCGACTTCTTATTGCGGTTTTTGGAGATGCAGTCCGACTTCGGCAAAGAACTCAATCTGCAAAACAAGATCCTAGCATTCAATTCAGCCGACGAGAGGCTTGCCTACTACCTTCATGCAAACGAAGAACGAATTGAGATAGAGTCCATTGCTGCGCTAGCACGGAAACTCGGCCTAGAAAGAGAGACTTTGTCACGCTTAATTCACGCGTGGCAGAAAGAAGGAAAAATCACATTCCTTGACGGAGTGATTCAATCCGTTCGATAACGGAATCTCTATTTTTTCTCAAGGATAATAAAGCTTTCAAGTTGAGTGTTTTTTGCTTATGGCAAAATAGCTCAATGTTTTGGTGACTTTATGAAATTGGTTTCGAATGAAAACCGAGAAATCCAAGAATTTATTAAAAGTAATAAATTAGTAGAAAATAAGTTGAATGGAACTTTATTCTGAATTGCGAGGTCGTGTGACAACCGTTAATATCCACCATTCAATATTCGTTACTCACAGTCTTTATTATTTTGAATTACTTAACATAAAGGACATTATGAGAAGTTGAATAGTTTTAAAGAAAACGCGGAATTTGATTCATTCCGCGTATTTATGTTTTTGATTAGATTTACGTTTGCGAATTCGAATCACAGAATTTCACGCTACTTAAGCAAGTTTCCAATGCTTCGAGTTGAATTCCTTAAGGAGATTTTCCAGATCGATTTCCCTACGATTGACATCAAGGAACAAATGGACTAGAACCTCGCCGGCCATGACGATCATCCAGCCAGAATCAGGTTCGCCTTCCTTGGCGGACACTTGGAAACCAGCCTTCTCAAACGCCTCGTCTAGAATGTCGGCCATCGCCCCTAGCGCCCTAGTGTTAGAGCAAGTCGCGATGACGTAGTAGCTCACGAACGGCGAATGCGCAGAGACATCCACCACTTTGATGTCTTCCGCCTTGTGTTCGTCCAGCGTTTCGCTTGCTAGTTTAACTTCTTCGATATAGTCCATTGGTTATTTCTCTCCTAAATATAGTTCCATGCACTGTTTGGTAAGCCGGTTGTCTATCTCGCACCCCTGCTCTTTTAGATAATCTCGATTGGATTGCAGGACCTTCAAGAATCCGACGTAGTAGCTTTTCATGCATTTCTTGATAAGCGGCATCGAATTGTAGCCCCGCGTAGGCTCGATTTTGTCGCTTTCATAGATAATCTTGCCGATCGGTGTCATATGTGCCCTACCGGTCGCATGGTACCTTATCGCGTCCAGGACGGTTTCGTCTTGAATCCCGAATTCGATTTCAGCCAGCTTCGATCCGATGAATTGATGGTAGGTCCAATATGGCATTTCATCGACTATGTCTGGGAAATGTTCCTTCATCATCGCGTTCATCCTGACTTTCGGAAGCCCTTTTGCGCAATCATGGAGCAACCCAGCGATATAGGCTTTCTGGTAATCGATGACATCGTTTTTCCTCGCGATGGAATAGGCGAGGTTCGCGACGGAAATGCTGTGGGCAAGTCGATGGGCGCTCACCATCGTCGCCAGCTTATTGAAATAATAGAGCTTGTGGCTTTCGATGTAGTCCCTTACCGAGATCGGCACGTCTATGCTTCTAAGCGTTCTGATGTCGCTTGAGCTCACATAGCCCGATTTATCGTAAGGCAGGCGTCTCATATTGAAACGGACGAGATTCTCATCCTTGAGCTCGTAGCCGGGCCTAGAGACGTATAGAGGCGTCGCTAGCTTCGCGAGCTCCTCAGGATCCTTCCATCGGTCGAAGGCGTTCACTTGGTCCGCCCCGATCAGGTAGTAGAGTTTGGCTTTCGGGTGCTTCTTCTTGATTCGGCGCACCGTATCGATGGAATAATTGACTTCCTCGATGCCATTGATCTCGGTCAAATCGACGGAAAACCCTGGCGATCCGTCTTCTTTTAGGGCCAATCGCAGCATTTTGAGGCGATCTTCCGTCGAAGCGGCAGGCGTTTTCCAGCGCGGGCATTTGGCCGGCACGAAAATGACGTCTGCGTTCAATAAAAGAGAAGCCGCCCTCGCGATTCGCAGATGGGCGTTATGGATTGGGTCGAACGACCCGCCGAATATGACGAGCGACTCCATCAATCTTCCAATACGATGCGAGGATTCTTCTCGCTGCGGCGGTATACGACCAAAACGCGGCCGATGGTCTGCACCACTTCGCAGCCAAGCCGTTTCTCGAGCTGCTCCGTGAGTTCTTCGACCGAGGTCTCGGAATTGTCCAGAATCCCGATTTTGATGAGCTCGTGGGCCTCTAAAGCCTTGTCGATGCTATCGAAGAACGCGTCGTCTGGCGCGCCTTTTCCGAGGAGATGCCTTTTGCTGATCGTGTTGGCCATCGCCCTCAGCTGTCTTTTCTGTTTGCCTTTCATTTCTTGGAAAGCTCCTTTGGGAGAATTTTGGATCTAGTCGTGTAGATCGATACGCCTTTGGGCGCGTAGATGCGGAAGGTTTGCTTGTTCCCGACGAAGGAGAACCAGCCTAAGCCCTCGATCCCGATATCGCGACCGCCTTCTTCGGTCACCACGACGTCGAACACGTCGAAGTCGTGCGCTTCCTTGGCGCGGTCGGAGATATGCTTGAACGAACCTTTGTAAAGTCCGTCGAAGAACGGGTCTTTTTTGCCAATCAGCCTGAACTTTTTGACTTTCACGGACTTTGGGAAATAGCACGATATCGAAGTCTTCTCGCCCTCCACGAGCTCGATCTTGACGAGCCCGCTGAAGCAGATGGCCTCCTTCTTGGAAATCGTCTGCGGGACGGATTTCAGGGTCTCCTGGGGATAGATCGCCCTCCATTGCTGCGTCGTGAGGACGCCGCAGATGGAATTGTTGAGCGCAAACCCAGGCATCTCGTAGAGGAAGCTCGACGCGTCGAGAGGGATCTGAAGGACGCGGATAGTCGTTCCGGGATAGGTGAGGCTTTGGACTGCGTTATGCGCGCTTGGGTTCGTATATCCGCGCAAGAACGCGTTCACGAACTGGCTCTTGCCCGATTGGCTCGGCCCGATAACGTAGACGTCATGGCCTTTCCGCTTTGAAGCGATGGCTTCGGCGATGTCGCTAACGTCGACCGTGCTGGAAAGCGAGGTCAGAAGCACATCTTCCGCGGTCAAGGAAAGCCTTGCGCAACGGAAGCGATGTGCGACGTACTCGCGCAATTTCGCGTCGGATACGCTCTTGGGCAAGAGGTCGCGCTTATTGGCGATTACGAGCACCGGCAGGTTCTCGATGTATTTGTTGACCTCGGGGCTGAACGAGCTCTCGAAGGAGAAAAGGTCGACCACGTACACGATAAACGCGTCAGATGCCTGCGCGTCCGCGAGCATCGTGAGCTGATCTTTGGTGACTTCGGGCTCATTTGGCGCGTAATTGAAGCGCTGCTTTTCGAAGCACGCATCGCAGAACAAAGCGAAATGCTCGCCGCTTTGCTCAAGATAGCGCGGGCTGATGTAGCCGGGAAGCTTCGGGTCGTCCGTCTGAAGCGGTACGCCGCAGTCGTGACACCTTCTAGTGACATTCAGAATGCTCATAGAAATTCCCTCCAGTCTTTCAATTGGCCTTTCTTGGCCATGCGCTTTCTTTTCGGCCAGTCGAATATTCGATTAAATAGCGTCCAGGGCGGTTCTTTTTTGGAAAGGCGCTCCGTCAGAACGCATCGCACCCCCGCTCCGTTTGCCGCGATGACGTCGGTCTGGATTTGATCCCCGACCATAATCGCTTCGTCGGGATTGATGCCGTGCCGCTCCATCATTTTCTTAAGTCGTCCAGAGAACGGCTTATTCATGAAGCATTCGGCTTCCACCCCCAATAGTTCTGCGTAGCGATGGACTCGCTCGCCGCTATTGTTCGACACGATGATGAGCTGAATCCCCGCTTCATCGAGCTTCTTCTTCAGCTCGTAGGCATGCGGCTCGGGCTCCTTCACGAAGTTCGGATCGAGCGTGTTGTCCAAGTCGATGAGAATGTATTTGACTCCAAGCTTCTGGAAAAACGCGATATCGATTTCGTAGATGGAGTTTGCATGCGCAAACGGGATTCGGCGGTTTTTCATCGCACTTATCATATACGCAATTCGCGCACGTATCACGCCTTTTGTGCGCGTACGTAAGCAAGCGATTAGCAATTTTCTTTCCAACCCTTCCGCTTCTACTTTTTTGCTGAAATATTGAAAAAAGCCACATAGCGTGGCTTTTATTTAATACTGGCAAACTACTAATTTTAGACTAGTTATTTACAAGTCAATTTCGTGGTTCGTTCTTTAGAAATCATCGTCTCCGAAGATCGAGATTTGCTCGAATTTCGTGGCAACGGGTTGATCGTCCGACTGCAAGGAAGCGTCGTGGACGAACTCTCCTTCGAGGCGCTCCGAGGCGGGCGAACCCTCGCCTGGATCGATGCCTTCCTCCCCTGCTTCTAGAGGCTGTTCACCTTCGGGAATCTCGGAGACGGGAGGAGCATAGCTCTTGATTTCGTTGGTGATGACTTCGTCTGAGGCCTTATGGACGAACGCGATGCGCTCGTTCTTCGGGAAGTTGTCTTCCCTCTTGGCGTATTTGTCCATCGGGGTCAATAGGAAGTCTTCCGCCACCACATCGAAGTAATCGCCGTCTTCTAGAGTCACGGTAAGGGTGTAAGGTGCTTCTTTGTCAAGAACCTTGCAGGCATAGATGAGATTGTGCGGCTCCTTCTTGAAACTCTTGAACAGGACCGTGGCTTTGCTTAGGCGCGGGCCGACGGGGATGTTGTTTGTCGAGAAGACGCGGACATTGCCTAGATCGGTATAAAGGAGCACCTTGCCATTCTCTTCGGGGTCAAATGCCAGCAAGGCCGCCACCTCTGAGCCGTGGAAGCTACCGGCTTTGACGCCGCTTGAGCTTGTGGAGCTAAGCGAGATGAGGTTCTCATTATAGAACGCGGCAAGGCCAGATGCCGACATGACGAGGAGGTTGGAATCGCCAGAAGTTACGACGGCATCCACTACTTCGTCATCGGTCAGGATGCGCATCGCCCTGATTGGGCGGTTGATGCGGATGACCGGGAAGGCGCTTAGCTTGGTTCTCTTGATCTGGCCGTTCTTCGAGACGATCGCGACATTCAGGTCGTCGCGGAACTTCCTGACGGCGAACGCCTTGACGATCTTCTCATCCGGCGGCAATGAGATCGCGTAATTCACGTGCTGACCTTCATCTAGCCACTTATTCGCGCGCAATAGGTGCACGGGGACGTAGAGATAGTTGCCTTTGTTGGTGAACATCAGCATGTAGTCGGTCGTGACGCATTGGCCGCAGAAAATCAAGGTGTCGCCCTGCTTCATGCCGGGCTTCGCGCCATTATGGCCGTTCGAGCCCTTCCAGGAGGCCATCGTGGACCTCTTGAGGTAGCCATCGCGCGTCACGGCGACCATCACGTCCTCAACGGCGATCAAGTCGCGGCGGTTGACCTGGCGGAGGTCGGTGTTCTCCTCTTCGATCGAGGTGCGCCTATCGTCGCCATATTTCTTCGCGATCTCCTTGAGATCCGCGATGATGAGGCGATGGAGCTTCTCAATGCTCCCCAAAGTCTCCCTTAGGTCAGCGATGAACGCATCTAGGTCGCCTTTTTCCTTCGTGAGGACCTCGACGTCGGTATGGCTTAGTTTGTATAGCGGCATCATGACGATGGCTTCGCTTTGGTTCGGGGTGAATCCGAAGCGCGCCTCCAAATTGGCTTTGGAGTCCGCTTTGTCGCGGCTATGCCTGATCACATCGATCACTTCGTTGATGATGTCGGCGGCCTTGAGCAACCCTTCGACGATCTCGAGGCGGGCCAAGGACTTGACCAAGTCGAATTTGCAGCGCCTCGTCACCACATCCTCCTGGTGGGCGATGTAGGCGTCGCAATAGGAAAGCAGATTGATGGTGAGCGGGCGTCCGTCGACGATGCAGACCATGTTGGCACTATAGCCGGTCTTGAGGTCGGTCTTGCCCATGAGATAGGCCAAAATCGCCTCGGGCTTGAAGCCCTTCTTCAGGTCAATCGCGATGCGGAGGCCGTTTTTGTCGGTCTCATCGCGCACCTCGTCGATTCCGTCGATCGCCCTGTCGTGGCGGATCTTGTCGATCTGGAAGACGAGCTGGGATTTCACGACCCCAAAGGGGATCTCGGTGATGATGATCTGGGTGATGCCTTCTTCGTTTACGGCGACCTCGGTCTTTCCAACCACGTCCACCCTGCCCTTGCCAGTCAGGTAGATGTCCTGAAGGCCTTGGGACTGGTAGATGATGCCGCCGGTTGGGAAATCGGGTCCTGGCACGAAGCGCATCAAGGATTCGATCGGGCAATTGGGGTGCCCGATGCGGTAAATGACGGCGTCGGTCACTTCGCGGAGGTTATGCGGCGGGATTTCGGTCGCGATGCCAACCGCGATGCCGGTCGTGCCGTTCACTAGGAGCGCCGGGAAGCGCGCGGGCAAGACGCTAGGCTCGAATTCGGTGTCGTCGAAAGTCAAAGCCATGTCGACCGTGTCCTTATCGAGGTCGCGGATCAATTCTTGGCTTACCGCGGCAAGGCGGGCTTCGGTGTAACGATAGGCCGCTGGGCCATCGCCATCCATTGAGCCGTTGTTGCCCTGGAAGTCGATTAGGGGAACGCGCATGTTCCAAGGCTGGGACATGCGGACCAAAGCGTTATAGATGGAGGAGTCG
>OCTW011540108.1_pt1 | contig 16657 bp, 9 predicted proteins | sample 1539671 | NCBI WGS metagenome assembly OCTW01 (sample SAMN02144230, study PRJEB22623) | gut metagenome | biome: sheep rumen | host: Ovis aries | place: New Zealand
TGTCGTGACACGCCTCAAAGCGAGCAAGCGTGCCGTATCGCAGATAGGCACGCCCCACCTCATTAAAAATCAAACGGCCATGCCGATTCCGGAAGTCCAGTAGGTGCGGACAAAGCGGACAAAACCTTCGGAAATCAGGAAAACTTCGAGCGCTTCGTCATGCGGGTGTGCATAGAGTGCGTAGGCAGGACAGGCCGAAATCACCGCTGCGACGCATGCAGCGCGTGTTTGCAGTGCACGTCTAAAATCGCTCCAGTTGGGGGCCAGGAATGGAACGCCGTCTTTGAAGAGTTTGCGTTCTGGCCGTGGCAGGAGCTTGAACAAGTTTTTCTTCATGGTTTGGGCGAGATCGAGATCGGGTTTGGCCTGGACGAGCGCCATAAATAAGGCTTCGACACTGGTGTCGTTGAGTGCGTCGATAATGCATCCGCCGGTAACGGCCTGGTGCATGGCGTAGGCTGCCCAAAAATCGAATGGAATCGGACTGTTTTCGTCGAGTATGGTTTCATCAAAGATGAGGGCTGGCTCAAGCTGCATGCGGACTTTACAGAGTTCTTTCTTGAGGCCGCGCGCGGAATAGAGCTGTTTGATTTCGAGGTTTTGGCCAAACAGGCGGTGGCAGCGACCATAGGCCCAGTGTGTCGAATCGAGCGGTTTGAGCTGCATATTGTTGCTGAAAAGCTCGAAGGCGTATGGTGTCATGGTGCGCAGATAGCGCTGTGCGTCGACGAGATTGCGAGCGAGTGCCATGTGCTCGACATCGAAAAAACCGCGAGGTGTGCCTTTGATGCAGCGTTCCCAGGCTTTGGGCTGTTTTTTGCCGCGATGGAGATCGCGTACAGCTGTGACACCGGCATACGTAATGCCGTCCCCCGTTTGTTTGAGAACTTCGACAAAGGGAGCGTAAGCGTCTTCGAGTCGGATGTTTCTCGTCAGGGTGCGTCTGAATTCGCCGACGGCGCTGTCGAGCTGGCCGGCACTCGTCAAGGCCTGAGCTCTTGCGAGGTAAGCCCAGTCGGTGTTCTGTGTATCGTGAATGACTTCGGACAGGAATGCCAGGGCTTCACGGTGTTGTTTATTTTCGACGAGCAGAGCGGCAATGCATCCGCGGTAGAGGGATATTTGTTCGGGATTGCCCTGCTGGGAGAGTTCGCGTTTGGCAACTTCGATGAGGCGTGGAAGCTCATTGTGTGATTTATAATCTTCGACGAGTGCATCAAAATCATCGCGATGGCCGAGTACAGCTGCAATGGCCTGTCGCTCATAGAGGGTGCGGATGTCGTGTGACCAACCGGCTTCGCGGGCAATGCGCGTAAATGCCATGCGGGCATGGCGTGCCTCGATGGTGCCTTCGGCCTGGCAGATTTCGTCGAGAATGGTTTTGGCGTAGTTCCAGTCGCGCTCGGTGCATGCAATATCATACAGCAGCTGTAATGCCACCATGTCGTGCTCAAACTCGCCCAAATGCTTGCGCAGAATGCGTTTGGCACGCTCGGGCTGGTCGATCTGATGGACGAGAATTTCGGCGAGATGGAGGTTGTTTTCGCGGCGCTGCTCGGGCGTATCGACGACCTGAGCGAGTTTTTCGATGACTTCGACGGCTTCGTTCCATCGTTCCTGTTGGATGAGCAGTTCCGAGAGTGAGGAGAGGGCATCGATGTCGTCGGGGGATTGCTTGGTAATTTTCGAGAAAGAAAGGCATGCCGCCGGGGCATCATTGAGCTGTGCGGAGAGCAAATTGGCTTGTTTGCGGAGAAGTTCAATTTGATCGTGTCCCTCCGGGAGCAAGGATATGGCTCGCGAATAGATGCGACCGAGCTGTTCAAATCGCCCGAGCTGTTCGTGCAGCGGTTCGCTCATGGTAATCGCAGGCAGGCAGGTAGGCTCGAGCGACAGCAGACGTCCGAGGCTGGCGAGCGCCTGTTCGGGTTTGTTGAGCGACTTGGACCAAAGCTGTGCAGCCCAAAGCCCATATTCTGTGCGGTTATCCGAGAATGCCGAGGATTCCGAGAGCCTGTCTGCTATCGAGGCGAGGCTGAGTGTATCGCCGCTGTCTTCGGCAATATGGGCGAGTGTCACGAGGGATGGCAGATCATGACCATTGAGTTTGAGACATTCCTGAGCAACGCGCACGGCATGATCGGTGAGGTTATCATCGACGTATGGCGCGAGTGCTGTTTTGAGTGTTTGGAGCTTGGCCTGTGGGACAATCTCGATTTGAGCCAGTTTTTCCCGGAAATAGCCGAGTGCTTTCCAGTCTTCGGTAATGGCCGAAAAGAGCTCGAGCATCCAGAGGGTACGGCGATCCGAATCGGCACGTACGAGCGATTGGGAGAGCACCCTTCGGGCTGTGTCGGTATCGTTTTCGATCCAGACGGCGCGTTCTGCAGCTTCGAGACTCAGTGCCATGCGCATCCAGTTGTCAGGCGTGAGTTCTGCATATTGTTCTAGCCATTCGGTGACATTCTCGCGTGGAATTTCCCGTATGGTGCGCAGGACATCCAGTCGCAGACAGCTGCCGTAGCGCTCGTCGAGACTGCGCTTAAGTAGAATCAGGATCGAGCCTGCCGTCTTGGGATCGGCACCATTGGGGCATTGGGATCGGATAATCTCCGATTCGGCCCAGTCGAGCAAAGCTTTGACTTCGGGAGAAATTGTCGAAACACGCGCGCGGATATCCCCAATCACTGCGCGGAGATTTTCGACGGGATCGACGGCAATCTTTTCGAACAGGTAATTGAATGCACTCGAAAATGTCGGCTGTTTTTCGTATGTCAGCTGGCGCGCATAACTCAATCCCGTCGGGTGGTTCAGGCAGAATGTCTGAATGTCGTACATCATTTCGCGGAGCGCACCCTGTTCGACACTGAAGACATTGGGTTCGTCCAGATCTTCGTCTTCGTCGATGACGTCATTTTCGTCGGTGTTCAGGTCTTCGAGATTGGCTGTGCTGCGCGTTTGGGATTGCGTCAAGGTTTCGGAAATGATCTGAACTGTATCGGCCCAGCGTGAGGTCGATTTGAGCAGGTCGATGTACAGACGCAGGTAGTAAGGTGGAAGCGGTTCGAGTTTGCGCGCCTTTTCGAACCAGGCGGATGCGCCCTGAAGGTCGCCCATCTTGAGGCTTGCCCATGCATTTTCGCGGGCTGATTCTGCGCGCTTGGCCGTCGAAAGCTGAAAAGTATCGCGCCAGGTATTCGCGAGCATAATCAGATCGTAGCGTTTTTCGCGCAAACCAATGGCATGAAGCATGACGATGGCCGGCACGTAGGACGCTTCTTTCTCATGGACGGTTTTGAGCAGTTCGACGGTATCTTCAAGATTGTGGATTTCCCGATCCTCAATGCGGGCCGCTTCCATCATCCACATCAGGGATTCGTCTTTATCGGTCGTTTCTTTGGCAAACTGTACCAGGCACGCCACGACATCGGGGTAATGTCTGAGCTCGTAGGCAAGGTGCAGGCGCTTCCACAGAATATCGCTCGATACGCGGGATGGCTTGAGCTCCCGCAGGTACTGGACTGCTATCTCGGGGGCATGCAGACGCTCATATAAAATAGTTACAATCTGGCTGAGCAGCGCATCCTGAGTACCGGGATCGCTCGTGGTTTTGATCCAGTTTTCGAGCATTCTCGCATGCGTCTCGTAATTCTGGGAGGTATGATAGGCCAGTTCGAGCGGGAGTTTGCCAAGCGTATTCTTGATGGCTGTATAGCATTCGATAGCTTCGTCCGAATGGCCGCTTCGTGCATACGCATCCCCGAGAAGCCACGTCAGGCAAGGGGCATCCCACGAGGCAGTCTGCGCCATTCGGTGAATGACTTCGGCATGATTCTCCCAGTCTTCTTTGGCTTCGTATATTGCTGCAAGCCTCGGATCCGCAATGGCAGATGCACCGAGCCTGCTGGCTGCTTCGAGCGCTTCGATGGCGCGGTCGAGTGCACCCAACTGATCAAACGCAATATCGGCAATCGAAAGCCAGTGAGAGGCGCGCGTTTCATCATCGGGGGCAATCTCTATGAGCTGCCTTTCGAGCTCTATCACGCGCTGGGCATTGCCTGTCCTGCGGTTGGCTGCACAGGCGAGCCATATCACGTTGTATTTATTGTCGATGCGTTTTTGCGCTTCACCCAGATAATAACCGCTCCTTTCGGGAGATCCGCAGTACTCCTGAATGACGCCGGCTCGCCGATAGAGTTCACCGCTCAATTCCGGATCCTGGACAATTTGGGCAATCTGGGCGTAAGCCTGAGCGGCATCCGTGAGTTTGCCAAATCGCTCACAAAGAATGGCATATTTTAAAAGGACATAGGGATTAGAACGATCCGTCTGGGCTGCCTGCGTATAACATTCGAGCGCACCGGCATCGTCTTTGCGAGCCGATCGTATGCTGCCTGCCAATGCATAAAGAACCGCTCGCTCGGGCGGTGCACCCAGGATCTTGGCCATCGACTGCGCAAACGACTCCTGAGCGGTGACATCCCCGATCCAAAGACCTTCGTAAAGCGCCCCCACATTCGTGGCATCGAACTGCAAAGCCTTTTGCGTGCACATCATCGCCGCAATCGGATTCTCTCCCATAATCCAGTAAATGTCAGCCTGGGCAAGGCAAATCGCAATGCCTTCGTCCGGAGAACTCGAAAGCGCCAGCTCTTTTTCCAAAAGTTCTAAAACATCGCGCCAATACCCAAGCTTGAGCAATAAACGATGCGCTGCAGCATAGACCCAGTTCGTATTGGGGCACAGTGCAACCGCGAGCTTTAAATCGCGCACAATGACTTCAGGCGGGTTGTCATCACGATCATTCGCATAAGCCGCGTCGATGAGCAGTGACGCCGCTCCCTCCTTGTCATCCTGATAAATGACGCGCGCTTCCCTGCGGTATATTTCGGCCGTCTCCTCGCCTTCATTGGCTGGCGCAAACAGTGCTTTTTTGATTTCGATATCCAGCGACATTTTGATTCCCACGCAACAGAACCTGCCCCCACTTCGGAGCCGATCTTATAATGTATGCCATATCGCGCGGTATAGCAAAAGTTTTGGGGGTGTTTTAAAGGGCGGCGACGCCTATGCGCTGATGGCGCATACGGCGTCGCTGCGCCGCTTTTGCGTTGCAATACGCGGCGCTGAATTGTGAGGTGTAATGCTGGCCTGAAATAAATTGTTTGTTCTTTTGAAAATTTGTTACCAATTGATATCAGAACAAAATGTTGATATGATCAAAATACAGATAAGAATAATACAGAAATGTATTGTTCATATTCTATGTGTAAAAAAGTAAGAAACAAAAATTGAAGTAAGATTATATTACTCAGATGCTGCTTGCTAAACGCCTTTTTTCTTGTACTATCAGGAGACAATGAATGATTTATAAATACATTTTCTTCATTTTACTTATATTTGTCGTCGGTTGCCAGTCCGATTGTCAGGATGCAAAGTACTTTGACCTCGAATACACGAACGAACGGATCGAACTGCTGTTTTCCAATGATAATGCAGAATTCTTTGATCATTTCGATAGTTCTAATCAATTCGCTTATAAATGGATTACAAACAAGAATGAACTCACAGAATATTTACAACATACTCAATTGAAACTCAGAACCGATACATCAAAACTAGATTCGTTTGATTTTGAACATTACAATCTCTTTGCAATTATCTATTGGGAAGGCTGCACGAATGCCAGACATCATATTGAACTATGCGAGAACAGTGTTGTTCATTTTACGATGGAACATTCAAATGTATGTGATGAAGGCATGGTACTTCGCCTGCGTCTCATCCAGGTTCCTAAGCGTGTCGATCGCATCGACTATTATGGGCGTGATCTGACATTGATGACAGATGCTTAAAAGAAGCCCCGATTGGCGCGTAGCACAACCGGGGACTCAGCAATTTACATACAAATCTATTCTAGAACCATAGCTCTGTATATTTGTAGGTGTTCAAATCCTCTTTGACCTTATCGGGATTTTTGTTGTGTGCATAATTATAGACATTGTCCATTTTGATGAGGCGCGTGTCTTTATAGGATGTACACGATTCCTTTTGTGTACCTGAGTTTGCCCATCTCTTCTTGAGGGCATCGATCGTATAGGCATTCAGATAATTGCCATTGACGCCAATGGCTTCGGCAACATAGACATATTTAATGGTCTTGTCTGCATTGCGCGAGATACCCAGAATCATGGCGACGTGACCGCCACCGCTGCTGCATGTATTAATATCGCAATGCTTGAGGGAACTGCTGTATTTGCAGCCTTTGTAAGTACTCGACCACAAAAGATCGCCTGCTTTAAAATCGGATTTGTTTGTCAATGTACTGATATCGACAAAATCCGATTCCTTTAATGCATTAAATTTACTAAAGGCACTCTCATATCTTCCATTCGGGTTCGAAGCACCTGTACTCTTATTGTTATTCACGCGCTCTTTGCATCTGAACATGCGTTGATATTTGCCTTTGCTGTCTTTGCACTGATAATAATCAGCAAAATTTGCATTGGTTTGGGCGAGCAGGACTGTCCCCCAGTCGTTCATATAAAAACGGCCATTGCGAAGGGCCCAGCTCACAAAACCGGAACATCTCAACCCATTGCGTCCGGTATCCTCGCCCTTTGTATTTTTTACCTCACATCCCCAGGGCGTAACCTTGTCCTGCCCTTCACCTCCCATAATGACATGGTCGTCTGTAAAGGTCGAAAAACTGTTGTAGGCTTTATCTGTCAGGTTTAATCCAAATATGCGGACTCTCTTCTTATAATCAGCCGTATCTTTCGCTGCATCATAAGTTGACATTGTATATCTGCCGATCGTCACAAGCATAGGTTTGACCTTCGAGTTGCCAGCGCTGTCGTAAGGTACATCTTTCGGGAATTGCACCACCAAAAATCGAGCAGCCCCCAGCACACTCGCTCGCGTACCGTAATTCGATCCGTCGACTTTGTACATATAAGGATCGACATAATAGGTATTCATATCTTTATTCAAAACCTGCACCGTGTGGTCGTCATAATAATGGCAACCTAACTCGCCTTTTTCGTATGTGCCCTCTGCAGGTTTAGTGTTTTTATAGCCAGGTGTATTGAAATCGCGGAATTTTTTCAGTGTAGTCAGCGTATTTTCCAGTGCAATGTAGGGCTTAAGCTCGACAGTCGCAGTCGCGGTTAACCCGCTGCTGTGTTTGGCTGTCACTTCAAGGGTACGGGCGAGATCGAGCTTCATCGCCTTGCAGTCCGCACTGTCGAGGACGACATTGCTCTTGAGGGTAATACTGTGTTTCTCCATGTCGTATTGAACACTGACGAGATGCTGATATTCAACTTTGTCCGTCTTGTTTACGATTTCCCAGTATACCGTCTGATCAGTCGCCTCCTTGTCGAGAGCGGCGGTAATGGTCACACCTTTGCCAAGCAAGAGAAGATCGGCAGTCTCTTTGTCGAGTTTAAGGGACTTGGGAACGACTGGTGCTGGCTGTGTGCTTGCTTCGACGGTGTAATGTTTTGCCTGTATGTCGATGGCTTCGAGTTCGTTAAAGTCGGTGTCTTCGCTTTGGGATGGGCCTACTGTAATGGTATAGTCCGTTTCTTTATCGGGCAAACTCTCTTTCGATCCGGCCACAGTGATCATCTGCGGGTTATTCCAGTTATCGGAGGTGAACGTCAGACTTTCGGCAGAAAGCTTTCCTGCCACGACATTCGAACTCTTTACTGGAATGACGACGTCTTTGGATGGTGCGCGGTTCAGAGAAACTTTAAAGCTGGCATCGAGCGTATTTTGAATGGTCACAATTCCTTCGAGCGGTGTCACGAGCATTTCGGCTGGATCGGTGACAACGGGGTCTTCCGTAACAGGATCTATCGGATCTTCAGGATCTTCAGGATCTTCTATCGTGCCCGGTGGTGTCTCCGGATCTTCTGGAACGCCAGGATCTTCTGACTCCCCTGGACCAGGTTCGTCGCCAATAACATCGCCTTCAGTAGGATCGACCTGCGTGGGATCGTCCTGCGTGGGATCGTCCTGCGTGGGATCGTCCTGTGTGGGATCACCCGGCTCATTTGGCTGGCATTCGCCATCCACGAGATGCTGTTCCGCCGGACATGGAGCAACTTCGGGGGGATTGTCCGATTCTTGTACAGAATCGCTCTCGCATGCACTCATGCCGCAGGCAAGCAGTGCGCTCAAAAGAATACACCAACTATAATTCACGCGTTTCATCATGTCTCCTCCAAGTGCTGTATGGAATAACCTCTAGGATGGGTCTGCTTCACCAAATCCCCAAAACTCGCGGACGATGTCGTTTCATGAAACCTCCGGGGGGGGTCTATAAAAAGCTGCGAATTAATGCATCCGCATCGGTGTTGGCTCGAGCTACAAGGCGAACTCTATGAGCAAGTACATAGGGTGCCAAAGCCTGAATATCATCGGGAAGAACAAAATCACGTTCGCGGATAAATGCGCGTGCTTTGGCTGCATCCAGCAAATCGAGCATGGCACGCGTAGACGCGCCCTGTATAATCAATGCATGATTACGTGTCGCATGGATGATTTTTATCACCACATCGATAATTTCTTCGGAAACATGAATACCTTTTACTTTTTGAATCAGATCCTGAATATCCTCTTTTGTCAGTACAGGCTTGAGTTCTGCACGACGAATGTCCGAACGAAGGATTGCACGTTCTGCATCTTCATCGGGATAACCCATCGAAATTCTGAATAGAAAACGGTCCAGCTGGCTGTCCGGCAAAGGGAAGGTGCCGGCAAAATCGACGGGATTCTGGGTCGCAATCACCATAAAGGGATTGGGAAGTGCACGCGTGACGCCATCCATACTGACTTGTTGCTCAAACATGGCTTCGAGCAAAGCAGACTGAGCGCGCGGTTCTGCACGGTTAATTTCATCGGCCAGCAAAATATTGGTAAATATTGGCCCCTCATGAAATACAAATTGTGTCATTTTAGGATCATATATATTTACTCCGAGTATATCGGACGGCAATATATCCGAAGTAAACTGAAGACGCCGATGTTCCAGGCCAAGACTTTGTGAAAATGCTGAAGCCAGCGTCGTCTTGCCTACCCCCGGAACGTCCTCTATCAGAAGATGTCCCGAAGCGAGAAAGCAGATAATCGCCATTTCGACGGCATGATCCTGACCATGCAGGACAGAATGAATGTTATCTCGGAGTTTTTGAATGCGCTGCATGGTAGTCTTCTTACATTTAGGAAATCATATTGGATACCGACACATGTTTCGCCGCTATAAATTTAGCAAATGGGGACAAAAATGGCGAGTTCTTTGTTAAATTGAGCGGAAATCTCAGCTCGGATCATTCCCTGTATTGCGTATTGCGGCAAATTGCATTACTCAGTAAATTTAAATTGCTGCATCGATGACATGCAGTATTCTCCTATTCTCAATCAAACTTCTTTTGTGATACCATGAAAAAAATAATTATTGCTTTCGTATTGTTGTGCGTATGGGCCTATGGCTGCCAGGTCAAACCGACCGATCCCCCGACGGATAACTCGTCCCAAACTGTCAAGCCTGACAGTCAGCCGGGCCAATCACCCGAAGTAATTGCTGCCGAAAAAGCACGCCATGAGCGCGACCGCGCACAAGCCAAGAAACTGGCCGAAGAAGGCCAACTCTTACCGCCTCGCGTTTCTGTCAAACTCGAGATCCTCGATCATAACGACAAGGTCTCACTCAACGACGCAGAACTTTCTTATGAATTCGTTAAAAATGGCATTCGGGCATGCTACATGCGCGTGCTGGCATTTGACAAGAATGCAGAAGGGGATATCACCATCGCACTCGAAAGTGCCGAAAATCGGACGAGCAAATGCACCATTCAGAAAACCAGCATAACTGCAGAGGATTTCGAATCCTGTGTGACAAAAGCCTGTCAGCACTGGCCGCTGCCAGAGGGCGCAACCCTCAATATTCACATGCAGTTCTCATCGTCACCTGCGCCAACCGTCGAAGAAATCCGAAAAATTAACCATCAGCTCGAGCATGGCGGTGAGGAACACGATCATGATCATCATGGTGAGGAACACCACGAGTAATAGCAATGACAGCCAAAATACTCTCTTTTATCGTGATTGTGCTGGGATTATGCTTTGCCGGATTTTATCCAGCCACGTATGTACATGCCCAGGAATCGCCCGATGTCGCTCAGAATCAAAAGAAGGGTAACACTGCACACCCGGCTCTGCGCATGTTTTCTGAATTCGGCATGGGCACATTATTTGGGACTGCAGTCGGTGGTGCAGCTTTGCTGACGGGGATCTTTGCCAAACCCACAGATTTACGTCCAGCCTTGATATCATCTGCAATTCTTTATCCTGCGGGGATTGCATCGGGGGCAATTTTAGGCGGATGGCTCACCGATACCAAAGCGGGTTACTGGCAGCCCTTTGTTGGAGCTTATGCCGGGGCGCTGGTCGCCGATCTGACGGCGTATTTCCTTTCGGATGATTACCCCGTTTTCTGTGCCATTCTCGTACTGGTGACCCCCATCGTGACGACCCTCGTCGTCATGGAGGCTTCGCATTACTGGAAAAACGTCAAAAAACCGGATAAAACCTCGCAGACCGTCATGCCACTCATGGTGAGCTTCGGATTTTAATATGGCACAAAAAAAGAACATGCAGCTATCGCTTTTTTCCTCGCCCAAAGCATCGGAACCTCAAGCTGAAGAAAAACAGTCTGAAGAAAAACATCTGGAATCTTCTTTTCTAAGCATGGATGCGGACGAGCTTGCCGGCGTCATTCAACATCACGATGCCCTCTATGAAAGTGGTCATCCCGTGATTTCGGATGCCCTTTATGACCGGCTGAGACGTCGTCTGGAAGAACTCAATCCCGAACATCCTATTTTAAACCGCTTTTTCGAGAGCAGTTCCGATCCGGAGCCGACTCTGCAGGACAGACAGACCGGCCGCATTGGCAAAGACGGTCGCCGCAAAGTTCGCCATGAAATCAGCATGCTCTCGCTGAGCAAGGCTTATGATGCCGAAACTGTTGCCGAATGGGCAAAAGATATTCATTGCGATCTCGTGGGCAGTCCCAAACTGGATGGGCTCTCCTGCAGTCTGCTGTATGACAGTGAAGGTAATCTCGTATTGGCATCGACGCGGGGCAATGGTGAAGAAGGCGACGATATCACTCCCAATGTCCGATATATCAAGGCAATTCCCCATAAAATCAACGCTTCCAATATTGAGGTGCGCGGCGAAGTCTACATGCCGCTCTCTTCCTTTAAGCAATTCGAAGATGCTGCCATGAGCCCGCGAAATCTCGCTGTTGGTGGCTTAAAACAAAAAGATCCGGCCGAAACTGCACACTATGGGTTGAGCTATTTTGCCTACGAGTTGTTTGGCGAGTCTTATGATACCGAAATCGAAAAACTGGCAAGGCTCAAGGAACTTGGGTTTATAGCGGTCGAACATGAGCTGATTCCACGGCCTGTTCCCTACTCGAAAGAACAAAATCGCACGCAAATCCATGCCTATTTTCATCGCATGCTCGCCGAGCGCCCGAGTTGGGATTTCGATGCCGATGGCATCGTCTTTAAAGCCAACAGTGTCGAAGAACAGCGCCGACAGGGGGTTACAGCACATCACCCCAAACATTCGATTGCATTTAAATTTCAGGGAGAACAGGGCGAAACGACGCTTCGAAGCGTCGATTGGCAAGTCTCGAAAACGGGCGTCATTACGCCGGTCGCGAATTTTGACATGCTCGTTTTGTCGGATGCTGAAATCCAGCGTGCGACGCTCGTTCATGCTGGACATGTCGAGCATTTCCCCATTTTCGATCCCGAGGATCCCGAGTCGCGCGATAAAACCACGCATTTAAAATTGGGCTCACGACTGCTGGTCTCGCGCCGGGGGGGCGTCATCCCGTGTGCTGAAATGGTCATGAGCGAGCCAGAAGATGGGGTTCCCGTCGAAATCCCGCAAAAATGCCCTTCTTGCGGTGCACCGACCGAAACCAAATATTCGACCAAAGATGATATTTACTATTTAGCATGTTCTGATCCGCAGAATTGCCCGTCGACCGGACAGGCACTCATCGAGAATTATGTCAAAGTCATCAATTGCATGGGCTTTGGTGAAAAAATTATAGAAAGTTTATATGATTCTAAACTGATTAGTACACCGGCAGATCTCTATCGATTGAATCCGAGCGATATTGCTATGGCAATTTCGAATGATCCTGCCGAAAATTCGAAAGGTGAAATCAAAGGCATCCTGCCTCAAAAATTATATCAATCCATTCAAAGTTCAAAGAATGTATCACTGGCTGTATTCCTCGAATCGCTTTCAATTCCGTCACTTGGACGTGAGATGAGCAAGTTGCTCGAAAAAACATTTAAAACACTTGATGCCCTGCTCGCAGCAAAAATAGAAGAACTTGCTGCGATAACAAGCGGTTCGATCAAGGATATTACAAGTACGTGCAAACTCATCTATAAACAAATACAGAATAGCGAGTCTATTCAAACAAATGAAACTGCAGAACAATTTTTAACCCATTTGTTTTTAAAACCGGATAATTTAAAAACGATACAAATTATTCTGAATCAATATACATCCAAAGAAGCAATACAAAACGCAGACCCAGTACAGCTTGAACAATATATGATTCAGGAAAAAAATATTCAAAAGCTGACACTGGCAGATAAAAAATATCTGGCATCTGTTCAAAAGGGCAATATCAAAGCGGATGAATCCTTTGAGCAATATCTCGAACGATTGGCGACCAGCGAAGCAAATAAAAAGAATATACAATCTCTGGCAGAAGATTTTCCGACTTACGAATTGCTGAAACGAGCCAGTCTCGATGATATCAGCCAGAGCATCGAGGCACGCAGGCGCACGACTGCCTGGAATATCATGAAAGGACTTAAACAGCGCAGTGAACTAATTCGGGATCTTCGACAGTTTGTGACGATTCAGGAGGTAGAAACGACACCTGTTGTCGGTGGTCCATTCGAAAATATGAGTTTCCTCTTTACCGGTACGTTGGCCAGCATGAAGCGCGAAGAAGCACAGGCGCGTGTCGAAGCGCTCGGGGGCAATGCGGCAAGTGGGGTTTCGAAGAATCTGTCTGTGCTCGTGGCGACATCGACCTCGAGCAGCAAATGGAAAAAGGCTCAGGATTTGAACGCAAAAGGGGCAAATATTCAGCTTTGGACAGAAGATGAGTTTATCGAGGCTTTGAACCGCGCCGAAGGGCGCGACAAATGATTGCGCCGCGTATGCAATAGCGGCGCACCCGGCGCGTATTGCCGCAGGCAATAGCGAGGGAAATAATGAATAATGCATAATGATAAATGCATAATGGATAATTGAATCTGCAAAAACGACTGATCATTCTAAAGGACTTTGAATATTGAATTATATAGTCAGATAGCTCTAAGCTACATTCTTTAGGAAGAACCTTATGAATGTCTTAATCATTGCGCATTGCGAATTAGGAACATGTTTTCACACCGATTTTACATACCACTTCTATTAAGCATGCTCATCTCCGCTTGTGCGAGTGCGCCTGCGCCGCGTCAGGCCATCGAGCAAGATGTGCAGGTGACGGTTCGGCAATTTGCGGAGGCTGTAAAACAGCACCGTGCGGACGAAGTCTATGCACTGATGAGTGATGGTTGGAAGATTCAGTTTTTAGAAAACGATTTTGCGGATTATTTTGAACAGAATTACGACGCATTTGTCGAATATGCCGAGGCGTTGCAGGGCGATGTGTCGGGGCTGACGATGCATGCGACGTTCGAAAACGATGTCTGTGGGCATGTTGCGTGGCAAATGGCCGAGGATGGCCACTGGAAACTGGCGGCTGTTCCGAAGGTCATGGGAACGCCGGAGGAGGCGAAACTTGGGGTGCTCGATGTCATTCGATCGCGGCCGTTTATGGATGCGCTCGACGAATATGCATTGGTTCATCCGGAATGGTCGGGCGAAGCGCTCAGGCATCTCAAGCGCATGCTGACGTTTGATGAGATTGGCGTGGAATATGTTGACTTTTGGGCACACGAGGCGCTGCTTACGGTTCCGCATACCGCCATCATTCGCATGACATGCAGTTCGGGGGGGTGGAGAATTCTTCAATGTTATTCGATACAATAAGTCAGATTTCACAGCAGTTTGGGGACGCCGACGATGTTCGTGCCCGTTTTGGCGGCAAAGCCAAGAATTTGGCGCTGCTCATGCGGTCGGGGTTTCAGGTCCCGGATGGTTTCGTCATTTCGACAGATGTTTTTGAGGAACAAATACAATCTGCGCTCGAAAAGACATGCGAAACGGACATCCATGAAATCATCGAATCCATTCAGTTTGATGTGCCGTTTGTAGAGGCCTTGAAAGCCGCCATGCAGCGCGTGGGGGCGGAACGCTGGGCTGTGCGGTCGAGTTCGACCGATGAGGATTCGCAGACCCATTCGTTTGCCGGACTTCAGCAGAGTGTCATTGGTGTGCGCACATTGGATGAATGTCTCGCGGCGGTCAAAACTGTCTGGCAGAGTTTTTATGCGCGCGAGCGGTTGCTGTATCCGACGCAGGCATCGCTGAGTGGTCCGGTTCCGGCTATGGCTGTCATTGTACAGGCATTTATTGATTCGGATAATGCCGGCGTCGTCTTTACCCAGCATCCCATGGAAGGCAAAGATAAACTGCTCGTCAATGTCTCGAATGGGCAGGGGGCCAATGTCGTCGATGGCAAAGCCGGTGTATCGCTGTGTATCGATAAGAATAATCCCGATGCACATATTGACTATGACTGCATTTCGGGGCAGCAGCTTTCAGAATTGGCGCATATTTCCTGTCAAATCGAACAGAAATTCGGGCATCCTCAGGATATTGAATTCGCCTTTACTTCGGATTCGCTGTTTATTCTGCAAACCCGCGATATTGTGGCGCACGACGAGCATGCCTCCAAGACGCTCTATTCGAATGTCAATGTGGGTGAGGCATTATCGGGCGTTTCGACGCCCATGACGTGGAGCGTGGGCAAGACGATTGCGCGGCAGGGATTTGATACAGTCTTTGCTTCTTTTGGGCTTTCGGTACCCGACAATTACGACTTTATTACGACATTTCATGGGCATATCTATTTAAATATCTCGCAGATGCTCAGCGTGATGAGCCAGATTCCGTTTATCAATCCGGCCATATTGGGGAAAATTGCGGGCATCCAGGATATTCGTGAATATGCCTGTGCGGTCGATCCCATTGGGAAATCCCACTTTATCAAGAATCTACCGCGTTCGATGATGGAACTTGCCAAACTGCAAAAGCGCATTGCACACCTCGATGATCGTGCCCGCAAATTCGAGAAGGAACGCGATGATTTGTTGGCGATAGAGCTCAAACATGCTTCGAAGGATGAAATTCAGGAAGCCTTCGAACGTTTGAATCATCTTTTCTTCGAGTGTGCCTACGATATGCTGAGTGCCGGCGGCATCATGCTCGCCTCGTATGTGCTGTGTTCCGGATTTATCCAGCATTTTGGCGAGGATGAGGCGCGCGAAATCGAGCATTACCTGTTCAGTGGGCTGCTCGACATCCAGAGTGCGGCGCCGGGGCTCAAATTGCTCGACATGGCCGTAAAAATCCGAAAATATCCAGAACTTCGCAAGGCATTCCTCGAAGAACCAACTTTCGACGATTTGGATGATTTTCTGCTGCGCATCGAACAACTCGATGGATATCCGGAATTTCAGCAGGCATTCGAGCATTTCCTGTCCCTGTACGGTGCGCGCACGACCCAGGAGGCGGAACTGGCCAACCCGCGTTGGCGCGAAGATCCTAGGTTTTTGTATCAGGTTATTCAAAAACACCTGCAGCAGGAGATACCCAGCAATTCACGAACCATCGTCGAATCGGTGTCATCCCACCGCGAAGAACGGACGACCGAATTCAAGTCGATGCTTTCGAAAACGCTGCGCCCCATCTTTAAAATGTTGTTGGCATGGACGCAAAAGAATGCACGTCTGCGCGAAAAATGGCGAGCATACGTCGTCGACGTCCTCGGCATCTTCCGGCAGTATTTTGTCGATGTATCGTATCAATTCACGGATTGCGGTATTCTTGGCCAGCGAGATGACATCTTCTTTTTGACTTATGAGGAATTTCTCGACGGTCTCAATCATCCTAAATCCTTCGAGAAAGCCAGGCTCAAAGTTGCTTTTAGGCGCGCACGACATGTGGCTTATTTGTCTGCCAGGAGTCTGCCTGATACATTTTTGACGCATCCCAATCAAAGCTGTGAAACGAATGAAGTCTCGGTTGGCAAGGTTTTATATGGCATTCCTGCCTCACCGGGGTGTGTGCAGGCCAAAGTGCGCGTAGCCCGAACGCTCGAAGAGGCTGCCGCGTTGGAATATGGCGAAATCCTTGCGGCACCTTCGACAGACATTGGCTGGACCCCGCTTTTCCTCGTGGCTTCGGCCATTTTGACTGAACGTGGCGGCCCGCTGTCGCATGCTTTTGTCGTCGCACGCGAATATGGCATCCCTGCGGTCGTCTCTGTGCCCGGCTTGCTCGAACATCTCAAAACCGGAGATGTGGTCAATGTTTCCGGCCAAAAGGGCACGGTTACGATGATTCAGTAATGGAGTGGTGAAGGGGGCGG
>OCTW011592996.1_pt1 | contig 16653 bp, 14 predicted proteins | sample 1539671 | NCBI WGS metagenome assembly OCTW01 (sample SAMN02144230, study PRJEB22623) | gut metagenome | biome: sheep rumen | host: Ovis aries | place: New Zealand
AGTAACAGTTGTAGTTGGGTGCACTATTGCGACTGCAAAACTACAACTAAACTACAACTGTTACAACGTGTATTTTATCGAATGCTTACAGCAAATGCCGAACTGCACATCTATGGCGATGGCAAGGGTCCTTACGAACTGATGCCCCAAACAGGTGAGACTACAACAGAAACCTGGAGTACCCAGATGCTACAATGGCTGAAGGCCAAAGGATTTCTCAACAGGTGAAGCATCAGAATATAAAACCCTCAAAATGTTGGTTTCCGTTCCATGATAACATGACTATTTCTTCCCCAACAGCGTTTTTAGTATAACGCTACCAATTTTCCGCTGCATTCCCGCCTTTGATGTGGGGATGCCGGTTTTTTTGGCAATCTTTTGTTTTGCCTGTGTTATTCCCAGCGCCCGTTTCCATGAGAAGCTGAGGCCAGGGATGGGGGTTGATTTCTTTACCATATTCAATCGTAAAAGCTGTTACCACAATTTGGGCACTTATAACTATGCACATATCCACCTCCACGATGTTTTAGTCCTGTACTCCATCGGCTGGCATGACACATGGTGCCACACTTTGGACAACGATGAGTTATCTTGGCTCTTTTATCTCCAGCCCATTTACAGATGAGAAAGAGAAATCCACCTGCCAATAAAACGAAAAACAAATCACTACTCATAATAATAAAATTTTAATTGATTCATACCTTTTCATTCCTACTAAAGAATAGTATCACAAGAAAAATAGCGACAATGACATCAACTATATTCCATAGGGCTCGACCCAATGAAATTTTGATAAGCGGTTGAAATAGTAATGCAAGTGAGGCAAAAACAATTGTCAATTGCACTTTTTTCTGATTGTAGTATTGATACGCCATGAAACCAAACACGATCATAGCAATAAACCTGACTAATTGGTAATAGCCATATGGCATTGGTACCAAGCAAAGCAGTAACAATACTGCCATTATTATTGGAATATATTTCATCGATTACTTTTCTTTACTAACAACAATTTAATATCACACTGCCGATTTTCCGTTGCACTCCCGTCTTGGAGGTGGGGATGCCGGTCTTTCTGGCAATCTTTTGTTTTGCTTGTGTTATTCCCAGTGCCCGTTTCCATGAGAAGCTGAGGCCAGGATGGGGGTTGATTTCTTGCTCATGATGCATTATCCGTTTTGATATGGGCTGAATGTTTCAGTTTTTTTTATCATCATTCCTCAATAGCATATTTTACAAGGTCTTCGCTTGATTTTCTTTGCATACTTAATAGAGACTTTCCTGATCTCATACCGACACCTATTGAGACCTCTACAATCACGATTGCTGTGATAACTATACGCATTTGGTCCTGTACAAATATAGACATACGTAACACGTTGCACATGATGACATGGGCTCAGTGATACGTTGTTTATCATTGTCCATAATGATAATATGAGAATGCTTTTTATCAAATACATTGTGAAGATAGGTCTGTTTCTAAATCATTGACTCAAAACATTTCGCTTGCACTGCTTTGTTGTGTACTGAAATTTCCATTAGGTTGTGGTATCAACTCATATGTTAATTCCTGATAATTCAAACTGACAGGTGAATCTTTTGAATACGATTCATTAGCCACGAAGCCACCTGTTAACCCTCCAGGCATAGATTTGTTAGGATTCCAACCCTTGCCTCCATAGAAGAATACCTGATATATTCCATTTGGGACATAAAATGTATATGAACCGCCTGCTTTTATATATGCATTCCTCGCTATTTCTCCATCACTCTTTATAATAACTACTACATCACAATTAGAACTTGCAGATGTAGAAACGCTTATTTGTGATTCATCCTTGGCGCTTACGCCATTGCTTATATATGGTGAGGAACCAGTACTCAAAGAATTATTATAATAGGGGTTTTCTTCAATAGAAGGTTCACTGCTTTTATAAGGGGAACTCCCAGTATTTAAAGAATTATCTACATACGCACGTTCATGAGGTGATTCTGTCGCAGTAGAATTTGAACTGTAACTGCTTTCATAAGTACGTTGATTGGGATTCTGCCTTGAGTCACATCCCATTAAAATACCCGTTAAAATACACAACATTATAAATACTTTCCTTTTCATAATAGAATCTCCATTTAATTAATAAATATAGTGCGCCCGCTCATCATTAACATGTTCATGTGATTGGTTTTAGAATTGACTTGAATCATTATGTGGAACCCAAATAAAAACTAAGCTCATCAAGAGAATTTTTATCAGGATCCGGATATTGAATTGGCAATTGTTTAAATTGTTCTTCAGAAACATCCAAGTCCAACATTTGCATGTTATTATTATCTGGATAGTGTGAGAATATCATCCATGCAGGGTCTACATTAAACCAAGTGTCTCTGTTATCACCTTGAACAAACCGACCTTCATTAATGGCACCAGCTCCCCATGTCGGGTCTATAAAAATACCATCATATGCGTGGGTGTATACGAAAACCCATGAATGTTTGTCAGATGAGATTTTTCCCTCTGCATCTTTAGTGATACCTGTAATGATCTCTGCTGTCAAACCTGTAACCTCTGCCATATAGCAGAAGAGTTCACAATAAGCCTGACAGACTCCTCTTTTTGTTTTGTAACAAGTTTCGGCATCGTGAATCTGCTTGGTAGTATCATATGCGATATTCTCACAGATCCAATTGTAGATTGCTCTCGCCTTTTCTTCAAGTGTATTTGCATTAGCATCTTCAACAATCGTGGTGACTATAGCACTGATGCCTGTGTGCATCTTGCTCAGTTTTGCCTCTTGCCTTGGTTTGAAATCCTTCAGAGCATCTATATGATCAGGTATGTCCATTATCTGAACAACGCAGAGCGAATTCACAAAATCCTCGAGATAAACTGGGTTTAGAGATTCAGAACTGATATTGTACTTGTTCTTGAATACTGTGTGATCTGTAGGGATACTTTCTTTATTCGAGAAAAAACCAACATTTATATTAGATACAAGATTCGATTCTTGAATACGAACATATTCAACGAAAGGCTTTGATTGTCTTAGATCATGCTCAAGGTATTCATGCATCTCCTCGTCAGTAATATCTTCTTTCACAAAAGGATTACTACCGTCCCATTTAAGCGTATGGAATCTTCCAACAAGAGGATCAAGAACTTGATGCTTGATGAGTTCAAGCATCGTCATCCTCTTACTGGGTTCAATAGTCTTGTCGAACCATCGGTCAAGGAATTTGGCAATATTCTGTTTATAATATGTGTCCGAATCACGGAAAGAACGGACTCTATCCATATCAATCAGCGAAGTAGACTTCCGATGATCTTTGGGGTGATAACCTTCCTTACCTGGGATAAATTCACCATTAACGTCCTTTTCTCCATCCATCAGAAACTTACACTCTGCCAATCTTTTCTGATCTTTGTCAATGATATCACATAGGTGCTTCCACCATTCGCGAACATCATCAGCTTTTCTAATGGTGGCAACAGACTTGCCAAGCTTTTCATTTAAGGACTTTTTAGTTTCTTCCGAAATTTGTATCGGAATATCGGATTGTGTTGAATCCAATGGCGGGGTTTCACCATCAGCGTATGATTTGTTTCCACCGAAAAGATTTTTAAACCAGAACAAACAACCAGACCTTTCATTCTGTTTCTCTATGTCCTGTGTGTTATCCGAAGGAATATTAGATTCTTTTGTAATAGAAATAGCCTTCACACGTCCCATATTCAGGACTTCTGATTCCGGATAAAAATCCGGCAATACATCATGAGTAGTTGCCCTCTCTATAGCTTCTCTCATGGTATTAATGCCCACTTCAGACTTAACGTAATCTGTCAGTTTCTCCACATTGGTCTTGTTTATCGCATAAGCAGCCTCATCCTCTTCGGTTAGAAGGTTCATGGCACCGAACTTCTCATGGAAGGTATCAGCATCAAGGAATGTGTTGTTCGCGATGTTACCCTCATGTTGAAGGATTTTACTCTTACACCTTTCTATTTCCGAGTCCAACTGGGCAATTCTATCATTTACGGAATCAATCTGGGCAACCTTAGTTTCATCTTCCTCAGGAAGTTCGTTCAGTTTTGTTAGCTCTTCTGTGTACTCGGATTTCTCAATTTCGTTCTGAGCGATTTCCGCATTAAGTATATCTATCTCACGTTGTTCTTCTGATATATATAGCTTCAGGAACGAATTAAGGTATGACGCTAGCTTCAATTCTTGTTGGGAAACCGAATACTCATTCTCGCAAAGATATTTAGAGGAATCCCATAATGTGGTACAATACTGATTCCATGAAGACTGAATAGAGCACAGACCATCAAGCCAAGGGATGTTAAGGTCAATCTTCTTGAAATAGTTTGTGTCAATAAGTTCCAGCGTGTCTGATGATGGGGAGTTGTTTAGTGTCCTATCAAGAAGTCTTTCTTCTGCAGAAAGTTTAAAGAACTCATTAAGGTCTCGGAAATCGTATTGATGTTCAGACATTCCAATTGAATAGACATGAGAATGAACTGTGGCCTTGGGATCAAAGCCACCTGAACATACCATCTTCGACCAGTGGCTGAGGAATCTGCTGAGAATGTGCGAATCAATATTAGTAGCCGCCCCCATATAGTCCATGTTATTCACATAAAGTATATTAGTATGGAAGCGGGCTCCTTCGCCTAATCCGCGAATAGATTCCAAAATTCTCCAATGAGGACGTATGGTGACGTCTCCTGGCTTATTCAGATCGTATCCCAAGAGAACGATATCAACTAAAAGTCCGCCAAGCGTTGCACCCCCAATCTCATACAACTCATCGCAGACCATCTGCAAGATGCTGGACTCTTCATCATTGAAACACTTCGAGACGATGAAGACATTGGGAATGGCATCTTCGGGAAGCAACGTCCTGAACTGGGAAATCTGGTTCGTCAATGCGTCATGAAGTACAATGGACTCATTGTTCTCCTTTGTTTTCTCTCCCTTTTCGTTGAAAACATCCCAATGGTAGTATAGTCCATCATCTTCTTGAAGAATGCATCCTGATGTAACGACGTTGTGTTGCAGATGAGCTCTTTTGACCTCATCTACAACACCTTTAACGTCATTGTTCGTGCCTATAACTATGAAAAATGCCATGTTGTTTTACACTTCAAGTTCCTTCAAGTAAGTAACTTCTTTTTCAAGCATATCACGTACCATTTGATATGCGGGGTCCTTTGCACTTATACGATCCAACTCAATTGCACTTAGCTGAGCACACTGAGAAACGTAGTTCCTAATATTAGACTTGGCAGCTTTTATGATTGCAGTAACAGCTGGACGTCCTTTCTCAAGAATCATTTGCTGTAAGCGACTTTCTACTTCTTTGTCAAGTCCGCGGAGTTGGAACTGATCGAATGCAAGGTCTCTTCTCTGGCCAAGTTCGAGGAAACCACCGGAAAGGATATCACCTTGGTCGGATTCAATAAAATAAGTCTTACGCGATTCGTCAAACTTAATGTAACCATAAACAATTGCATTTACCCAATTAGGAAGTACCCTGTCTTTTTCCTGCTTCGGCATAATATCAAAGCCCTCTACTATCATCCTCTGATTCCACTTCTCATCTAAATAATAGACAGGGAATGCCTCATTATTTAGTTTCTCGTCTGCATCCCTCATATAGCCTATCATATTATTGACTGCATAAGCTGGACTGTAGAGTTGTATTTGGAAAAAAGTGATTCTGTCGGTTTCATGTGTAGTGGCAAAAATTGGTTGAATAGCTCCAAGGGTAAACTCATCCAGATATTTCTCCTGAAGGAAGCCGGAGGATTGATCATATACACCAATCGTAAAGATGGTCGTGAGTTCCTGCGCTTCATCTAAATAACCATAGGGGTTAGTACCCCAAAGGGGACTAGACATTTCCTTGACCTTAGCAAAAATCTCCTTGAGATCTTTGTCACTCATTGAGCGCATCTTCTGCTCAATAGATACGTTTACAGCATCAATAACTGATTGTTGTTGTTTTGCAAAGTCAAAGAACAAATCATATAGATCATCCTCGGTCTTACCTATAAGGGTGTAGATAGGAGTTTTGTCTCTAAAGAGAGCAGATGTTTCTTTAACTTTAGGAAGACCAAAATGTTCAACATCGTAGGAATGAAGATATATCTGGAAATTGGAGTCAGATTTAGCAAGTTGCTGTATCGCATTCATTTCTCTTCTTTGTCTTCTCTCTACCGCTTCGATATTAGATTTGAGCACACTTACTTTTTGAGAAAGTTCACGAACATAACTCTCTAAATCAGTATAGAACTGAATGGCCCAATTATGACGAAGAAGGTCGCGTTTCTGCGCAATATGCTCAGCTATCTTGTTTTGTAAAACTTCCGCTGCATCTTTGTCGAAAATCTTAAATATGCCCGTTCTAAGAACAGATAATTCTGAGCCCCAGTCATAAGTGTATGCAAGTGCTTGCTGCAAAACTGAAGTCTCAGAATTCATCTGATCTTTACAGATGGCGATATTGTCAGAAAGAGACTCAAGGAAAGCCTGGGCATAACCAATACCATTCTGTGTGTTTAAAATTTCCTCGACTTTTTTCTTCAATTCAACTTTAACATCCTCTAATTTCTTTGACTCTTTGCTTCGTACTTCTTCAACAACATTAGGCGCCTCGGCTCCAGCATAGATATTAGTTTGAACAGTGTTCTCGTCGGCATCCTTTCCGATGATAACAGAGAATGGAGCATATTTTGGCAGAATGTCATCTGTAAGAAGATCAACATCTTGTTCTTCTATTTTAACAGCTTCGCTGGTTGTCCATGCGTTGACCTCTTTAAGACCATTAATCGAGTTTGATTTGCATAGTTCTTCACAAATCTGGGTAATTATTCCCTTCGCAATAACATTCCCCACAGCTTGGTTGTCATATACGATTTCTGCACTTCCAGCTGATTGATAATGCGCTTTTTTGTCTCTTATGCTGTATAAGTCTCTGAAAGTATCAGTGTTATCTTTAATAAATTCGCCCCCATTACTGACATCGTTTGCTGCGAGGAACATACACCGTCCAATAGAATCAGCAATATCTTTAATGTTCAAGAATGCAACTCCTGCCTTATTGGTGTTATTGACCAAATAGGTATCACCAATTCCTTCGTCAATGTGATAAACCTTGTCGAATTTGAAATCGAGTGCATTCTGATTGTCAATAGGAAGGTGGTAGAGATAGTCGAGCTCTCTGATTGCACCATATGCATTTTGATAGACATTGGCAGATGCCGGTCCTGGTGCCATGTGGCGAAACACCTCGGGAAGAACTATCCAAGGGGTGATAGCATAATTTTGTCCTTTTCCACGAAGGGTCTTGGCAATAAGAACAAGCATATCTATTATAGTCCCACTACCTGTTCCACCAGCTACAGAGCCAACCACATTAACTTTGATAGGATATTCCACCCCATCCCTATTGGTATCATAAACGAATCTGCTTCCTATAGGTAGAGATGTACTAATTTCGTTAACCACGCTTGCTACACGCAAACTGATTAATTTTGCATTGTGCCTCGCGAGGAAACGGCCATTACTCCTCACTTGTTTTGCGCCTTCGTTTTTAAGATTTTTGAGGTTATTTATATTCCTTTTGGGAATCCATTGAAAGTTAGCAGGTTGATTACGATATATATCAATTGCGCTACCAGTAATTCCACAGAAACAAATTTCGTTCTCTGTGAGTTTAACTAGTTTCCCTTTTCGAGAAAGGAGAGATTCATCACGTATAGACTTGTCTGTATCAACGGCAAGAAATGCAACCATGGGGGGGATTTCCCCGTATGCATCCATGAAACACTGTTTCGCACGGAGGATAGCCTTCACTCCAGTTCCTCCTAAACCCACAAATAGGGTTCGTGTAATCTTAATTGGCATAATAATATGAATTTTAGTTAATTAATTGTTATATGCATATTTGAACGAATGTTATCAATAGTTGCTGTTCCAATGACCGGTATAGGATTAGGAGACACTCGATAGGTACCACTGTCAACCTTTACAAGTATTCTTCTTCCCTTTGCTGGGCGCATGGTGATCGGTGAAGAGAATGCCGGATGAGACTTGTAGACTACAGGTCCCTTAATCAGAGCATCCCAAAAGCTTTGTTTCTTTTGCTCAGAAGAAATGACAGCCATCCTTGCTCCTGTCATTTTAACAATGAGTGGAGCTTGATTGGGAATAATGAATGTCTTCTGGCAACTTCTGAACTGGGGATAAAACATTCTCCGTAAAATGAGGAACCATAAGAGCGAAACGACAGCAAATAGCGTTACTATCGACGAAAGCCACACAAAGAGAGGATTGAGATGATGTCTGAAATAGACATGAGTGACCAGCGGCCCACCACCTTTTACCTGAACATATTGCTTGCCAGGACTAACGGATTTTGAACACCTAATGGAAACATTAACCAATCTCTTATTCTTGACAAAGAAACTTGGCCCACTTTTTCTACCATCAACCTTAATGGTGTACTTGTTGGCTGGAAGAGGGTTCCCTTTATCGTCTATTAAAGTGAGATTACCAGTATATGATGATTTGAAGGTAATAGTGAAGTGTGCACTCTTAGCTGGAAAGAACAGGAACTTGTTATACGTCTTTCCAATAGACACGTAAGTAACACCTTTGTGACTTGAGAAAAAGTTCACAAGAAGATAAATTACGCAAACAACGCATATAGACGGTATAATCCACTTTTTCATATACTGGCTACTTTAGTTAACATTAATCTTCAAATTCTTCTTGATATCTATAATAGTAGTGGAACCAATTCCCGGCATCGGGTTCGGCATAACCTGATAGGTTCCTGCTTGGACCTTTGCTAATACGCGACGGCCCCTGCTCGGTTTGAATACAACAGGGGAGTCAAAAGCAGGATGTGTCTTATATAATATTTTGCCTGTCCAGAATCTATTCCACCCAGACTGTTTCTTTGGGTGTGAGGCTGCCACAACCACCATTCTTGCCCCTTTAAACCTGACAATAAGAGGTGCCATTCCTGGGGCAATGAATGTTTTTTGGATTGAGCCGAATCTTGGATAAAAAATAGGTCTGAAGATAATAAACCATATAACAAGCATGGCAAGTATTGCAATACCAATCCACATTAAAACTTTAGCTAATGGGTTCATACGTTTGTCATAATTCAAGGTCCATTGAAAAGCATCAACTTTTTGACCAGCTTTCAGAGGTTGCGAATCAAGTCTATCAAGTTGATGACTAACGAGTTTGAGGTAACCTTGGTGTTTGCCATCCTGCGCATTAGGGCTAAACTCAAATGTGAGTTCTTTAGATGCGACATCACTACTGATGCGGAATCGATTGTTTGGACATTTTTTTCCATCAATCTTAATCTGCATAATATCTGTGCTTATTGCCTTACCTCCGTTGTCAACAAATTGAAATTCGGCATAAGAATTATATTGTTTAGCGTCTTGGCTAAAATCAAAGTTGATAGTTTTTGTCACAGGCGTTGTTTTGGAATCTACCCATAGAAAACTCGGGTAGTATTCAACAGTGCCAAATGTAACACTATCATCCTTCTTGCATGATGACAGGCAGATGAGGAAAAAGGCAATTATATAAAAACAGTTTTTCATTTTACTGAAATTTTGAGTGAACGTTCAGGTTTATATTCACACTTAACGGGAATTATCTCCGTAACCAAAAAATCGAAATTGCCACCTCCTGTCATTTTGATGATTAAATTGTTATTAGATGACTTTGGTAATTTCTGACCTGGAACGGGGTCTACCCAAACCCTAATTGTATTAGATAATTTCTCTGTTTTCTTTACCTTATAAGGACAATTCGAAGGAAATGAAGCACTAAAGGCCTTTCCTGAAACATTACCACAGGCTATGGGCAAATCAAAATACTTATCATTCTTAGCGTTGAAAATGGCTGAAGACTGCAAACGAACGAGGTTGATGTTCACATCAGCTGTTGCAACTTTCCATAAGTGGTCTTGGTTTTTACAAACTCTGTCTACTTCAGGATTTGCCGCTTTCTGATTAAGCATAACGTAAAACCCGTAGACGTTTCTGTTTCCGTATTTCGCACCCCATTGTGGAAGTAACTTATTCAGAGTCCTTTTGAGTTTGTCTTCATCTTGACCATCTGTCATTAGGAACATGTAAGTCACTCGATTTGCGCTAACCCTCTTCTCACAAAAATCCTGCACTGGAATATAATGATATGTCATGGTACTCGTTTTCGGTTGTGGAAGAGCGCTAATTTTTGCTTTTAGAGCATCCTTTCCCGCTGACGTTGCATTTGCGACCATCGGTTTTAATACTGGATTAGGTAAGTTGTTATCAGCAAATGGAATAACAATTATTTCTGTAGTTTCATCATTTATGTTATCAATTGCTGACATCAGGTTTTCACATACTTTTTTCCAGATACCTAATTGTACCATAGAGAAAGAGCAATCAAGATAATAAACTCTGCGCTCTTTCAGCACTTGCGCTTCGGCTACAATGGATAAGCATGCCAATATGCATAAAACAATTTTTCTCATTTAATAAATACAACCCTGTCATGCCCCATCTGACAGATGCCAGTAGTTTTTTTCCACCACATACAAACAAAAGCGTGGAGCTTTTTCTTCCGCAATCTTTACAAAGTAAAGACTTTAGGTTAGTAGTTTCGAGATTCTTACTTTGTCAAACCAAAGCGTTCAGAAAACGCCTTTTGATATGTATGTGGTTCGTATCATGCGGTGTGTTCGGAAACAGCCAGGCATTTAACGAGTTCAATGGCAAAGATAGGGAATTATAAGGAAATATGCAAGAAAAAAGACGGAAATTTCACATGGAGTTACAACAAATCATTAGATATAATTGTCATGAATGCTGTAATGCTCCTCATTTCCTATCTCAATCTGTCCCATAACCTGTACCCTTTAATTCGAATAAATAGGACACAGATGATCATTGAAATGTGCATTATGGCAAACAGTTCCATCAAGAGTGTTACAAGGACTTTTCCTTTGTGTATCATTTCCCAACCTAAGCCATTAATTTGTATATATGGGAAGGTTTGATAGTGATGTCCACGTAACACCGCATAACCGTATACTCGTTTGGAAATAGCACAAAGAAGTATTATTACAACAATATCAAGAATACTTATATATAACAAAGCCTTTTTCTGATGTTTGGCAGATAAAAGGTAAAACGAATAAAGCGTTAGGCACAAACATATACAAAGCAATATATTATACCTCATGGCTATAGTGCCTTCTTTCATGGTTAATAGGCCAAAGAAAAACATTGATGACATGATCAATAGAATTAGCCCCCATGCTATATATTGACTAATCCAAAACAGTTCGTAAAACCTATGGGGCGGTCTGTTCGTGGGGCTTGTGCGGTTGGATGGCTTTTCTTCGCTTTCTTCGTTTTCAGTCCAATTGGATAAATTGCTGAATAGTTTACTCTGTTGATAAGGATCATTGATGTCAATAACATCATACCCTGAGAATTTAAACAAGAACCAACCAGAGGGAGCGCACCGGTCGATGTTTACAGGAATGATCTTTTTCTTCGTTTCATACGCATAGCGTACTTCGTCTTTTGTCCATTTGGACTTCATTGAATTCTCTGAGAGCAGGAAAACCACAATACGAGCATTGTCAATGGCAGAAATGACGACATCTTCAAACTGAGAACCACTTTCAATTCCGTCCAAATCCATCCAGCATTTGGCCGAAGTGTTTCTCTCAATGTCTTCTTTTATTCTTTTTGCTTTTGCTATATCTTTTCTGCAATAGCTTATAAATATATCGTATTCTTTCATGCTATATTTCTGTAGACATCAACCTTTATTTACCTGTAACAACAAACCTGAACTTCTGCAGATTTGGAGAGTATGAGTGCCAATAGCCTTCCCAACTATTGTCTTTGTTAATCTTTCCATTCAGTTCTTCAATGTTATAAACCCAGTCACAACAATCCAAATGGAATGTACTATCGTTATTCATTTTGCCAGAAAAAACGATTTTCGCATATTTAAGATCGTCTTTTTGCTTCACACTGTTATCGTAATAATAATATCCGTAAATACTATCCTGCTTCACACAAGCTTTCAGATGACAAGGACTGCCTGCAATTTTGCCGGTCATTTCAAAACTTCCTTCTTCCAATTTCCTATCTGTTAATGAAAGTTTCTTCTCAAAAGCTTTTGGATCCTCTGGCTGGAGTTTATAATATGGGGCATCTGCATTGATCTTTGTATTCAACAACGTGTAACCATTTTTGAAAATGATGATAGTTCCGTCATCACTGATATCTGTCTGTTCCACATAAGTCGTAAACATTCCCATGTGATTAGTCCTCGCAATTTGGTTTCCTATGATGACAACGGCATTCTTTAAAGGTTGTCCTGGGGATTGTCCATATACGACCCTCCCTTCATATTTTTTTCTCCCATATGCCCGTGATACTGGAACTAATACAGAGTCCCTTATTGACATGACCGTGTCAATTGTTGTGAAATTGCCAGCGAGGAAACGTACAGCAATCCTTGCACTTTTTATCCTTTGTACAGGATAGGTTGCTTGAAAGTGGGTCTTGTCCAATACTTGGACTGGATATAATGTATCTGATTGATTGATAACATATACTTCAGCTTTCCAGTAATTCTCGCTTCCAACTGTTTGGTCTTCAACCAAGAATAATTGCCATTGTTCAGGCGGGGAGAGGTATTTGTACAATAAAGGAGAAGCAAGAACAGCCAAAATGGCAGCAATTATAAAATACAATCGAGTTCGCTTTACTTTTTTTTGATAATTGCGATTCTTTTCTTCAAGTTCCTTTTTCTCTTGTTCTAGTTTTATTCTTTCTTCTTCTTGCTGCTTAATTAACAGTTGTTCATCTTTATGTGCTTTCACGACAGGACAAAGAATGTCGTGTATATATTCAATACGCAAATCTCCCGCATAATTGAATTGTCGAAGAATTTTCTTTTTATTGCAAAGAATATCCAACTCTTCATCGGTAATACCACCTTCTTCTTTTGCGTCAAAGACTGTGATATTGTCTCTTCTTCCCTGGCCATTAAGGAGCATTCTCTCCAGATATTCTATTGTCGTGCTACGTATTCCCGAAATTGCCTCCACATAGAAATCATTAATAATCTCTCCGCCTTTTTCCTCAATAAGCTCTGATGTAATGATATCGCTCGTCTTTGCATTATACAAACGATTCAAATAAAGAGATAGAACTGCAGAATCAACTTCAATCTCAGGAATTCCGTCCAGTTTGAAACCTGTTTTCCCAGTAACCTTTTCAATAATCATTTTAGCAACAGATTCATCAATAAGGCCAGGTCTTGGGCGCATGATTATTTGTGCTGCTTGTTCTTCGTTAATGGGACGAAGCCCATATCTGTTTTGTTTTAAAGATGGGATTGAGGCCGAATAATACTCAAACTCGGACAAGAAGTCTTCTCTTATAGTGAATACCCAGTGTATTTCATTGTCTGATATATAGTCGGGGATGTCCTTATCTGCGCCAAGGTCAATGTTCTTAAAAAGTGTGTCAAAATCATCTTCATCCTCAATAACTGTTTGTTGTTCTTCCTCAACCTGCTCGATCGCCACTCTCTGTAGTGTGGCCGGCATCTTGTCATTTAATAAATCCGCTAATTCGGAGAAGAAACGCTTTTTTATACTTTCATCACTTTGCAGAGTAAAAATCTCCTCAAACTGATCAAAAATGATTAGTAACTTAACTCTCTCTCCATCGATAGAGTGAAATGTATTACGATGAAAAAACTCATAGAGGCTTTCTTGACTGGCATTTTTGCATGCTACTACTTCATGTATTTCAATACTTGGCGTAGCAGAGTTTATTATTGCATTAGCTATTTGTTTCAAATAAGGGCTATCTCCTTTGTGAGAAAGGCGTACCATTATTGGTATATAGCCATTACGTCGTGCTGCAGGCAAGATACCTGCATTCAAAATGGAAGACTTCCCGATACCGCTTTTACCATAAAGCAAGGTGTCAATATCATTTAACACACATTGAGTAAGGTCGCGAATATCATCATCACGTCCATACAGAACTTCACCTTCTTTATATGATTCAAGTCCCAGCCAAGGATTTTTACTATTCAGTTCCTCCATCTTGTCAATCTTGATTAATTTTATGTATGATCTTGTCTGTTATGACATCAACTCCTTCTTCCCTTGAAAAAAAGATTGCATTATGCTGCTGCATCTTCTCAGGGATGGCAGCCTTATAAAAGTCTAACCCTGATTCTACAACGGGAATTATGAATGTACGTCCCATACTTGTTGCAACAGTTATGGCCGTGTCCCACTCATTTCGATAGACGTGAGAGTCCTTCTTCTCTTTTATTACATTGTCTGAAAGAATAGGGACAAAATACTTAGCCGTTTTAATAGCTTTGTTGATTTCTTCCATATAATTGCCCCCGTCAGTTAAATTGTTCTTATCATACCAGACGCGCTTTCCTTGGGCGGTTAATGACTCGTACAACTTTTCAGCTATGTTACTGTCTGAGCGCGAGTAAGAAATGAACACATCCATATCCTCTTCAGGCTTGTTGAACTTCGTAAGTTCATTTTTGTTGAGTTTGTCTCCTAATCGAGAGATGATTTGGTCGATAACCTCAGATGTGTTTTGGCGAGTGAAAGTTTCGGCACGCTCTAAAAAATCTATAAGTTGCTCATCGAGCGTGTCATAAGCCAACAAACCTTGACTTAAATTGGTTTTTCTCATAGAATACCAGATGAATCGGAAAAGCCAGTTGCTGTAGTTGTTACCAAGCATCAGCAGGTATTTGTCTTTCAGCTCGTTGCAAAGTATCTTAGGGTGGGCTTTATTGTCATTAGATAGCCATGAGGATACATAATCTAACATATCTGTATCAGTGAGCACATATTTCTTCACGCCATCACATACCTTACCAAACATGTAATATATGGTAGGCTTACGCAAATCAGCACTTGTCTTGATGTCGTCATTCTCTGCAGGATTATTATTAAACCGCATTACATGTAATTCGTCCTTCCAGATCTTATACATGGTCTGTTCTACGATGGGCGCAAAACTTGTCGTAATAACAAAAGGGAACTGGCGAATTGACAACAACCTTTCTAACTGTGGCGTGGCAGGGAATTTTGTTTTAGTCATAATTTTGTTGACAAGATTATATATCCTGTCACGATCAATATCACGTTTGCCAAAAACCGTTTTAAATTCTTGTGAATAAACAATTTCTGAGAAACTGCTGGGCGATTTCGTCATTCCGAGTTTTCTGCCCAGTCCATCGATGATGAACTTGTTGATGCTTACATTATTTACCAAGAGTAATTCGGGACCGATAACAGGGATAACCTTGCCTTCTATGATGTGTTGGGTTAGTTTATCCCAAAGGGCTTCATCGGGATCGGTTGAGATTATGTCGTCAATATTGAATACATCATCCCCATACGATGAATTCATTATTTTATTTCCCACATCTTCCATCATCTTCATTTTTATAAATAGCTATTACTGCTCATAGGATAGTGACTACATACAAAATACGTGGAGCCTAATACTTTTAATATGGGTAATCCTCATATATTATTCCCACTACTCCAACGAACCCTCATCAAAGTCATTATATCCTAACCAGGCACCTACTACTACACTCACTATTAGTATAATCCCAAAAGTGGCAGCTCCATCAGATTCATATGAATAGCCAAATAGCGACATAATATATTGATAAATCACATAGGTCAACGGACATAGAATAGCTCCTATCAACGCGCCACCTACTGATTGATGTGGTACATACAACTTAATTGCAAAAGCCACAACCGATGCTCCTATTATCAGCGCCCACCAATATTCTGTTTCTCTCCATATGCCTATTATTGCTAAAATGCATGCAACAACTATGCAAGCAATTGCTCCTGCTAAAAACGCTTTCCCATAACGAGGTTCCGGCTCCTCTGACTGAGGTTCAAAATCAATGTTGTTTTCCTCTGGGTTTTCTAGTTTGTTAATATCGTATTCCATATTGATTATGATTATATTATTATTGTTGCCTAGCCCTTTTGACAAATGCTCATACTCATAGGTTAATGACATACATCCCAAAACGTGGAGCCCAACGCCTTTTTATATGTATGTGACTCGTTTCATGTGGTGTGTTCGGAAACAGCCAGGCATTCAACGAGTTCAAGGGCAAAGATAGAGAATTATTTGGAAATATGCAAGAAAAAGGAGGGGAAATTTAGTGGGGGCGTATGAAATGTGCGCGTGTATGGAAATAATAGAAAGATTGTCCATTTTATATCAACATATCCCGTAAAACGCGTGAAATGCCGATGTACAAATGATTTGAGGGACGGGATATGTTGCTCAAACATATCCCGTAGATTTCCCGTAGATTTCCCGTTCATCTCCCGGAAAGCTGAATTTTCGACAGAAGAACAGGTTTTTAGACATAATAACAAAAGAACAAATAATTATTATAGACAAAAGAACAAAAGGACAAAATGTCTTGATGATAAGTATGTTTTCTTGTTAGAAACTTTGAGAGCAAGCTCTTCCGTTTCTTCCAATCAAGCATACCTTTATTTCACGAAATA
>OCTW011305274.1_pt1 | contig 16645 bp, 9 predicted proteins | sample 1539671 | NCBI WGS metagenome assembly OCTW01 (sample SAMN02144230, study PRJEB22623) | gut metagenome | biome: sheep rumen | host: Ovis aries | place: New Zealand
TCTGGATACTGTGCATGATTTCCTTCGTTCGTATCCCAGTTATACTGCGGGCAGACCGTCGTGCCTCCCGGTGAAGCATTGGCCGAAGTACATTGCGAATTGATGCCGGCCTTGCCGCCACTTTGAGAATCATTCTTACAGGGACCGTCCTTGCGAAGTGAATTGAGGCCGTCACCGCCATTCAATGCCGAATCCTGTTTGCTGCCATTGCCGGCGCTTCCGGCTTTGCCTTCGAGGCCACTTTCACCCTGCCCGCCAATAATCTCGTTGGCACGCAAAGTCACCATCGACGTATATTCAATCCAAACGGCAATGGAAGGTTTGCCACCCGTTTCAAGAGGTCTGTTGGTCCCACGAATCACAAAACCGGAAATAATCGCATTTTTCGTAAGGTTAGACGCCTTTATGGTCGCAGGAGCTGAAACACCCTTGATCTGAGACGCATGAAGAACAAGATCGCGCTCTTTAAAATTGACGCTGTACCCCCCATGCATGACGACACCATCCGGCAGGGAAATGTCTTCCTCGTAAATACCTTCCGCTACGAGAATGTATTTTTTACCTGCTGATGCCCATGCTTTAAGAGCATCGCCTATCTTCTGGTAGGGGGCGTCTATCGTTCCTTTTCCACCGGAGGCGGCATCCTTCGAAACAAAAAGGGCATCCTCAATGACACCGTCAATACCATCGCAGTTCTCATCGGAAAAAACAAAACCTGAAGCATAGGTGTCGGGAATTTCCGGGTCATCCTTCTTCAAATTGCCTTTTACACGACGACATTCACAGCCATTTTCCGAGATTTGATCCGTATTCACCCATTCATATTCGACGCCATCGACGACCTCTGTCATGCAGGGTCCCATACCGCATGCTGCAGTCCCAGCTTTCACCAAACATACACCTTCCGTATGATGAATCTCGGGTTTGTAATAATCTGAGCAATCGTTGAAACAATAACCACAGTGCTCGTTTGAAATATAAAGCCCCGTCGACGGGTCGCGCAGGCCCTCATCGATTTCGCCATCGCAGTCATTGTCGAGCCCATCACAAATCTCAGGATTGTAGGATTCTATCAGACATTCGGACCAATTGTAGGAACCATCGCCCTGGAGTTTGCACCACTCAAATCCGACACAAGTTTTTATGTGACAGGATCGGGCACTGTCGATATTCTCTGCATTACAAATACAGGTATTGGTATCGGGGATACACTGCTGCTTGCCTGCTCTGACTTCGGAACATCTGTAGCCATCCGGACACTCTTCACCATAAGCCGAACCTGGTGCACAATCGCGCCCGCAGAAAGCCTCAAGACCGTTGTCAACGCACAGGCTGTTTGGACCGACACAGTCGCTATCCTGAGAGCACGAAGTACACAGATTGCTCGGAAGCGCCATACAGGTCACACCATCCATATAAAGGAAGTAACCAGGTTCACAGGAAGTTGCCCGACAAACGGGCTGATCATCGACGATGCGGCATTCCGTTTCCAGAGCATGCTCCATCAATAAATCGCAATTCTGGCCACAGGCTCCGCAATTATCTCGCTTGTCGTAGAGGCCGGATTGGTTCCTGAAATCTTCATCGATGGAACCATCGCAGTCATCGTCCGCACCATTGCATGCCTCTTTTGAAGGCGTCTGTCCAAAACAAACCAATCCCGATGCACCGGCACACAACTGCTCGCCAGGACACGCACCAAATTCATTCTCAATGGTACAGGCCGCGCCATCCAGGTCTTCATCGATAAAACCATCGCAGTCATCATCCTCGCCATTGCATACTTCTTCACCCGGAGTCCTGGCATTGCATGACTCCCAGCTTAAGCCACCACCGCAAACTTCCACGCCCTGACATGTCCCGAATGAATTGGATATTTCACATCCGCGAACCTGACCTATGCTCTCTTCATCACATGTACAACGGCCGGTTACCGGCACACACTGACGCCCCGTATTCCCCGATAAATCGGTCATATCCTGACAGACATAGCCCGTGGGACAGCTCTGAAAAGTACAATCCAATGAGCAAAAATGACCATTTTCAAGAGAAAGACACCAGTTGGCCCCCCCATGACCACAGACTTCATCCTGGGTACAGGGCATACAAAGCTGCTGCTGCTGCATGGTACATAAAGAAACGGTACCTTCACCGTGGGGATTATTCACCTGCTGACAGGACCATCCATCCGGACACCCCTCATCACAAGGTTTTGTGCAAAAATCTCCCTGGGTATAAGACATGCAGTAGGTACTCGCGCATTCGACATGATTGGCACAACGTTCCCCAAACTGCCTGAATTCGTAGTCTTTTTCAGGAGAATACGAACGCGATGCAAGATCACAGCCCCCTACTGCCATCAGCGCAGCTAATAATATGATTGATTTCCGGTGCATAACAAACTCCAGGCAAAAGGCCCAACCCCTTATCAAACCATTATTATGGGAGAATTGCAAGAACGACACCTTAAAATAATTCGGAATAAGGAATGCGGAATTGGACGACAAAATACAGGGTAAATCTAAAGCTTAGAGGTATATGTTGTTCTAAATGCGGAATGCGGAATGCAGAATGCAGAATTAATTTGCAGCCCCCAAATGTCACTCTAAAGCTAAAATGTCTCTATTTTCTTTAGAAATAACCTTGAGAATGCCCAAATAATTCGGAATTCCGAATTCCGAATTAATTGAATTGACACCCGGGCCATGAAATGATAAGAGCGCCCGCGATTTGCATTGTGCAAATCAATTTCACACGCAAGCCTTATAAGATGCTTTCGATGTCCCATACTTTCGGGTGATGCATCCTGTCTTGCGGAGGCATAACAAAAGGAGAATAAAATGCCGCACATTTCCATGAGAAAACTTCTCGAATCCGGTGTTCACTTCGGTCATCAGACAAAACGTTGGAATCCCAAAATGAAACCGTACATTTACGGTGCACGCAATGGTATTCACATCGTCGACCTCGGTAAAACAGTTGTTGCTTTTGACAAAGCTTATGACTTTGTTTCGAACGTCGTCGCATCCGGCGCCCCCGTTCTTTTTGTCGGCACAAAACGCCAGGCTCAGGATGTCATCGCTGAAGAAGCTGCCCGCGCTGGACAATTCTTCATTACAGAACGCTGGCTCGGTGGTACACTCACCAACTGGAAAACCATCCGCTCATCCATCGAAAAACTTCGCAATTTTGACCGTATGGCTACAGATGGCACCTTCAACAAACTCTCCAAAAAAGAAGTCCGCGTCATCGAACGTGAACGCGAAAAACTTGAAAAATCTCTCGGCGGTATCAAAGAAATGAATTCACTGCCCGGTGCACTCTTCATCATCGACAGCGGAAAAGAAGCCATCGCCGTCAATGAAGCCAAGATCCTCGGAATCCCCGTCATTGCTGTCGTCGATACCAACTGCGATCCTGAACCCATCGATTACGTCATTCCCGGCAATGATGACGCCATTCGCTCCATCCGTCTCTTCTCGAGCGCCATCGCCGATGCATGCATCGAAGGTGCAAAACGTCGCGCTGCCGAAGCACCCGCAAAAGACGACAAAGCGGATGCACCCGCTGCCAAAGTTCAGCACCGCGGCCGTCCAGTCGAAGATAAAGGCGATAAATAGTGCTCTTTCACCCATGCACGATACGTGCATGGGATTTTTTTCGCATCTCTTTTTCTTTCATTTCTTTGAGCCCAAGAGGATAAAAATATATGGCTACAATTACAGCTGCATTGGTTAAACAGCTCCGCGAAGCAACAGATGCCGGTATGATGGAGTGCAAAAAAGCGCTCGTGGAATGTGACGGCGATCTCAAAAAAGCTGCCGAATATCTCCAGATTAAAGGCCTTGCTAAGGCTGCAAAACGCGGCGCACGCAAAACGAGCGAAGGCTACATCGGCATGTATCGCTCCGATGATGGAAAAGGCGTTGCACTCGTAGAAGTCAGCTGCGAAACAGACTTCGTCGCACGTACCGATAACTTCCGCAATTTCTGCAATACACTCGCCCGCGATATTTATGATGCCAATCCCGCTGCAGATGCAAATCTGCTCGACCTCGAATTCGGCGGCGAAAAACTCGAACTCAAACGCGGTAACCTCTCTGCCTCCACAGGCGAAAATATCCGCATCGGTCGTTTCGTCCGCCTGACCGCTGACAATGGCCTCGTCAGCACCTATCGTCACCATGACGGCAAAGGCGCTGTCGCCGTCAAAGTGAGCTGCACAAAAGCCGACACCGCCAGCAAAGACGCTTTCAAAGATTTCTGTGCTGAGCTCGTTCTCCATGTCTATGCCATCAATCCACTCGCCGTTTCCAAAGATGAGATTGATGCTGCTGCCGTCGCCGATCAGCGCAATGTCTGCAAACAAAAAGCCGCTGAATCCGGAAAACCCGAAGCCATGCTCGATCGCATCGCTGAAGGCATGCTCAATAAATGGTTCGCCGATGTGGCTCTCCTCAATCAGATGTGGCAGGGCGATGGAAAAGAATCCGTCGAAGTTAAACTCAATCAGTGCGCAAAAGCCGTCGATGATAAAATCAAGATCGACTGCTTCAAACGCCTCGTCATTGGCGAAGGTGCCGTCGAAGAAGACGCCGCTGAAGAATAATTCTCTAAAATAGAGAATTCAAAAGGGCTTCCTAAAACGAAGCCCTTTTTTTGTATCTATTTCTATAAACGTGCTAAACTAAATAAAGCGGCGTTTCTTTGCCATTTGACACGACAGCTTTGTGACTTTCGCCCGAGAACTTGCACAATGAAAAAAATTATTCACCTATCTGCTGCTTTATTTTTCATATCAGCCCCCGCATTTGCCCAGGATGCATCAACAACGGGAATCTATTATATTCCGGGAATGCCGGTACCACAGCAAAGTGCACCTGCTGCCCCCACGACGCAGGGGGATTCCACTAAAGCCGCCAATTCCGGTGACAGCGGACGCATTTCCAAAGTCACGGTTGCCGATCAGAATGAACAACAGACAACTCCGGAACCCACACCTGCCGAACAGCTCGTCAAAATCGATAACGGCACTGCCGGTTATAAAGGTGTCACACCACCGACACGTCTCGTACCTGAAAACCAAAAGACATTTACCAAAACTGCCGGCAACCAGCTCTCATGGATTGGCTTCATGCCTGAACAGGGAGCACACCGCATCTTCATACAGACATCGCAGCCCACGCAATTTGAACGTCTTGCCACACCTTCCGACCGCGTCGAGATATTAATTGCAAACACAAAACTCGCTGTTTCTAATAACCAGCGCGAACTTGACATGTCGTATTTCAAAACACCATTCGCAAAAGCCAAAGCTGAACGTGCCGGGGCGGACGTCAAAGTTGTTGTTCAACTCAAGGAAGCTGCCTCATGCGACGTACAGCAGCACGACAATATCATTGACATCGTTGTAAGGAATTAAGCCTGTTTGCGCAACGCCAAACCTAATGGCATTCCAGACATCACCAAATGCGCGGTGTATCGAAGATAGCCGCGCATCATGTGCGTATTCGTACAAAGGACGAATAGCACATGAAATCCAAATAAATTGCCCCCTGTAAAATGCGTGTGGCTATCTCGAACTGGCAGGATTTTATACGGTTTAATCATCGCCTGCTTTTGAGCCTTGATTTCTGCTTCGGCCTATTGTCATACGGCCGAACCGCGTTCGCTATTGCATACGCGAACGCACTATTTTTGTTTGACCACGCCGCGAGTTTCCAAATACATGCTTGCGAAACATACCAAGTGTGATAAATATTAGTCCGCTGTATCTAAAGGAAGGTACTATGGTGGAAACTTTAGGCAAATATAAGATAGACGGTTACATCGCCGAAGGCGGTATGGCCCGCATTTTACGTGCAAAAACAGAAGGTGTGGGCGGTGTAGAAAAAGTGGTTGCGCTCAAATGCCTCAAAGGCTCAATGCAGGAAAACGACAATTTCGTCCAAATGTTGCTTGAAGAAGCGCGCATTACCGTCCGGATGACGCATAAAAATATCTGTCAGGTATACGGCCTTGAACATGATGAAGATAAATACTTCATGGTCATGGAATATGTCGATGGGCTCAATCTGGCCGATTTATGCAAGTATTTATTCGGAAAAAACAGGGTTTTCCCTATCGAAGCTGCTGTTTTCATCACCATGGAAGTATGCAGCGGACTTTCCTATGCTCACAGAATGACCGACGACAACGGGGAACCGCTCGAAATTGTTCACCGCGATGTCAACCCTCAGAATATCTGCATTTCAAGAGAAGGCGAGGTAAAACTAATCGATTTTGGTATCGCCAAGGCAAAACGCGATTCCACTGAAACGATGGCGGGAACCATCAAGGGCAAGTTCAATTACATGAGTCCCGAACAGGCACGCGGCGATCGCGTCGACCAACGGGCCGACGTCTTTGCACTTGGGGCTGTCCTCTATGAAATGTTGTGCGGGCACATGCTGTACCCACTCAGCCTGGATGATGCACGCTTAAGAACAAAAACACGCATGGCCGATTTTGTCCCCATCGAGACATACCTGCCCGATATTCCCGAAAAACTCAAAAGGATTCTGGCAAAAGCACTGACTCGGGATATGACTCAAAGATTCCCGACATCGCGCGATTTCCTGCTCGCTTTGACACAGTTTTATCATGATACGTGCAAGGTCTACGATTCCCTCAATCTGTCGATGCTCGTCGAAAAATGCCTCGCCGAAATAGGGGATAAACGAGATACACTCGATGGCATACCCCTGTCATCCAACGCTGACCCCGAGGCACTTTATCTCTCTGACGATGATCACACGACACTCATCAATACTTCGGGAATGCTGGAAGACGATTCTGCGGAAGGAGACGATTCGTCCACCACTGTATACAATAAAGCTGATTTCGACAAAATCGTCGGCAAGCGCAAGATCATGGATGACAATATCAACACCATGAGACTGACCCCAAATGATACCCTGAGCTTTGCACTCAATCGAAGCATCGACCTCGATATCAATGATGTGGGTGCCGATTCCACGGTGATGGTCAATTTCACCGATGTCAACAAAAGCGGGACTCATCAATCTGTCCTAAAAGACTTCAAATCGTTATTCGACCGCATTCTGTCCGTCGACGAAAAAAAGCTTTTTATTGCCGCCATCTCACTCATTATTGTCCTCGTCGTTGCCATCGTATTGTTTATTCAGATGGACACTGGCGAAGATAAAAAGATTGTGGAAAATACCGTCGAACAGGTGGCTACCATCCATATCAACAGCACCCCTCCAGGCGCTAAAATAATGTACGGAAAAGAAGATTCCGGACTGTCCACGCCCAGTGACGTACCCCTGGAAAAAGAGAACATCACACTGCAATTGCCATTCTATCAGCCGGTTACCCTCAATCTCCGCGAAGTCAAAGAAGGTATCCCAATCACACTCATCCCGCTCGAAGGAAGACTCAATATCACATCGGATCCAAGTGGAGCTACAGTCCTGATTGATAACCAGGACAAAGGCACAACGCCATTCTCCATTGTACTGCCCATGAACAAAACATATAAAATCGAATTGTTAAAAGATGATTACCGAAAAGAAAAACAAGATTTCGAATGGAAAGAAGATAAAACTACGGATGAAATCCATCTCACACTGAAAAAAAAGCGCTCCTCTAAAAAGTAGTATCGCCAAATGAACCAGGAAAACGCTGAATATCGTTGGGAAAACGAAATTATAACGGCAGGATTCTGCGATAAAATGCCGTTAAATCAAGACCATTTTACCCCTATCGGGGGGGATATTGGTACGCTGGATTCCGATTTTGAAGTATCGGAAATTCCCGCTTACCTCCCCTCAGGGGATGGAGAACATCTTTATCTGTGGATTGAAAAAACTGGTAAATCCACAATGGATGCAACAAAAGCGATAGAAAAAGCTTTCGACGTCAAAGAAACTGATGTCGGTTGTGCCGGAAAAAAAGACGTTCACGCCGTCACACGCCAATGGATTAGCGTTTGCACACGAAAAGATCATCTATCTGCCATCGAAAAACTCAACGAACTCGGATGGATGAAAATTCTGCAGGTGACGCGCCATACAAACAAAATACACATGGGGCACTTGCGGGGAAACTTGTTCAAAATGCATCTCACCGGCGTCAATGCGGATGACGAGACAATTCAAAATGCACTGCAATGCCTGACAAACGAAGGCATAATCAATTATTTTGGAAAACAAAGATTCGGGTTTAATGGTGATAACGTCGCACTAGGGTTGCGTACACTCGCGGGAGCCAAAGCCCCGCACAAACTCAAAAAACTCTATGTCAGTGCGATACAGTCCGCCATCTTTAATCTCATCGCTGCCAGACGTTTCGTACAAACGGGATGGGATGTATTTCAGGGAGATGTCATGCAAAAAATCAATGCAGGGTGCTTTGTGTGTGACGATCCCAATACCGATGAACAACGCTCGAAAAATGGCGAAATCGTCGTCACTTTGCCGCTTATCGGAAAAAAATACATGCACGGACAGGGAGTTAGCGAACAGCAAATGCAAAAGGCTGTTCAGGATTTTTTCGAGCACTGGCAGACTAAACTTCCTGATGCACACATCCAACCTGATATGATCGACAAATTTGCGGATGGGGCACGAAGAGCATATTGGGTTAGACCTGACCGACTGACTTTTCAGCGGCTCGATTCTACTTCTATTTCAATTGAATTTGCACTCCCGTCTGGGAGTTATGCGACAGTTTTTTTGCGTCATTTATGCGGTGATTCTTTCACTCGGTGAGGTTTACATATGGCAAAAAATGTTCTGTATATGAAAAAAGTTCGGGAAAAAGCAGAATTCTTATGTGAAACATTCGATTCTGATACGTTTAATGCCATGCTGACACAGCGCAGCCTAAAAAAAGTGACGCCATATCTCGATGATTACATCAGAACAGGCTGGATCACCCCACTTGAAATCAATGGGAAACGCCGCTTCCATCGCGGACACATGCTCATCCTGCTGCAACTCCTCCACTGCAGCGATTTTAATTATGTTTCTGGACTCCTCAGCGAAATCGATTTCGAAGATTTCATGTCCAGAAGAGCTGCTATCTGTGAATTTAAAGCAGCTGACGTCAAAAATGACGCCAAATGCATCGAAAGCCTATTCGAATGGTTATGGAGCGAAAATACCGAAAACTTCGATCCTGTCAATGCCGTTCACATGAAGGCCGTAATCGATCTCTCGCTCGATAAAATCGATCCAAACGGAGAATTCGATAAACCAAATCCACACAAAGATGATGCTGTCGCTCTGTTGCTGCATGATTTAAACGTCATGCAGGCTGATATCAATAATATCGTGACCATTGCAAGTGCGCCTGGTAGCAAAACCCCAACGGTTCAGCTCTCCCAAAGAGCCCGAAAGTATGAGGAAATCGAAAAATTATTGCTCCCACTCCACTCCCCGTTCCTCGCTACACCGACGAGAGACCTGATGGCCGAAGAGCGAATGGAATTTCTCAATGAAAGAAACCAACTCCTCATCGAAGGTAATTATGAAAAACTCATCGAATTGTACGAAACACATATTTACCTCTATGAAACCGAGGTAGAACGACATTCAAATTTATGCGTCTGCATCGGACATATCTATGGTGACCTCCTTAAAGATAGTACTAAAGCGGCTGATGCATTCCAGGAAGCACTCGAATATGATTCCTCAAATGTCGAAGCTTTTACCGAAGTCAGTCACCATCTGCGCGAATCTCAAAATTGGGACGAACTCATCACGCTCTTGTCCAATCACTGGGACACCATCGATGATCCCACAAAACGTTGCGCACTCATTCTCGAATGCGCACAAATTCAGGCTTTTAAATGCCAGAATATTGCCGATGCCATCGGGCTGTACGAAAGATGCATGCTCGAAGGCTATCCTGGAAACGATTTTGATAACCTCTACAGAATCATTGCAGGCCTGATGGACGATTATACCGATCTGGAGAAAATTCGCGCCATCGTCACACTCACGCTTCATATCGTCAATTATACCCAATGTGACAAAACCGACGCATTGCGAAAATTGTATGATAACAACACAGATCCACTCGGAATGTGCCTGTCAAAACTCATTGACGCTGGCCTTCAGAGCTTTAGAGGAGACCAGCCTCAGGCGCTCCAAACTTTGTGCGAAGCAATTTCCTATTCTCCCAATGTCAACCTCAGTGACGGGCTGCTCCTGCGCATTGCTACAAAAATGCGCTCGAATAATGAAATCCGGGAAGGACTCGAGGAACTTGAATCCGAATCCCTTTCACAATCCGATTTTACAAACCTCTGGCTGAGAATTGCCAATGTGTTGCTCAGAATTCCAAATCGCGATGAAATCGCTCTCGAATATGCCGAAAAATCAGTCACTGCAGACCCGAATAACAGCGAAGCCATCGATCTGTGCTATAACCTGGCAACCAAACTTCAACTGCCCGACAGGGCCTTCGTCTATGCTTCACTCAAAGCCGCTCGGGCTAAAAATCCTCAGGTCAAAGCTGAACTTGAAGCCACTTGCCGTGAACTCAAACTCGCGTTCGGTGATGATGATGATAAATTGATCTCTGCCTACGAAACACTCCTACAGTTTGACGACGTTAAAGCTGATGTATCCGAAGGCCTGCATGAAATACTGCTTAGCGTCGACAACGATAAAGCCATTGCTGTTCTACAAAGACTCGAATCCAAATGCATGGCATCCGGATTGTCAAAACTCGTCGAAGATATCTATCAGAGCGTGCTGGATCGCGATATCTCAACTGACCTCAAAAAAGGTCTGCTCGAAAGATATTTAGGATTCATGCTCGGACAAGGCGCTGCACTCAATATCGAAAACTTCATCCCTGCACACGCACAGCTCTACACACTCATCCCAAGCGACCGCCTCTTCTCTATGTTCAAGACTGCGGCCAAAGATAACGAAACGGCTTACAAAACATGGGCCGGACTTCTCGAAGATGCCGTCAACGAAATCGATGACAAGTCCCGAATTGCCAAAATTCACATGACACTCGCCGATTGTTATCAGCATATCATTAAAGATACCGAAAAAGCTGCCGAAGCTTTCGCAAACCTCCTTAAAGCTGCTCCCGACAATATCCCCGCATTCAAGTGCTGCTTCAATGCTTTCGAAAGACTCGGACGCTATTTCGAATGCACCGAAATATGCAAGGATTTCCCACTCGAAGTACTCACACAACAGGAAAGACTCAATTATACCCTCAAATCACTTATCTTCGCACTCGTCCACCTGTACGATGCCAATACAATGAAATTCTTTATGGATCTCATTGCAAAAGATGACGAAAAACTAATCCCATCCGTCATCGAACAAATCATCGATAAAGCAAATGACGAAAATATTGATAAAGATCAACTCGTCTGTTTCCTCGAACAAATCGAAGTCGAATCCACAGGCCTCATGGCCCTGTCTCTGCGTCTCGCAAAAGCCAGACTGCTCATTGAACTCGAAAGAATACCCGAAGCTGCCGATGCGCTCGATGAAGACACACACAAACAAGCCGTCGCCGCAAACCTCGACGGCAAAGTCGTCGCTGCCATCGAAACCATCGATCGCGATACAGATGAATTCAAGACGTTGAGCGAGATCTGGCTCAAAATCGTCACACAACCCAAAGACGAAAACAAAACTTCACAGGAAACGACAAAACTCGAAGCACAACCCGACAACAAATCGAATGAGACAAATCAAAAGAGCGCCGAATCCATTGATGCACTCGTCAAAGAATGCGCCGATCATCTCGATGATGACACCTTTAATGTCGTCATCCAGGGCGCTCTCAATACACTGTCCCCCGAAGACCAAACAAACCTCTGTCTCAAACTGGGTGCCCTCTACGAATCACATCAAAAACTCGAACAGGCCGACACCTACTATCAGAATGCTTTCAAAATTACGAGTAATCTCGAAATTATCGAATTCTATAAACGTATCCGTAAAATTAAAAAGGCTATTAAACTCATTACTAACTTTAAGCTTCCCAAAGCGCCCGAAGAAGAAAAGAATAATATACGACTTGAACTCGTCCCACTCTACGAACAAATTGGAAGAGTTGATTATTCGATCTCAACACTCAATGAGGTGCTCAATAATCGACATGATCTCGATAAAAACGCCATCATCGCTATCTTTAGACAAAAAGCCGCCTATCTCGCGGCTATGGGACAGATTGAGGAAGCTGCCGCCACACTCGGCCAGGCAAGCGCCGAAGCCGATATCAAATCACGTGAAGATATCGATATCGATCGCTGTATGCTGATGCGCGAGTTCTCACCCGCCGAAGCTAAAAAACTCCAAAACTCACTAAAATTGCGCGGCGCAAAATCCGAAAAAATGACCCTCCTCAACCTGTGCTTCGATATCGATGCTGATAAATATAATGAAGCAAACAACAAAATCGAAACACTCCTTGCCTCTGACAACCCCGTGCTGCGCGTTTCCGCACTCGAACTCAAACTAAAGATGCAGAAAAAACGCGGTGACAGCGCCGCTGATTTACAAAAAACTGCCAAAGAACTCCTTGAAGTTTCACCGCAAAATCCAAATGCACTCGCCGTTCTCAATGGTTAAGGATGAATAAACAGGGGGCAGACGCCCCCTGCGGCGCTATTTCCGAGTAGAGACATGACATGTCTCTACTCGGAAATACGCGCCTACCCCCACTGCGGGGTAAACCCCGCAACGCCCCACACAAATCTCAATTCTACCTGTTATTCGCGCCGCTTTCGCGGCGTTTCTTGTATCCTATGAAACTATCTGCAGCCATCCAATATCCATATATCATTTTCATCATACTCTCGTATCCCCTCATCACGGCACAGGTGCCCTACGAATATTTCGAAATTCAAACGATTGAACCACCATATATTTCAAAAACTTTGCCCCAAACTGCACCCAATATGCCGGATAAACTCGGACTCGACAGCAATACCGATGTCGCAGGCGATCTTCAAATGTCCGAACCATTTGCACCGCCTGTCAAAACATACAAACGGAGAATGATTTTTTCACAAATTCGATTCAATCAATCGGATTTTTTAATCGAACCAAGCCACGAACCGTGCCACATAACTCAGGTTCAGAATGCTCCTGGCACACATACACTACACCGCTCCGCATTGGTTTTCATGGATATGTTGCCTAACACAATCATGGATATACCAACCGATTCTCCCGAAATGGTGATTACCAAAATACGAGCTTATCAACTTGACGAGGACTCATCCACTGAAGCGCCTATTGAACTTTATCAATGCCCGGACGATCGATACGCCGTCAAAACTACACGACAAGGAGCTTATCGAATTGAATACGAAACGGCAGCACTCGAAGATTCAGCAACGCCTGTTGACGCGGATTTCTTTCGTGATGCCATAAAAACCAACAATGTGTCTACACAGCAAATGGCTATAGCACATGAACTCATTTCATCTGCACCAGCATTAAAAACAATTCTCTCATCCAATACACCTCTGACAGATCTCATTCTTTTTTTTCAGTCTTTCGATAGTCAATCCCTCGTTCTGACAAATGACAGCGCGCTCATGTCCATGGACTTAGCCAAAACAATTCTGATTCAAAAAAAGGGATTATGCCGTCACAGAGCTATTTTGCTCATGCTCATTGCACAATCCATGGGCTATCCTATTCGAATCGCCGCAAACGAAGTACATGCCTTTATTGAAATCTATCACCATGATCGATGGTACCCTGTTGAACTGGGCGGAGAAGCACAGTCTCTCACCATACAATCGACATCCAACAAAACAACGGTTGAGCAAAACTTTTCTTTCATGAATTCCAGTCAAAACTCATCCATAAACACCAACACTTCTTTAATCTCAGATAATAATAACACAAACTCAAATAGCAATCATGTCATCGAAAACGATTATCTTAAAAATTCATTCGAATATACAAATTCAAATTATTTCAGAACAGGCAATATATATTCTTCCAAAAATGCAAATCATTCAATCAATAATAAAAAATCAACCTTCCGCTTCGTACCTCTTATAAATATTCCTGCGCATTCTACACGTCACGAAGCACTCAATATCAGCGGCCAAATGGTCGATGAATATTCCAACCCCATTTCAAACGAAATCTTTTTTCTTTCGATGAAAAACGGTGATCGACACCTCACCGTCTATGCACAGACAGATAATAAAGGTTATATCTCTGCAACGATACAAATACCTCCCCTCTGGCCTCTCGGTGAAACAACCCTCGAATGGAAAAGAAAGAGAATGGATAATAATTAATAATTAATAATTAATAATTAATAATTAAGAATTAATAATTAATAATTAATAATTAGAATACATAACCGAAGTGAATTGCAGAATTCATTGAGAGCACATAACTCACTATTCACTATTCACTATTCACAATTCACTTTCGCATTGCGCATTAAATAGTGAATATCGTTAGATGCGAACAAATCCGTTTTCTATGAGCAATTAGCAGTCAGCAATGTGCAATTATTCTGGCATTCTCAAATTTGTCTCTAAAGCATCTGGATAACTTCATTCTTTAGTAATTACCTTGTGAATGACCCATTCATTGCTAATTGCTAATTGCTAATTGCTAATTAAATAACAATCCGAATTCCGCATTAAACTCAGCTTCTATCTTAAAACTCATCATCTTATTAAAAATGGGATGTTTAAATCTAATATTATATGCATGTAATCCAAGCCGACCGATGGGATCGGTCTTTGCACCATACTTGCCATCACCGGCCACAGGATGACCAATAGACTGCATGTGCACACGAATTTGATTCGTTCTGCCGGTATCGAGGCTGACTCTCAAAATAGTATACTGTTCATTCGAACGTACAGTTTCATAATGCGTAATGGCACGCAATCCTTTCGAGGCATCCGCTGTACTGTGAACGACCTTGCGCTCGTCCTCATATAAATAAGAATCAATGGTGCCTTTTGGCGGTTCTACATGGCCCTCGACAACGGCAATATAAATGCGCTCTTCGACACAGTCATTCCAGTTGGCTACGAGTTTATTCTGTGCTTCGCGGCTCTTGGCAAATAGCATCACACCAGATGTATCTCTGTCGAGCCGATGAACGACATAGATTCTCTTACCGGGTGATTTCTTCTGGATATACTTTTCTAAAATGCCGCAGGCATTCTCGACACCCTTGCCCGTGGTATCAACCGAATGTAGACCCGAAGCCTTGTTTACTACCAGGATAAAATCATCTTCATACAGGATCTGCAATTTGTCATGGTGCAGGCCAAACTGGGCATCCACTTTCGAACCAACACAAACGACATCGCCGGTCTTAAGAAGATAATCAAACTGTGTGATCACCTCATCATTCACCAAAATGCATTGATGCTTCAACAAATCTTTAATCGCCGTGGCACTGCGATTCGATAATTGGGTACGCAAAAAAGCCAGGAGCGGAGCATCTTCGGCGACCGTTATCTTTTGGCCCCGAAAAGTCTGCCCCGATTTTCCCATCTTATTAGGACATTGACGGTGTTTGTTCGAATTCTGTTTCATATTTCAAAAAATCAATTGCGCCTTGCGAATTAAAACAATTCCGAATTCCGCATTAAATTCAGCTTCCGCTCGTCGAGACGTTGTCAAACCGCAATGTCGGCATCACAAAGTTGGAATTTTCACAAAGATCATTACCGACTTCGGTCAGATTCTTCCATAGTTCCAGATGATTGCCAGTGATATTCATTTCAGAAACATTCTGCGTCAGCTTGCCGTTCTCAATCGCCACACCACAGATACCATGCGAAAAATCACCTCTAGAACGATCTGAATTCCCCCCCATGATGTCAATAACATAAATACCATCCTGCACATCCGCAATCATCTCTTCCCGACTGCGCTTCCCGGGCGTAAGAACGACATTGCTCATATCGGGAGTGGACTTCATATTGAGTTTATTGGCACAATAAGTATCCAGGGGAATTTCGGCCAACACCCCATGATCGAATAGCACAGCCTCTCTTTCCGAAATACCTTCTTCATCGAAAAGTTGAGATCCAAGACCGCGCTTGATAAAGGGCATATTATGTACATCCAGAAGGCCCGAACCGATTTGCTGGCCAAGCTTATCCATAAAATACGATTCTTTATCAACCAGACTATAACCACTCAGTGGCCTCAAGAAATAATAAAGAAAATAACTCACATTGCGGTCAAGAATGATTGTGCGGTTTCCGGATGCTATTTTTTGGGAACCAATGCGATAACGACAATTTTGAACAGCATCGGCCGCTATCTTCTCTGCAGAATGGAGATCACTGTAAAACCGTGTCATGTGACCATGATAACCCGTAATATTCTTTTCGCCTTCCTTTACAGCAACGTTACAGCCTGTATAACAACTCGATGTCTGTGCAGAACCTTCAAAGCCGTTCGTATTCACCATATATAAATTGTTAATGTTCGATTGACTGGTTGTGCCAATATCAAATATATTAATATCTGAAAATTTCTTACACTCAGCTTCGAGAATCTTACACTTTTCAATCAAATCATTTGGTGTCAGACTCGCCACTGCCGAATCATACAACTCAAGATCGAGGTCTGCGCGATTCTCATACATCGAC
>OCTW011609095.1_pt1 | contig 16641 bp, 12 predicted proteins | sample 1539671 | NCBI WGS metagenome assembly OCTW01 (sample SAMN02144230, study PRJEB22623) | gut metagenome | biome: sheep rumen | host: Ovis aries | place: New Zealand
TGAAGCGTGGTATCGACAAGGCTGTTGCAGCTGTTGTAGAGTATATCAAGAAGAGTTCTGAGAAGGTTGACGACAACTACGATAAGATCGAGCAGGTAGCTACCGTATCTGCCAACAACGATCCAGAGATCGGTAAACTCCTGGCAGAGGCTTTCCGTAAGGTAAGCAAGGACGGTGTGATCACTATCGAGGAGAGCAAGAGTCGTGACACCCACATCGGTGTTGTTGAGGGTATGCAGTTCGACCGTGGTTATCTGTCTGGCTACTTCATGACAGATGCCGACAAGATGGAGTGCGTAATGGATCATCCACGTATCCTCATCTATGACAAGAAGATCTCTAATCTGAAGGATCTGATGCCAGTACTGCAGCCTGCCGCTGAGAATGGTCTGCCACTGTTGATCATCGCAGAGGATGTTGACTCTGAGGCTCTTACCACACTGGTTGTTAACCGTCTGCGTGCCGGTTTGAAGGTTTGCGCCGTGAAGGCTCCAGGCTTTGGTGACCGTCGTAAGGCTATGCTCGAGGATATCGCTATCCTGACAGGTGGTATGGTAATCTCTGAGGAGAAGGGCTTGAAGCTTGAGCAGGCTACACTCGATATGCTGGGAACTTGCGACAAGGTGGTTATCTCTAAGGACAACACTACTATCGTAAACGGAGCTGGCGAGAAGAATGCTATTGCCGACCGTGTGGCTCAGATTAAGAACGAGATGGCTAACACCACATCTTCTTATGACAAGGAGAAGCTGCAGGAGCGTCTGGCTAAGTTGGCCGGTGGCGTGGCAGTACTCTATGTAGGTGCTAACAGCGAGGTAGAGATGAAGGAGAAGAAAGACCGTGTTGACGATGCTCTCTGCGCTACCCGTGCAGCTATCGAGGAAGGTGTAGTAGCTGGTGGTGGTACTACCTATGTACGTGCCCTGGAGGCTATCGCCAACCTGAAGGGTGAGAACGCCGATGAGGATACCGGTATCAAGATTGTGGAGCGTGCCATTGAGGAACCGCTGCGCCAGATCGTGATGAATGCCGGTGGCGAGGGTGCTGTTGTCGTACAGAAGGTACGTGAGGGTAAGGGTGACTTCGGTTACAATGCCCGCACAGATAAGTTTGAGGACCTCCGCGAGGCTGGTGTCATCGACCCTGCCAAGGTGGCTCGTGTAGCTCTGGAGAACGCAGCTTCTATCGCTGGCATGTTCCTGACGACAGAGTGTCTGATCGTTGACAAACCAGAGGATAAGCCGGCAATGCCTATGGGCGGCGCACCGGGCATGGGTGGCATGATGTAATACATCATATATAACTTCAGCACAGAGTTACAGAGCAGCAGAGTTTTTTAAAAATTCCATCTCTCTGTATCTCTGTGTTTGATTTATACACCCAGTATTGTTATAATTTGCAAAATATACATTTTTTTATGGTGTTTTCCTTTGGTAATATCGGGAAAATATGTAATTTTGCAACGAATAATAAAAAAGGTAATTATCAGAATACATAAAAATATTTTTTGATTTGTTTTAGTAGATTAGTTTTTAAGTAGTTTGTTTTGAAAATCGGACGTTGCGATAACATCCGATTTTTTTTATTTTTCTTTTGCATTTCACTCACTTATTACATAAAATCTTCACGCTCGATAAAAGAAACAAGATTCTTTTCTTCTCGCTCAATCAGATTTTTCGTATCTTTGCACTAAAATTCAGACCTTATGGACGAAAACGATTTCAAACTGTCCTGGAAACAGATCATCTCTTTCTTCATCATCTGTGGAGGACTCTATTATATCACCGAATCTATCCTGATGGCAGCCGGCATCATGCTCCTGCTGATCATCGGCGTATATGCCCTATCATTCCGTATCATGGAAAAGAGAAGGAAGAAAGAAAGAGAAGAAGAACAGAAAGAGACTGTATAGAGATTGCATGGAACAGCTAATACAACTATATAAACAATGGAAGGGGGTTGTCCCACAAGACGTTGAGAAGATCCCCGGTGCAGGCAGCAACCGACAGTATTACCGCTTGAGGAATGCCGACGGACAGTCCATTATCGGAGTGGTAGGCACCAGTCGTGATGAGAACCACGCCTTTATCTCGTTAGCGAGACATTTCCGCAAACGTAAACTGCCAGTGCCCGAAGTATTGGCCGTGAGCGATGACGAACTGAGATACCTGCAAGAGGACTTGGGCAGCATCTCCCTCTTTGAAGCCATCAAGGGTGGTCGGGAGGCTGGCGGCAGGTACAACCAGAAAGAGAAACAACTGTTGATCAAGGCTATCCGTGCGTTGCCCGACATACAGATACGAGGAGCGAGAGGGTTGGATTGGAATGACTGTTATCCACAGCCAGTCTTCGACACCGACAGCGTATTGTTCGACCTCAACTACTTCAAATACTGTTTCTTAAAACCCATCGACATCGACTTTCATGAACTGAAGTTGGAAGCAAACTTCCGACTCTTTGCCAAGGATCTCACTGCGGAGGATATCGACAGTTTTCTGTATCGTGACTTCCAAGCACGGAATATCATGCTCGACAAAGACGGGAATCCATACTTCATTGATTTCCAAGGCGGCAGAAAAGGACCGTACTACTACGACCTAGCATCGTTCCTCTGGCAGGCATCGGCCAAATACCCCAACAAACTGCGCATGCAACTGTTGTCGGAGTATTACAATGCCCTGAAACAGTTTATCGAGGTACCGTCGGTAAGACACTTCGCCGACCGATTGTCACTCTTCGTATTATTCCGCACACTACAGGTTCTGGGTGCCTATGGCTTCCGCGGATATTTCGAAAGAAAGAAACATTTCCTCGACAGCATACCGCCAGCCATGCAAAACCTGCGTGAACTGATAGCCTACAACGAGCGTCATCAGTGCTTCCCCTACCCTTACCTGATGGAGATGCTGAGGCGCATCACCCAACTGCCGCAGTTCGCGCCTGCTAAAAAACCGGTGATAACAAGAGACGACGGGTATAAGACGACCGATCAGAATATATACCCTGCCCACCCGCAAGACGGACCGGCCACCTTCTCGAAATACGATGGCAAAGGACCGTTGGTTGTCAGAGTATACAGTTTTTCGTATAGAAAAGGAATACCAGAAGATGAGAGTGGTAACGGCGGTGGTTATGTGTTCGACTGCAGAAGTACGCACAACCCCGGCAGATACGAGCCCTACAAGAAACTCACCGGTCTGGATGAGCCCGTCATCCGCTTCTTGGAAGATGATGGTGAGATACTTACCTTTCTGGATCATATCTATGCCCTGGCAGATGCCCATGTGGCACGCTATATCCAACGAGGCTTCACCTCACTGATGTTCTCCTTCGGTTGTACGGGTGGACAGCATCGCAGTGTCTACTCTGCACAGCATCTGGCAGAACATATCCATGAGAAATTCGGCATCGAGGTGCGCATCATCCACCGTGAACAAGGCATCACACAAACACTCGAAAGGAAAACAGAATCATGAGACAAGCAATGATCTTCGCAGCGGGATTGGGCACAAGACTCAAACCGCTGACCGACACGATGCCCAAAGCATTGGTTCCCGTAAACAGACACCCCCTCTTGTGGCATGTCATCATGCGATTGAAAGAGGCGGGCTTCGAACGGATCGTGGTCAATGTGCATCACTTTGCACAACAGATTATTGATTACCTGCAGGAAAACAATAATTTTGGCATCGATATCCGTATCAGTGATGAACGGGAAAAGTTATTAGAGACGGGTGGCGGCATCAAGAAAGCATTGCCGCTCTTCGATCAGGATTCTTCTATCCTTATTCATAATGTGGATATCCTGAGCAATATCGATCTGAATGATTTCTATGAAAAAGGTAAGGATCATGAAGCCACACTACTTGTGAGTGAGCGCACCACCAAGCGCTATCTGCTCTTTGATGAAAAGATGTTGCTAAACGGTTGGACGAACATCGAGACGGGTGAGGTAAAGAGTCCTTATCCTGGTCTGCAGACAGACAACTTTCAGCATCTGGCATTCAGTGGCATACACATGATCAACCCCGTCATGTTTCCTGTCTTCGAAGAGATGCCCGACCGCTTCGGCATCATGGACTTCTATCTCAAGTGGTGCGCCGATCATCCCTTCTACGGTTATTGTAAAAAAGATCTGCGACTGATGGATGTGGGTAAGATAGATACCCTTCGTGAGGCCGAGGACTTCCTCAGAAAGAGTTTATAAGTTAGTCAATCATAAAAAACAGAGTCACAGAATTTTAAGAGTTTTCTCCTTATCTCTGTGACTCTGTGTTATTATCTATTCTTTGTTTTTCCTCTTCACGATGATCGTGATCTTTCCAATCGAATTATTACGGCGTAACATATAGATACGCACCTGCTGCGGTTTGTCACATGTCAGCATGAGCGTCTCCGAGCCAGCCTGTCGTTGTTGTGTGAACGTGCCGGTATCCTTCTCTTTCATGAACGCCGTGTGGAATTTCTTCAACTGATACCCCTCTACCGTCAACACCTTTACCACCTTATTCACCTTACGGGTGGCAGGGTCACGCTCAACAACCGACGTGAAGGAAGAACTACCCGCCGTAGAGAAGTTCTCCACCATCTTATCTATACTGTTCTGTGCCTGCACCTGCGCTAACGACAGGATGAACAGCCATGCGACGACTAAACCTTTTCTTATATCGTTACTCATATGATTCATATTATCAATCCTTTAACAATTCCTCTAATCTCTTTCTCTCTGTCATATCGGTGATGTTGTTCAAGACATCTTTCTCTGCCTCGTCCACAACCTTACTGTTGCCGACAGCCTTCTCTATATCACTTGCCGTGGCGAGTGTCTGTCGAATCTCTGAACGAATCTGACGGAGGTTGTCATTTCTCTGTCCGTCGATAATCACATAAGATCCCTCGTACTTCCTGCAGAACTGATCCCACCGATATGCCCGATAAGATGTCACACCTATTATTAATAGTGCCACGGCGGCAGAGATAGCTGCGATATATTTAAGTCGGATATTCAAACGGATACGACTGACCGACTTCCGCAAGGCGGTCTCCGGCATGCCCGTGAGCAGGGAGATCTCCCGGTAGTTCATGCCCTCCATATCATGCAGTCGGATGATCGTCTGTTGTCTGGGCGGCAGACTCTCCACGATGCGCATCAACTGCTCGGTCTCCGCTTCTTCTATCTCCTCGGTCAGTTCATTCACGAGGGTGTCGATGTCCGTCGTCGTGTCTCTCTTCTGCATCTTTCGCAGATAGTTGAGCGAAAGGTTCCTCACCAACACCGAGGCAAACGTGTCGATTGGTGCGCGCAACTGCTGACGCAACAGACACATCTTCAGCAGGGCATCCTGCACGATGTCCTCTGCCTCCATGCCTGGAAGATAACGGTGTGCCTGCGCGACCATCTTTGGCCGCACACGCAACACCTCATTGCGCAATTCTTCTTGCGTCATACTTTAAAAACGAGAGAGTTAGTTAGTACTTGTTCAGTTCGGATGTGTTTATCTTAGAAGCCCCGGAGGACTTAATCTCCGTATGGTCGGCAGTGCCACTGATAGTCATCTTCGCAGCGCCACTGTTATATGCCTTTAGATACTTACAATCCACCTTTATATCGAGCTTTCCGGCGCCGCTGCTACTGATCTGCAGACTGTCGCCCTGGTAGTTGATCATCCCTTTGGAAGCACCGCTGAACATCATCGATGTCTTTTCATTGCCCACGATACTCATCTTCAATTTATTGGCACCTGAGCCGTTGATCTTGATGGATGGACATCTTACCACACCCAAGTTCAGTGAAGAGGCACCGCTGCTGGCTATCTTCATACTGTTGCACATCACGTCTTTCAAGAAGACCTTACTAGCTCCCGAGGTACTGATATCCAACTGAGATGTCTTCAGACTACTCATCATCGCGTTCAATGACACGGCCCCACTTGAGTGGATGGCATTCAACATAGGTGCTGTTACACGTACGACAGGTGCATCTACATTGCCAAGGTTCTTCTTCAGCGTCTTCGTCTCTATCGTAAGGATTTGTCCATTCTTCTTCACGATAGTCTTCACATGCGGACTTGTGCTCTCCTCCACGCGGATGCTGTAATTGTTGCCCTGAGTGAAATAGACTTTTGGGAAACCACTGATCCTGAGGGAAGTGAAATCCTTATAATTATAGGTGTTAACCTTACGAACAACTTTATTGCCGGCAAACATACCCGTCGTGTGCAATGCTAAAAACATCACCAAGACCACGAATAAATAGTGTTTCTTTCTCATCATTCTGATATTTTAAAAGGTTATTATTGCAGTTTCTTTCTATCTAAAGTACAATCATCAAGGCATATTGTGACAACTATCCTTAACTTTTTAACATATTTAACTATTCACTCTCAATATCAATTATCCATTTTCCATTGCCCTCGGCGATTATCATTCGCGACTCGGCCAATCAAATAAATTTGTTGGCTCTCGCTGCTCTGATAATTTTCCATTTCCATTTTCTTTCTTTTCTCTTTGTTATACGACAAAAATGTATTAACTTTGCAACCAAAGATAATATTATGCAACAAAAAATCATTATCCTCGACTTTGGTTCACAGACCACACAACTGATTGGACGGCGTGTGCGCGAGCTCGATACCTTCTGTGAGATCCTGCCTTACAACAAGTTTCCGAAGGACGATCCCTCAGTCATCGGTGTTATCCTCAGCGGTTCTCCCTACTCTGTCCATGATCCCGAAGCCTTTCAGGTAGACCTCTCGCAATTCGTCAACCGTCTGCCCGTCTTGGGCATCTGCTACGGTGCACAGTATATCTCACATACCTTAGGCGGCAAGGTGGAGAAAGCCGACAGCCGTGAATACGGGCGCGCTAACCTGCAGACCGTAGATACGACGAATCCTCTCTTCAAAGGATTCGAGCAACACTCACAGGTATGGATGAGTCATGGCGACACCATCACCGCCATACCTGACGGTTTCCATGTTATCGGTTCAACAGCCGATGTCAGATACGCTGCCTACTCCAATTGGCAGGAAGGTATGAACGAGAAAGGTATCTGGGCCGTGCAGTTCCATCCAGAGGTATTCCACAGCATACAGGGTACTCAACTGCTGAAGAACTTCGTGGTAGATATCTGCGGTAGTAAGCAAGACTGGAGTGCCGCCTCTTTCGTAGACACCACCGTGGCGGAGTTGAAAGCACAGTTAGGCAACGACCGTGTGATCCTCGGTCTTTCGGGCGGTGTCGACTCTTCAGTAGCCGCTGTATTGCTGAACAAAGCCATCGGCAAGAACCTCACCTGTATCTTCGTCGACCACGGCATGCTCCGTAAAGACGAGTTCCGTCAGGTGATGGACGACTACCAGGTGCTCGGTCTGAATGTTATCGGTGTAGATGCCTCAGAGAAATTCTTCTCTGATCTTGCCGGCGTCACCGATCCTGAGCAGAAACGTAAGATTATCGGCCGTGACTTCATCGAGGTATTCAATGCCGAGGCCAAGAAGATCACCGACGCCAAGTGGCTTGCCCAAGGCACGATATACCCCGACCGCATCGAGTCGCTCAATATCACCGGTAAGGTCATCAAGAGTCATCATAACGTGGGTGGACTACCTAAGGAGATGCACCTGCAACTCTGTGAACCACTGAAATGGTTGTTTAAGGATGAAGTTCGCCGCGTGGGTCGTCAGATGGGAATGCCCGAGCATCTCATCACCCGTCATCCCTTCCCGGGTCCGGGTCTGGCCGTACGTATCTTAGGTGATATCACCCCCGAGAAGGTTCGTATCCTGCAGGATGCCGACGATATCTACATCCGTGGACTGCGTAACTATAAGGTAAAGCTCTCCGGTGAGGAAGCCCGTAAGGTATTGGCCGCCGGTATTCCAGCCACGATGACCGATGGAGAAATCGAGGTATCCCTCTACGATCAGATATGGCAGGCAGGCGCTATCCTGCTCTCCACCGTCAGGAGTGTAGGCGTCATGGGCGATGAGCGCACCTATGAGCACCCTGTAGCCTTGAGAGCCGTTACCTCTACTGATGCGATGACTGCCGACTGGGCTCACCTGCCCTACGACTTCATGGCAAAGGTATCCAACGAGATTATTAATAAGGTACGTGGCGTCAACCGCGTATGCTATGATATCTCCTCAAAGCCACCATCGACAATCGAGTGGGAATAGACGAGGTATTCTTTGTAAGAAGAAGACATCCTTATAATAAATAGTCAGGCCGCTATTTTGCATAATCAACTGATTATCAAGATAGCGGCCTAATCGTATTAAACCATGCGTTTACAGGCAATTAAAGAAGAAATAAACTGCCGCAAACTTCACCGGCACATCTTTTGCCGTACCCAGTTTGCGGTTGTCTTTATCTCTAACAGTGCCATCGCTCTCCACCTTTCCCAATTTTACGTTATTACTTTTACGAACCGTGCCATCACTCTCTACCTTGCCAATACATACATTGTTTGGCATTCGGATGTCACCATTGCTGCATAACTTCAAGAGCAGACGATTATGCTGGTCTCTGAGATCACCATCACTCGAGATACGCGCGATAACCGCATCATTAGGTTTCTTGACAGTTCCGTCACGATCCACCTTCAATAAAATGGCGTTGTTAGGAGCATTAATGGTCTGAGCATCACAGATACCACACATACCTAACAACATCACGAAAATAACGATTACCCTTCTCATGACTGTACTTTTTTTAGTGGTTTGAATTGATTATATATGATCTGCACTTTGCAAATATAACACTTTTATTTGATTATGATATGCGCAAGACGGCAAAAATGAAAATAAATGGTTAGATATTTGCAAAATCCGATATTTATACCTACATTTGTAATTGTTAACATAGTTGTATGATGAGAAAGAACCATTATTACTTAGTTACATTGTTCCTGTTTCTCAGCATCTGCGCATTTGCCGCACCTGAGGAAGGGACAATAACAGGTGTAAATGAACAACAACAATCCACACCTGTGCCAATTACAGGTATGGTAACCGACCCCCAAGGGGAGCCACTTATCGGTGTGACGATACACCTGAAAGGAAGTGAGATTCGTACGGTGAGTGATATTGATGGAAAGTTCTCCATCAACTCTACTATGAGTCTTCCGGTAACCCTGAGTTTTACATACCTCGGTATGAAACCCAAGGAGGTGAGGGTGACCAGCAGTCAGCCCCTTACCGTCAAGATGGATGAGGACGTGACGGTGATCAAGGATGTGGAGATCATCGGTGCTTATGGAACGGTGCAGAAACGAAGTGACTTGGTAGGCTCTGCCTATCAGGTAGGATCGAAGCAGTTGGAGAACATGCCCAAAGGGCGTCTTGACACGATGCTCGACGGACTGATTCCGGGTGTGAAGATCGACATCAACAGTGACTCCCCCGACAATTCCCGTCCGCGCTTCAACGTCAGGGTGAGAGGTGACGGTTCGCTTTCCGCCAGCAGTGAACCACTGTGGGTGATCGACGGCGTGCCGATGTTCACCGGCGGGCACACCAACCAGATGCCTGGACAGAACTACACCATCAGTCCGATGTCGTTCCTGAACCCCGACGATATTGAGAGTATCACCGTGTTGAAAGACGCCACGGCTACGTCTATCTATGGAGCCGACGGTGGTAACGGTGTGGTGTTGGTGACGACGAAGAAAGGACGTGAGGGAAAGGTCAACGTCAACATGAACGTGGAGTATGGCGTGGCGAACATCGACCGTTCTACAGCTCCCAAGGTGCTTAATGCCGCACAGTTTCTGGAGTTGGCTAAGGAAGCCTATGAGAATGCCGGACTGGACATGAACGCCTTCCCCTTCCAGGATAATGAGTTAAACCAGTATTCCACGACAGACACCGACTGGAGTAAGGTGTTCTACGACACCGGTCATACCTTCCAAGGCAGCGTGGCCGTGAATGGAGGAACAGGAAAAACAGAGTATTATCTCTCCGGGTCGTATTACGATAACCAGTCGACGATCATCGGCAATGAGCAGCAGCGTTTCTCCCTGAGGACGAACCTCGGTTTCCAACTGCATAAGAAAGTGAAGTTGAACACGATCCTCTCGGCATCGTATAATGTCAACGACCTTTTCAACATGGGGCGCGACTACTATGAGAACCTGCCAATCTACTCGCCCTACTACCCCGATGGCACGTTGCGACTGTACAACCGTTATGCCACCGGTGTAGATGAAGAGGGAAACACGATCTTCAAGGATCAGAAATTCTTCAATTCGGTAGCCGAGCGCGAGCAGAATGAGAATAAGCAGAAGGCACTCTATGTGAATGCCAACTTCTCCCTGAAATATGATATCATGAAGGGACTGTCATATACCGGACAGTTTGGTATCGACTTCCAGAGTAACCTCGAGCAGATGTATTATTCGCAGAAGAACTGGAGTGGTACATCGGTGATCGGACAAGAGGGTTACTCTTCACGACAGACTGCGAATATCACCAACTGGAATACCATCCACCGACTGAACTTCAACCGTACGTTCGGCTTACACACCATCGGAGCGCTGGCTGGCTTTGAGGCCGGTTCACGCGACTATACGATCGTAGGGGCATCAGGCTCGGGATTCATCAACGACTATATCCAGGATGTCAGTTATGCCGACAGTCGTTACGGCAGCAACAGCAGTAGTCTTTCGCGTAAGGCATCGTTCTTAGGACAGCTGAGCTACTCCTTCGACAGCCGTTATTACCTTACTGCCAATGCCCGTCGTGACGGTAACTCACAGTTTGGTAGTGACGTGCGCTGGGCTAATTTCTCCTCTGTAGGTGTCTCCTGGAATGCACATAACGAGAAATTCTTCAAGATACCTTGGATCACCGTACTTAAGTTCAAGGCCAGCTATGGCGCCAACGGTAACTCGCGTCTCGGTTCACAGGAGGCCTTAGGACTCTATTCCTACGGCAGCAGTTATGCCTATAATGGTGAGAACGGTGGTGTACAGAGCGGTACACCCAACCATACGTTGAGTTGGGAGACCACCTATAAGACGAACCTCGGTGTACGTATCGAGTTGTTCGGACGACTGGACATCGACTTCGACTGGTATAACCACCACACCAAGAACCTGCTGAGCAACCTCGATGTGTCGAGAACCACCGGTGATACGAAGGTGTATCGTAACGTGGGTGAGTTGCGCAACAGGGGTTATGAGTTGACCATCACCTCGAAGAACATCATTAGCGACAAGTCCGACGGTTTCCGCTGGGAGACGGAGCTCAACTTGGCACACAACTCAAATATTCTGTTGAAGCTATATAATGGCATACAGAAGAATTTCGGCACCTATTCTTATATAGAGGGTTACGATGTCAGCACGTACTTCCTCATCCGTTGGGCAGGCGTAGATCCCTACGATGGCAAACCGATGTGGTATGACAAGAACGGCAATGTGACAAAGACTTATAGTTCAGACGACCGAGTGCCGGGGAAGAACAGTCACCCCGACGTGACGGGTGGTATGACCAATACCCTGTCTTACAAGGGCTTTACGCTGCGCTTCCTGCTGAACTACCAGTTTGGCGGTTATGGCTTCAGTAGCTTCGGACGCGCGATGTTCTCCGACGGACTGTATTCATCCTCACAAAACCAGGCCGTTGATCAGTTGGAACGCTGGCAGCAGCAGGGTGATATCTCTGCGAATCCACGACCGATATGGGGTGTAAGTACCCAGTCGATCATGAACAGCACGCGTTTCCTCTATAACAAGACATTGATACGTCTGCAGAACGTGGTGCTCTCCTACAGGATGCCCAGCAACTGGCTTCGTCCGGTGGGCGTGAAGAGTTGTGTGCTCTCACTCGTAGGCAACAACCTGTTGGCTTATTCGCCGCACTCAGGAAAAGACCACAACTCATACAAGACCAGTATGAGCGGTTATCCTGCTGAGCGCACGATCTCACTATCGTTGAATGTAGGTTTCTGATGAAGGTTTTATCAAAGAATGACAAGAAGATGAAAACAATAAAGAATATATATGTACTGTTGTTATTTGCTGTAGCAGCGACGCTTACAGGATGCAGCGATTTCTTGGAAGTAGATGTCAAGGGCAAGGCTACGATTCCCACGTTTCTCTCTGATCCACAGGGTTTGCATGCCGCCATGGTAGGCACCTACAACAAGATGTATCTGTATGTAGACAATGAGTTTACGAAATACGGCGACGTGGCAGGCAATATGGTATCGTTCCCCTCTGCAGCCTCCAGCGGTGATATGGTGGCACAGTATAACTTCACCTCGGATGAGAGTCAGATCACCGGAGCTGTGGGTTATATCTGGCGAAAGATCTACGTGGCGCAGTCGAATGCCAACAACATCATTGAATATGCTCCTGCGGTAATCAGCAAGTACCCCACCGCGGCAAACCAATGCAACAACTATTTGGGGCAGGCCCTGCTGATACGTGCCATGTGCCACTTCGACCAGTGTCGTGCTTATGCACAACCGTATAACTACACGGCGGATGCCTCACACCTGGGTGTTCCTATCCTGTTACGCACACCGGGAGCCAATGATTCCCCGTCACGTGCCACTGTCAGTGAAGTGTATAAACAGGTGCTCGCCGATCTTGACCATGCCTCTACCCTACTGACGGATGGTGTGGCAGCGGATTTCCGTTATGCCTCTCTGCAGGCTGTCAACTGTATGTACTCACGTGTGTATCTCTATATGGAGGATTGGACGAACGCCCTGAAATATGCGAAGATGGCTATCGGCAGTCAACAACTGGCTCAGGGAGATGCTTACCTGAAGATGTTTGACGATCTCTCTACACAGGGAGAGGCGATCTTCCGTCTGTCGGGTGACAAGATGACGGGTTACCTGAAGTCTTTCTATGAGAACACCTGTGAGCCGGCCGACACCCTGCTGTCGCTCTTCGACAAGGATGATATCCGTCTTAAACTGTTGCGTAACGGTGTCGGTTCAAAGCGCTGTATGAAATACTCCGCCACCAAGGTGCCCAATGAAGAACCAAAGCGTGACGATCCCTTTATCTTCCGTCTGTCGGAGGAATACCTCAATGCGGCAGAGGCAGCATGGAACCTGGGCAACTACAATGAGGCCCGCACCTATATCAGGGCTATCGTGGAGCGCGCCGTAGGATCAGAGAAGGCTAATGCCGTGATGAACAACTACTCGGATGCCACGCTCATCAACCTGATTAGGATGGAGCGTGTGAAGGAACTCTGTTTTGAGGGACATAACTTCTTTGACATCACCCGCTGGAAACAGAATCTGGTGCGTGAGAGCAAGACCACCTCTACAGCACGTTTCATCGCCTACCCCAGCGACTATTTCGTATTGCCCATCCCACAGGATGAGTTGTATGCCAACACCAGCATGCAGCCAAACCCGACGGTCAACAGTGGCAGCAATAATACAAACGTAATCAATGAATAAGAGATGAAGAAGCTATTATACATATTTATATTATTAGGCGCGATCTACAGTTGTGATCAAGAGGAGACTGTCTTCTTCGATGAGCCTTTCGTACGTATCTGTACAAGTACTGGTGAGGCGCGCACCGTCGTGTTGAGCAACGTGAGAAACACCAATGCCTACACGGTGTATCTCAGTTCACGCCCCATCACCGACAGTCTGGAGGTATCCTATGAGATCATTGTGGGTGACGGACTAAAGGAGGATGTGGATTACAAGGTGGTGACTACCGCCAACCCACTGGTATTCTTCCCGGGCATCAACGACATGCCTATCCGTATCCGTTGGCTGAAGAACCCGGTAGACCCTGAGAAAGACAACACCCTGAAGATCCGTCTGACCGGTAACAGCAAGGGATACAACCTGGGATTCCCCGGTCCAGACCACGTACAGAGTGAGGTGGTGATTGAGAAGAGGAATAATTAAATCCCCCCTAACCCCTCCCCCTAAAGGGGCGGGGATTTACCGTCTATGACTTTCGGTCATTGACTTCATTTAGAATGAAACCTAATTATTTAATCATTTAAAATAAGTGTATTATGAGAAAATTTTTACTTAAGAAGATTGTAATGGTATTCGTGGCTTTGTTCGCGTTTACCGTTTCGGCACTTGCCGAGGATGCACGACTATTGTCGTTCGGTTTTTACAAGGCCGACAATTCTGGGCTTACCGCTGACTACGTGGCTGAAATCCCTGCCTTCGTAGCCGGAACCACCAGTTATGAGGTTAATATCGCCATGCCGGCCGATGTGGATAAGTCAGCACTTGTCGCCCGCTTTACCGTAAACAGCGGCAACAGCGTTTCTGTAGACGGTGTACCACAGACCAGTCAGTTTACTGAAAATGATTTTGAGGATCCTATCGACTACTTAGTCAGGAACAGCAGCAGGAATCAGAATATCCGTTACACCATCAATGTGGTGGAGTTGAAAGCAAAGAGTTGGACAGAGGTAGCAACACTTGATCCAACAGCACTTTCTGGCAATGAAGCATTTACAGGTGTCTTTTCAGGTGCTGTTTTGGTAGTGAATCCTAAAGACAACTTGCCATATGTAGCCTATGGAGCACGTGGTGTTGATAACAAAATGAGTGTTGCCAAATACGAAGACGGTGCCTGGAAGCAGGTAGGGTCAGCCCTCTTCTCTCCGGTAGTCAATGGTTCGCACTATGATTTCGACATTGCCAACGATGGTACGCCCTACGTTGCTTTTGGAGATAAAGATATAGCATCTACTAAAGCAGATGGAAAGACAGATACGGATTATTCACTTTCTGTGATGAAGTTTGACGGCAGTGCATGGAACAATGTTGGTGCCCAAGGCTTCTTCAAGTCACAGGCCACATACGTAGGTATGGCTTGCCTAGACAATGGACTGGTAGCAAGTCTGGTGAATAACCATGCAAGTAGTGCAATTCCTCGTCGTTCAATGGGTATTGCAACATGGGATGGTTCTGCCTGGACAACCGGTGAATCTACTTTATTGAATCCCGGACAAGGTGTGTACACCTGCAAGATGGGTGATAATGGAAAGATTGCCACCTTGATCTCTATTAATCGTGGTAAGGTTGATGGTGTCAACTACGGACATAATATCTTCAAGTATGAGAACGGCACATGGGAATCGCTGGCAACAAATTTCTTGGAGACGGGCGCCACTCAGACCAGTATCGCCCAAGGTTCATTTGGAACTAAGGTAGCTTCCGATGGCACTATATATGCATGGACAGGTGATAATGCACCAGGTTCTTATCAGGTCCGCCTGAAGAAATATAATGCAACAACAAAGGCATGGGAGACCGTAGGTGGAAACACACTGCCACTCGGCTTTGAGGGCGACTATGACAGTCACCTCCTCGTAGATGTGGCTATTGACCCAGAAGGCACACTCTTCGTTATCTTCACTGACTTTGATGATCAGAAGAAACTCTATCTCATCACACTCGACCAGAAGACCAATCAGTGGACTGCCAGACAACAGTTGGCTACCAATGCTGATGATATCAACATTGATTTCGCCGCAGATGGCACTGGTTATATCACTTATACGGATGGAAGCAACAAAATTCACATGTTCAAGTATGGCATTGCTGACGAGACATCTGGTATCAATACTGTTGTCAATCAGGGTGTTGTTGGAGAGACCTATTATAATCTTTCTGGTGCACGCGTCATCACGCCAACCAAGGGTGTGTTCATCAAGCGTACTGTTGACAACAACGGCAACGTCACTACCCAGAAGATCCTGAAGAAATAAGGGGAGTGCACATAGTTTATAGTGCATAGTGTATAGTGCATAGTGTATAGTGCATAGTGTATAGTTATGATTTGCCCGTAGGGGCGACACAGCATAGGCGGGGCGCATAAGCCCCCGTGGAAGAGTGCATAGCCATGATTAGCCCCGTAGGGGCGACACAGCATAGGCGGGGCGCATAAGCCCCCGTGGAAGAGAGCATAGTTATGATTAGCCCCGTAGGGGCGACACAGCATAGGCGGGGCGCGTAAGCCCCCGTGGAAGAGCGCATAGCTATGATTAGCCCCGTAGGGGCGACACAGCATAGGCGGGGCGCGTAAGCCCCCGTGGAAGAATGCATAGTTATGATTTGCCCGTAGGGGCGACACAGCTCTTTCGTGTGCCCCGTTTCCTCTGGGCTTGTCCCCTCATCGCGGGCATGACCCGCGATCTCCAAAATAAAAACACAGAGAGAAGGAGACTCAGAGATTTTGATTAAAAGCAAACTCTGTAACTCAGTGTCTCTGTGTTTTTTGATAAGTTTCTATAAACCACTTTATTAACGATATCGATGAGCATAAGAACAATAGGAATATCGATGCTGCTATGGGCAGTGCAATCTTTGTCAGCCCAGCCCCTGCCCTACGATCCGCAGTTACGGAAGGGGACCTTGAAGAATGGCCTTACCTATTATGTCTATCCTAACCAGAATCCGAAGGGAGAGGCGGTCTATCGCCTGTTCGTGAAATCAGGTTCTGTACAGGAACGTGACGACCAACAGGGATTGGCTCATTTCTTAGAGCATCTGGCCTTCAATGGAACCCGTCACTTTCCGGGCGATGGCATCGTCAAGTTCTTAGAGTCTCGCGGCGCAAAGTTTGGAAAGGACCTGAACGCCCACACATCGTTTACGGAGACTGTCTATAAACTGCAGTTGCCC
>OCTW011606695.1_pt1 | contig 16638 bp, 11 predicted proteins | sample 1539671 | NCBI WGS metagenome assembly OCTW01 (sample SAMN02144230, study PRJEB22623) | gut metagenome | biome: sheep rumen | host: Ovis aries | place: New Zealand
GCGTGCCATGAGTTCGTTTTCGTAGTCCTCGGAGTGTCCCTTGTCATAGTGTTTCTGGATGCAGCGGCCGCTGGGCGTGTAGTATCGAGCCACGGTGAGTCGTACTACGCTGCCGTCGCGGAAGTTCATGGGTTGCTGTACGAGTCCCTTGCCGAACGAGCGGCGGCCGATGATGAGTCCGCGGTCGTTGTCCTGAATGGCACCTGCAAAGATTTCGCTGGAGCTGGCGCTACCCTCGTCAATGAGCACCACGAGGGGCAGCTTCTGGAACGAGCCTCGTCCGTCGCAGCGGAACTCTTCGCGCGGCGACTTGCGTCCCTCGGTATAGACAATCAGCTGTCCGCGCGAGAGGAATTCGTTGGCCATCTGGATGGGGACGTGCATGTATCCGCCCCGATTGCCGCGCAGGTCGATGATGAGTTGGCTCATACCCTGGACGCGCAGCTTGGCCATGGCAATGATCATCTCGGCGTAGGTCTGTTCGCCAAAGTTCTTCACGCGCAGATAGCCTGTGGCGTCGTCAATCATGTATGCGGCATCGACGCTCTCTATGGGTATGTCGCCTCGGATGACGTCGAAATAGATGGTTTCGGGCGTGCCGTGGCGCCGTATGCCCAGGCGCACATGGGAGCCTTTCTCTCCCTTGAGGTGCTTCATCACCTCGGTGTCCTGCATGCCCACGAGGTTCACCGTGTCGGCGGTGACGATACGGTCGCCAGCCAAGAGGCCGATTTTCTCTGACGGGCCGCCCTTGATGACGGACATCACATTGACCGTGTCCTTCTGGATGGTGAAGCTGACACCGATACCGCTGAACGAACCTTTCAGGTCCTCGTCGGCCTGGACGGCATCGTTGGCACTGATGTAGCTGCTGTGTGGATCCAGCTCGCCGAGAATCTGTGGCATGGCGTCCTCGACGAGCGACTGCATATCGACCGTATCGACATAGTTGTTGTCAATGAGCTGCAGGAGGTAGTTCAGCTTGTTCGAGCCCGTGTTGATGATACGCAGACGATTGCCTGAGAAGTGGTTGGCGTAGAATGTTCCTACGAGGATTCCTCCGATGACACCCAGTGCGAGAAGCAGGGGAGTAAAGCGTGACTTATTCATAGTTCATTGTTCAGAGTTCATTGTTCATAGTTTTTGGACAAGTCCGGTGGCATGGCCGAGCGCATAGTTTAGAGTTACGCTTGGCCGTCAGGACATTCATCATCGGTTGCCTTCAGCAGCACCACTTCGATGCCTGCGCGTTGCATGAGTTCCACTCCGTCGGTGAAGCGATACTCGCGTTCATAGACCACTCGTCGTATGCCGGCTTGAATGATGAGTTTCGCACATTCGATGCACGGTGAGTCGGTCACGTAGAGGGTGCTTCCCTCGCTGTTGTTGCCGCTGCGTGCTATCTTGGTGATGGCGTTGGCCTCGGCGTGCAATACGTAAGGCTTTGTGACGCCATGTTCATCCTCGCAGATGTTCTCAAAGCCCGATGGGGTGCCGTTGTATCCGTCGCTGATGATCATCTTGTCCTTCACGATGAGGGCGCCCACCTGACGACGCTGGCAGTAGCTGTTTTCGCTCCATATTCTTGCCATTCGCATGTAGCGGTAGTCGAGTGCTGTCTTCTTGTCCACGAAACTATATACTTAATAGGTTTATAATTTATTGTTTCTCCGGTTTGCGGTTCATTCCGTTTCGGCGCAGGAGCGCGTCGATGGTGGGGGCCTGTCCGCGGAAGCGGCGGTAGAGCTGCATGGGTGGCTCGGTGCCACCGCGTGAAAGGATGCAGTCGCGGAAGCGTCTGGCCACTTCGGGATTGAAGATTCCTTCCTGCTGGAAGGCAGCAAAGGCGTCGGCGTCGAGCACCTCGGCCCATTTATAGCTGTAGTATCCTGCCGCATAGCCTCCGCTCATGATGTGGCCGAACTGGACGGCCATGCAGGTTCCGTCCGGGTGGGGAAGTAGCTGAGTGGACTTCCGGGCGTCGCGTTCGAAGTCATCGACGGCTCCCTCTAAGGGTGTGGTCTGGGTGTAGAAGGCCATGTCGAGCAGGCAGAAACTGAGTTGGCGTACACAGGCGTAGCCACACTGGAAGTTTCGGCTCTGTCTCACTCGGCGTATCAGTTCCTCGGGCAGTGGCTCGCCGGTCTGGTAGTGGCGGGCAAAGGTGTGCAGGAACTCGGGCTCTGTGGCGTAGTTCTCCATGAACTGAGAGGGCAGTTCGACGAAGTCCCACAGGACGTTGGTGCCGCTGAGCGACTCGAACCGCACTCGCGAGAATATGCCGTGGAGGGCGTGGCCGAACTCGTGGAGGAAGGTTTCCACCTCGCCCAGTGTGAGCAGGGCGGGCTTGTCCTCGGTGGGTTTCGTCACGTTCATCGTGATGCTCACATGCGGCCGATGGTCGGTGCCGTCCACGTCGATGTACTGCTCTTGATAGCTGGTCATCCAGGCTCCGCTCTGCTTGCTGTCGCGGGGGAAGAAGTCGGCATAGAGCACGGCCAGGAACGTGCCGTCGCGGTCGGTGACCTCGTAGGCTTCGACATCGGGGTGGTAAACGGGAATCTCTTGGTTGCGTTTGAAATGGATGCCGTAGAGACGTGTGGCCAGACCGAAGACGCCATCCTTCACATCGTCGAGCTTCAGGTATGGCCGGAGCATCTCTGCGTCGATGTCGTAGCGTGCCTTGCGCAGTTTCTGGCTGTAGTAGGCCATGTCCCAGGGCTGCAGCGTGAAGTCCGAGCCCTCTGTCTCTCTGGCCAAAGCTTCAACCTCGGCCACCTCCTCTTGCGCTTTGGGCAGATAGGCTTCGAGCAGTTGTTCGATGAGCTCGCTTACGTGCTGTCGGGTCTCGGCCATGCGATGTGAGAGTGCATAGTCGGCAAAGGTCTCGTAGCCGAGCAGCTGTGCTATCTCGCGACGTAGGTTGACGATGCGGCGCACGATGTCTTCGTTGTCAAACTGGCTCCCGCGGGTGCAGAGGGTGTTGCGCGCCATGTACATCTGGCGGCGCAGTTCGCGGTTGTCGGCATAGGTGATGAAGGGGGTGTAGCTGGGTGCCTGCAGGGTGAAGAGCCATCCCTCGCGGCCGGCTTGCTTGGCGCTGAGGGCCGCTGCTTCAAGGGCGGTGTCGGGCAGGCCAGAGAGTTTTTCCTTGTCTTCAATAAAGAGCTTGAAGGCGTTGGTTGCCTTCAGGTTGTTCTCGCTGAACTTTACCGTCAGTTTGGCCAGCTCTACCTGCAGCGCCGTGAATCGCTTCTTTGCGTCGGCATCGAGCGTGGCGCCGTTCCGTTCGAAGGCTTCATATACGCGGTCGAGCAGCATCTGCTCCTCGCCAGTGAGTTCTCTGTGATGTTCGCGGACATGCTTCACGCGTCGGAACAGTTCCTCGTTGAGCAGGATGCGGTTGCTGTGCTCGGTGAGCATGGGCGAGAGCTTGGCAGCCAGCATGTCCATCTCGTCGTTGGTATGGGCGCTGAGCAGGTTGAAGAAGATGTCTGTAGCGCGTGCCAACAGTTTGTCTGTGCGTGGCAGGATGGTGTTTTCGAAGGTGGGCTCGTCGGGATTGTCTGTCAGCAGTTTGATGGCTTCGTCCTCTTGGCGCATGCCTTCGAGTATGGCTGGCTCGAAGTCGGATGTCGTGATGCGGTCGAAGGGGATGCAATTGTGTGGCGTGCCGTATTCGGTATTCAGTAATATGTTGCTCATCGTTAGTGTTTACTTGAGTTTCGTGAGGTCTGGGATGGTAATCTCTTTTCTCTTCAGGCGGATGCGTCCTTCGCGGGCCATTCGGTTGAGTTGGTTGGAGACGTTGAGTCGTGTCTCGTCGATGTATTCAGCCAGGTCTGTCATCTTGATCTGCAGCCTTTTCTCGCCCTGTTCGTGAGTGAAGCATCCGGTAATGAAGCGGCATATCTTCTCGGCTGTCGTGGAGGGTTTGGCTGGCTGCAACCTTTCCTGTTGCCGCTGGATGATGGCCGAGAGCATGTTCAGGTAGTTCAGGCGGAAGATGTCGCTCTTGAGCAGATGGTCTCCCACCTGTTTCTTGCTGATGCGTATCAGCTGGCAGTCGGTCTGCGAGCGGTATGAGCTGCCGTACTGGCAGGACAGTCCGTATAGCTTGTCGGGCTCGATGACAATGGGGCTGTAGCACAGTTCGATGGCGGTGTATAGTCCGTCGGCCGAGACGGTCTGCCGTGTCATCGTGCCTCCGACGAGAAAGACCATCTCGCGGCATGGCTGTCCCTGCGTGATGAATGGATAGCGCGATGCAGCCAGCTCCTCGGTCTGGAGCCCGATGCGCTCCTCGATGCGGGCCAGCTCGATGCCGTTGATGCCCTGGAGCAGCGGCATGTGGGTCAATAGCTTGTACATTAATCGGATATCCATCTTCTTGTTACTTTCTGCGTTTTCGTGTGCTGGTGCCGGTCGGCGTCATTCGATGTCGAGCTCTGGGCTGTGCCATGTCTGCATTTTCCCCGTGTCGTCGACGTAGATGAGATAGGCTTTCAGCTCGGGATGTGCCTGCAGGGTCTGCAGGGCTCCTTCCATTCCCATGACCATGAAGGCGGTGGCAAAGCCGTCGGCCATGGCACAGGTGGGTGCCAGCACGGTGCTGCTCAGGATGGAGCGCTGTACGGGATAGCCCGACTTGGGGTTGATCGTGTGGGCATATCGGATGCTGTCGTGGACGAAGTAGTTACGATAGTTCCCGCTGGTGGCCATGGCGCAGTCGCTGAAGTGCAGGATGGCCTGCAGGTCGGGTGCAGCGGCATCGTTCTCCTCGTTTGGCTTGTTGATGCCTATTTTCCATTGTTCGCCCTGAGGATTGGTGCCGTGGCATACGATTTCGCCACCAATCTCGATCATGTAGTTGTTGATGCCTCGTCGTTCGAAGAGTTGTGCCACGCAGTCGGCCCCGAATCCCTTGGCTATGGCGCTGAAGTCGAAGATCATTCGGCTGTCGTCGCGCTGTAACCGTCCGTCTTGGAGTCTCACTCGCTGCCAGCCGACGAGGGCGCGAAGGGAATCGACGGTGGCCGAGTCGGGCAGGGCATCGTGCTTGATGCCGAAGCCCCAGGCGTTGACGAGCGGTGCGACGGTGATGTCGAAGGCTCCGTCGGTGGCCTCGCTGATGGCGGATGCCTGACGGAAGAGAGTCGTGATGAGCGAGTCGGCAGGGATATCCTCGCCGCGGTTGATACGGCTGATGCAGCTTTGCGGATTGAACATCGAGAGCGAGGCGTCCACGGTATTCAGCTCTTGGAGAATCTCTTCGTGCAGGCTGGTGGCGTACTGATATTTGGCATGATAGATGGTCCCGAAGATATAGCCCTCTTCCGCCTGGAAGGGGACGACTGACGGTGCGTTATGCCGACGTATAATGAATGCCGTTCCGGCGATGAGGAGTAGTAGGAAGGGTATCTGCCACTTTTTCATTCTGTCTTCTTCTTTATTTGTTTTCGTGCGGTCTTTCCGATGTCGAAGGTGAGGTTTACGGTGCCTCCGAAGGCCGTGCCGTCGTTCTTTCCGAAGCCGGGCACGAACCAGGGTTCGCCGTGTTCGGAGACTCGCTGCGCGAGGCGGAACTTGTAGCGGACGTTCCATCCCAGGCGGATGATGCTCCATAGCTTGGTCTCCACGCCGACGACGAGTTCGAGCCACTGGTTACGTCCGTCGAGGTCTGTGAGGCGGAGCGTGGATGATGTACCATAGGCGGCATCGGTGAAGTCGGGCGAGGTGAAGTCGTACTGGTACTTGCTGTATCCGTAGCGCAAGCCGCCGAAGAGGCGGTTCCCGTTGAGCTTCTGGTTGAAGTTGTAATCCATTCCTACGCGGAAGTATGGCGAGGTTACGGCGAAGTGGTTGTCGTTTTCGCTACCGCTTTTGTCGCAGTCGCCGATGCCCAGTTCTGCGATGGGAAAGTATTTCTCGAGCAGGTTGATGCGAGCGGCGACCTCCATGTTGGCGAACTTCGAGTCGAAGGCTTTCATCGAGAACCCTACGAGGTCGGCCGACACGGCAAATCCCCCGAAGAGTGGGGCATTGCCGGCAATGAGCACATCGCTGTCACTGCTGCGTCGGGCTGCTCTGGCGCTCTGCAGCGTGAGGAGGCTAAGGAGTGCCAAAGAGATGTAGTTGAATATTCTCGATTTGTGCATAGTCTACGGATGCTTTGATGACTGTGATAGAGTCGATGAAGTGGTGGGTGGATGTCACAGCGCTGATTTCGTGGAACATGTTTGTGGGGCAATCGGGCGACTCGAAGTGTGGCGTGTTGGTCTTTCGGATCCATACGGTGTCCTCGATGCTGTAGTCCAAGCCGTTAACGTGCAGGGTGAGTGTGTCCTCCTGCTGCCAGTAGCTCAGTGGTATCTCCCATCCGTTGGCTCCCGTCATGCGGTTTAGCAGCACTCGGTTCTCGCGTCCGGAGGTGATGGTGAGCGTGTCTGTGATTGCGACGTTCTTTCCGTCGTTGTAGAATCCGGCATACAGTGTGACGGTGTTGTAGAGCGAGCAGTCGATTTCCTCGCACGACATCATCAGCCACAGGGGCATTGAGAGCAGCATTATGGTTATAGCGCGTTTCATCTCGCGGTTTCGCTTTCAGAATTGTGTTTCTATTTGATAGTTGTTGCGCTCGGGCGCGTTGCGGCTGATGAGCTCGCCCAGGAATCCGGCCACGAAGAGCTGTGTGCCCAGGATCATCATCGTCAGTGCCAGGTAGAAGTAGGGACTGTCGGTGACGAGCGGGTGTGCCGTGCCTGTATGCAGATAGTATAGCTTGGTGGCGCCCACCACGGTCACGGCGATGAATCCGAGCAGGAACATCAGAGTGCCGATGAAGCCAAAGACGTGCATCGGCTTGAGCCCGAAACTGTCGAGGAACCATAGCGAGAGCAGGTCGAGATATCCATTGACGAATCGGTTCCATCCCATGAACTTGGATTTTCCGAACTTGCGTGCCTGATGGTGTACGGTCTTCTCGCCGATGCGTGTGAAACCGGCCGCCTTGGCCAGATAGGGGATGTATCGGTGCATCTCGCCGTAAACCTCGATGTGCTTGACCACTTCGCGGCGATAGGCCTTCAGTCCGCAGTTGAAGTCGTGCAGATTCTTGATGCCGCTCACTCGCCGGGCTGTGGCATTGAAGAGTTTGGTGGGCAGTGTCTTCGAGAGCGGGTCGTAGCGTTTCTGCTTGTAGCCGCTCACCAGGTCGTATCCCTCTTGGCGTATCATGCGGTAGAGGGCGGGTATCTCGTCAGGCGAGTCCTGGAGGTCGGCGTCCATGGTGATGACCACATCTCCTTGGGCGGCTGCGAATCCGCAGTAAAGTGCCGGGCTCTTGCCATAGTTGCGGCGGAACTTGATGGCGTGCACCGTGTCTGGGCTCTCGGCCTTGAGGCGCTGGATTACGCTCCACGAGCTGTCGGTGCTGCCGTCGTCCACGAATATGACTTCGTAACTGAAACCGTTCTCGTTCATCACTCGCTGAATCCACTGGAACAGTTCGGGCAGGGATTCTTCTTCGTTGTACAGGGGGATGATTACCGATATATCCATCTTATGTCAATTCGTAATTCACAATTCGCAATTCATAATTCTTCGCACAAAAGGCGCGCTCGACCTTTGGTCGCTTCTGCCTGTCGCAGCAGGTGTTGAAAAAGCGGCAGAGCCGAGCGGCATCCTTCATTCTCCACGGGAGGGCGGGGTGCCGTCTTGCTGTGGGTTATTTGTTTCTCCTTCTTCCCTGACGGGATGGGTCGGCGAGAACAGAGCAGCGACAACGGAGGCCAGGAGCGAAGCCAGGAGGTTGAAAGTGAGCAGGCTCACAATCATGTCGCCCGTATTCATCTGTTCCAATGCCTTGAGCATCTGTGTGGGGTCTGTGCCGGGCGACACGCTCTCGAGTGCCTCTCTGAATTCGGGCTTCTCAAGCATGCGGGTTACGGACTGCATCAAATGTCCGCCGTCGAGGAAACGGAAGTAGAGGTATTGGCCGAGTGTGGTGATGAGCGAGCCGTACATGCAGGTGTTCCATGCTGTCCACCAGCGGCGCAGGAAGGTGAAGCCCGTGTGGTGTCGTCCGTAGGAGCGCAGGATGCTCGCGAGCACCACGATTGAGAGTAGTGCCATCAGATTGCCCAGATGGCCCAGCATGGGGTAATCGAAGGAGTGGATGGAGGCCAGGAAGCTTCCCGTCCATAATGCTCCCATTAGCAGACCGCTTCGGGCGGCGATGGCCCTTGCTTCGGCGGGGTTGAAAGTTTCGTTGCTCATTTCTCTCAGACTATTCAGTCTGCAAAGGTACGAAAAGTCGGGCAAAGGGCAAAGCGAAAATGCAAGTTTTTCCTTATTTGAAAGATCAAAGGAATACTCTGAGTACTCCGATTACTCCAAGTTTCCCGAGTAATCCAAGTACTCCGAGTTTCCTGGCTACTTTCAGAAAGTGATGAGTTGCTGGCGCGCTACGTTGTAGCCTTCAGCATAGAGTGCAGTGCCGTCGAGGCTGGCGCAGTCGATGGTGATCAGGCGTTTCTCGCTGGGGAGCAGATGGATGTATCCGTCGCTGATGTAGGCGGGGAGTACGGCTTGGCCATTGTCTTGACGACGGATGTTGAATTTTACGGACACAGCGGTGCTCTTGCTGGTGTTCTCTACCTCCACGCTAATCCTGCTGTCAACGCTCTTTCGCGTACGTGCTTTCAACGTGGCGGGCGGCGTTAGGTTAAGTTCGTGGAAGTGGCCCGAGGCGGTGGTGAGATAATCGTTGAGCGAGAGCCGTCTGTTTCCGGCGTAGAGTTCCAGGCGCTCAATGATGCATGCTTTGCCGTCGTAGCGTTCCAGGGTGAAAGCTTCGCTGATTGAGTTGGCTGGGAGTGACTTCAGCCTTGCCTCCTGTCGGGCGAGCTGTTTGCCAGAGAGCGTGTAGCGTGTGGCCACTACTCGGAGTGGCCCTGTATCGTCCGATGAAATGTTTACAGCGATGACCTTCCCGTCGTGTGGGTTTCGCTGTACGTGCAGGGGCTCGCATGCCTTGCGGCTGCCGAAGTAGGACCCATGTGTCTCGAAGTCCCACGAATACGTCTGCCACTCCAGGCTGGGCCATGCGGGATGGGTCATCCAGAGCAGCAGGCCTGATGTGGACTGCCACAGGTGGCTATTCCATGCCTCGAACATGGCGCGATAGCGGTCATAGTTCACCATCTGGGCTTTCTTGCAGAATTCGGTCATGGAGCTGGAGGGGCCGTACATCGTGTCGATGGCGTTGCAATATTCGGGAAGGCCGCCGTGTAGGTCGTGATAGTTCCAGGTGTCGCTCCTGGGCCATCGTTCCGATTGTGGGATGAACTTTTCCATCGTCTCGGCGGTGGGCACGGAGGGGGCTCCCAGCTCTGTGGAGAATCCTCCAGCTATCTGGGTGTGATAGTCGGCGATGTCGGGACGGTGCTGCCATGGGCCGCTGGGTCGCAGATTCATGTAGCGCGAGTTGGGGTTGTAGTGACGTGTGCCGTCCTCACGCTCGATGATTTCCACGAGTCGCCGGTTGAGTGAAGTGGGTGCGTAACCTTCGTTGCGCGGACACCATACGGCGATGGAGGGGTGGTTGCGGAAGCGGCGCACCACCTGTCGGGCATTCTCGGCGAAGAGTGCTTCGTCGTTGACGTTCTGATTGAAACCCTCGGTAGAGAGCCAGAAGTCGTTCCACACGAGCATTCCGTACTGGTCGCAGAGGGTGTAGAAGAGTTCCTCGGTATTTTCTCCAGTCCAGTTTCGTACCATGTTGAATCCGGCCTCCTGATGCAGGCGAAATGCGGGTTCCAGACGTTCGCGCCGGACGCGTTTCATGCCGTCGTCCATGCCCCAGTTACCTCCCCGGCAGAAAATGCGCCGGCCGTTGCAGCGTATCACGAGATAGGGTGCCGTGCCGTCGGGCTCGATGCGGCGCAGGCGTGTGACGTCCGTCCCCGGCAGCAGCTGGGCGATGACCACCTGCTCCTCCTTCGTGCTGTGTGCCGGGACTGAGGTGAAGGGGATGGTGCCCTGTGGCATCTGGTCGGTGGGGGAGTAGTCAATGCGTAGCTCGCCCTCTCTCTCGTGCCATACGCTCAGTTCGTAGCTCAGTTCGCGGATGCCGAAGGGGACGCTGAGCACGTCGGAGCAGCGATTACCGTCCATGACGCTGAGGCGCATCGTGTACATCTCCTGCGAGCCGTATCCGTTGGGCCACCATAGGCGTGGCTTCTCGATTCTGAGTGCCGGCACCTGGTCGGGAGTGAGCTTCACGGTCTTCTGCTCTCCAGGTCCGAGTGTTACGGGGTATTCGAAGCGTATGTTGCCGTCCATTTCCGCCTTCAGCATGAGCTGTTTGGCTGTGGAGGCATGGTTGGCCAGGTCGAGGGCCACGGTGAGGTCGGCATGGTCTGTGGATGGCAGTGGCAGGTCGGTGACGATCTGCGGGCTATCGGCGGTGATGTCGCCCGTCTGCTTCAAGCGCACTTCCTGCCAGATGCCGATGTTGCGGTCGCGGATGCCGGGAATCCAGTCCCAACCCTCCGAACTGATGAATGTGGGTCCGTCGAAGCAGAGCTGTCCGCCGTTGGGACCGCAGCCCGACTTGCTCGACTGCTCATGGGGAATGCCTGGGTTCTGAGGTGGATAAATCTTTACGGCCAGCACGTTGCGGTCGGCCAGCAACTGGGTGATGTCGAAACGGCCCTGCACGAAGGCTCCGCTGAGGGTTCCCAACTTGTGGCGGTTGAGCCATATGTCGGCCCGGTAGTTGATGCCGTCCAGGATGAGCCACATCTTTCCGTCACGAGCTTGCGGTCGTGGGAATGTGGTTCTGTACCACCATTCCTTGCGGCACAGGTCGTCGGGGATGGACATGTTGTTCAGTCCGTAGTAGGGGTCGGGATACAGACCGGCCTCCACCAGGGTGGTCAGCACGGTACCGGGCACCACTGCGTCGAACCACTGCGAGGTGTCGTATCCGTCGTCGAAGATGCTTCCCTCTGCGGCTACCACTGCGTCGGCCTCGGACAGTTCCCAACCGCCGGTGATGAGCCAGGTGTTCTCCGTCTGTGGCTCCAGCCGTGTCGCGGGCTCTCTCTTGGGTTTCCTCGCCGTGGGGGTGGGTGCAGCCTTCGAGGTGGGCAACATGCTGTCTGGTAGCGTGCTCGTCAGACCGAAGTTGATGGGGAACTCCTGCGTATGTTCCTGCGCGAGTGTCTGCAGATGAGCCACTGATATAATCGTGAGTGCTATGGCAAGGTGCTTGTTCATGTCGGATTTCATTTTTTTTCTTTTTTTCCACCACAAAGTTACAAGATATTATTGAGATTACCAAGCGTATGGTCGTCTTTTGAGTGATTCATTTGCTTGGCATAGCATCCAACGAGTTTGATGTTTTGCGCCGCGTTCGCTTTTTGCATTTTGCAATAAGGGGCCTTTCGATACTTTAGTAAGAATTTAGAAAGTGGTCTGAACCCTTCCTTACCCCTAAACTCCGCACTCCATGCCGAGTGGTTGAAAAATGTGTATCTTAAAAATAACTAATATTTGACCGTATCTAATGTCAGAATAATATAAATTTGCAGCGATGTAATGATGTTTTGGGGCAATTGGTTTGAATAACAGGATAAATACAGAGGTAGATAAATATAATTTTAACCCCTTCAAAAAACTATTGTTATGGAGAAACTTTTACGAAATGTGGTGGCTTTAATGATGCTGCTGTGCTTCTCTGCACCTGCATGGGCCATCGAATTGGTGGACGGCGTGTACCAGATTTCCTCGGCTGCCGACCTCAGGGCTTTTGCCGAGTTGGTGAACGGCGGAGAGACGGCTGTGGATGCTGTGCTGACGGCCGACATCGTGGCCGATGCCGACCAGCCCATGATCGGCCAGACGCTGGCCACGGCCTTCTCGGGCCACTTTGACGGGCAGGGCCATTGCATAACCCTCCAGTGGACGGGCGAGAGCGCACCGGCTCAGGACCCCTCGGGTCTGTTCGCCTATCTGAAAGGCTACATCAGCAACTTGCGCCTCGACGGAATCTTTGAAGCCCGCTCGGTGCGCTCGGGGGCGTTGGCCGGACGAGTGGAAGCCGCAGTGACCATCCGCAACGTGATAAGTAATGTCACGATGGTAGGACTCTATGCCGGCGACTCGGCACTGAGCGGCCTCGTGGCACGCCCCTCCGTAGCGGGCGTTATAATCGAGAACTGCATCTATACGGGCACGATGCGAAGCAATGTGGCATGTAACATTGCCCCCCTCATCGGATGGAATGCAGCGGCCACCACGATGCGCAATAGTGCCTTCCTGGGCAAGTTGCTGGTGAAGGATGCCGCCCTGCGTGCCTCGTATGGGCTGACGAACGTGGTGACCAACTTGCTGGGGCGCGCCAACGGCACGCTCACGGCCGAGAATTGCTACTACCTGCCACTCTCGCTTACGGATGAGGAACAGGCAGAGGGCTACGAAAACATCACCGCGGCACTGGCGGGCTCCGCTGCCATCGATGCTCAGGATATCGAGAGCGGAAAGCTCACTTATCAGCTGAATGGCGACCAGAGCGAGATTGTCTGGTACCAAATGCTGGGCGAGGACACTTTCCCCTCACTCGACCCCTCGCGCGGACAAGTATATTTGAACGGGCGCGCGCACTGCGACGGCACGCCCTATGACGAGGCCTTCTACTCGAATGCTGACGAGGGTTTCACGCAGGACAAGCACAACTTCGTGGACGGCGTATGCTCGGTGTGCGGAGAGGCCGACCCTGACTTTATGACTATAGGCGAGGATGGCTTCTACCAGATAGGCACAGCCGGACAGCTCGTCTGGTTCGCCTCGAAGGTGAACGTGGGAGACGGCGCACTGAATGCCCGACTGACGGCCCCAATCGACATGGATGGCGTCAAGTGGCAGCCCATTGGCACCATTGCCGTAAACTACAGCGGAACGTTTGACGGACAACTTTATCCCATCACGAACCTGAACGGCATGCTCTTTGGCACCACCAACGCCGCCACGCTGACTGGCATCGCCATCGAGAGCGGCAACGTATCCACCAATGCCGGAGCGGCTGCCCATACGGGAAGTATCGTGGGACATGCACTGAACAAGACCTCGCTTTCAAACAGCTACAGCAAGGCCTTCATTCAAGGAGGAGAGGGTGACCTGGGCGGCGTGGCCGGCAAGTTCGTAGGCCCGATTACGAATGTGCTTTTTGCCGGTACGTTTGGTGCAGGCATCACCACATGGAGTTCGGGCGGACTGGCAGGCTCGTCGAACAATGGCGACACCCCGGTGACCAACTGTCTGGTGATAGCCCATTTCGAGAACGAAGATGCGCTGTTGGCCGAGGGAGAGCATGCCGCCTTCATCGGATGGTGCCATGCCAATACGGTGACCAATAGCTATGCCATCGCCGCTACGGAAAGCCGCATCGGCTTCACCAAGCTCTGCGGAGGCTCCACCAACTGGACGCTGGCCGGAGGGACGACGTTTGTCGATGAAGAACAATTGGCCAGCGGCGAGGTGGCGTGGAAGCTGAATGACCAGAAGTTTGCCGATGTGGCTTGGTACCAGACAGTGGGCAGCGACGAGCATCCCACGCTGGACAGTACGCACGAAGTGGTCTATCCCACCGTCAACGGCTATGCCAGCGCTGGTGTGGGCAACTTCGACCAGATGCGCAAGAGCCTGATTGATGCCGAGCTGGACTATTGCAACAACGCCGTGGCCAATGTCGATGTCAAGGCCATCTACCAGACGGCATTGAAGGAATTGGAAAATATCACCGAGCGAGATGCCTTCATCGATGCCTATACCGCACTGAAGACGCTACGCGCCGACGTGGAAAAGAGCGAGCAGGACTATGCCCGCTTTGACGATGCCGTGCAGGATATCTACCAAAAGGCACTCGAGAGCAGCATCGGCGGCCCCGACATGGAATTCCTGCTCGACTATATCGAGAATGAATATGACCCCAGCGAAGACTATCCCCGCGGATCGTATCCCTACATCATGGCCACTATGACCCTCAATGGCGAACAGCTCGCCGCAGAGACCGACTTCGTCAGCCAGTTGTGGCTCACCGCCCAGAAGAACGGTTACAAGGCAGGCGATGAGATAAGCAGCATGTTTGCCAACCATAATCTCTCCGACGGATTCAGCGGATGGGAATATACCAAGACGGGAAGCACCTTCACCACAGGCGGAGTCAAGGAGGTGATGCCCACAGCTGAGTCCTGGAACGCCACCTTCGTCCTCAGCCAGACCGTCACCGGGCTGACCGACGGATACTATCAACTGGAGGTGAATGCCGCCTTCCGCGCCGCAGGCGACCTCTATAATACGAACTATGCCGCCTGGGCCTATATGAATGCGAATGAGACCCTCGTGATGACCGAAGGCGAGGATGTGGTCAGCGAGGACGACGCACGCGACCTGGAAAACTGCTACATCAATGGCGGACAGCTCACCGACGAGGAAGGCAACCATGTAGGCGCCTACGACTACTATTACGAGGATGCCGACAACAGCATCTACGGCTATGTCCCTTACGGTCCCCTCAGCTGCTCCTACGCCTTCAAGGGCGGCCGCTATGTGAACACAATAGTCGCCCAGGTGACCGACGGCAGTCTGACCGTCGGACTGAAGCTCCCCGGTACGGGACAGACCGCCGACTGGATGGGATTCGGCAACTTCCGCGTCACCTATCTCGGAGGAGCCGACAGCGACCTGACATCCAACGCCTACGACACGATGCTGGCAGGCATGGTGGCGCGCTCGAACACCATCCTGGCATACAAGGGCTCTTCGGGCACAGACTTTGCCGCAAAACCCGAATTCTGCGCAGCACTGCGCGCTGAGCTCGAGGAAGAGATTGCCGATGTGACCGCTGCCACCACCATCAATCAGAAGCAGGCACTCGCACAGCGATTCGCCGAGACATTCCGAGCCATCTACGACTGCAAAAAAGCCTATGTCAACTATATGAACTATGTCGAGGTTCTCTTCAATACCGCTTGGGCACAGGCCGCCAGCGACCCACAGCTGGCCGAGGGAACCATGCTTGTCGAGCTGCAAGACTTTATGGACAATGTATTCGCACCCAGGTGGGAGAACGGTGCATACACTCAGCAGGAGGCCGAGGAAATGAACGACCTCAAGTCGTTGGCACTCTACGAATACTTCTACAGCATTCCGCTGGATATCGTCGATGGCAAGTATCAAATCACCTCGGCCGACGACCTCAAGGCACTGGCACGCATCGTCAACTTCGGCTCCAGCGCAGTCAATGCTGTGCTGACAGCCGATATCACCATCGGTTCAGACCAGGCTATGATAGGTACCATCGACAATCCCTATCGTGGCAACTTCGACGGACAAGGCCACACCATCACCTTCGAGAACGTCGAGTGGCAGCAGCCCAACTCGGATGCCAGCGAGGCATCGGGACTCTTTGCCCATCTGGCTGGTAATGTAAGCAACCTCTACCTCAATGGCGAAATCACCACCTATGGCATGCGCACCGGCGTTCTGGCCGGACGACTGGAAGACTCCAGCATCATTACGAACGTGGTGACAAACGTAACCCTTCGACCCATGGTCAATGGCGACACGGCAGCCAGCCTGCTCGTAAGCCGTCCCTCGGCGGGTAGCTCGCAGATTATCAACTGCATGGCGCTCGGAGGAATCTATACCGAGACGGGCTCCAATGCCGGAGGACTCGTCGGATGGAACCCCAATGATGTGAAGACCACCATCCAGAACAGTGTCATGCTCGGCGTCATGCAGGTAGCCCCCACATCGGCCACCACTCCCACCGACCTCATCGGGCGCTGCCTAGAGTCGAATGCTCCCATCGTGCTGAACAATGTCTTCTATATCACACACGCCGAGAATACCAACGTAGAACGCATCTGGAAGGGAGCCGCCGCAGTGACTGCCGAAGCCGTGACCGATGGCGAATTGTGCTATCGCCTGAACGGCGATCAGAGCGAGATAGTTTGGTTCCAGACACTGACTGAGGACGCATATCCCGTGCCCGATGACCGCCATCTCGTGGTGATGGTGGACGAGAACGGACGCTTCTACAACGATGGCCAAGCCATCGGACAAGTGAAACTGGAACAGTACTTGCCCTCCGTAGTTAATGTCTATGACATACAGGGACGCCTGGTGCGCTCGGGCGTTGATGTGCGTAATGCATTGAAAGATATTCCGCAAGGTATGTATATATTGGGAGGCAAAAAGGTATTGAAGTAGGCTCACGCTACCCCTCCGTGCCGATGCACTTTGGCATCCCAATCTGCGCGGGGCGGTTCTTTCCTTAGGGAGGGAACCGCCTCTCTTTTTCCCCTACACCTCCCGCCAGAGCAGCCTCGGTATTGAGGTGGTGGAAAAATATTTATGTAATTATTGGCAAAAAATCGACTGCTTATTTAAAAATATAGTATATCTTTGCCGCGCCAAAGTGCACTTTGCCTCATTCGTGGGGGCACTGGACATAGTGTGATAGAATACAGAGAATACAAACCTTTTATTAATTCATTAAACAAAAAAGTACATGAACAAGTATTTACACAAAGCAATGGCGGCGTTGATGCTCCTGTGCATCGGCACCTC
>OCTW011509971.1_pt1 | contig 16636 bp, 15 predicted proteins | sample 1539671 | NCBI WGS metagenome assembly OCTW01 (sample SAMN02144230, study PRJEB22623) | gut metagenome | biome: sheep rumen | host: Ovis aries | place: New Zealand
TTTGGTGCGAGTGACTGCTTCGGCTTATAGTATAGGTTCAGCTCGTTTGTTGCGGCGTGTTGGAAAGTAAAGGCTGGTGTAGCTCTCTCCTTAAAAACGTCACACCGTGACGTTTTTGCCTCCCTTCGGTCGGCACAGTCGCCTTCAAGTCCCTACTCGCAATCCAAAGCAAAAAGGACTTCCGAAGAAGTCCTTTTTGTTTTGGTGCGAGTGACCGCTGCGAATGGCTTAAAGCCTGAACTTTTCGCGGTTTGACTGCACTTTTGACTGCAGTTTGTGCCAATCCTGCATTTTTTCACGCGATTTGCAGGTTGTTGGCTTTCATGTATTCGTCGGCGACGGCGAGGTGTTCGTTGCGGAATTTCTCAAAAACGGAGCAGTAGGTGTTAAGCGTAATGTTGATATCCGTGTGACCGAGAATCTTCTGCAACACCTTTGCAGGCATCCCAGATTCGATACACCTTGTCGCGTAAGTATGCCGGAGCGAGTGTAAATCCACCCTGCCGTACACAGTGTTGTCAACGATCCCATACGCTTTCAAAGCTGCCGAGTAAGAATAGTTTACCTGATTGGTGGTGACAAGGTTCTGATTGCGCGACAGGAAAAGCAACCCGCTTTTCTTCCTGCCGATAATGGTTCTCAGAAAATCTGCCACATCCTCGTTTACAAAGAGCGTGCGTGTTCCTGCCGAAGTCTTGGTTTCGTTAAACACGTTTTTTCCGTATTTGCCGCGTGCAACCGTCTTATTGACGCTGATGGTTCTGTCGTCGAGGTTGATGTCCTCAACCATCAGAGCGCAGCACTCGCCGATCCTCATGCCCGTAAACATCGACAAAAGCATTATATCGCTGTAGCGAATATCCTCGTTTTTGAGCACGTTAAGGAGCTTTTTCTGCTCGTCAACCGTCAGTGCCCGAACGGGGATTGTCTTTTTGTTGGATTTCGGACATTTGATTTCCTTGATCGGATTGTCCTCAATGATTTTTCGGTGTGTTGCCTTGCTGAGCACCGCGCCGAGGAGCTGATACATCTTGTTGATACAGGACTGTGAGTAATCCAACTGCGTTTTGAAAAACGCAATAATGTCATCCTCGGTCAGCTCGTCAAGCGGTTTGTTGGAAATTGCGGAGAGCATTTTCAGCGTTTCCATTTTCCTGTCATAGCTCGACTGTCTGATCTCGTTCAGCGCAAGCTGTTCGTCCATCATCTTCTCAGCATACTGAAAGATGGTAGGAACAGGCGGCTTCTTGCCGTGAAGATTGCCTGCAAGCGCTTGGATTTGCAGCTCCTTGAGTTTGTTGCGCGTTTCACGCTCTGTCTTGCCGTAAACGGTCTTACGGACGCGCTCACCGTCAATCACCAGATTGATTTGCCCGGAATACCGCTTGCGGCTTTCCACATAATAAATACTACCGTCGCCATACGGTAATTTAATCTTCTTTGATTTGGTGCCTTTGGTTTTCAAAATGAACCGTCCTTTCTTAACCTAAAGACACTGAATCGTTTTTGACTACCTATATGATAACGCAAAAACGACTCAGCGTCAATATGATTTGTTGCTTTAAAGTGCTAAATTCTTCGCTTTTTACTCCATTCTATGAACGCCTGCTCGCTGACCTTGAAATTCTTGCCCACTCTGACAAGCGGAAAATCTGCTCTCATCATGATATTCCTTGCTGTCGGCAAGCTGCAACCGAGTGCTTCGGCAACCTCTTTTGTGCTTAAAAACTTGATTTGTTCTTCCATAATGTACCTCCGTTAATTGCCGTATAAGCCGTCGGCTTCCAGTGTATCTATCGAATTATAGAGTGAAGTCAGCATATAGGCTCTCATATTTTTTATTTCGGTTGTATTTCTTTCAAGTGAATTGATAACATATTCAATGTGTTCAGCGGTCAGCATTAACAAGCGTTGGCGAACGGTTTGTATCGTAATCTCGCGCTTACCAATCCGTACATAACTCTCGGGTGAGCAATATGTATCGGTTATCAAGCTTACGATTTCATCCAGAACGCCACCGTAGTTTCGCTGAACAAGAACGTCATATTCGATTTGCTCCTCAATCTCCTCTTTCACCACACTGTATGAGATAGATTGATTGATATGACTATCTTCAGTATAAATATATTCAGTATTGATTGGTGGTGATTTTCCGCATTCCAGGATGTTGGGTTTCATTACTCCTGAATGTTGATTATCATTGTTCTTGAATAGTGAATTTGGAGATTCTTCAAATTGATTAACATAAATAATGTCAGGCTTACCTCTGCCTTGGTTTCTCCGATTAATCAACTGATTTTTTTCAAGCTCACGAAATAACCGCGTCGCCTTTTGAGATCCACAGCAAAACGTTCTGCACACCTCGCTGTTCGTATAGTATACAAACACACTGCCTTCTTCGTCCCAAAATCCATTTTTCTCAGACAACTTCAGCCTGTCCAACAAAAATGCGTATAGTATCTTAGCTTCAACAGATAGCTGTGAATACGAATCCGAAAACAAACATAATGGCACCTTTAAGAACCGATAACTTGATTTCATAATAATCAATCCTCCTATTATTTGTTAATTTGAAGAAAAACCCTCTCACCCTTTTATTCCACACTTTTTTTGAATTTGTTGCAAAGAAATTTCAAAATTCAGTTATTAAACTGCCTTAAAGCCTTTCAAATCTTCCGAAACATGAGCAATATGTTTTAAAGAATACCCCTCACCCTTTATTCCACACTTTTTCAGATTTTTTTGCAAAGAAATTTAAAAATTCAATTATCAAATTGCTTTAATGCTTTCCAAATCATCTCAACGTGAGCCATTCTATCTAAAAAACCTCTCTACTTTCTATTGCACATTTTTTCAATTTGGCAACCTGTTTGCAAAAATAAATATTTTTGCAATTCATTGCAAATACTTTACATATGATAAAATTTATGCTATGATTATTCAAAAGGAGGCGGAGTTTATGATACCGACAAAGGAATTGAAAAAGCGCGACATTTATTTGAATAAGCTGATTGCCTTTCAGGACACCGAGCCTGTTAAGGTTATCACAGGTATCCGCCGCTGCGGAAAGTCGAGCTTGATGAAGCTGATGGCGGCTCATTTGCTTGAAAGCGGCGTTTCTTCTGAGCAGATTGTTGAAATGAATTTTGAATCCTATGATTTCAAGGATATGACCTCAAACGGGATTTACGAGTATATCAAATCAAGACTGCTGCCACAAAAAAGAATGTACCTTTTCTTTGATGAAATACAGCGCGTTGAGGCTTGGGAGGACGCTGTTAATGCTCTGCGCGTGGATATCGACTGCGATATTTATATCACCGGCTCCAATGCTTTTCTGCTGTCCTCGGAATACTCAACTTATCTTTCGGGCAGAAGTGTAGAGATCCGTATGCTGCCGCTTTCCTTTGCGGAGTTCATAGATTTTCACGGTTTTGAAATACGCGAGAGTAAAAGCGCGCTTGGCGGAACACACAGACGTGCCTATGATTTGCAGGGCGAAAGCTATGAACTGAAAGAGTTGTTTGAAGCGTATCTGCGTTTCGGCGGTATGCCCGGTATTGCGGATGTCGGCTTGGATCAGGAAAAGGCTCTGATGTTGCTCGACGGAATCTACTCAACCGTTATTGTGCGCGATATTCTCGAAAGAGAAAAGCGCAGAGGCAGACGCCAGATAACCGACGCCGTACTTCTGCGTAAGATTATTCTGTTTTTGGCGGACAATATCGGCAGCTCAATCTCCGTTTCGTCCATCGGAAATACGCTTGTCAACGAGGGCTTGCTCGACGACGGCAGAAAGAACAAACCCAGCGCGCACACCGTTCAGGCGTATGTCAACGCGCTTCTTGAAGCCTACTTTTTCTATGAAATCAAACGCTTTGACATCAAAGGCAAGGACTATCTGCGCACGCTCGGCAAATATTATATTGTAGATATCGGACTGAGAAACTATCTGCTCGGATTCCGCAATCGTGACAGCGGACACATCTTGGAAAACGTTGTTTACTTTGAGCTTTTGCGCCGCGGATACGACGTTGCCATAGGCAAACTTGGCGATTCAGAGATAGATTTTATTGCTTCAAACGCCAACGAAAAGATATATTTTCAGGTTACGGAATCCATGAACAGCGAAGCTGTAAGAACACGTGAGCTCGCACCTTTGCAAAAAATCAAAGACAATTATGAGAAGATAATCCTGTCACTCGACACAGGATTTGAGAAAGAATTTGACGGAATTAAGTCGGTCAATGTGATCGATTGGCTGCTTGAATACTAAAGAAAACCAAAAAATTATTTAGCTTTGAGTATAAAAAATCAGCTGCCAATCGTCACCGAAACACTCCTGCAAACTGTTCTCAAAACCGTCAACATGAAGGTTCGCAGCAAAGAAATTGTTGACCTGATCATGAAAAGATACGCAATGATTCAGAAATAAATCCAAAAGAAAAATCGACCTGCGAGGCTCACTTGCAGGTCGATTTTTCTTAAAATGATTTGAAGTTTTAAGCAAGGGGACTTAGGGTTTCTCCCTAACAAATATCACTGTTTTTCGCTGTGCGGAGTAAAAACAGTCTGCTTGTATAGTCGTGACATCTTTAAAAAGAAAACTTCATGTTAGTTCTGAGCAAGCAGTGCGTTTTTACTCCTACCGAATAAAACACGCTCGCAAGGGACACCCTTGAACCCTGCTGTATAATTTGCATAAAACGTTGAAAGTTGTCGTGCTTTATGTTACAATGATAAAAGGAAAATTATAACATTTTGGGAGCAATGCATCATGTCAGATGATAAAATAAAAGTAGTTGGAACAAACATAAGAGAAAAAGCGACGGTTATTTGGAACGTGGCAAATCATCTGTTTGGATATTTCAAGCCGCATGAATACGGTTTGGTCATTCTTCCGATGACTGTAGTCAAGCGGTTTCATGATTGTCTGTTACCCACATGGCAGGCGGTTCAGGATACATACGAAAAGGTAAAGCACCTTGCGGTCATCGACGGCTTTCTGACGCAAGCCTCGGGCTATCAGTTCTACAACACAAGCAAGTTTAACTTTGACAAGCTGCTTGCCGACCCAGAAAACATCGAAGCCAACTTCCGCGACTATCTTGCCGGTTTTTCTCCTAACGTACAGGACGTGCTGTCGAAATTTGATTTCGACACAGTGATCAAGCGCGTAGTCGAAAGCGGCAGCCTTTACCTTGTGATCAAAGAATTCAACTCACCTAACGGTTATCTCGGTCCCGATAAGATTAGCGCGGTAGACTGCGGCTATATCTTTGAGGACTTGGTACGCCGCTTCTCCGAGAGTTTCGGCGAGGAAGCCGGAGCGCATTTCACAAGCCGCGACATTATTTATCTGATGACCGACCTCCTGCTCTGTGACGCGGATTTATCGCACGACGGCAACATCACCGTATATGACATGACGATGGGTACCTCGCAGATGCTTTCCTGCATGGAAGAGCGTATCCACGATTTCAATAAGAACATTGAAGTAACCTGTTTCGGGCAGGAGTTCAATCCTTCAACCTTTGCAATAGCTAAAGCTGACATGATGATACGCGGCGGCGATCCAAACAATATGCGGTTCGGCGACACACTCTCCGATGACAAATTCAGCGGCTACACCTTCCGATACTGTATCTCCAATCCTCCGTTCGGCATCGACTGGAAGCGCGAGAAATCGGCTGTTGAGAACGAGCATAAAAAGGGCGAACAAGGTCGCTTTGCACCGGGACTACCGAAGATTTCCGACGGTCAGCAGCTCTTTTTGCTCAACGGTCTTTCCAAGATGGCTCCCGACGGTAAGTTGGCGATCATTCAGAACGGCTCGCCGCTGTTCTCGGGCGATGCCGAGAGCGGTCCGAGCGAGATCCGCCGCTATGTATTAGAAAATGACTGGCTCGACGCGATCGTGCAGCTTAGTACCGACCAGTTTATGAACACGGGCATTTCCACCTATATTTGGGTATGCTCCAAAAACAAGCCAACCTATCGCGCCGGAAAGGTACAGCTGATTGACGCGAGCCACTGTTGTGAGCCGCGCCGCAAGAGCATCGGCACCAAACGCAACGATATTACCGAACTTTGCCGCAAATTGATTGTACAGGCATACGGCGAGTTCAAAAATGATGAAATATACGGCGACAAAAAAGGCGTGTATTGTCACAGCAAGATTTTTAATACCGAGGAATTCGGCTATTATAAAATCACGGTAGAGCGCCCACAGCGCGACGAAAACGGCGAAATTGTCAAAAAGAAGGGCAAGCCCGTTGCAGATACCAAGCTCCGCGACACCGAGAATGTACCCATGACGGATGACATTCAGGCGTATTTTGAACGCGAAGTCTTGCCCTACGCGCCCGACGCTTGGATTGATGAGAAGAAAACCAAGATAGGCTATGAAATTCCCATGACACGTTATTTCTACGAGTATCAGCCACCCGAGCCGGTGGAAAGTATTGTTGAGCGCATTAAAGCGCTGGAAAAAGACATTGCCGACAGCCTCAATGCGCTGTTTGGCAAGGAGGGCTAATCATGGCAAGAGAAATGAAAGACAGCGGGATTGAGTGGATTGGCGAGATTCCTAGGAAGTGGGAAATTAGGAAACTTAAAACATATATAAATTTTGTAAACGGATTTGCGTTTGACGGCTCAATCCTTGAAAAAGAAGGAACATATCCAATAATCAGAATAGGTGATATTAAAGGCGGTACTATTGATTTTAAAAATGCATGTTTTATCAATGAAGCTGATGAAGGACTCGAGCAGTTTAGAGTAGCGAAAGGAGATATTCTTATTGCAATGAGTGGTGCAACCGTAGGAAAGCTTGCTTTTGTTACTTTTGAACCACCAATTTGTTTTATTAATCAACGGGTTGGTATTATTCGTGGTTCACTTGGTAAATATCTCTACTATTATCTTAGCACTGACAACTTTATGAAGTACATTCTGCTTTTATCAGAAGGAACTGCTCAACCTAATATTTCCACGAAAAACATAAATAATTATTTTGCAGTTATTCCACCTGAAACTATTCGTGAACAAATTGTTTCTTCACTCGAAGTAAGATGCACTCGCATTGATTCCGTCATAGAGAAAACCCGCGCTGCTATTGAGGAATACAAGCGGCTGAAACAGTCTGTCATCACTCAAGCCGTCACCAAAGGCATTCGCCCCAACCGCGAAATGAAGGACAGCGGAATTGAGTGGATTGGAAAAACCCCAGAGGAATGGAAGATACTAAAAACCAAATATGTATTCACAATAAAAAAGGATATTGCAAATGAAGAAGGTTATCAAGTATTATCTATAACTCAACGCGGGATTATACCAAAAGATTTATCAAAAAACGAAGGACAACTTGCGGCTAATTACAGTAATTATCAAATTGTCAACATTGGTGATTTTGCGATGAATCACATGGATTTATTAACAGGCTGGGTTGATATTTCCAAGTATTATGGAGTAACAAGCCCAGATTATCGTGTTTTTAGATTATTTGATATAGAAAACAATAACAGCCGTTATTACCTATATTTGATGCAGTTATGCTATTTTAATCGGGTTTTTTATGGTCTTGGTCAAGGTGTTAGTGGTATGGGACGATGGAGACTTCAAGCTGACAAGTTTCTAAATATGTATATTGTAAATCCTCCTATTGACGAACAATCCGAAATCGTCGCATACCTTGATGAAAAAACCGCCGCGATTGATTCTCTTATTCAAAAGAAAGAACAGCTCATTACAGAGCTGGAAGCCTATAAAAAATCCCTGATTTATGAATATGTCACGGGTAAAAAGGAAGTAAAAGCCGACATAACTGTTGAGTATTCGCCAGAATTCAAAAAAGCACTTTTGATGTGCAGAATACTGGAATTAACACAATGCAAAGGCAGAATACATCTTCAAAAGACATTCTTTGCGATTGATACTCTGCTTAATCTTTTCTCTACTCAATATTATCGTTTTGAACACGGTCCTTATGACTTGGATATAGAGAGCTATGAAAAGATCATTGAAGAAAATGGATGGCTTAACATCTATGTTGGAAAATCTATAAGATATAATAAAACAAACACCTTCAGCGATTATTTCAGAGAATACGAAAAAGTTTTTGGGGATAGAGATGATATTATTCAAAGGATATGCAAAGTGTTTAACGTACCAAGAACAACAAAAGCAGAAAAGATTGCAACTCTGCTTGCCGTTTGGAATGATTTTCTCATCAATGGTATTGAACCGACAGATGATATGATAATTGATGATGTTATAACTAACTGGACGCCAAACAAAGCGAATGTTTCAAGAGAAACGTGGAGTGAATTTATATCGAAAATAAGAGAAAACAATATAGTTCCCAAAGGATACGGAAAGCATACTAAGCGAATGGAGGAATTAGTTAATGGCAAAAAGCTTTAACATGTCGCAATTCAGATCACAAATGAACAGATTACAACAGCAAGCTAAAAGAGCAGAAAATGATATAAACAGAGCTGTTAATAAGTACAATCGTGAAATGAGAAGCGCCGTCAATAAATATAACGCATCGGTTCGTCAGTACAACTCAAATGTTAGAAGGAACAAACAAATTATTTCAAATGAATTGCGGAAACTGAATTCATCACCATCCGTCAGCACCTCATATACTATTTCATCACGAAATATGCAAACGTATTATGATGAGATAAATGCTTTTTATTCTGAAGGAATAGAAGTTACACCGAAACAGAACCATATTCTTGATTTAGTAGAACAAGAGCAAGCAAGCAGCTTAGTAACTGAAAACTATATTGAGAGCGATTCTATACCTGAAGAACAGCCCGAAGATATTGAAATTGGAAATAAACTTGCTAAAGTTTCAGATGATTTAAACAACCGTTGGAAAGGTGCAGTTTATTCTCTTAATCCAAATAATCCTGATGCGGCACGTCATTTCTGCACAAGTACCAGAGAGATATTTACAGAGTTTATAGAACTAAAAGCTCCGGATAGAGCAGTTTTTGAATACAATCCAAATTGTCAAAAAACTGATCGCGGGAATGCCACTCGAAAAGAAAAAATAGGATATATGATGCGACATCTTGATATGGATTCAAGTGTTGTAAAATTTGCAGATGAAGATATTACAAACATATTGGAATTGTTTCATGTGTTAAGCGATGGTACACACGGAAAAGCAGGAAGATATGAATATAACAAACTGGTTCAAGTAAAGAAACGTGTAGAAAAAGGAATTAATTTTTTGTGTGAAATTTCACTGACTGCATAGTTTGGAGGTATCTATGGAAACCAACGAAAAACGCTTTGAATCCGATATCGAATCGGCCCTGCTTTCTCCTGCAGGCGGTTATGTCAAAGGAGAAGATACCTACAACCCCAAGCTCGGGCTGTTTGTCGATACGTTGATTGACTTTATCAAAAAGACACAGCCCAAGGAGTGGGCGCGGTTTGCGAATACCAACAAGGTCAACACCGTAGAAAAATTCTGCAATTCATTCAATAATGCCTGTGATATGTCCGGCTTGCTTCATGTGTTGCGCCATGGCTTTAAGCACAGGGGAATTACCTTCAGCGTCTGCTACTTCAAGCCCGAATCCACGCTGAATCAGACTGCGGCGGCGCAGTACGCGCGCAACAATATTGCCGTCTATCGTCAGTGGTACTACAGCACAGACAGCAAAAAGAGCGTAGATATGGTGCTCGTGCTCAACGGAATTCCCGTTTTTGCCTTTGAACTGAAAAATCAGTACACCGGGCAGACAGTAGACAACGCCAAGCGGCAGTGGATGTATGACCGCGACCCGCGCGAAATCTGTTTCCAATTCAACAAGCGGATTCTGGGCTACTTCGCCGTTGACCACACTGAGGTGTGGATGACAACGCAGCTTGCCGGGAAAAATACATACTTTCTTCCGTTCAATCAGGGCAGCAACGGCGCAGGCAAAGATGGCGGCAAGGGTAATCCGGCAAACCATGGAGGCTATCCGACCGCCTATCTGTGGGAACAGGTCTTTCAAAAAGACAGTATGATGGATATTATTCAAAAATTCATCCATCTGCAAAAGCAGGACGGCAAAAAGCCGCGCCTGATATTTCCGCGCTATCATCAGCTCGACGTCGTGCGCAAGCTGCTTGCCGATGTATCGCAAAATGGAGCAGGGCAAAACTATCTGATTCAACATTCTGCCGGTTCCGGTAAATCAAACTCAATCGCATGGACGGCATATCGCCTTGCCTCTCTGCATGATAGTGACAATAACGCCGTCTTTTCAAGCGTGATCGTCGTCACAGACAGAACCGTTCTTGACGCTCAGTTGCAGGACACTATCTCAGGCTTTGACCACACCCTTGGTGCGGTTGAAACTATCGGAGAAAAGAAAACAAGCCGTGATTTGCTCAACGCGGTGAACGCCGGAGCGAGGATCATCGTCACCACCCTGCAAAAATTCCCCGTGATCTATCAGGAGGTTGACAAGGCGAACGATAGAAACTATGCAGTTATCGTTGACGAAGCACACTCCTCTCAGACAGGAACCTCTGCTCTGAAATTAAAAGCCGCCCTCGCCGACACCGAGGATGCACTGCGCGAATATGCGGAAATCGAGGGCAAAGCCGAGGAAGCGATCGACCCCGAGGACAAGCTCGTCCGTGAGCTGATCACCCACGGAAGGCACAAGAACCTCAGCTTCTTTGCATTTACCGCTACGCCCAAGGGTACTACGCTGGAAATGTTTGGTACTGAGCATGAGGACGGCAGTTTCCATCCCTTCCATATTTACAGCATGCGGCAGGCAATCGAGGAAGGCTTTATTCTTGATGTACTGCAAAACTACATGACCTATGATACCTGCTTCAAAATTGCGAAAACAATCGAAGATAACCCCGACGTTCCGGCAAGCCGAGCCGCAAAGCTGATTCGCAAATTTGAACAGTTACACCCATACAATATCAGCCAAAAGGCAAAGATTATTGTTGAAACCTATCTTAGCACCACGCGTCACAAAATCGGCGGCAAGGGCAAGATGATGGTGATTACTTCGTCGCGCTTGGCGGCAGTGCGCTATTATCACGAATGCAAACGCTATATTGAGGAACAGGGCTATGATGATATCGGCGTTCTGGTGGCGTTCTCCGGTGCGGTCAACGACGGCGGTGAGGAATACACCGAACCCAAACTAAACGTCCGTGTCGACGGTTCTCACATCGGTGAAGCACAAACAAAAGCAGAGTTTCATGAGAACTTCCATGTGCTTATCGTAGCCGAGAAGTATCAGACAGGTTTTGACGAGCCACTCCTGCACACCATGATTGTAGATAAAAAGCTCCGTGGAGTAAAAGCGGTTCAGACACTTTCACGGCTTAACCGCACCTGTCCGGGCAAGACCGATACCTTTGTTCTCGACTTCATCAATACCCAAGAAGAAATACAGGACGCGTTCCAGCCGTTTTATCAGGAAACCATGCTCGAACGCGAGGTCAACGCTGATCTGCTCTATCAGGTACAGCACGAGCTGCGCGGATATGCCGTCTATTCCGATGACGATGTCAACGCTTTTTGTGATGAGTATTTTAATACATATAAACAGGACGACCGTGCTATGGGTCGTATGACAAGTATTCTGAAACCTGTAGCTGATAGATATAATAAATTATCGGCTGATGAGCGGTATCAATTCAGAAGGCTGTGTCGCAGTTTGAAGAAGTGGTATGGCTATATCTCTCAGGTTGTGCGGATGTTTGACGTTGAGCTGCACAAGGAGTATGTGTTCATCTGCTATCTGCTCGGACTTCTGCCGCCCGATGAAGTACAGCCGCTCGACCTTGACGGTAAGCTGAAACTTGAATACTATAAATTGCAAAAGACCTTCGAGGGCGCGATTGAGCTGAAAGAAGAAACCGGAGCATTCACACCTGCCACTGCCAAAGGTGCAACAAAGCCCGAAGAAAAAGAACCGCTCGATGAAATCATAGAGAAAATCAACGAGCAGTACAAGGGTGTTTTCACCGAAGCGGACAGAGTAATGGTAGATGTGCTCAAGACCGTGCTCATGCGCGATGAGCACCTGAAAAAGAACGCCAAGACCTCCGACCCGAGAATCTTTGCAGAGAGCATTTTCCCAAAGGCATTCGGAACAGCCGCGCAAAACAGCTACATGGAATCGCAGGACGCGTTTTCATCGCTTTTTGCAGATCAAGCCAAATATAATGCCATAATGCATGCACTGAGTTCGATTATTTATCGGGAAATGAGGACAGGGCAATAAAACACTCGAAAACATACTGCTTGATAAATAATTATTTCTGTGATACGATTAGTATATACATTTTTACAGTTTTTTTATAGTTTTCATAAAAGGAAGTCGAATAGTGAGAATCAACACCTTTGAATACAGGCAATGGAAAGCAAAGCAAAATCGAAAAAATCTTAAACTGCGCACAAAAAAGAAAAAAGCAAAAAAAGCATTTCGCACATATCAAATTCAATATAACAAAAGTTTAAAAATTGAGAGAAACAGTAATTATAGCGACACCAATAATAGATACGAATATACCGCTCCGTTAAACTTTAGTCTTATAAACAATCCAATAGAAACAACAGATTTTTTTAATCGAATTATTTCTTTTTCCATAAACAAAAGGAATTACAAAAAAAGAATTTTTATTGATGTTTCAGGTATTACAACTCTTACTATCGATGCATTAATGTATTTATTAGCAATAATAAATAACATGAAAGTACATTTTAAAAAGAATCTCTCAATTTCTGGAAATGCTCCAGAAGACAGTAAGGTAAGAAAACTGTTTTCTGAATCTGGGTTTTATCAGTTCGTTCATTATATTGGCAGTGATCCATTAACAAAAAATGAAAATACAATACAAATTGTATCTGGCGAAAAATGTGATACTGAATTAGCGAAGCAAATTTCGGATTTTGTTTGTAAAAAGTCGCAAGTAAGTAAACGAAGCTGTAGCTTCTTATACAATATGATGATTGAGCTGATGTCTAATACGCACAAACATGCATATCCTGGGAGAAAACAAGTCTTTTATACCAGATGGTATTGTTTTGCCGAATATGATAAAAGCAACACTATCTCTTTTTCATTTATGGACACAGGAGCAGGTATTCCAACAACTGTTAGAAAGAATTTTGCCGAGCAATTTGATTTATTGCGCATTAAGGAAGATTGCAAATATGTAGTCTCTGCATTAAATGGTGAATTTAGAACTTCAACACGAAAAGGATATAGAGGGAAAGGCTTACCTAAAATACGAGAGTATTGTGCTGAAAATAAAATAAACAACTTGCATATAATAACTAATAAAGCAGATGTTACTATTAACAATGAAAATATCTGTTCTGTAGATATTGATTCTTCGTTAAGAGGAACTCTATATTATTGGCAGGTAGATCTATCAAAACTGAAACAGGTGAATTAATATGACGATTAAGATTAGCGTAGATTTTTCTGAAACTCCGGGCGCACGTCACAGAAGTGAAGGAGCTTATTCTGGAGAAGAATTCCGTGATGATTTGCTTATTAAAAAGTATAATATTGCGAAACAGAACGGAGAAAAACTGATTATTGACTTTGATGGTGGGTATGGATATCCAACATCTTTTCTGGAAGAAGCCTTTGGAGGATTAGCAAGAATATATTCTCCTGATGAAGTGCTAAAGACATTGGATTTTATTTCGCTGGATGAGCCTTCTCTTATTGATGAAGTAAAAACATATATCACTACTGCGAATGAAAAGAGGTAGCTGTAAATATGAAAAAGAAAAAAGATGTAACATTTTGGATAGTAATAGTGGCTGTGGCTGTAGTAGTGATTATTGTGGTTATAAATATTTTTGTTATTCAAAATAATGAATACTTTAAAATATCGATCGGCCAAACGCTGACACTGATTGTTGCAATAGTAATAGCATTTTGGGCAACACAAAAAAAGACTGATATTAGAAAGATTAAAGAACAAGTTGAAACCATAATCTCTAATATTCAGACAGTAGTATCATCAAGTGATTTTATTACATTTCAAGTTTCTGATAAACCAGAAGCTGTTCAAAAAAGAATTACTATGACAACAAGAAAACTAAAAAATAGCATTAACGTGCTTAATGAGTACAGTAAAAAAATCGAGATAAAAGACGAAGTTCATTATATTGAAGAGCAAGTTAAAGGTTATGATAACTTAGTATCTGTACATATCAGTGATTTAGATTATTTGTCTAAATCAGAAATAGATTTAAGAAGGTATGCCGAGAATATTAATAGCAAGTGTGAATACTTAATTCTAAAACTGTATACACAATTATAATTTAATAGTCCTTGTAAAAATATAGTGTGTAAGATAGAAAAAAGCTTGCACACTTTTTGCATTTTCAGCAGAGTGTGCTACAATAAAAGAAACATAATAATACAATAAAGAACCGAGGGTGACAATATGAAATGTGCATATTGCGGTCAAGTTACAAAAGGAACAAAAGAACACATTATTTCAAGCGGAATACTGGATTTGTTTCCTGAGTGCTATATTACTTTTGATGAAACGAGAGGAAAAACTCATTTATCCGATCCTATGGTAAAAGATGTTTGCTCGGAGTGTAATAATAAACGGCTATCATACATTGATAGTTATGCTAAAAACTTTATTTCAAAGTATTTTATAGAAGAATACCAAGAAAATGATAGAGTTGAGATAGAGTATGATTACACTATGATTCAGAAAACATTATTAAAATATGCTTTTAATGATATGAGATCTCATAAGGAAGATTGTTCTTTTTTTGATGAGGAAATAAGACGCTTCCTTATAAATTTTAGTGACACGACTCCCAAAGAGTACATTACTGTATTATGCGGATTAGCTGTGAATGTATCTCCAATACCGGATGCGTTCATGGGAAATCTAAAATTACGTTGGGCCAAGGAACCAGTTTTTTTCTCAAATGGCACAATTGACTATATTGATTATGAAACTGGACAAGTACACATAAATAACAAAGTTGAAAAACAAACATTTATAGATTTACGTGTATCTTATGTTTTTAGATTCAATAGTGTACAATTTCTACTTTTATGTTGGGATAAAACATCAGCTGCCATCGAACAGAACAAGACTATTCTAAAGTATCAGTATCCCTACTACTTAATGAACGCAAATGATAAAACAGCAATTATACCAATTTGTACGGATGAGGGTAATTATTTTCAATTTAATCATATACATGTTAGCTGGGATCTTAGATTTGAAGTGGGTAAAATGCGCAAGTTGGCAAGTGGTGGTAGATTTCAGTACAAAGAACTATACGAAGAAGCTTGGAAGGAAGAAGAAAAACGAATTATTGATGAACATCCTCGTGGAGAGTAGAAAGAAAGTTAACGTTATTTAAAAACTATGGAGGTCAAGGTAATTACCCTGACCTCCTTGGTTTTGCTTAAAACGGCGTTTTTAGCGGTATAAAGTTTTAGGTGTAAATTAACTCTCTGTTGACGATTTCGTTGGCTGTGAGGCGGATTGCGTTCATTTTACGCGTCCATTCCATTGGATCCTCCGCTTTGAGCTGTTCGGTTATGTTTTCCTTTTCGGAAAGCTGACGGACGAGAAGATTGTACATTTCGTTTGCCTGAGAATCTATGTCGGCAAGATATGCCGCGATCTTACACGAGGTGAGCAGATTAAAATAGATTAGTCTGTGGTGCTCTTTCAGATAACGCTTATGTCTTTGTCCGAAAACACCGATTTCGACCTTCGGCTGTTTGGGTAACTTCAAATCGGGAAGAAGATAATCGCCCTTCTGCGTATATGTAATGGTTGTTGCCATAATTTAGACCTCCTTAATCTTGATTCTCTTAACCTTTGCTTTTGTTAGTTTGATGATAATTTCATCAACGGCGTCGGTGTATTTGCCCTGTGTTACAAGATGATTTTTCAAATCAATCAAACTGTTGATAACGGTACGCCGTTCATCATACGTTAGATACAGATGATATTTTGAATTCCTCATTCGCTCTGCTCCTTTAAGAAATTCTCATACGGCGTATCGTCGTTTACAAAGGTGTCGTAAATCATTCTTGCGCCTAATCTGAATCCGACGATGAAGCTGTCGAGCTCTGATTCTCCTAAGATAACGTCAGAAGCATTTACGAAAGAGAGAAACGCTTTCTTTTCTTCGCCTGTCAGCCTTTCGGTCAGCGTGGCTTCACTTTCCGAAAGGACAGCCATTTGCTTTTTCAGAAAACTACCGTTCTTGAAACCGCGCGCCTGCGGATCAATGTTGCCGTAGTACAGTTCCGATATTACATTTTTCATTCTAATGACCTCCGAAAATAGATTTGTCAAACAAACGATTCAGTGAATAAAGGTCATTTTCTTTAATTTGACAGCTTTTTTCTGCTGTCCGGTCTATATGTTTTCACAAAAAAACTATGTTTTTGACTGCATTCGAGACTGCAGTTGACTGTGTTTTTGACTGCACTTTATCTTGTCTTAACCGATTTCAAATTTTCTCAACTCAACTATGCGAGTGCTCAAAGCCCCAGTATTTAAGCCATTTTCGGGCGTTTTAGGAAAAGTTGGCAAAACAAAAGAGGCAGTTAAAAACTGCCTCAAAATGGTGCGAGTG
>OCTW013428252.1_pt1 | contig 16630 bp, 12 predicted proteins | sample 1539671 | NCBI WGS metagenome assembly OCTW01 (sample SAMN02144230, study PRJEB22623) | gut metagenome | biome: sheep rumen | host: Ovis aries | place: New Zealand
GCGAGCATCGTGCCGTGGAGCGTCCCGTCCGCATTGAACTCGAAATGATCGATAATCGCCTTTGTCAAGGCTTCACGCTCGTCGTCATCCCAATTCTCATTAAGGAAGATGAAGTTGTCTTTATACTTGTCGCAGATGCCGGGGGCGCGCTCAATATGGAGGGAGAACTCAAAGACAGACTGCCGATAAGGGGTCTCGCCTTTGAAACGAGGCAGAGGACAGGGGAAAGTCTCGAAGTCAAAATGGTAGATAGGATACTCAATCTTATCAAGCCAATAGATCATCTTCTCCTTGTCGACATGCTCGATTCCATTGTCATAACAGTCGCGCTGAATTATGTGATTCTCATTTACAAGCCAGCCTGTCGGCACATCGTCGAACTTCCAGTAGCCCTCGTTGATAAGTTGATATTTATCCTTTATGCCGCCTGACTTGAACCCTCGGAAATGTATATAATTATTGGCCTTATTGGTGTCGGGAACATCTCTGAGATACTTAAAGCAGTGACTGCAGAACAAACATTCCGTCCTGCCCCCCCAGGCGCACCACTTACCAACAGGAACTTTGACAGATATGTCGTGAGGCGAAGAAAGGCAGTTCTCAAGCGTTGCAATCTCTTGAATAATAAAAGGCTGATACTTCTCCGTCACCTCATTCATGTTCAAGAATACGATGATTTCATGACATTTGTTCTTATTGTACTGGCACTCTCCCTTCGCATCTCTAACCCCATTATACTCGTACTGGCAATTGAGAACGGCCAAATAGTAATTCACGGGACGGGTTTCTCCAGCCAGACGAAGTGCATGTTCAATCACGAAGCGCTGAAATGCCAGATCATGAGGATACTTGCCCACATCACTGAAGCGGTCCAACAGGGCCTTTTCCTTGGCATCGAGGTATTTGCGATTGGTGGTGGCTTTTACCTCAATGATGTTGATCACTTCATCACTTTCATTGTAGATGTCGACATAACAGCGGTAGACATGGCCATGAAGGTCATATTCGAAGAGTTTCTGTCCGCGCACATCATTTGAATCTGCAATGAAAGTACCCTTAAAATACTTCTTTGCCACCTTCAACGCTTCCTCCTCAACCTTGTTGTAATAAGGAAGCAAGGCTTCCAGCTCCGGCCCAGGCTGGGCATCAAATTCCTCATCTTCAGCATCAAAGCCATCGGATGATTTCACGCCCTCCCGCAATTCAGCCAATCTCTCCTCCCGGCGCTCACGTTCATCGTCAATATCGGCCTTCCCCGTAGGATTGAACTTCAAATCCATTGGGAAATACATCGGACAACGCGTCCAATTGATGAATCTGGATTTTGAGATATACATAGATGTGTTATTAATCCGTTATAAAGTTAAACATTATTTTTTACAATAATACCGCCTTATCCATCTATCGTTACCTGAATTCCTCCCAAAAAAGTTATATTTGTGTTTAAATAGCGGAATTATGGCGATAGCATATCACGGCTCGGCGGCACTGTTTGACCGCTTTGACCCCAGTCACCTCCTGGAAGGCGACGGAAAATTCAAGTTCGGCGTAGGCGCATACTTGACCTCACGTTATGAGACAGCAGCACTATATGCCGGCAAGACCGGCAGCAAAGTCAAGTATGTCTATACGGTGGAGATTCCTGATTTAACAGACGATAACCACCTGGTTTCCAGGCTCCCGGTAAATCCGGCGATTGTCAAAAAGGCCGAAGAGAAACTGGGCGAGCCTATCCCGACGGAAGCCTGCGAATGCGGCAAATTTTTCCGCAAGTATATCGGCAACACGCTCATCGGATTTGGAAAGACCATTAAGCAGCGCATCAGTTCTGCCTCATTGGAAGCAGAGAAGGCAGCCTCCGCTTTCCTTCCGACAATCGGCGTCATCCTCCTTGTCTGGCCCACGGCGCAGACCAAGCCGGAAGCCGGCAACAACTATGCTCTGCTGGACTACTCCGCCTTCAAGATTCTGAAAGTTGACAGAATTGAGGAGTAGCCATGCATATCCGCGAATTCATAGAGAAGAACTACCCCGAGTACTACTCCATCGAGCATTATCCGGCCGATAAGACAGCGGCTTTCTGCAAAGTGGACGCTCCCTGGGGAATCTTCTCCAACTTCGGGAGAACGCCGCTTGTGATTGACGGCGTTGCTTTCGACTGCTCGGAGAAAGTGTTCCAAGTGATGAAGTTCGCGGACCCGGTCTCTCGCAGGGAGGTCTACCAAGCCAAGGGTCAGACCATGAAGATGAAGGCCAAGCACTTTGAAAAGGCCGGCACTGTGAGGGCCGACTGGGGAGAAATCATCGTGGATGCGATGAAGTTCTGCCTTACGGAGAAATACCGCCAAAGCGCGGAGTTCCGGCAGGCTCTGGAAGAAAGTCGGGGCCTTTTCATCGTCGAGGACCAGACATCCTTTTCCAAAAAGGATCCCGACACCTGGGGCGCGAAGCTCTCCGATGACGGGAAGCATTACGTCGGCCCTAACTTAATGGGAAGGCTCCTGATGGAACTCCGGGATGCCGGTGGACAGCTGGACTACTCACTACCTGATAACGCAGCTTCCTTCCAGGATATCTTCAAGATTTAATCCATCATTTTTCTTTCACGTTCCGGGTAATCAGCAAGCGTCTTTTTGTATGTACCAACACGAGTCCCCTTGAACTTAACGGGGGTGTTTCCTGCAGAATCTATCATCATCACAACCAATTCTCCAGTTCCTCATTTCCATACTTCGCGGTTCATTCGGAATAGCGGCGCCCAAAGAGAAACAGGGCAAAAAATCAATTAAATTGTTTATCTTTGTCTTTATCACAATTTACGCCAATAATGAGAACGTTATCCCAGTCCTTGATTGCCATTTTTCTGGCCCATGTACTTCTTACCGCCAACGTTTTGTCCTCCGACGCCTGCACCAACCTCATCGTCGGGAAAAAGGCATCAGTGGACGGCAGTGTCATCTGTACCTACAACTGTGACAGTTTCGGCTTTGCATCGGCCCTCAGCTATTCCCAGCCCGGGAAGCATGAAAGGGGCGAAATGATCGCCATCCAGCGCTGGAGAAGCGACGAGGTGTTCTACATCCCGCAGGCGGAATACACTTACGCTGTCGTGGGCCTCATGAATGAAAAGCAGGTTTCCATCGTGGAAACCACCTGGGGCGGCCGCAAGGAGCTTCAGGATCCGTACGGCTGGATGGACTACTTCTCGCTGATGAATCTGGCCCTGCAGCGGTCGGCATCGGCCCGGGAAGCCATTGCCGTCATGGACCGCCTGTGCCGGGATTACGGGTACAATGCCACCGGCGAGTCCTTCGCCGTCTGCGACAAGGACGAGGCATGGATCATGGAGCTCATCGGCAAGGGCCCCGGACGCAAAGGCGCCGTGTGGGTGGCCCGCCGGCTTCCGGACGACTGCATCACCGCCTATGCCAATTCCAGCCGAATCCAGCAGTTCCCGCAGGCTAAAAAGGCCGACAAAAAACTGGGCTTCTGCATCACCCCTGACGGCGAGACCATGTACAGCGCCGACGTCATCTCCTTCGCCCGCGAGATGGGTTATTATGACGGCCCGGACAGCGGTTTCAGCTTCCGCGAAGCATACGGGCCCATGAATTTCAGCAAAGTCAGGGCCTGCGAAGCGCGTGTCTGGAGCTTCTTCCGTCACCACTACAGCCATGAAGAGATGGATAAATACCTCCCCTTCCTGGACGGAGACTTCACCCAGTACGACCATCTGCCCCTTTGGATTAAACCGGATGCTCCGGTAAGCTACCGTGACATCCAGAACGACATGCGCGACCACTACGAAGGCACCGCCCTGGATATGACGGCCGACGTGAGCGCCGGTCCCTGGGCCTCTCCTTACCGCAACCAGCCGGTCAATTTTGAGAGCTCGGACGGAACGCCCATGTTCCGTGAACGCCCCATCGGCTGCCAGCAGAGCGGCATGACCATGGTGTGCCGGATGCGCTCTTCCCTCCCCGACGCCGTCGGCGGCATCACCTACTTCAACATGGACGACGCCTCCATGGTGGCCTACGTCCCCGTCTACTGCGGCATCAACCGCATTCCGGACCCCTTCCGCCGGGAGAACAACAATATCCGGGAGTTTTCCACGAAGAGCGCCTTCTGGATGTGCAACTTCGTAGCCAATATGGTGTACCCGCGCTACAGCGCCATGATCGGCGACCTCCGGGACGCCCAGACGGAGCTGGAAGATTATTATGAAGCTCAGCAATCCGAGGTGGACGCCAAAGCCGCAGGCCTCACCGCCCAGGAACGGGCCGACTACCTCACCCGCACCACCCTCTCCTACACGGACAGAATGATGGAACGCTGGTCCCGGCTCGCCCGCCTGCTGATTGTCAAGCACAACGACCAGATCATGCAGCCCAGCGAGAACGGCGAACTGGTGCCCGGACGCCACTCCTCCCCTGCCTATGCCCCGGCCTTCATTGACGCCGTCAAGGAAGAAACCGACGACCGCTACGTCCGCAAACAGCTCAAAAACTACAATAACAAATGAACCTCATCGGCCTTTTCAAGAACATCCGGCCGTTTGTTAAGCCATATCGCTGGCTGGTCGTCATCACCCTCATCCTGACGCTGGTCGGCTCCCTGATGGCACAGGTCAATGCTATCGTGCTGGACCGGACGGTGGATGCGATCAATGCGCTGATCGGCACGGATTTCACCTGGGCGGAAGCAGCCCGCATCCTTACCGTCATTTCCATCGTCCTGCTGGGCAAGGAAATCGTGTCGGCCCTCATCACCTTCGCGCAGAACTACTATGGTGAGCGCATGCGCATCTTCGTGTCCCGCGACCTTTCGCAGAGTGTCATCGAGAAAGTCCTCACCTTCCGCATGGCCTATTTCAGTGCCGACGAAAACGCCACCGGAAAGGTCCAGGCCCGTATCGACCAGGGCGTAAGCAGCATCTCCCGCACGGTGCAGAACTTCTTTATCGACCTGCTGCCCCTGTTCACCAGCGCCGCCCTGGCCCTGATCCTGATGTTTGCCGCCAATGTGTATGTGGGTCTCGTTGCCCTCGGCATCGTCCCCATCTATTTCTGGATTACCTTCCGGCAGGCGCGGAGGCTCAAAGGCTGGCGCCGCGAAATGCGGGGATACCTGGAGACCAAGAGCCAGGGAATCAAGAACATCATCGACTCCATCAACGTCATCAAGTCCTTCAACCGGGAAAGCATAGAAGCCGGCAAACAGCTCGACCTCCAGAACCAGGTAACGGCCAACCAGGTGAAGACCAGACAGGTCAGCTTCTATTATGCCGGCATCAAGAGCTTCGTAAAACAAGTGGGCACGGTGCTCGTGATCATCCTGACCGCCTACCTGGTGCTCATCGAGTATCCGGGCATGAGTATCGGCAAAATCATGTATCACGTGATGCTCTTTTCCAACGTCATCGCTCCCATTACCCAGCTTCAGCGCATCTTCGACGACGTGAACGATGCCCTCATCTATGCCGAAGGCTTCTTCTCCATCCTGGATTCCGAAAAGGACGTAGAGCCCAGCGGCACTTACAAGCCCGCGAAGATCCACGGCAGGTTCGAGCTGAAAGACGTCGATTTCACTTATCCGAACGGCACACAGGCACTCTTCGGGGTGAATATGGTCATCGAGCCCGGAAAAATCACCGCCCTGGTGGGGCTCTCCGGGGCCGGAAAAAGCACCATCGTCAACCTGCTGGACAAGTTTTACGAACCGCAGAAAGGCAGCATTACCCTGGACGGGGTGGACCTGAGAGAATACGACACCCAGTATCTGCGCGACAACATCGGCCTGGTGCTGCAGAAAAACCACATCTTCGACGGCACCGTCGAAGAGAACATCCTCTACGGAAAGCCGGACGCCACGCACGAAGAAGTGGTGGAAGCGGCCAAGAAGTCTTATATCTACGACCAGATCATGGCCCTTCCCAAGCAGTTCGCGAACAAAGCTTCGGACCTTTCCGGCGGACAGCAGCAGCGCATTGCCATCGCCCGCATGTTCCTGAAGAACCCGCCCGTCATTTTCCTGGACGAACCCACCGCCAGCCTGGATGCCATCGCCACCGAACAGATCAAAAACTCCATCGACGCCATCAAGAAGGACCGGACCGTCATCATCATCTCCCACAACATTTCACAAATCATTGATTCCGAGATGATCTACGCCCTCCAGAAAGGCCGGGTGGAGCAGTTCGGCGACCCGGACGAGGTTTACAAACAGGGCGGCGTGTACAAGGACATTATCGACGCATCGGCCCGCAGCCTCAACATTGAGAAGATCGCAAGGACCATTGAAGGATAATTTTTATTACCTTTGCACATTACTAATCTCTAAAGCACTATGAAACTGGACGGAAGACGGGAAAGTTCCCATGTAGAAGACAGAAGACGCCTCTCCGGTGGCGGAAAAGCCGGCCTGGGACTGGGCGGTATTGCCGTCGTTGCCCTTTTGACCCTTCTGATGGGCGGAAACCTGGGCGATGTATTCCAGACGGTGGTCCAATCCGGCGGACTGGAAACCATTACCACCCAGAACAACTATGAACCCACTGAAGAGAACGAAGCCCTCGCCAAGTTCTCCCGCCAGATCCTGGCCTCGACGGAGGATGTCTGGAGCGCCTACTTCAGACAGAACCGCCTGGGCGAATACAGGGCCCCTACCCTGGTCCTGTATGCCGGAACCACCAGTACCGCCTGCGGCACCGGCCAGGCTGCCATGGGCCCTTTCTACTGTTCGGCTGATGAAAAACTCTATATTGACTTATCCTTCTTCTCCAGCATGAGAAGGCAGTTGGGTGCAGACGGCGACTTTGCCTATGCCTACGTCATCGCCCATGAGGTAGGTCACCACGTCCAGCACGTACTGGGCACCCTGGATCAAGCCCACCAGCAGATGGCGCGCATGTCATCGGCCAATGCCAACCGCGTCAGCGTCCGCATTGAACTGCAAGCCGACTTCTATGCCGGCGTCTGGGGGCACTATGAGAGCGAAATGTTCGGTTCCCTTGAGGACGGAGACCTGCAGGAGGCCATCAACTGCGCATCCGTCATCGGCGACGACTATCTCCAGAAGAAATCTCAGGGCTACGCCGTCGAGGAATCCTTCACCCACGGCACCGCCGCCCAGCGGATGAGGTGGCTCAAGAAAGGCCTCACCACCGGCGACATCCGCCAGGGTAACACCTTTGAGCTCAGCGACAACCAGCTGTAAATCAAAAGCTTATACTTTCGAGGGGTGCACTTTCCGGTGCACCCCTCGGTGTATTATGCGCGGCGGTATTCGGTGGGGGTCTGGCCGGTATGGGCCTTGAAGAATTTGTAGAAGACGGACTGGTTGGGGAAATGGAGGGCGTAGACTATCTCCTTGATAGCCATGTCCGAATACTTGAGCATGTTCTTGGCCTCCAGGATGACATAGTCGTCTATCCACTCGGGAGCGCTGCGTCCGGTAGCCTGCTTGACCAGCTTGGACAGATACTTGGGCGTGAGGCAGAGTTTGTCGGCATAAAAGGCCATCCCACGCTCCGTGGTATGATACTCCGTAACCAGGGAGATAAAACGCTCGAAAACCTGGTTCACCCGGGCCGATGAGCGGTTCTCGACGCTTCTGCCATGGGAAATCTGCTCCTGCCAAAGGTCCATGGTCACATAAATGAAAGAAGTGAGCAGGGAGCGGATGATTTCCTGTTTGTTGGATTTTGCCGACGTCAGGATTTTCTTGGCCAGGAGGAAATAATCCTCGGACAGGGAGAGGGTCTCGTCGGTCAAGGTGATACAGGGGTTGTTCCACATGCGGATGCTGTCCTGGAACACTTTGCCGATATCCAGGTGGATGCCGCTCAGGAAGTCTTTGGACGCCAGCACGAAGTACAGGCTCACACGGCCCAGGTGTTCCGCATTGTCCGGCGACAGTTTGATGATGTTGCCGGGAACGACCACAAGAAGCGTCCGCTCACTGACATGGAAACGCGTGAGGTTCACGTCCACGTCAAAATTGCCTTGTTTGACAAAAAAGATCACAAATCCGTCGAAACGGACCGGGTACTGGAGCATTTTCATGATGGAATTGCTGCTGGCCAGCTGGGAGCCGTTCACTTCCCCCATAATGAAATCTGTACCCAGAGAATACTCGTCAACGACGGGAGCCAGCGACAAAATGCGCCGGATATCAATGGTTTGCAGGTTGTTTTCTTCCATTTCAGCGTGTTTTCTGCAAAGGTAGAACTTTTTTTGATATTTTTCAATATTTCGCAAATTTCTACCAAAATATCAATATTCTGCCAGTAAAACGAACTTTTACGGTAAATATGGCAACAATTTTGCACACCTCTGGGCACATTTGAAAAACTGACAAGATGACAAGTATGAAAAAATTGCTGCCGGTCCTGGCCGGACTCTTCACCTTGACCGCAGCCCGGGCCCAGGCCCCTCAGTATATCCTCACCCTGGAAGACTGCCGCCAGATGGCCATCCAGGACAGCAAGGAGCTCCAGAAAGCCCGGATAGAAGAACAGATGGCCGAATATGACCGCAAAATAGCCCTCGCCAATTATTTTCCGAAAGTGAGCGCAACGGGCGCCTATCTGTATAACAACCGGGACGTCGCACTGGTGAGCGACGAGCAGAGTGCGCGCCTGCAGCAGATGGGAACCACGCTGGACAACAGCATCTGGCAGGCTCTCGAGCAGCAGACCGGTGTCATCTCCAACCAAACCATCCGCCAGTATGCCGTCCAGATCCTGGAAAACCTGCGGACCAGCCCCGAACGTGTAGACATCGCTTCTCCGGTCAATGCGATCGGCGCGGAAATTGACGCAGCCCTGCACCCGGACATGCATCACCTGATGGGAGGGACCATCGTGGTGGAGCAGCCCATCTTCGTGGGCGGAAAGATTGTCTGCAGCAACCAGATGGCCGCGCTTGCCCGGGAACTCTCCCAAAGCAAGTATGACACCAAAGAGGCCGACCTCCTGATGGACGTGGACCAGGCATACTGGCAGATCGTCTCCCTTTCCAGCAAGAAAAAGCTGGCCGAAAGTTACGCCGACCTTCTTCACCACATGGAAGCCGATGTCCAAAAGGCCATCGCCGCCGGTATCTCCACCGAGGCCGACGCCCTGCAGGTCAGGGTGAAAGCCAACGAGGCCGACATGATGCTGACCAAAGCCACGAATGGGCTGGCCCTTTCGAAAATGCTGCTATGCCATCGGATCGGACTGCCGCTGGACAGTGCGCTCACCCTTGCCGACGAGTCGGCAGACCTGATTCCCCAGCCGGAGCGTCCGGCCGAAAAGAGCCTGGAAGCCGTATACGAAGACCGTCCCGAGACAAGGAGCCTGGATCTGGCCGCCCGCATCTATCAGAAAAAGGCGGAGGTGGTCCGGGCCGACATGCTCCCGACCATCGCTGCCGTAGGAGCCTTCACCGTCACCAATCCCAATATGTACAACGGCTTCCAGAATTGCTTCAACGGCGGCACGCTCAGCGCCGGAATCCTGGTGAAGATTCCTATCTGCCACGGCGGGGAGAACCTGTTGAAATACCGCAAGGCACAGGCCGAAGCCCGGACCTGGGAAAACGAACTGGAGAATACCAAGGAATTGATCGGCCTGCAGGTGAACCAGCAGCGGCACCTGTATAACGAAGCCCTGCAGCGGCTTCAGCTGGCCGATGCGAACCTGGACAGCGCAGAGGAGAACCTCAGAACCGCACGCATCGGCTATGATGCCGGTGTCATTCCTACCAATACGGTCCTGGCGGCACATACCGCCTGGCTCAGTGCGCACAGCGAAATGATCGATGCCGGCATCGCACTCCAGCTGAGCGCCGCCGCCCTCCGGAAAGCTCAGGGCAAATAACAGATAATCAAAAGAATACGATAATGAAAAAGAATTACAATCTGCTCATCGGAGTGGCCGCCCTCGTGGTCATCATCCTGGTCATTTCCATCGTGGGATATCTGGTTTCACGTCCTGAGGAAATCGTCATTCAGGGAGAGGCCGAAGCCACGGAATACCGCGTTTCCGGAAAGGTTCCCGGCCGAATTGAAGAATTCCGGGCCAAAGAAGGCGACCGGATTCAAAAAGGAGACACGCTGGTCATCATTGATTCCCCGGAAATCCGGTCCAAGATTGCCGAAGCCAATGCCGCCAAAGCCGCTGCGACAGCCCAGAAAGACAAGGCAATGAACGGCGCCCAGCGAGAGCAAATTTCCGGTGCCTACCAACTCTGGCAGAAAGCCATCGTCGGGGAAGAAGTGATGCGGAAATCCTTCGAACGCATCCAGAAGCTGCATCAGGAGAAAGTAGTTTCCGACCAGAAGTACGACGAAGTGGAAGCCCAGTACCGGGCCGCCGTAGCCACCCGGAAAGCCGCAAAAAGCCAGTATGACATGGCTGTACACGGAGCCCGCCAGGAAGACAAAGACGCCGCCGTGGCGCTGGTCGAACGTGCCGACGCCGCCGTACAGCTCGTCAACAGCTATCTGGACGAAATCCATCTCACCGCACCGGCAAACGGAATTGTAGCCGACATTTATCCAAAAGTTGGCGAACTGGTAGGCCAGGGCGCCCCCATCATGACCATCCAGGACCTGGAAGACATGTGGTTCACCTTCAACATAAGGGAAGACCGCCTGAAAGGTCTCCAGGTCGGGGACCATGTCCAGCTGAACATCCCCGCCCTCAACGGACGCAGCGTGTCGGCCACTGTCTATTATCTGGCCGCCAGGGAATCCTACGCCACCTGGAAAGCCACCCGTGAGATTGGGGAATTCGACACCCGCACCTTCGAAGTACGGGCACGGCCGGACAGCCCCGTGGAAGGCCTCCGTCCCGGGATGAGCGCCATCTTCACCATGGAGGACAAGTAATGCGCAACATCCTTGACGTCGTGCGCAGGGAACTGCAGATCATCCGCAAACGCCCCCTGTACGTCCTGGCTTCGGTGGGTGTGCTGACCGTAAACTGCATTTTCTACCTCACCTTCTTTCAGGACGGCCTGCCGCACGACCTTCCCATCGGCGTCGTAGACCAGGACCGGAGTTCCACGTCGCGTTCCTTCGCCACCCAGCTGGATGCCACCCAACTGGGCCGGGTCATCTATTATGACGACCTCCACCGCGCCAGGGCCGACATGCAGAGCGGTCGCATCACCTCTTTCGTCGTGCTGCCCGAAGGTTTGAACGCCGACATTCAGGCCAACCGGCAGCCGCACATCGGCTATTATGTGAATTCCCTGTATTTTGTGGGCGGTGCGCTGGCCTACAAGGACATCCTGACCATGGTAAACCTCACCAACGGTGCCGTGCAGCGGGAGGTGCTCCGCGCCAAAGGGATGAACGAACGGGAGATCCGCGCCCGCATCCAGCCCATCGTCCTGGACCAGCACCAGATCGGGAATCCGGCCACCAACTACGGTGTGTACCTGAACGGAGTCATCCTGCCGGGTATCCTGCAGATGATTGTCATCCTCATCACCATTTACGCCGTAGGATCCGAACTCAAATACGGAACCTCCCGCCACCTGATGAACAAGGCCGGCGGTTCCATTGAGAAGGCCCTGCTGGGGAAACTCCTCCCCTACAATGTCATTTTCACGGTGCTGGGCATTACCCTGGAACTGCTGCTGTTCCACTGGCTCCGGTATCCGCTCAAGGGCTCGTTCTGGGCCATGGCGCTGAATATCCTGCTGCTGGTGTCGGCCTCAGAAGCGCTGGGACTGTTTATCATTGAACTGTTTCCGGTACTGAGACTGGCCGTCAGCGTGGGGGCCATCATCAGCGTGATGGGGTTCTCCCTGGCCGGATTCTCCCTGCCGGTCGAGGCGATGCCGCCCTATGTGCAGGGCTTCAGCGTCATTTTCCCGCTCCGGCACTACTACCTGATTCACGCTCAGGAAACCATCTTCGGCGGCGGATTCCCTTTCTGGTGGAAAGAGGTGGTGCACCTACTCCTGTTCCTCCTGCTTCCGGCCACGCTGATCCGCCGGCTGGAAAAAGCCTACATCCTGCAGAATTATGAAAGAAACTAACTATATCGGCCTCTGGCTTCGCAACTGGTACGACATCTTTGTCCATGAAATCCGGCTCATCTTCTCCGACGCCGGGGTCCTGGTCATCTTTTTCGTGGGCGGACTGCTGTACCCGGTGCTTTACAACCTCATCTACATGCACGGGACGGTGGACGACATGCCCATTGCCGTCGTCGACCTTTCCGGCGGGTCTTACAGCCGCCGCTATCTCCAGAAAGTGGACGCCACCCGCGAGTGCGAGATCCTCACGTACTGCGCATCCCTGGAAGAAGCCCGGCAGCTGATGGAGCGGCGCACCGTACACGGCATCGTCCTCATTCCCAGGGACTTCGACGAGCGGCTGGTCCGCGGCGAACAGGCCACCATCTCCACCTATGCCGACATGTCCAGCTTCCTCTACTACAAGTGCCTCACCATGGGCACCAGCCTCACGATGCTGGACGAGATGCATACCATCCAGACAGAACGATACGCCTCCGCCGGACTGGATGCGCAGAGCACTTACCAGCTGGTGCAGCCCGTCCTTTCCGACGAGGAGATTCCTTACAATCGGCCCTTCTCCTATACCATTTTCTTCCTGTCGGCCGCCCTCATGCTGGTCATCCAGCAGACCCTTTTCTACGGGCAATCCCTGCTGGTGGGCACCCTGCGGGAGCAGAACCGCAGTTTTGTTTCCATGCCCCGGCATCTGCAAGGACTGGGTGTGGGACGCGTGCTACTGGGACGCGGAGCAGCCTATTTTGCCATCTACATGGTGCTGGGCACCTTGATCCTGCTGCTGATACCCTGGATTTTCCGGCTGCCCCAGCGCGCTTTCTGGACCGATATCCTGGTCCTTCTGGTCATCTACCTGGTAGACTGCATCCTGTTCACCTTCACCTGGTCCAGCCTGATCTGGCGGCGGGAAACGGTGTTCGTGCTGTTCCTGTCGGTGTCGCCCATCTGCATGTTCCTGACGGGCTTCTCATGGCCCACGTCGGCCATTCCGCCTTTCTGGCAGTGGGTCAGCTACCTGTTCCCTTCCACCTTCGGCTGCCAGGCGTTCATCAACCTGAACACGGCCGGCGGAACCCTTTCCACGATAGCGCCCCAGATCCGGGCCATGACCCTGCAAACCGTCATATACTACTTCCTCTCCACCGTCGCCATGTTCATCGAACAGCGGATGATCGAAAACAAGGACCGGCTGGATGCCCTGAAAGAAAGAATCAATGAGCGCAGGGGCATGGATGCGGCCGAGACCCGCCAAATCATTGCCGGAGAATAATTTTTGGCGTATCTTTGCAGCCTTGGATGAGAAAGGCACTCCTCATACTGACGCTGACCCTGCTGGGAGCCATGCTGCCCCTGGCGGCCCAGGAGCGCAAAGACACGCTGGAAGCATCCCGGATCAGCGTCCTTCGGGAAAAGACCCGCAACACCACCCAGACCGGGCTCATGCATATCGAGAGCAAGCAGCTCACCTCAGGCGTCGCGGTGTTCGGAACCCCGGACGTGATCAAGAAACTGCAGATGCTGCCGGGCGTCGCCGCCGGAAACGAACTTACCAGCGGCCTGTACGTCCACGGCGGCGACGGAAATGACAACCTGTTCCTTTTGGACGGCGTCCCCCTGTACAATGTCTCCCACTTCGGCGGCTTCTTCTCCAGTTTCAACACCGACGTCATTGACAATCTGGACTTCTACAAAAGCGGATTTCCTGCCCGCTACGGCGGCAGGATGTCGTCCGTAGTAGACGTGGAAACCCGGGAAGGCGACATGGAAGCCTGGCACGGAAGCATTTCCCTGGGCCTGATTGACGGCCGCATCCAGGTGGAAGGCCCCATCGTAAAGGGAAAGACATCCTTCAACGCAGGGCTCCGCCGCACCTGGCTGGACATCGTCACCATCCCCGCCATCATGTACGCCAATGCGCATAACGGGGCCGACGAGACCGTCGGCGGCGGCTACGCCATGTGGGACCTCAATGCCCGGCTCACCCACCGCTTCTCCCCAAAGAGCGTGCTCAATGTCACCTTCTACAACGGGGCCGACGACCTGAGCGCTTCCCTTCAGCAGCGGGACACAGAAACGGCCAACGACGGCACCCGCTACTCCGGAGACTCCAATATGAGAATCGGTGTGAAATGGGGCAGCCTTACCGGCGCCGTTTCCCACCAATACACCTTCTCAAAAAAACTCAAGGAGAAATCGACCGTCTACTACTCGCAAAGTGCGTCGGACACCGGTTACAATTTCGGAATCTGGGATCTCAGTAAAGACGGTGAGACCATCACTTCCATGGATGACAAAGACATCTCCTACGTGCGGGAAATCGGCCTTACTTCCAACTGGGACTGGTATCCGGACAATTACAACCATGTGCGTTACGGCTTGTCGGCCCAGTATCACTGGTACCATTCCGGCCGGTCTTTCTCGTCCTCTACCGTCCAAAGCGGCGCCACCATCCAGGAGAACGAAGACAACGAATCCCAGGGTTACCGTTCGTTCAAGCCTGCCCTTTATGCGGAAGACGAGATCTTCCTCCGCTACAACCTGACGCTCAATGCCGGCCTCCGGCTGGCCCTTTTCGCCACGCCCGGGAAAACCTGGCCGTCGCTGGAACCGCGCCTGGCCATGAAATGGCTCATCAACCACAACATATCGGCCAAACTGTCCTATACGCGGATGAGCCAGTTCGCGCATCTGGTGGCGGCCATGTACATGGACCTGCCGTCCAATTCCTGGATGCCGTCCACTGCCAGCGCCCGCCCCATGGTGAGCGACCAGATCGCCGGCGGAATCTACACCACTTTCTTCGACCACCTCAAGTTCAATCTGGAAGGCTGGTACAAGACCATGAACCACATCCTGGTGTACAACGGCAGCAACTCTTTCGTCCCGCCCATCACGGAGTGGGAGAAATCCTTCACCGAAGGTTCCGGCCGTTCCTACGGCATGGAAGTAGAGGCCACATGGGAAAACGGTCCGCTGAGCCTGTCGGCCTATTATACGCTCTCCTGGACACAGCGGTATTTTGACGCCGTCTTTCAGGGATGGTACCCGGACCGCAACGACAACCGACACAAAGTGAACCTGGTGGCATCCTGGCACTTTGCCAAAAACTGGGAACTGTTTGCCAACTGGAACTACCACAGCGGCAACCGCATCACGTTCCCGTCGCACTACATTGACGTATACGGGGAGCGCAGATATCTGTACGAATCACCCTACAACGCCCAACTGCCGGATTACCACCGGCTGGACGTGGGCCTGGACTACGCAAAGACCCTCCGCAGCGGGCGCAAATTCAAAATGAATATCAGCGTCTACAACGCATACAACCACCTGAATGCCTCCCTGGCTTTCCTCCAGGCCAATGAGGACGGCACTTTCAGCGGCATGGCCTACGGGCTTGTACCCATTATTCCCACCATCGGCTTCACTTACCAGTTCTAGATGAAAAGACTCCTGCATATTGCCCTGTGCGCCCTGCTGCTGGCCCTCCCCTCCTGCGAGATTCCCTTCGAGGTAACCTCCGCGTCGGGAGAACGCTTCTACGCACAGTGCATTGCCGACACCGACGGTGTAGGCGTCTTCGTACGCAGCGCAGCGCCTGTGAACGGAAAGGCCGGGACACAGAAGACGCCCAGCATCAGCGTAGAAGTCAACGGCGAACCGCTGCTGATGGAAAACAACGACATCCGCTGGCATGGCGACCGGCGCCTGAAAGAAGGAGACCGCATCTCCTTCCATATCGAGGCCGACGGAATGGAACCGGCCGACGGCAGCACCATTGTACCATCCCGCCCAGTCATCCTGGACTGCTCCTGGAAGAAAGTCCAGGTGGACACCATCGAAGCGACACAGGTTTTCCTGACGCTGGACCAGGCGCCCTCCGACGATGCATTTTTCGGGATCCGGATTGAACAGACCACCCATGTGGAAGGTTCCAACGAGTGGAGCATCCATTATATCACCCCCGGATACATTCTCTCCGCGGCGGAAAGCGGTTCTTTCGACCTCTCCGACTTTGTCCAGGTCAACTATGACGGCTACATGGTCGGGAGTCCCATTTACAGGCCCCTGACCCTGCTGACGAAAAAACATTTTGACGGTGCCGTCTACCGGTTCTACCTCAATTCCTTCGACACGTCCATCCTGGACGGAATCCGTGGCAACATGCCATCCGGGGACACCGGAGTCGCGGGCGGCGGAATCACCAGTGGCGATGTAGGTTCGGAAGGCACCAATCCGGGAACCCTTCCCGCCGACGTAAAAGTCGACATCACCTATACCTTCACCCTCTATCGGCTTTCCCAGGAATTCTACTATTACGCCAAGGCGCTGTACCAGAGCAATTTCGACTTTCTGGCCAACATGGGACTCATCCCGGCCAATTTCACCTGGAGCAACCTGGACGGCGGACTGGGATTCGTAGGCGCACTCCAGGGCGCGGTGGCAGGCCCGTTCCGCCTGGATGGAGAAAATTAAAATAAATTTTGCTATTTCGCGAAAAGATACTACCTTTGCATTCCCCAACAGGGGCGTAGCTCAGCTGGTTTAGAGCGCTTCAGTCACATTGAAGAGGTCATCGGTTCGAATCCGATCGT
>OCTW011608244.1_pt1 | contig 16629 bp, 15 predicted proteins | sample 1539671 | NCBI WGS metagenome assembly OCTW01 (sample SAMN02144230, study PRJEB22623) | gut metagenome | biome: sheep rumen | host: Ovis aries | place: New Zealand
GCTACCATCATATTGTGCATAGATTGCACCATCTTGCCATTTTCAAAACGCTCATTTGGTGGAAACTTGCCAAGTAAATACTGTCCCGCAGCTACAGATAGAATTTCGTTAAATGTAATCCAATAGTTGACCTCATTTCCATACTCTTCAAAACAGAATTTAGCAAAATTGACGAAATGATCGACATTCTCTCGGTTTAGAAAATCTCCATTATCAAACAAAACTTCTGGTGTATCAAAATGATGAAGAGTGACGAATGGTTCAACATGATGTTTATGACACTCTGCAATTAAATCATGATAGAAAGCAACACCTTTTGGATTGATTTCACCAAAACCTTTTGGAAAAATACGCGACCAAGCAATCGAAATCCGAATACCATTTAATCCAAAGCGTTCCGATAATTCTAAATCAATAGGATATTTATGATAAAAATCGCTAGCGGGATCACCAGTATAGCGCTCCTCTTTTGCTAGATAAGTATCCCAGGCTACACGACCTTTGCCATCTTCTTGAGTAGCTCCTTCTGCTTGATAAGCAGCCGTAGCTCCTCCTAAAATAAAATTTTCTGGTAACTGTTTCATAATAATCAGACCTTCTAATCTTCAAATTGTTTCATTACATACTCAAGAGAACCTTTCGGATCACGAGTCAAATTGATGTATTCCATACCTTCAGTCTTAGTCAATTTAATACCAAGGCGATCTGTATCTTTCTTAATATCTTGGTAGTTTGAAGCAACTTGTGGCGCCAGAATAACCAAGTCATAGTCTTTTAACATATCTTGATGAGCACCATAAGCTCCTGCTGCTGATGAAATATCAACATTATATTCTTTCGCAGCCTTGTTTAAAGCATTTGAGAGCAAACCACTGGTACCACCACCAGCACAAAGAACAAGAACTTTCTTGCTAAAGTTATCTGAAGTTTGAATAGCCTCTGATACGACTGGTTCTTTTTTCACTTCTGTAGCTTTTTCAACAACTGGTTCTACAGCTGTTTGTGTTTTAGTATCCGATACTGCTTGAGCATCAGCTGCCGCTTCTTGAGCCAAAATTTGATTGTCATATACTTTAAAGAATGGGTAATAAACAAGAGTGTCAATCACAATCAAAACCACTGCTAAAACAAATGACATTCCTGCAAATCCTGTTCCTAGAATTAGACCTAAGGGACCTGGTGTCGTCCATGGCAAAACATAAGAGAAGCTGTTCATCCCCAAAACTTCAACAAAGAATTTGAAAATCCAAACGTTGAGAATAGGTGCAGCAATAAATGGAACAAAGAATACTGGATTCAAAACAAGTGGTGCACCAAACAAAATTGGTTCATTAACACCAAAGGAAGTAGGCACAACTGCCGCACGCCCTATAGCTTTATTTTGTTTTGACTTCGCTAAAAGCATAAACATATATGGAACAACTAAAGTCGCACCAGTACCACCCATCGTTGCTACAAAATATTGCAAACCTGGTGTGATGATATTAGTAGCCTGTTGTCCTGCATCAAGAAGTGCCAAGTTTTTATCAATGTTGATAAGTGCAATAGCAGATATTGCTGGTTCTACAATAGAAGGACCATGAATTCCGATAAACCAGAACATTGCCATGGCACCATAGATAATAGCAATACCAAGATAACCATCCGCAGCAGTAAATAGTGGTTGGAATAATTGAATAACTGCCTGTGCAAAGTTAATACCAACAACTTGACGAATCACTAAATCAATAGCATACATGATGAGAATAGCTGCTGAAAGAGGGAAAATATCTTTGAAAGTTTGTGCAATATTCGGTGGAACTTCCGATGGCATTTTTATTGTGATGTTACGTTTAATAAAGAAATTATAAACATTAACAGTGATAAAAGCTGCAACAAACGCAGAAAGCAAACCAGATGTTCCTAAATAGCTACTTCCAAAACCACCGTCTATAGAATCCGAAGAAAGAAGTAGGAAACCAACAATTGCTGTAATCAATGTTGCGATATTATTGATTTGGTTTGTTGCCGGTAGATCACGGTTAAAAGAATCCGTTAGATTTTTAGCCGTCGTTCCAGCTACTAACATTCCCAAAATTCCCATTGAATAATTGTAGGGCTTAACAATAAGTGCAGTCACTTCATCACTCCAGTAAAATCCCCAAATATTAGGAACATAGGCAATAAGCATAAAGATACTTGAAAAGATTATAATCGGCATACCCGCAATGAAACCATCTTTAATTGCCCGTAAATATTTGTTCCTAGAAACCTTTTCAAAGAATGGTTTCATTTTTTCGATTTGATTAACCAAGCCATTCATGAGCTTTCTCCCCTAATCTTTTTTATAAATATTAATTAAATGATGAATTAAGTCTTTAAGTAAGACTGTTGTCATAAGATGATCTTGCCCGTGCATCATAATCAGCCCCAATGCAATATCTTCACCCGAAGCTTCTTTTGCCAACATGTCTGTCTGACTATTATGAGCAGCCACAAGAACTTTATTAGCTTCTTCAATCATTTCTTCTGCTTCATCAAACCTACCTTCTTCAGCAAGGTTTAATGCATCTAGCATTTTTGAACGTGCGTCGCCAGCTAATGCTACAATTTCAAAACCTAACATAGTTACTTCTTCTTTATTCATTCTAATAGCTCCTTCCTATTCCTATAAATTTTCGTCATTAAAAAGCATATTGAAGTGCAAAAAGAGACCATTACATTGTTGTAGTGTTTGATAGTCTCTTGTTTTGCGGTTTCGCCTAATCAAATAGTCACGATCCACTTTATAAAATAGTAAAATTTTATCACCTTCTTACACTTTCTCACTCCATGAGCTAGCTGTTTTAGCAAGAACAGCATTCAGTTCTTCAATATTCTTACGTCCTTGTGTTCTTAACCATTCACGCGCTGCGGCTTCGCCTTCTTCGATATACACTTGTACAGAGCCAGCCCAAGTAGCACGTCCGCAAAGGACACCGTTGAATTTAGCACCTGATTCAGCCGCAAAGGCTAAAGTTTCTTGGAAAAGTTTAGCTGAAACACCTGCGCTAAGATAGATATATGGTAAATGACTTGCTGCTTCTTGGTCTTTGAAAGCTTTAGCAGCTTCTTCTTTAGTGTAAACCACTTCACCGTCCGCAAAACCTTCAACATATTTCATGTTGACAGGAACTTCAACCTTGAGCACATCAATACCAAAGCGGTCGTCAGAGAAAACTTTCATGGCTTCGTTAACTTTGTGAGGTTTTACTTTGGCAAATGCTGCGCTTGTATTGTCAGTGATGTTTTCATCATAAGTCAAAATCTCAAGGAAGAATGGCATATTTTCAGCTTTACATTCATCACCAATACGTTCAATGTAAGCTTGTTTTTGAAGATTAACGTATTCATCACCATCAACATCATAATAAAGCAAGAATTTCACTGCATCAGCTCCTTCTTCTTTAAGACGTTTAGCAGACCATTCGACCAAGCAATCTGGCAAGCGGCTAGTTGTTGTCGCATCATAACCTGTTTTTTCATAAGCAAGCAAAAGTCCAGCATTCGCATCACGAACCTTACTTGCTGGCAAACCATACTCAGGGTCAAGAAGAATAGATGACGCATACGGTGTCAATTCTTCTGAAACCAAGGCTTTCAATTGTTCGATTTGTTCAACACTTGGTTCTTCTGTTTGATAGTTTGCCATCATACGTTTTAGTGCTCCACGTTGGTCAAATGCCAAAGCAGAAATCACGCCATCACGGCTAAGCTTCTCAAGTAATCTGCGTTTTTCTTGTGTTAATACCATTTTTTCTTATACCTCTTCTACCTGAATTTGATTAAATAAGTTTTCGTAATTTGTCATATTGACATGACCTGTCATTTTTTCTTGAGCGTTTAGCATACCAAGGGCATTCGCATGACGTAAGAAATCTTTGTCGGAAAGGTTATGGATAATCGCTGACGCAATACCAGCCACCGTTGAATCACCAGAACCAACAGGATTGACCACATCGATTTTTGGAATGGTAACGCGGTAATAGTGGTCACCGTGTTTCGCAAAAGCTCCTTTGCTGCCTAGTGAAACAACCACCCAATCAATCCCTGCAAATAAATCAGCTTGCAAGATTTCTTTTAAGTCATTCACATCATCGCTCACTTCTCTTCCAACAAGTTGTGATAATTCTTCTGTGTTTGGCTTGATAACAAACGGTTTGTCGTCACCTGTTAAAACAGCTTCCAGAGCCTCACCAGAACAATCTAGCACCACTTTTTTGCCTTGCGAATTAGCAAGTCCAATAACTTTTTGATAATAATCCGTTTCAAGACCAGCTGGAAGACTTCCTGAAATCGTGATGACATCATACGACGGGCAAAGATAGCGAAAATGATTAAGAAAACCATCTGCCTCATCTGGGTCAATCATGGGACCAGCTTCTAAAATTTCTGTTTGCAATCCGTCATGTAAAATCGCAATGCAATTACGCGTTTCACCATGAATCTTAAAAAAGCGGTGATTAATCTGACTTTTATCTAATTGCTCTGTCAAAAAATCGCCTAACTTTCCACCGATAAACCCAGTTGCTGTAACATGGTCGCCTATTTCTGATAACACTCGAGTGACATTCAAGCCCTTGCCGCCTGCGGTTTTTTTAACCTCAGTGACACGGTTTACAGTATCTAGTTTTAAATCATCCAGCGGGTAAGAAATGTCAATCGATGGATTCAATGTTACGGTAAGAATCATCTTATTGTCTCCTAGTCATGATATTCGCCGCGATCCCATTTTTCAAGAAATTCATCAAAGAAATCTGGTGAACTTTGCTCTTCATTAACTGTTTCCACAGCTGCAATTTTTTCAATTAAAGCTTTATTTTCTGCTGTTGGTTTGTACTCAGCCTTGATGAAGGCTTCGATAATATCACACATCAACAATTCACCAGTGATTTTACCACCAAAACCGATGACATTCGCATTCAATTCTTCTTTGGCATAAATAGCAGTTGTCATGTCACGCACCAAAGCTGAACGAATACCTGGAACTTTGTTAACAGAGTTGTTAATGCCAACACCTGTACCGCAAATACAAACACCTAAATCTGCTTGTCCACTTGTCACTGCTTCTCCGACTTTTTTACCAAAAATCGGGTAGTGTGTACGTGTGTGATCGTAAGTTCCACAATCAATGACCTCATAACCTTTTGATTTCAAGAAATCTGACACTGCCATTTTTTCTGTTGTTACGATATGGTCACATCCAATTGCAATTTTCATTTTATCTTCCTCGTTCCTAACACATTTTATTCAACATATCGACACGGATTTGGTGACGACCACCATCATAATGACCTTCCAAAAATCCTTTGACAATATTTTTAGCTAATCCAACTCCCACAATTTCTGACCCCATTGTAATCATACGAGCATTATTGTGGGCACGTGTCATGTAAGCAGAACGTTCATCAGAAACTTCTGCACAAATCATACCTTTGACCTTAGTTGCTGTCATAAAACTTCCAGCACCATAAGCATCAATCATAATGCCAAGATTACCTTCAGTGGTATTGACACCTGCTGCAACTGCAAGTGTATTGTCTACAAAATCTTTATCAACATCTGAAACGTCCTTGATGTCATAGTCATTTTCAAGCAAGTAATCCTTAATAATATTTTTTAAAGTTTCACCTGCAGCATCTGAACCAAGAATAATTGTCATTTTAACACCTCAAATTTTTCTTTTTTATCTAGATAATTTTTAAAAACGTTTTTTTATGTTTATATAATAAATCCAAAACAAACATTTGTCAACACATTTGTTTAATAATTTTTAAAATTATTTGTTGTTTTGTGTTTGTTTTGCATTTTAAAACCTTTCAGAAAAGCCTTGAAATCGGTAATTTTCAGCTATGTTACAAAAGTGTTTCAAAATGTTTCTTTTTTTTCTTATTTGTTGAGTTAGTTCTTTGTTTGTGATATGATAGTGACAAGGAAAAAAGAAAAGAAAGGAGATTGACATGCTGAAAAAAGAACGCCTTCAGTGGATTCTCGAAAAAATCAACGTCAAAGGTGTTATTACAGTTAACGACATCATTAAAGAGCTTGGTGTTTCTGATATGACTGTTCGTCGTGACCTTGACGAGTTAGACAAAGAAGGTTTGTTGATTCGTATCCATGGTGGCGCACAAAGTATTGATACACCAAAAGTAAAACCCAAATACGAAAAATCAAACACAGAGAAACAAGAATTACAAATCGAAGAAAAACGTGCCATTGCTAAATTTGCAAGCACTTTAATCCAAGAAGGCGAGACTATCTTTATTGGTCCTGGAACAACATTAGAACATTTTGCTCACGAACTTGTTTCTAAAAACATTCGCGTTGTCACAAATAGTTTGCCTGTGTTCACTATTTTGAACCAAAATAAAAGCACCGATTTAATCTTAACCGGTGGCGAATATCGCGATATTACAGGCGCATTTGTTGGTTCACTGACTGCTAATTATTTGCAAAACCTAAAATTCTCAAAAGCCTTTGTCAGTGCTAACGGTGTCTTTGGTGATTCTGTCGCTACTTACAGCGAAAGCGAAGGCGAAATTCAACGCATTGCGCTTGATAATGCCTTTAAAAAATTCTTACTCGTTGACCATGAAAAATTTGACAAGTATGATTTTTATGATTTCTACCAAATTAGCAAAATTGATCACCTTGTCACTGATGCAGATCTTTCAGAAGAGGCTAAAGAAAAATTTGGTCAATTAACTGATATCATGGTCGCTGACGAATAAATTTAGACAATAAAAAGTTACTTATCATTTGGTAAGTAACTTTATTTTATGATGAAAACCCCAAAAAGCCCTACGTCGTTAGACGTAAGGCTTTTTGGGTTGTATTCTAGAAGAGTTCTGTTTTGGATAGCGTTAAATTAGCGAATAGCTGCCTCCGTTTCTGGGTCAAAGAAGTGACCTTTAGCAACATTCAATGTCAATTCCACTTTTGAACCTGGTTGGTAAACATCACGCGCATCCGCACGAGCAACAAGTTCAGTGTTACCTACTTTAACGTAAAGCATTGTTTCAGCACCGAGCAATTCAGAAACAGTAACTTCAGCTTCAAGAGTTGCTCCTGGGTATGTTTCACGAGCAAGTGGGTTGTTTGAGATATCTTCTGGACGGATACCGAAGATGACTTTTTTACCATTGTAACCTTTAGTTTCAAGTAATTTCTTTTGACCTTCTGGCAAAGTAATTGTGAAACCTGAGTCGCTAACCAAGGTATTATCTTTGACTGTTCCTTCAAAGAAGTTCATGGCTGGACTTCCGATGAAACCAGCAACGAATTTGTTAGCTGGACGGTTGTAAAGTTCTTGTGGTGTACCAATTTGTTCAACGCGACCGATTGTTCCTGAACCGTCAGGGTTTTTAGTAGAACTCATGATAACAATACGGTCAGCAAGTGTCATGGCTTCTGTTTGGTCGTGAGTAACGTAGATTGTTGTTGAACCGATACGACGGTGAATTTTAGCAATTTCAGCACGCATTGACACACGAAGTTTGGCATCCAAGTTTGACAAAGGTTCGTCCATCAAGAATACTTTGGCATCACGCACGATAGCACGACCCATGGCAACACGTTGACGTTGACCACCTGAAAGGTCAGCAGGTTTACGTTGAAGGAATTCTGTCAAGCCAAGAATTTGTGCGGCTTCACGAACACGTTTATCGATTTCATCTTTTTTGTATTTTCTAAGTTTTAGACCAAATGCCATGTTATCATAAACAGTCATGTGCGGATAAAGGGCATAGTTTTGGAAAACCATGGCGATGTCACGGTCTTTTGGTGCTTTGTCATTAACAACTTCACCATCAATTTTAAGTTCACCTTCTGTGATATCTTCAAGACCAGCTACCATACGAAGAGTTGTTGATTTACCACAACCTGAAGGTCCAACGAAAACGATAAATTCTTTATCTTTAATGTCAAGATCGAAATCTTCAACAGCATAGTGGCTTGCATTTGGGTATTTTTTGTAAATATGATTAAGATTAAGTTCTACCATTTTTTAACTCCTTTGATCTATGTGGCTTCATTATAACAAAGATAACGCTTACAAACCATAGTCAGGAGTTACAAGATTTTTTGTGCAATGTGCCCAAAATCTAATTTTCCATAATTAACAAATAAGAAAAAGCCAAATCATTAAGATTCTTTAAATTTAGCCCAGATAATAGGCGAAACTTTTCAAGTTTATAGTGGAGAGAATTACGATGAATATAAAGACTTTGCGCCGTTTTAGCAAGATTTCCTTGTTCTTGCCACATGGTCATAATAATCATTCTGATATCTTTACTGTCATCAATCGCTTGTAGAATTTTATGCTTAATAGCTGGCAAATCAAGCTGATGTGCATAGGCCAAAAGCAACATTTGTGAAAAACTTATCGTCCGTTCATTACCACGATAATGTCTCATATTGGCAAATAAGCGGCTTTCTTCTCTGTAAAAAGCAGGTAAATCATCTGCCTGAAACTTACACCACACATTACCAAAGAAAATCGTCAACTTAATCCCAAAGTCACTTTCCAAAGTTGGTAGCACATCATTCATTAATTCTTCTGCTTCAATTAATTCTTCTTGATTCAGAATAAGCAAGGTCCGAGTCTTTGAAATCACTACAGGCGCAAGCAAATTTGGCAATAGTGTTGTAAAAAAATCAAATAACTCTTCTGGCAAGGCCTCCTTGTGATCGATATAAATGATTTGAAGGGATTTGTAATCTTGTGCCAGGCTTAAATCATCTTGGACTAAGTAACGATACCAAGGATTTTCAGTCACCTTATCATCTAAGATGCCATCATTTTTCAAAGCCAAAAGAGCTTTTTCTCGCTCACTAAGATTTGCTAAAGGAAGGTAATAGGTTTGACCATTTTCTTCAACAGCTACCCATTCTTCTGAATGCTCAACTTTTCCAGCTTCAACAGCTTCTGGAAATAATCTCTCTAGTGACATACTCCACCTCCGTTCTTCTCCAATCTAGACTTACCGCGATTGTGTATCCAAGATAATGGTAACAGGTCCATCATTAACAAGGCTAACTTGCATATCTGCACCAAAAACACCAGTTTCAACGGGAACAAATTGGGCTAAAGCTTCATTGAAAGTATCGTACATTGCTGATGCTTTATCAGGCTTAGCAGCTCCTGTAAATGCAGGGCGGTTTCCTTTTTTTGTATCAGCAAACAAAGTAAATTGAGATACTGACAAGATACTTCCCTTAATATCTTGAACTGACAAATTCATCTTGCCCATATCATCTGAAAAAATACGCATATTAGTGATTTTACGCACCGCATAATCAAGATCTTCTTGGGTATCATCTGGTCCTACTCCAACTAGCAATAATAATCCTTGATTGATATCTCCAACAAGCTCATCCTCAATCACAACTTGCGCTTCTTTTACACGCTGAATGACTACTTTCATGTCTAATCCTTTCTGAAAATAAATTCGCTTTCATTACTGTCATTTTACCATTTTCAGAAAAATAAAAAAAGGAAATCCAGGACTTTTACCCTAGATTTCCTTTTATGATTTCCTACCCATTGGTACGTTTAACGGAATAAACGTCTGGGATAATTTTAATTTTATCAACAACCGCTGTTAATTCTGTCAAGTTAGGAATCGTGAAGCTGACGTGGATATTAGCAAACTTCATATCCTTACTTGGCTGAGCATTGACAGTTGAAATATTCTTAGTAACATTTGAAAGGACTTGAAGAACATCGTTTAGAAGCCCTGAACGGTTCAAACCATAAATATCAATTTCAGCTATGTAATCATTATTGGCGCAAGAAGTATCATCCCATTCAACTTCAATCAGACGTTGTTCGTACCCTTCTTGACTCTTGATATTATGGCAGTCTGCACGGTGGATAGCAACTCCACGACCTTTGGTAATATAACCTTCAATTGGATCACCTGGAACTGGGTTACAACATTTGGCGATACGCATCAAGAGACCCGAAGCCCCTTGGATGATAACGCCGTTTTCACTACGAACTTTTAAGACATCTTTGTTTTCTGTCTTGATTTCGCCACCGTTCATCAATTCGTCTGCTTCAGCTTTCGCTTTAGCACGTTCTTCTTCGCGGCGTTCTTTTTCAGTCAATCGATTAAAGACAGCAGCTGCGCTAATTTCACCAAATCCAACGGCCGCATAAAGAGCTTCTTCACTACGGACACTAAAGCGTGGCAAAATAGCTTCAAGGTGTTTTTTATCAAGGTATTTATTAGCCACATAGCCTTGATCTTGGAAATAATCCACCAAAAGTTCACGACCTTTGTTGACGGACAATTCCTTATCTTGATTTTTCAAGAATTGACGGATACGGTTACGGGCTTTGTTTGTCTTAACAATCTTAATCCAGTCGCGGCTTGGTCCAAATGAATTTGGATTAGTCACAATTTCGACTACATCACCTGTTTTTAGTTTAGCTGTTAGTGGTACCATACGGCCATTAACTTTAGCACCGACGGCCTTTTCACCAACTTGAGTGTGGATAGCATAAGCAAAATCAATTGGTCCTGAATCTTTTGGCAATTCTTGCACAGCACCTGTTGGGGTGAAGACGTAGATACGTTCTGAGAAGATATCTTGTTTAACTGAGTCGACAAAGTCTACCGCATCACCATTTGAGGCGTCTTGCAATTCAACCAACTCTTTTATCCAACTCATACCGACAGCTTGTTCTTGGCTGTCTACCTTGCCTTTAATCCCTTTTTTATAAGCCCAGTGAGCGGCTACCCCGTATTCAGCAACTTGGTGCATTTCTTTAGTACGGATTTGAATTTCGATTGGTCCTTTTGGTCCATACACAGTCGTGTGAATTGACTGATAACCATTAGCTTTAGGGGCGGCAATGTAATCTTTAAAGCGGCCCGGCATTGGACGCCACAACTCATGAATGTAACCAACCATAGCATAAACGTCACTAGGTGTCTCCATGATACAACGGATGGCAATCAAGTCATAGATTTGGTCAAAACGTTTCTTTTTATCACGCATCTTGCGATAAATAGAATAAATGTGTTTTGGTCGACCATAAACATCGCCGTAAAGACCTTGTTCTTCAGTGTAGTCTTTGATTTTCTTAACAATCTCATCAACCAAAGCTTCACGTTCTCGACGTTTCTCATTCATCATGTGAGAAATCTTATAGAACTCAATTTCATTAAGGTAACGGAAAGACAAGTCTTCCAATTCCCATTTGATACGGCTAATCCCCAAACGATGAGCCAGTGGAGCATAGATTTCCATGGTTTCACGTGAAATGCGTTCTTGTTTGTCCTTACGAAGATGCTTCAAAGTACGCATATTGTGGAGACGGTCTGCCAATTTTACCAAAATCACACGGATATCCTTAGACATAGCCATCAACATTTTGCGGTGATTTTCAGCAAGCTGTTCTTCATGTGATTTGTACTCAACTTTACCAAGTTTTGTAACGCCATCTACGATAATACGGACATCTTTACCAAATTCCGCCTCAATCTCATCCAAAGTGATATCAGTATCTTCAACAACGTCATGCAAAAAACCACAAGCCACTGTCACCACATCAAGATGAAGATCTGCTAAAATACCAGCAACTTGAATAGGATGAATAATGTAAGGCTCACCTGATTGTCTAACTTGGGAAATATGTGCTTTAGTCGCATAATCTAATGCTTTCTGAACAATTGCCACATCAGATTCACTCATATATTGGGCCGTTAGGGCAACGACCTCTTCACCCGTCAAATTCACAATTTTTGCCATAAGGACCTCTTCTTTTGCATACAGATTTATATTGTATATTATTTTAACACTAAACGCCCCAAAATACCAATGCATCACCCAAAAAGACCTGAACCAAAACTGTTCAGGTCAACTTTTTAATCGTTAATCAAAGTTTGATGAATTATGTCATTAAATTTTGGCAAGTATTCGTGACCGTATTCTGGGTAAAAATAAAGTTTTTTCGGTACTTGAACGTGGTTATAAACAGCAAATTGTGTTTTGGGGTGACAAACTCGGTCTTCTAAGCCCATCGCCCAGACAACATCTGCTTTTATCCAGTCAGCCATATACTGAATATTTACATAATCAAGCGTCACAAAAACTTTTTCTTCATTTTCATGCAAAGGGTCACGAAAGCGGAAATAATAAGCTAATTCTTCATAAGCTGATTGAGTGACATCAAGACTGTAAGCTGTGCGATAATCACTTAAAAATGGATATTGCACAAACACCCGTTTAATCGTCGGGCACAATGCCGCACAAACCAAAGCTAAAGCACCGCCTTGCGAAACACCGTAAGCTATCATCTGCGAAGAATCCACAAAAGACAGCTGACTAACTACTTGCGTTAATTGATAGACATCTTGAAAAACCGCACGATAAAAAAGATTTTCGGCTCCGTCTTCAATCCCTCGAATCAGATGTCCTTTTAAGGTTCCACCATTTGTTTGCAAATGGTCTTCTGATTTACCACCTTGTCCACGAACAGACATGGCTACGATGGCGTAACCTTCTGCCACCAAAGCTAATTTATCTGACCAGTCACCAACATCGCTATGATAGCCGTGAAATTGAAAAATCACGGGAAATTTCTGCTGTGATGTTTTAGGTAAAAGCAATTGTGCGTAAATTCTAGACTGATAAACCCCTGTGAAAAACAGGTCATAACAATCTGCCACACTTGAAGTAAAATCCGCTGGAACCAACTCACAATCTGTCCCTAACATTTCCACTTCTTTTTTAGCCTTTGCCCAAAACGCATCAAAATCAGCTGGTTTGTCTTGACGGCCTTGATAATCGCCCCATTGTCTTAAAGCATCTTCAATTCTCATTTAATCCCTCCACTTTAATAAACAAAAGTAAGACGTTTCAAAATTTCTTGGGCAATGACCATCGCCCCTGCCAAAGTCGGATGAACACCATCTTCACCAGTTAATTCTCGTCTGCCACTGCGAAGAGCTTGCTCATTCATCAGCCCGTCAAGCGGAATCAATTCTAACTTAAACTCACGCGCTAAGTGACGTACAATCTGTATTTTTGGATCCAAATCACGTCGCCACTCTATACGGTCTTCTGGGTAATCAAGAACATAAGGTTCCATTAGCAAAATGCGGTCAATTCCTGCATCCTTTAAGGTTTGCAATAATTTTCGGTAGGTAGTTTCAAAGCGCTTTTGCTCAGCTAAACTAGCAAAGCCATCTTTTCCAACAAGGTGCCAAACATCGTTAATCCCAACCATTAAAACAAGTGCATCAGGTTGGCAAGATAGGCAGTCCTCCACTCGGTCTACCAAATCTTGAACTTTATTGCCACCAATTCCTCGATTAAAAAATTGGAGCTTCAAATCAGGATGATGTTCTAGGATATCTGCAACCACTAGACTCACATAACCATTGCCTAGACTTTCTGGATTGTTCTTATCTCGTCCCCACTCAGTGATACTATCACCAAAAAAGACAAGATGATCATGTTGACGAATTTCCATGACTGGTTCCTCACTTACTATTCAAAAAGTTAGAAACAGCCCCTAATAGATTGGCGTCATTTTGGAATTGGCAAGTTTTCACTTGGTATTCTAATCCGTGAGCATCGGTTTTTTCGACCAATTTTTGCAGACGTTTTTCAAGTTCTGGCACCAAATCTTCACGCGCAGAAATACCGCCACCAATACCGACCAAATCAGGGTTAATGCTGACAAGGCAGTTAAAAATGCCGATAGCAATGACATCATACATTTCTGACAAGGCAGCCTTCGCATCGCTATTGCCAGCATCTGCCAAATCAAATAAATCTTTGCCAGTAAAATCAGTCAAGCCATGTTCTTTAGCATATTTTTTAGCCACGGCAACGGGACTAGCTAGGTTACTAAGCGTAATGCCGTCTTTGATAATCATGAAACCAAATTCACCACCGTAAAGGCTACTTCCTTTGTACAATTTACCATCAAGGCAAACCGCACCACCAATACCTGTCCCAAGAATGAAGTAAATTGATTTTTTACTGTCTTTTCCGATACCAAATTGACTTTCAGCTAGACCTGCACAGTTAGCATCATTTTCGATGGTCACAGGTAGGCCAAACATTGCTTCCAATTCATCAATAATCTTGAAATGATGAATGTATGGGATAGCACTGAAGCCTTTAATCACACCTTCTTCAGTATCCACAGCACCAGGGCTAGAGATAGCAACTCCTTTGGTATCAGCATCTGATAATTCTGTAAAGACACGATACAAGTTTTCTTTCATTTCTTCCCAAGTTTTGGGAGTTGGAAAGGAACCTTTTTTATCAATGGCACTGTCTTGGTAATGGCCATATTTCACAGAAGTTCCACCAATATCAAACACGACTAAATTCATTTTCTTCTCCATTTCTACGTAGCAAGATCACTGCTAACGATGTGTTAAAACAATCTCCAATGAAAATTCATCATAACGATGCGTACTAATTGAGTATTCAAACGCAGCTCCATTTGTTAAATAACCTGTTTGAACAGCTACTGCTACAGGATCACCTTGTTCAAGTGCCAAGTAGTCAGCTTCTTCATCTGTCGCACGTCGAACCGTAATGGTTCGGTGACCAGATTGAATCTTCAAGCCAAGGTCATTTTCAATGTAATCATAAATCGAATTTTCCACATGCTCGATTTTCAAACCTGTAATCAAATCAATTGGCATGTAAGTTTCTTCAATAACTGTTGGTTTATCATCAACCAAACGAACACGATGAATTTTATAAACAAAGCTTGTTTCTTTTATTTTTAACTTCTCTGCAATTTCAGCGTTTGCTTTTACAACTGTAAAATCAATCACGCGACTTGTAATTTTTTTGTCTGGATAAAAAGCTGTTGTCCCCATCATTTGAATATCCATCAGCATTTTTTCCATTTTTTCAACCGATAAATCCATGACAAAGGTACCAGCACCACGGCGCTTGTAAATCAACCCTTCTGCAACTAAAATGTCTAGAGCTTTTTTGACCGTCATTTTACTAACTTTATATGCTTTACAAAAATCTTTTTCAAAGGGTAATTGCTCATTTGGTTGATATACACCTTCTAAAATTTTCTTGCGAACATCATTTGCAATAAGGTTGTATTTTTCCATTTCTTCTCCTTCGTTCATGTACTTACTCTTTTGTTTATCTATATTGTAAACTAGAAGCCTCGAAGTTCCAAATGTTATTTGACAATTTCTTGCAAATGATACATTTTTCCATAAAAGTCACCCGGCATTTCGCGTGACCAATAATCATTTTCTCTTCCAATATAATTTTTTCCTAAAATGATACCTACCGTTTCTAAATCACGACCAAATCGGATACTTTTATCATCGGCTTCCGATACTTGGTAAGCAGCATCGGTTTTTAGTCCAACTAATTTAAGACGTTCATAAGAAGGATTTGGCTGCGCTAAAATGGTATAGTAACCAACTAAAGCTTCGCTTCTATCTCGACTAACAACCATCCAACCAACATGATTCTTATCTGTCAAATCCAAACGATAGAAAATACCATTTTGAATCAATTCTTGATAGGCATGATATTCTTCAATCTGCGCTTTAACAGTTTCTTTTTCCTCTGCTGTCAAAGACAAAGGGTTCAATTCGTAGCCAAATACACCAAACATGGCAACATCTTTTCGCATATCAAGCGAAGTCACACGTGCTACTTGATGATTAGGAACTGCTGATACGTGGGCACTCATGGTCGACAAAGGATAGACCATCGATGTTCCCCACTGAATACTCAAACGTTCCACTGCATCTGTATCATCACTTGTCCAGATTTGTGGTGAGTAGTAAAGCATTCCAGGGTCAAAACGTGCCCCGCCACCTGCACAAGACTCAATCAAAACATCAGGAAATGCTTGATTTAGTTTTTCATACAAACTATAGACACCTAAAATATAACGATGATTGACCTCACCTTGCTGCTCACTAGGCAAATGATTCGAAAAGCTTTCTGAAATATAGCGGTTCATGTCTAGCTTAATGTAATCAATTGGCACCGTTGATAACAAGTGTGCCATTTGTTTGTAAATTTCTTCAACTACCTCAGAATTTCCAAAATCAAGGACAAATTGGTTACGACCATGCGAAATATTTTTTTCTGGATTGCCGATGACCCAATCTGGATGCTCTTCAAACAAATCAGTATCATCTGATACCATTTCTGGCTCAAACCAAAGTCCAAATAGCATTCCTTTTTCTTTGATAGCCTTAGCTAAATGAGCAAGTCCGTCTGGTAATTTTTCCTTGTTTTCTGTCCAGTTACCAAGTGAACCTGTATCACTATTTCGCTTGCCAAACCAGCCATCATCAAGAACAAAAAGTTCGATACCCAATTTGCTAGCTTCTTCAGCTACTTTTAAAATCTTTTCTTGATCAAAATCGAAATACACCGCCTCCCAACTATTTAACAAAATAGGTCGTTTTTTATTTTTCCATGAACTTCGAATCAAATGATTTCTATAAAAATCATGAAAAGCCTGACTCATTCCATTAAAGCCTGATTGGCTGACAACCATGACAGCTTCAGGAGATTCAAACAGCTGCCCTGGTCGCAGTTTCCAATCAAACTGAAAAGGATTAATACCCATTTGTATGCGTA
>OCTW010848088.1_pt1 | contig 16627 bp, 15 predicted proteins | sample 1539671 | NCBI WGS metagenome assembly OCTW01 (sample SAMN02144230, study PRJEB22623) | gut metagenome | biome: sheep rumen | host: Ovis aries | place: New Zealand
AAAGCATTTTATCATAAATATTGCATACTATACATCTTGTTTCTATATGAATTCCAAGTTGTTTACAAGCATTTTTAGATTTTATTGACTTTAAATTTAATATATAGTATTATTAATTAATAAAAGCTTTTATTATGGAGGTAAAGATATGAGTAAAGAATTTATTATTAGAAAATGTGACAGTTGCAATGCTATTGTTAAGGTACTAGAAGATTGTAACTGTAAATGTAAAATTCAATGCTGTGATAAAGAAATGAGAGAATTAAAACCAAATTCATTTGAAGCTTCTGCAGAAAAACATATACCAACATACGAAGTCAAAGGAGACAAGATTTTGGTAAGAGTTAATCATGTAATGGAAGAAGAACATTACATTGAATGGATTGCAATTGTATTTGATGGAGTAGAAAAAATTACATATTTTAAACCTGGAGACGAGCCTGTTGCACATTGTAAATATGTTAAGGGAAGTAAAATATATGCATATTGCAACAAGCATGAATTATGGGTAAAAGAAGTTGAATAAATCTAATGTCAAAAAACACATATGTGACATTTAAGAAATGTGGTATAATTATAACTAAAACTAGTAAGTTGCAGGGAGAAATAAATGAAAGAAGAAATATATGATTTTTTGAGAACCATTCCAAAAGGTAAAGTAGTAACTTATAGTCAAATAGCAGAACATTTGGGAAATAAAAAATTGGCAAGAGTTGTTGGCAATGTTCTTCATAATAACCCAGATGAACATAAATATCCGTGCTATAAAGTTGTTGATTACAATGGAAATTTGTCAAAAAAGTTTGCGTTTGGAGGAATAGAAAAACAAAAAGAAAAGTTGGAAAAAGATGGAATAACTGTTATCAATTATAGGGTTAATTTAGATGAATATAAAATGCTATAACTTATAATTTTAATACGTACTTTACTATAAAGTAATAATGAAGGGGCTATTACTAGTCCCTTTTAATTAATCATTTATTTTAGAATATAAACCAATGGAAATTATTCCACTTAAACCTACTAAAGAATAAACTATTCTGCTTAATAGACTCATTGTACCAAACAAAGCTGCAACTAAATCAAATTTTAAAAGTCCTATAAGTAACCAATTTAGTGCGCCAACGATTACAAGAGTTAAAGCAATATAATATAAAATCTTCATTTTTACAGACCTCCATAAAAAATTATATATATATATTATTATTATTAAACATACAAAATATTCTACTATTTTTAAATAAACCGGCAAAAACATTTTATTAATTATTTAATAATAATTTTGGGTGTTACCATAGAATATTATATAAGACAATAAAAAATAAAAATAAATGAAAAATTTTATTCATTTTATTTCCATTTTTTGTGATAGATGTTATAATGTATGAATGAGAGGAGGTAAAGAAATGAAATTTTTTTATTTATTAATTTTAATTTTATTTATTGTAATTTTCTCAATAAAGCAAATCAATGAGTACGAAAGAGGAGTATTATTTACGTTTGGTAAATATAAAAAAATATTAAAACCAGGTTGGCATATAATTTGGCCAATAATAAATTCTTTTAAAAGAGTCGATATACGTACAAAAACAGTTGATGTACCAGAACAAGAGGCTATTACAAAAGATAATGTTTCAATAAAAATTAATGCTGTTTTATATTATAAAATTTTTGATGCAGCAAAAGCTGTAATTGCAGTTGAAAATTTTAATTATGCTGTAAGTCAACTTGCGCAAACGACAATGAGAAATGTTGTAGGTTCGGTTTCATTAGATGAATTACTTACAGAAAGAGATAAATTAAGTAACGAAATTTGCCAGATTGTAGATGAAGCAACGGATCCTTGGGGAATTAAAGTAGAAAATGTAGAATTAAAGGATATTGCTCTTCCGGAAGAAATGAAAAGAGTTATAGCAAAAGTTGCAGAAGCTGAAAGAGAAAAAGCAGCAGTTATTACGAAAGCACAAGGAGAAGTAGAAGCATCAAATAATCTTGCAAAAGCAGCTAGAATAATGAATGGGGCTCCTGGAGCTTTACACTTAAGAACATTATCAACTCTTAATGATTTAAGTAGCGACCAATCTAATACAGTAATATTTGCAATTCCGCTTGAAGGATTAAGGGCATTAGAGGGAATTGCAGATTTAGCACAAGAAAAAGTAATAGAATTAAAAAAAGATAATGAAAACAAATAATTTATAACATTATTCCTCTATATGAATAAAATAATAAGAGGTGTAAAAATATGTTGTTAAATAATTCTAATACTGCAAAAGCGTATATCAAGGGAGGAAGAGAATATCCAAGAATTAGTGGAGTTGCTACCTTCAAAGAAACAAAGAATGGTGTTCTTTTGATTATAAATGCGTATGGATTGCCAGAAGCTGATGGTGGTTGTAAAGGAAGATTTTTTGGTATGCATATACATGAAGGAAATCCATGTAGTGGTACATCAGAAGATGAGTTTGCAAATAGTAAAGGTCATTACAATCCCAATAATTGCGTGCATCCATACCATGTAGGAGATTTACCACCATTGCTAGAAAACAATGGATATGCATATATGAGTGTCCTTTTGGGTAGAATTAATATTAAAGATATTATTGGAAAAACTATAATTATACATGATAAACCAGACGATTTTACTTCTCAGCCTTCTGGCAATTCAGGAAAGAAAATTGCTTGTGGAGTAATAAGAAATGACATATAAATTTATTTTATATGTCATTTATGTATGTATAATTATTATTGGATAAAGACATAGAGGAAAGGAAGTTAAAAAGCATGAGAAAAATTTTTACATCAGAAAGTGTGACAGAAGGTCACCCAGATAAATTATGTGATTACATATCAGACAGTATTTTGGACAAATGTCTAGAACAAGACAGAAATTCTAGAGTAGCATGTGAAACAGTAATAGGAAAAGGACAGGTTTTTGTAACAGGGGAAATTACAACAAAGGCTAACATAGATATTAAACAAATTGTTAGAGATGTAATTAAAGAAATTGGCTATGATAATGAGAAAACAGATATTGATTACAGAACATGCAAAATAATTGTTAATATCTCAAAACAATCAGGAGATATTGCCATTGGAATAGACAGGCTAAATAAACAATCGGGAGCAGGAGACCAAGGCATGATGTTTGGATATGCATCAGATGAAACAGATAACTATATGCCTATGCCAATATTTTTAGCACACAAATTATCTAAAAAATTAAGTGATGTGAGAAAAAGTGGAGAGATACCTTATTTAAGGCCAGATGGAAAAACTCAAGTGAGTGTTGAATATGAAGACGATAAGCCTGTAAGAGTAGATACTGTTGTTGTATCTGCACAACATACAGAGAATATATCTATTGAAAAATTAAGAAATGATATTCTGGAAAAAGTAATAAAAGAAGAAATTCCAGATAAATTTTTGGACAATAAAACAAAATATTTTATAAACCCAACAGGGCGTTTTGTAATAGGAGGACCTCTTGGAGATAGTGGACTTACAGGAAGGAAAATTATAGTAGACACTTATGGAGGAATGGCAAGACATGGTGGAGGAGCTTTTTCAGGAAAAGATCCAACAAAAGTTGATAGATCAGCTTCTTATATGGCAAGATATGTTGCAAAAAATATAGTCGCAAATAAACTTGCAAAAAGATGTGAAATACAATTATCTTATGCGATTGGAATTGCATTCCCAATATCAATTTCGATAAACACATTTGGAAGCGGAATAAAAGCAGATGAAGAATTATTAGAAATTGTAAGAAGAAATTTTAAATTTACGCCATATGAAATAATAGAAAAGTTTGATTTAAAAAGGCCTATCTACAGACAAACTACAAATTATGGGCATTTTGGAAAAGAAAATTTGCCATGGGAGCAAATAATTAATATATAAAATCAAGAAGGAGAGCTTTAAATGTTAGAACTTAAAAACATAACAAAAACATACATAAGCGGTAATGAAAAAGTAGAAGCATTAAAGGGTATAAGTATAAACTTTAGAAAGTCGGAGTTTGTCTCTATTTTGGGACAAAGTGGATGTGGAAAAACAACATTACTTAATATAATTGGTGGATTAGATAGATATTCGACAGGAGATTTAATAATAAATGGAAAATCTACAAAAGACTTTAAAGACAGAAACTGGGATTCATATAGAAATTATTCTGTTGGATTCGTATTTCAAAGTTATAATTTAATTCCTCATCAAAGTGTACTTGCGAATGTTGAACTTGCACTTACAATATCAGGTTATTCAAACTTACAGAAAAAGCAAAAAGCAATTGAAGCTTTAAAAAGCGTAGGATTAGAAGACCAAATTCATAAAAGACCAAATCAATTATCTGGAGGACAAATGCAAAGGGTAGCAATAGCAAGGGCAATTGTAAACAATCCAGATATTATTCTTGCAGATGAACCAACAGGGGCATTAGATACTAAAACGAGTGTGCAAATAATGGATTTATTAAAGAAGATATCAAAAGACAAATTAATTATAATGGTAACACATAATCCAGAACTAGCAGAAAAATATTCAAATAGAATTGTAAAATTATTAGATGGAAAAATAATAGATGACTCAAATCCATATAATGGAGAAGATGAAAAAAAAGAGGAAAAAGAGAAAAACAAAAAAAGAAAAACACATATGAAATATACAACTGCATTAAAATTAAGTCTTAATAACTTGATGACAAAAAAGGGCAGAACAATTTTAACCTCATTTGCTGGAAGCATAGGAATAATAGGTATAGCACTTATTTTGTCATTATCTTCAGGTGTAAATCGATATATAACAGATATTCAAAAGGAAACAATGCTTTCATATCCAATTACAATAGAAGCGGAGGCTATGGATTTAAGTAGTATACTTGATTCTGCGGAAAATCCACATGAAGAAAAAGAAACAACTCATGAGAAGGATGCCATATATTCAGATACATCGTCACTTAAAAGGGCAAGTACAATAACGGCAAGTATTTCGAAAAATAATTTAACTGATTTCAAAAAATATTTAGATGACCCAAATAGCGAAATTTATAAATATTTGGGAGAAAATGGCGTAGTATATTCTTATGATACAAAATTTGATGTATATAGTTATGATAGTGAAGGAAAATTAATAAATTCAGATGGAAGTACATTTGAAGATTCTAATCAAATAAGTTTCCAAATGGATTCCACTATGGGGCAATCTCCAGTTAGCTATGGTAAAGAAACTTTTTCACAATTAATGCCAGGAACATCAGAAGGGCAAAAAATAAGTACAGCAATAACAAATGAATATGAAATTGTATATGGAAAAATGCCAGAAAACTATAATGAAGTAGTTTTAGTTTTAGATTCAAACAATGAGATTTCTAGTACAATTCTATACAATTTAGGAATTTTACCATCAAGTGAGTATAAAGAAATACTAAAAAAATTAGATAATGATGAAGAAATAAATTTGGATTCACAAAGAATTTCATATGAAGATATTTGTAGCAAAACATTTACATTACTTGCACAAAGTGACTATTACTTAAAAAATAGTAATAATTTATATGAATATGTTGGAGACGATACAGCAAAAGTAGAAGAGCTTTTAAAAGAAAAGGGAATTGAATTAAAGATAACAGGAATTATAAAGCAAAAAGATGGCTCAAAAAATAATTTGATTTCAGGAACAGTTGCATATACACAAGATTTAACAAATTGCTTAATAAATTATACTAATAACAATGATGTAGTAAAGGCACAAGAAGAAAGGCCAGATGTTAATGTGCTAAATGGATTAAAATTTAAAGTTTCAACAGATGAAGAAAAAGCAGAAGAAGCAAAGGAATATATTTCAAATTTAGGAGTTTCTGATAAAGCAAAATTTGCAACTACAATAATGAATAATCCTACTACGCAGGCTTCTCAAAACTTAAATCAAATGATGACTATGAATGAACCAGCACTTGCAAATTTGGTAGACAATTATTTAAAAACTCCAGATAAAGATACACTAGTAGGTATTTATGACAAATATATATCTAGTGGAAATTATGATGATAATATGCAAGAATTTGGAAAAGTAAGTTTAGATACCCCAGCTTCTATTGAGATATATACAGATAGTTTTGAAGCTAAAGATGGAATTACGGATTGCATAACTAAATATAATGAAACAGCTTCAGAAGAAAATAAAATAACATATACAGATTATGTTGGATTATTAATGTCTTCAGTTACAACAATTATAAATGCAATAACTTATGTTTTGATAGCTTTTGTTTCAATATCATTAGTAGTTTCATCCATAATGATTGCAATTATAACATATATTTCTGTGTTAGAAAGAACAAAGGAAATCGGAATACTAAGAGCAATGGGTACATCAAAAGGAGATGTTTCGAAAATATTTAATGCAGAAACATTTATTGAAGGACTAATAGCAGGACTCCTTGGAATAGGAATAACATATTTACTAAATATTCCAATAACAAATTTAATAAGGAAAATAACGGAGACAACTATGTCTGCAGTACTTCCTATGCAGGGAGCAATAATTCTTGTTTGCATTAGTATTTTACTTACCGTAATTGCAGGACTGATTCCATCAAAAATTGCAGCAAAAAAGGATCCAGCAGTAGTTTTAAGAAGTGAATAATGATGAGGAAATAAAAATGCAAGAAAAATTAGAGCAATTATACATAGAATGTTTAAATGAACTACAAGGAATAGGGCTTGATTTAAGCCCTAAAAATGTTGGAACAATAGAAATTAGGATTTCTAAAAGGAATAATAAAAGATATGGAGTTTGCAAACAAGAAGAACCTGACACTAAATATAAAATAGTTACAAGAAGCAGAAGGAAAATATTTATAAAATATGAAAAATATAATAGACACATAATTGAAATTTCAAAGTGGGTTTTAGAATTGAATAATAATATTATAAAGAATACTATTATGCACGAAATTATACATTGCTTCCCATTTTGCAGTAACCATGGAAAACAATTTAAAATGTATGCAAAATATATAAATGCAAGGCTTGGGTATAATATTTCTAGGCTTGGAAACAAGAAAGAAGATTATGATAATAGCAATGTTCAATATGATGAAAAAGAACAAAAATTTAAATATAAAATTAGGTGCACAGAATGTGGAAAAATAATTTATAGAAACAGATTACAAAGAAACTTTTTTAAAAATTATAGGTGTTTATGTGGTGGCAGACTAGAACTTACACAATAATTATGAGCGTTAATAAGTAAAATAAACTTATTAACGCTTTTTAAATTAGAATAAAGTTTTATTTCTTTAATAAAATAAATTAGGGTTTAAATCAATGTGCGCTTTTTAGAAATGAATGTAATTTAAATGAATAAAACTGGAAAATTGATACAAAATATAAATAAAACTAAAATAAAAGGAGATAAAATAAAATGGTAAGTCTAAAAGAAAAAGTTTATGATTGGAGAAATCGTTTAAGAGATAGACATATGTTTACATTAGTTGTAACATTAATATCTATAATAATTATCTTAGGATTATTTATATATAAGAAAAGTAGAGATTATAGGCAAATGTCTGAAAATGATTATAATATGGCTTTTTATGAATTAGTTGATTATGTGCAAAGTGTAGAGACATATCTTGCAAAATCTTTAATATCAAGTTCGTCAGAACAAGGAGCGGAAACATTAACACATGTATGGAGAGAAGCGGATCTTGCACAAAGTTATTTGGCAAGACTTCCAATAGGTTCGCAAGAACTTGCAAATACTTCAAAATTCTTAAATCAGGTAAGTGATTATAGTTTTAGTCTATCAAGGAAAAACATCTACAATGAAAATTTAACACAAGAAGATTTTGATAATTTAGAGCAATTGCACAATTATAGTATAGATTTAGCAAATACATTAAATCAATTATCGAATGACATGAATGAAGGAAGAATAAAATGGGGCGAATTAACTAAAAAAGGAAGCACAGTATTTGCAACACAAGTAAGCAATATTTCAAAAGATAGTTTTAATGCATTAGAAGAAAATTTTGATAAATATTCAGGGTTAATTTATGATGGTGCGTTTTCAGAACATTTAACATCAGTAGAAAAAAAAGGTCTAACAGGAGAAGACGTAACAGAAGAGCAAGCAAAACAAACAGCAATAGATTTTGTTGGGCAAGATAGAATAAAAGAAATGACATCTGATGGAATTTCACAAAATTCAGAAATAGCATCATATAATTTTACAATTAAATTAAATAATGATAAAGACGATTTGGTTTCAATATCTGTAACACAAAAAGGTGCACATGTAATTTCAATGAACTATGACAGAACAGTGGAAGAACAAACAATTTCAAATGAGAGAGCAAATGAAATTGGAAGAGAATTCTTAACCTCAAAAGGATTTGCAAATATGAAAGAAACTTATTATTTGAATCAACAAGGAGCTTTAACAATAAATTATGCTTATAATCAAGAAACACAAAATGGAAATGTTGTAATGTATCCAGACCTTATAAAATTAAAAATTGCATTAGATAATGGAGAAATTTTAGGAATAGAAACAACAGGTTATTTAAATTCACATTATGAAAGGCAACTACCAGATGTAAAAGTTTCAAAGCAGCAAGCAAAACAAAGTTTAAATTCAAAGATAGAAATTGCTAGTGAAGGGTTTGCGGTTATTCCTACAGACTATAAAACAGAAATATTTTGCTATGAATTTAAAGGAAAAATAAATGATACAGAATTTTTAGTATATATAAATGCAGAAACAGGGAAAGAAGAGGATATTTTAGTTATAAAAAATACACCAAATGGTACTTTGACAATGTAGAAATATATGATGTATAATGAAGCAAACTAAATTAATATTTTTGGGAAGGAATAAGATTATTTATGAAAAAATATGATTTAACTATTGATGAAATTTTAAAACAAACAAATGGAAAATTAGTAACAGGAAATTTGCAAGATACATTTGAAAATTTTTGTAAAGACTCTAGGACAGTTCAAGAAGGAGATTTTTATTTAGGAATAAAAGGCGAAACACAAAATGGATCAATCTATTTTGAAGATGCTCTTAAAAATGGTGCAAAAGGAGCTATTCTGCAGGACATTGAAATAACTCAAGAGCAAAAAGATATGTATTCAGATAAAAATATAATAATTGTTGAAGATACTGTAAAGGCAATGCAACAAATTGCAGCATACAAAAGAGAAAAATACAACATTCCTGTTATTGCAATAACAGGAAGTGTTGGAAAAACAAGCACAAAGGACATTGTTGCAAGTGTAATGTCTGAAAAATATAATACTTTAAAAACAATAGGAAACTATAATAATCACATAGGAGTACCGCTTACAATATTTAGCCTAAAAGACCAAGAAGCAATGGTTATTGAAATGGGAATGAATCATTTTGGGGAATTAAGTAATCTTACAAAAATAGTAAAGCCAACAGTAGCAGTGATAACAAATATAGGAACAGCACATATAGGAATATTGGGCTCAAGAGAAAACATATTAAAGGCAAAATTAGAAATATTAGAAGGTCTACAAGTTGGTGGAAAAGTAGTTATAAATAATGATAATGACTTACTACATAAATGGTATTTAGAAAATAAAAATAAATATGATGTAATTACATATGGAATTGACAATGAAAGTGATTTTATGGCAGAAAAAATCTCATATTCAGAAAATGGAAGTAAATATGTTTTAAAAGGAACAAAGCAAGAAATTATAGTTCCAGTTGGAGGAGCACATTTTGTGCAAAATAGCTTATGTGCAATTGCAGTCGGAAGTATTTATGAGATTCCAATTGATAAAATGACGGAAGGAATTTCAAAATTTGAACTTACAAAAAAGAGAATGGATATAATAAAAGATGGAGAGACAACAATAATAAGCGATTGCTATAATGCAAATTATGATTCGATGAAGGCAGCTATAGATTACTTAGGAAATGTAGAAAATAAAAGGAAGATAGCTGTTTTAGGAGATATGTTAGAACTTGGAAAATTTTCAAAAACATTACATGAAAATGTAGGAAAAGTAGTAGTTCAAAATAAAATAGATGTGTTAGTAACTGTAGGGAAAGAAGCAAGATATATTGCTAATATTGCAAAACAAAAAGTAAGAACAATAGAATGCGAATCTAATAATGAAGCAATTCAAGAAGTAAATAAAATAAAAAGGCCGAATGATTGCATTTTGATTAAAGCATCAAATGGTATGCATTTTGAAGAAATTTTGAATGGAATAAAATAATAGATAATTTAAATTAAAAGTTGCCACAAAATGGCAACTTTTATGCTTAAAACTATTGAAAAACAAGAAAAATATTGATATAATAATCTCACTATTAAAGGGCTTTAGGAGGACGTTAAATGGTATTCAAAGATTATTACAAAATATTGGGTTTAAAAACCAATAAAGTCACAATAGATGAAATTAAAATAGCCTTCAGAGAACAAGCCAAAAAATATCATCCGGATATAAACAATGGAACGACATCAGAAGAGCGTTTTAAAGATATAAATGAAGCATATAGAACATTATCAGAACCAAGTTTAAAAAGAAAGTATGACAGAATCTGGTACTCACATGTTGGTAAAAAAATAAATAAGCAAAAACAAGCAGAAGAAAGAGAAGCAAGACCAGACCTTATAACATTATTATTTGGAACAACTAAGGTAGGAAGAGAAAATAAGAACAAAAAAGTACCACAAAAAGGGGACAACATAGAAACAGAAGCAAATGTTGGAATAGAACAAGCTTTTTATGGAACAAACAAATCTATAACGTTAAGAACAGTAAATGGAAAACTAAGAACATTTAATGTAAAAATTCCAGAAGGAATTAGAAATGGTGAAAAGATTCGCTTAATAGGACAAGGAAAACAAGGCATAAATGGTGGTAAAAATGGAGATTTACTTATAAAAATAAATATTGAGAATTCTAACCAGTTTAAGTTGAGAGGATATGATATATATACAGATTTATATCTTACTCCATCAGAAGCAGCTCTTGGGGCAAAAGTAGAACTTAATGGAATAGATAATGCTGAAAGTGTACTTGTACCACAAGGAGTGCAAAGCGGGGAAAAACTTCGCATTAAAGAAAAAGGATACAAAAATGGAAAAGGCGGGAGAGGAGACCTAATAGCAGAAATAAAAATACTTGTTCCTAAAAAATTATCAAAAGAAGAGAAAGAGTTATATGAAAAATTAGCAAAAGTAACAAAATTTGAGCCAAGAAACATAAGCAACTTGACATAATCACATAAAATTATTGACAAATATTAACAAAAAATATATAATATTAAAGTATTTGAAAACGAAAGAAGACTATGATTGGTCCATAGTAGAAGGAGAAAAAATATGGAAAGTATACAAGGCAAACACTTTAGTATAATAGATCCAGAAAGTGTAAATACAGTAATTTATCGTATAAATAAAACGCCCAAAGAATATCAAGCAGAATATCCCAAATATACTGTAGAACGACTGGTTTCTAGTGAAGAACTAAAAGGAAATTTAAAGAAGAAAACATTCTTCATAGATGAGCCAAACTATGAAGAGCAATTAGTGTTTCTATCTTTTGGAAAAGGTAAAGTTGTTGTAAATACAGGAATTATGGAAGATGACAAAATAAAAATATCTAAAAGACCAATGCCTGTCCAGTTTAATACTTTATATTCAGAAGAAAAAGAAGGAATTTATAAAGAATTCAAATATACACCAAATCTACAAAGACCAATAACAATAATAGATCCAGAAACAACAGAAGAAGTAAAACCAGTGCTTTACATGGATGAAAGTACAAATGAAGTAAAAGGCAAATGCCAATTAAAACCATATAAATCTTATTTTTCATTTGAAGTGAGAGATAAGAAAGACTGATTAGAGAGGGGAATTTTTAAAATGAATCAAACAACTGAGGATTCAAACAAAAGAGCAATTATTGTAGGGGGAGATACAGTAGCCTTAGAAGATGGTACAATAAAAATACCGCCAGAACAGGCAAAAGATTTTACCCCAATTTTTGAAAATGTAGAAAAGGGAAATGTTGTTGAATTTTCTGTAAACGGAGATTTCTCACTAAAAAATTTATCAACAGAACAATTAAAAGAATTTTTGGAACAAAAACGCAAAGGTAGACCATATGAATATGAAAAATATAGAAAAGTAGTTGAGCAAATAATAAAGACAAGGGAAAACGGGAGAGCAATGTAACAAAAGAAAAGGTGGATAGCCATGGAAAAACTTATAAAAGTTATAAAACAAAACAAAAAGTTTTTAATTATAATAATAGTACTATGGGCAATATTGGCCATGGTACTTGTTTCGCCTCTAGCTTATAGTATAGTAGAAACTAGTCAAGTAGAAAAATTTAATTTAACAACATTTGTTGAAATATTTGTTCCAGCAATAACAAGCTTTACAAAGTTTTTTTCAATGTTTTCAAGTAAATATTTTAGCGTGTTTGTGAAATGCCTTGGATATTTCACAATAATGTTCATAATATTTTCAACAATTGGCTATAAAAAAATGAAGCCTAAGGGAGAGTTTTATGATAAAGAACACGGCTCAAGTGATTGGAGCTCTAAAGGTGAACAATATAGAATTCTTTCTAAAAACGAAGGAATAATTTTAGCAGAAGGCAATTATTTACCAATAGATAAAAGAGGAAATATAAATACTCTTATAGTTGGAGGTTCTGGCTCTGGTAAATCATCATCATATTCTATACCAAATGCTTATCAAATGCTTGGTTCATACGTTTTTACAGATCCAAAAGGGGAATTGTATGATGCAACAGCAGGGTATTTAAAAGAAAATGGATATGATATAAGAGTTTTAAATTTAGTCAATCCAGAAAACAGTGATGGTTATAACCCACTTATGCATGTTTCAAGTGAACTGGATGTAGATGTTATAGCAAATACAGTTGTAAAAGGACAAACATCAGACAGTAAAGCTGATCCATACTGGGATGATATGGCAGAAATGTTGCTGAAAGCACTTATATATTATTTAATAGCAACAAGACCAGAAGAAGAGCAAAACTTAGCTAGCTGTTCAGAACTAGTTAGAGCTGCAAATTCAAATGGTGGAAGTAACCTACTTACTGAACTAATGAACCAACTTCCATATGATCACTATGCGAGAATGTATTATAAATCAATAGAAATTGCACCAGAAAAAACATATGGATCAATATTAAGTTCATTGCAATCAAAACTTGGAAAATTTGACTCAAAGGAAATTGCAGAAGTAACATCAACAGATACAATAAATTTTAAAGATATTGGAACTAAAAAAACTGCTGTATATGTTATTTCTTCAGATACCCACACCGCTTATGATTTTTTACTTACAATATTCTTCTCTCAAATGATTCAACAACTATATAATTATGCAGACCTAAATGGTGGAAGATTAAAAATTCCAGTATTTTTTATATTAGATGAGTTTGCAAATATCGGTAGAATACCAGATTTTGATAAAAAAATATCAACGTCAAGAAGTAGAGGAATACAATTTAGTGTTATTTTGCAGAACTTAGATCAACTGGAAGCTGTATATGAAAAAAGCTATGAAACAATACTTGGTAACTGTGATACACATATTTTCTTGGGTAGTAATTCTTTTAAAACTGTAGAATATTTTTCTAAAGAGCTAGGAGAAAAAACAATACAAAGGGAAAGTAAATCAAGAAATACAGATAAACATTGGCATACACAAGGACATAGTGATTCAGAACAAATAATGGGAAGAGCATTAATGACTCCAGATGAGTTAAGAAGAATGGATCCAGACCTTTGTATAATTTTTGAAAGTGGATTAAGACCAATAAAAGCAAAGAAATATTATTATTTTAAGCACCAAAAAATGATTAATGATTTACACCACAATTCTCTTAATCACAACCAGTTTGACGCAGGTGTTAGAGGAGAATGGAGAAAATATAACCCATATAATCCGTATAATCCAGATAAAGAAAAAAATGCTAATAAAGACTTAAAAATAGAATCATTAGATGACTTATTTGAAGATGACATTGATGATGAAAATGACAACAAAGATGAAAACAAAAAAACAGAAAAAAATTTAATTCAAGAAAATAAAAATGAAACAAAAAAACAAAATAAGAGCGAATTTCCAGAATTTGAAGATTTGGATTTTCCAGAATTACCAACAGACGATGAAGAATCAAAAGTTCAAAGTAATGAATCAGAAAGCACGGATAGAGATATACAAAAAGAACTTGAAGCGAAATTTGATGAATTATTTGGACCAATGGAATAAAATATACATATATAGAAAATAAAAAATCAAGAGAAAAATTATGCTCTTGATTTTCTCTTTATAAGCTTAATACTATAAAAAATATATCAAAATTTAAACTGTTTGCTTGTTTTTAATGTCTTTTTATTATATATTAAATAAAAAAAGAGGGTAGAATAAATGAAATTTGTACATATAGCAGACATGCACTTTGATACACCATTTCGCACATTAAGTGATAGAGCAAACTTAGGACAAGTTAGAAGAATGGATCAAAGAAAAACATTTAAAAAAATGATAGAATATATTAAAGAAAATAATATACCATATTTATTCATAGCAGGAGATTTATATGAAAACGAATACATTCGTGAAAGCACTATTAAATATATAAATAATTTATTTAAAGAAATTCCAGACACAAAAATATATATTACTCCAGGAAACCATGATCCATATTTAAAAAATTCATATTATGAAAAATATAATTGGAATAATAATGTGAAGATATTCACAGAAAAACTACAAAAAGTGGAAAACTCTGACTGCAATATATATGGATATGGATTTGAAAATTTTTATTTAAAAACTAATCAATTGGAGAATATGCAAATAGAGGACAAAAATAAAATAAATATTTTAATTACACATGCAAATCTAGACGGAAGTGATACATCTGGAAATGAATATAATAATATTTCTAGTAGAATGTTAAAAGGAAAAGGATTTGACTATGTTGCCTTAGGACATATTCATAAAAGAGACATGAAAACTTATGAAAACATTGTGTATCCAGGCTCGGCAGTATCTTTAGGATTTGATGAATTAGGCACACATGGAATGGTAGTTCGGAAATATTGAAAATAAAAATTTGGAATTAAAATTTATTCCGCTAGATGACAAAGAATTTGTAGAGAAAGAGTTAGATATTTCCGATATGTCTAATATTGAGGAGCTTTTACAAAATATAAATGAATTAAAAATAGATGAAAATAAATTAATTAAAATACTTTTAATTGGACAAAGAAGTTTTGAAATAAATATATATCAAATAATTAAAATGATAGAAAATAAAAACATAATAAAAATAAAAGATAAAACGAAATTGGGTTATAATTTAGAAAAATTAGCAAATGAAACAACATTAAAGGGAATTTTTGTGAAAGAAATTTTAGAAAAAATTGAAAAAGAACCAGAAAAAAAAGAAGAACTTGAAAAGGCACTTGAAATTGGACTAGAAGTCCTTTAAAATATATAAGCCTAATATTTAGGAGAGGAAAGAAGTAAAAATTGAAAATCAATAAATTAAAAATAAATGCATTTGGAAAACTTCAAGAAAAAGAAATAGAATTTTCAAACAATATAAATATAGTATACGGGCAAAATGAAAGTGGAAAATCAACTTTAATTAAATTTATTTCCAATATGTTTTATGGAACATCAAAAAATAAAAAAGGAAAAAAATATTCAGACTATGATTTATATAAACCTTGGAATAGTGGGGAATTTTCAGGAAAAATAGAATACTCATTAGATAATGGAAAGAAATTTGAAGTATTTCGTGAATTTGGAGGAAAGAAAAATCCTAAAATATATAATGAACAAAAAGAAGATATATCAAGAGAATATACAATAGATAAAACAAACGGAAATATGTTTTTTACGGAGCAAACGGGGGTAGATGAATCTACGTTTTTATCTACTATTGTTTCAATGCAACAAGAAGTTAAAATAGATCAAAATACTCAAAATCTTCTGGTTCAAAAAGTAGCAAATATGGCCAATACAGGAGATGACAATACATCATACAAAAAAGCACTAGAAAAAATAAATAAAAAACAAATAGAAGAAATTGGAACAGTTCGTTCTCAAGGAAGACCGTTAAATATCGCAAAATTAAAAAAATATGAATTACAAGATAAAATAGGAGAACTAGAAAATTATAAAATAAGAAATCAAGAGATAGAAAATGAAAAGGAACAAAAAAAACAAGAATTAAATAAAATAAATGAAAAATTAAATATTATAAAAAAAGTTAAACAGATTAAAGAAAACGAAAAAATAGAACAGGAAAAAATAAAGATAAATGAAAATATTATTCAAACTCAAAAAAGAAAGCAAGAAGAATTAGAAACAAGAAAAGAAGAAATAGAAGAAAAAATTTTAAAAATAAATAATGATAATAAAAAAGAAATAGAACAAAAAAATAAAAAAATAATAAATACAAAAAAAATAATTGAAATTTTAGTTTTAATTGTTGCTTTATTTGAAACAGTAAATATTTTTGCAATAAAAAATAATATAATAAATATTGTTTTAACTTCTGCAATAATAATTTTA
>OCTW011489897.1_pt1 | contig 16615 bp, 4 predicted proteins | sample 1539671 | NCBI WGS metagenome assembly OCTW01 (sample SAMN02144230, study PRJEB22623) | gut metagenome | biome: sheep rumen | host: Ovis aries | place: New Zealand
TGGAGTCCTGCCTCGGGAACGATACCGATCTCAGAATCCTTGCCGATATCTTCAAGCATATCATAGGTCTGTACGAATGTCTGATAGATAAAATATCCGTACACACCGCCTGCGCCGCTTGTTCCTTCGATGTACTGACCGACAGTATAAGGAGAGGTGCCAAGTATAACAGTACCGGAGTTACTGCCGACAATTCCACCGGCGTATCCGGTTTCTGTTTTTATCAGTGCAGAAGTTCCCTGCACGTTTACACCTGTATAATCAAATACGGCTCCGTTTTCGATAGTGCCTACGAGTCCGCCAACATTGCCTTCTGTGGTGGTGATATCTGCTATGCCTCTGTCAGATGACAAAGTGAAGGAAAGCTGCGATCCGCTTTTCATAGTACCGCAGGCAAAGCCAAGTGAGCCTGAGCCGACTATGACTGCAGGCGCAGTATCTGTATCCAGAGTATCCATAGCTATATCAACAGCTGCCGAAGCATTTGTATCCATAGTACCGATGATGCCTCCGAATTCAGCAAGATCGTAGCTGCTTTCACCTGCATCATCACTTGGCTTGGTTAAGTTTATCTTCCAGCTTGCACCGCCATTTCTATTGATAACATTAGCTGCCAGTATGGGTGTATCATGAGCAATATCAGTACGTTCTCCGTCATACTCTCTTGATATAGTTCCCGCCGTTGAGCTCAACATCATCATAAACATAGTTTCAAGGAAACCCGCTGCCCGCAGTATAATATCAAGCGTACAATTGATAGCGTTTTCGCCACTCTTATAGTACTGTCCTTTCGAAGCATATTGAATTCCAATACAACAGGCCGATTTATTGCGCTTTGCATGAGCGGAGAGATGCTTAGTTTTTGGGGTTATGAACTCTTTCAAATTTACAACAAGATGATGATCAATCAGCTTGATTATATCCATCTCAATAAGTGCGGCAAGCCGAGGTTCTGTGTAGTACAATTCTAGAACATCGCTGTCTGAAAGCTCATATTTTACTTTTCCATTCAGCTGGGATTGAATCACGGATGCGGCAAATAACCTTGTATCATTATTCATCAACCGTTACCATCTCCTTCAACACGAACATGTTCTCTAACCTCGTTCTTAAGTCTAATAATGGAATATACAAAATTCTTTTCCTGCAGTTGCTGTGTTATTTCGGTATAGACAGGCGCCTGCCGTTGGCTTCAAGGGTAATCTCATTTAAGACCATTTTAGCCGCATTAATAACTGGTTTATAATATACGTACACGCCCGTAGTTTTAATTTTATTCAAATCGAGCCTTGATATTTTTGTATACGTTACATGAGAGAGTGCCTTGCGTCCATATGCAATCATGTCTCTGAATGTATTCTTCTCACCAGATGTCGAACCAAAATAATGATTTAAAAAGAGTTCGGCTTTATGCAAGGCTGCTTTAAGCACTCTGTTTTCTAAGATGTCTTCCGAATACTGAAGGTACCTACAATAAATTCTATCGTCTCTTCCTTTAAGCGTATTAAATCTAATGTTTTTGCTAAATACTATTTTCCCTTTTGCTTTTCCTATGAGATTTTGCTCATTCCTTACCATTTTCCCCATTAAAGGTCTGCTACATAATGCTTTTAGCATTGTAATAAAAACGCTCGCTGTGATGATGCTGCTCTCCTTCGCAATATTATCCTGTAGGAAAACAGGATCCTCATCATCAAAGAAATGAAAGAGCTCATTGTCTCGCAAATCTTCGATTTCACGGCTGGCTTCGTTTAATCTATTTGTTTGAGGGGCTAAATAGTGTTCAAATTCATCATCATCTCTAAGAGAATTGAGCATTTCAACGATAGATATAGGGAATCGGGGTTCTATTTTTAGTATGACTTCTCGACCATCATTGGATACTAATGCCTTACCAGAAGTGCCCTTCAGTCTGCATACACCAACATAGTTTCCTGAGTAAAGCCGCCCATTTATTCTCTTTATCCCCAGATTAATTAGTTCATCGTCTGATGCACATAGTAACTCATCTGGATTTATTTTTTCAGAAAGGCTCTCAAGTGAGCTATTATCTTTGGCATAATAGACCCACTGATATTTCGAACCTTCACAGTCCTAAAGCACCCCGCTAAAAATAAATAACACCCCGGTGGGTAAAGTAGAAAAGTATTACTCTTCTCTTCCCCTGGGGTGTTATTGATATTAGGCTTTATTCAGGTCCAACAATTCCAGGAATAATCTTTGCATTAGTCCAAATTACATGATCATTATCATACGAACCATCCACTTTGGTTGCATCTGATGATGCCGTATAGTCCGTGTATAATGCAACATCAAGTCTAATCATATAATTTGAATACTGCCCCGTGAAACTATCTCCGGATTTTACAGCGAACGTAATCGGTATCTGATACCTCTTGCTGTCTTCATCGTAATCCAACACACTATATGGGTTAGTTACAATATAGGTATACTCTCTAGCATTCGTTTCGTTGGAAGTTATCTTATTGTATTGCACTTCATCTGCTGTAATTGTTCCTGTATTATCGCTGAACGGTACATATGCTCCTGTATGATTTTCACCTGCTGTACTATCCCAATAATAAAGATTCAGGTCATCAATATAATCTGCAATATTGATTGTAGTATCGTAATCATCCTTCTTTCTAAGAGTCACGGTAAGCTTCATACTATGAGCATTCCCTGCATCTGAAAGATTTGAAACATTATATACAGCATTCAATTTTTCCGGTGCGTAACCATATTCGGTCAATTCATCCGGATTCAGATCCAGCTCATTGATTCCCAGCTGATAATACTCACCCAATTCATTTAATGCATCATCAGAGTTTAATACAAGTTCAGCATTAGTATTCAGCGTACAATAATACGGAACATCATTCCATTCCTCCTCCAAAGTTTTATTGAATGCTGCCGCTGCCGGATTCGCGGAAATACCTGATCCAGCACCAAATACAGTACCTATGCTTTCATCTGTTAAATGTTCAATATCTCTGGTTGGGAACTGTGTTTTAAGTTTAGTATCGTCGTTATACCCCAGCGATACTGTAGCATTTACTTCAATAGTATCATAGGTTGTCGCCGAACATGAGTTTCTGAGGTATGTTTTCAAATCCACATTGCTTCTTAACTCAATATAGTTTGAATTAATAAGCTCGTAAACATTTGTCATTTCCGTTTCAGTATTAATAACTCTGTCCAAAACGACCTCGCCGGTTGAGTTAATAGTATGAGTAATATTATAATTTGTAACATTCACGACCGGTGTGGTCAAAATACCTCTTTCGCTTGAAGTATCCTGTCGATTGAGCATTACAATAAAGCTGTGATATACCTCCACTGAACTTCTGCCCAAATACTGCTGCATATTGATCCTATGATCAGGTTTTATACCAATTTCAGCTTTAAGAACACCCGACAGGGTATCATTGTACTCATCAGCCGCAAGAGTCATTTTCTTCTCGCCTGTAAAACTGTATACTCTCTCGATGCTGAAATTATTGACAAAGATATCACCTGTTAACAGATGCGTTGCATTGTTCTTAGCTACTTTTGTCGGATAGCTGGCATTGCCATGACTTCCTCTGTCTGAAACTTCCAAATGATATACAGATGTATCGGTTTCATCAGTAAAGAAAGATATATAGTAATCTTCTTTTATATTTCCTGAAGAATCCGCAACTCCTGTTTTGTAAGCAAGCGATATTTGATATGTACCTGCATTATCTGGTTTGTAATAATACATACCATCAAATATTGTAGCACCATCAGTAATTGCATCTGACTTTGAAGTTCCCGCTGCTAATCTGGTAAATTTAGTACTTGTGTTTTCTTCAGCGGGACTTGAAGTAACAACGAAGAAATCATTAAAATCTACTGGTGTAAACTCTTCACCATTCGTGTCTTCGAATTTGCTCAAATCCAGCTCGTGTTCACCCGATCCAACTGTGTACAGTCCAGAATTGTCAGTTTCATTAGCATAATAATGCTTATTGTTATTTTGAGGATCAACTAAAACCAACTGTACGCCATCAGGCAATCCTTCACCATAATCCTTCACCTTTAGCTTTTTATCAAGTGTAATAAGGAAAGATTCTCCAGATTCAAGAACTGACTGCCATTCAGTCAAACTTCTCTTATAGGTCCATCTAACCTCAAGAGTAACCGGGTTACCAGTATTCTCTATTACTGTATTATATCTTTTGCTTCCCTCATAAGGTGAAATTCTGTAATTCGTGCCAGATAAAAATGACGCTTCAAAATCATAATGCAACATTTTCTTGACCAATACAGGCACATACAAATGATATGCAATCTGTGTATGAGTAGTATCCGACGGATCAAAAAACTCTACATCAATTAATGTAAACCTATCTGTGTCACTCTGGTTATCGTATTTATCTTTTACCAATGAGAATGTACCTGTATTAACATTATTTGAAAGATATGCACCATTAGTGTTGGACGATGACCATGTTCCATCAGTATATACGAAGTTATTGTCAACCCATCTATACGACCCTAATTTGACTTTAAAAACAGCATTGGCATCAGAAGCTGTAGAACTTTCATAATAGCTTTGTTTAGCATAATTAAAATCTGTATTGGTTAAATATCTCAAATAATTGTTAATAAACTCCGTGTTAGACAAGGCACTGGCATCATCAAGAACAAGTACAGGAAAATCAGGCCTTGCAGCTGCAATACCATCCATTTCTGTCTTATAAGATGAATACTTTCCGTAGGAATCAAGTTTTGTCACCATATCGGAAGTCTTCATACTTCCAATCCTATCATATGCATACTTGTACCTCTTATTTGTGTTTCCTCCCGTCGCAGTAAGGATATTTCCTATTCTTGAATTTGAATAAGCTATTGATCCTCCATAGCCAACTCCGTCGCCAGTAAAGAATAATGTATCATCAATTAACTGCTGATCTGTTGAGGTAACAAATGGAGAATAGTTCACGTATTTCCTGTATGTTAATGATGTCGATGTATTATCATAGTTAATATTCTTATAAGTTTTACCTGATTCTGTATAAGAATTATTAACAGTTGAAAATGTGCTACTATAATCATCATTCAAGCTTGCGCCAGCATAATCTGCAAATATCACATATCCATTTGTTCCATATGGGAGAGTTGCAGTCTTATCAGCTCCATCCTTATTCTTAGTTGTTGCTTTACCAGTAGTTTTTTCCGTCGATATATTTCCTTGCCGTGAAAATCCAACTATTTTAACTATGTTATAAGTTGTATTACTCAACCAACCAACAACAGTTCCCTGAGTATCACCACTGAGCACAACCTCATTTTCAAGGATGTTATATCCATAAAGATACCATTGATTATTACTAGGAGAATTTAATAATCCTACCAGGCCACCTGAAAATCCTGATGAAGTTGCTGTTACAGAACATTCATCAATTCTAATATTGGTAAGAACTGCTTTTGTGTCTACCGATTTATTATCTTTATCATGTCCCCATATTCCAATAATTCCGCCTGCATAAGTAACTCCTTCAATTTTGTATAACTCTATATGAGACTTATCAATGGTTAATGGATACAAATCTCGCTTACACGCACCAATAAAACCTCCCGCAGCACATACTTCGCTTGAAGCTGTTGTACTTTTTATTTCTGCATTTGCTGTTTTATTCGACGCTATTACTGTATTTTTAATAGTAGAAGCTTTTCCGGTAGAAGCGAAATAACCGATGAGTCCACCACAGTTATACTGCGATATAACATTTTGATTATATATATAGCAATTTTCTACAGTAAGTTTAGGCTTGTTGACTATGCCAATCAAACCTCCGGCATTGACAGTAGCGCCTTCACATTTTACACTTGTAGCTTTGGTCATTGTTGTTAATCCAACTGTAACATTCTTAATTGTAGCAATATCATCATTACCTGTACTACTAGTACGAATATTACCAATAAACCCACCTACGCCATAATTGTAATCATAGCCTGTTCTATTAGTACATTCGCACACAACTTCTGTTATATTATAAGATGCATTTCCATTATCAATATCAATTTTACCATTAAAACTTCTTCCAACCATTCCTCCAGTATTGCCTGCACCTCGAACTGTGATTTTATCCGAAGCTTTTGATGCGCTATTTCTTATAGTAGTCTTTATTGCTGTAGATTTTGACGCAGCCACACGACCAATTAGTCCGCCGGAATGTTTTATTCCATGAATAAACATATTATTAAGGGCAACACTGTCAATGAATTGTTCAGCGCCAGATGTTCCGATTAAACCGCCAACACTTATCATTTTTGTATTATCTATACTGTTATTTTGACTATCAGAATCGAATGTTTTATTATCCCCAACATAGGGAATATGCTTGCCTTCGCTTGAATTTGAATCTATACACTCGCCTTCTACATTGCCTGTTATGGTAAAACCATAATATCGGCTAGTTGTTTGATTATTCGTTGTTCCTGGCTGATAATTAAACAATCCAAATCCCGATTGATCTCTTAAATTATATTTTGAATCATAAGCTCCTGTATTAGCATTCCAATAGTAATTTAGAGATGAATTTAATGATATTTTAGAATCCGAACCTGTAAAATTAGTAATATACAACTGTAACCCTGCATCATTAGAGTATATGTTTCCAATACCTTTATATCCATCAGGCAAATAATAGTTGACCGGGTCATATTTCTCTGTAGTTTCGTTATAAGATCCTAACGTGACAGTAGATGTGTTAGAACCATTTGATAGTATTTTAGCATAATATTTTCCATCAGTAGCATTAGTATATTTCATGATAAAGTAAGGGAGCTGGGTATTAGCATATATATCGTTTAGTGAATCAGTATAAACCAAATCACTGTTTGTAAGAGCATCATCTCCAATTCTATCATATGTAGAATGACGAACAGTATAATACTTGCCCGGCTGGTAATAGCCTCCTAAAGATGCAGTTGCTCCTGTAAAAGCGTCACCTTGCAGACTCATCCCGCTATTAACCATTATGGACATAAGGAAGAAAGCCTGGCTATCAGGTATAGCTATAGCCCTGCTACTTGAAACTTTTAATTTATTTGCCGGAGTTGAATCAATATCTGCAATAGAATAATTCTTGTTGCCGTTACGCATAGTTACAGGTTCAAGTGTATAATCGGTTTCATTATACGTATCACTATCAACCGCACCAATGTGTTTTACTTCACCTTCCGTCCAGCTTGCCCAGTATTCCACATCATAAGGCTTACCGCCGCCCTTATATGTCCTCGTACCATCCTCATAAGGACGATATTCATCCGACTCGGTTACTGCATAACCATTAATGACTCTTCCTATGATAGGATTAATGTATAGCCACTCTGTATTATCTTCATTTAGTGGCTCAGTATCGATAGCATTAGAAGCATTGCCATTTGTCGCAGAGAATGAAATATTATCAAAAATTCTCTTGTCCTTGCTCGCTGCAGCGACACTATTCATATTACGGAAAATTACGCCTCCGTCAACCACCACACCTACATAGCCACCAATAGGGATTTTTTGAGATTTATTACCGGATATATTAATCGTTCCAGAGGCGAATGAAACCGTTACTTTATCAATAATGTTATCCCCGCCTAGAACCCTACCAATTAAAATACCATATGCGGTATTAGAAGCGTATGCATTAAAATAATTATCATTTCCTGAATTTGTTTCAGGTAATGTCTTACGGCTAGTTGTTGTATTAGTACCATCAACTTCAGAAATAACTGTAAGATTCTTAACTACACATCCGCTAGAAGCGTATATTAACGGATATCTCGACTGGTTGGTTATTGTTCGATTATTTCCATCGATAACCCCATGAAATACTGCATCATCTTTAGTATGTCCAAGCCCTTCAAAGCCATTACTACCTGCATATAAAATAGTAATGTTATTTGTAACTTTATAATACGCACCTGCAAGGTACCTTCGAACTATCTCTTCACTATTATCTTGTGACCCACCTAAAACATTTGAAGTATCACCATTAGGCGAACCCACAGTAATTGGACAATATCCCACATTATTCACATAAATATACTGCGTGTGTGTATTTTCACCACACCAACGAGTATTATTTATCGTTGATGTGCTTGTTATTGCAGACGGAATATAAAACTTGTATCCAGCCGTATGATTACTTCCCATCGCACGCTGAATATATAGCAAATCATTAGCAGAGGCTATTTTATATGGATCATCATAAGTACCACATCCTTCTATATCAGTTGAAGCTGTGTGATTAACCTCTAGCTGATTATATAAATCAGTATCGAATGTAGCAGAATTATAAGCCACATATACATATGGTCTGAAGTATATCTTAAACAGATCGGCATCCGTACCATCTGCATCAGTATGTGTTACCGGACTTGTAAAAAAATCTGCCTGACCAACATACTTTCTCTCAAGATCATAGTATTGAGTTGTTGTATCTGACGATGTATAACCTACTTCTTTACCGTAGGTCACATTGTGAATAGCTGCACCATTGGTGTTCCAGTCTTTTCCTATTTCATAATCGTATGTGCCTCTCGAACCTGAATCCTTGGCAAACTGAAATTGATGTAACAATGTAGCCTTTGAGAAAATTGATTCTGATGTACAATACGCTTTCGTTAATGCAGTATCATAGGCACTATACGCAGCTTTATATGTTGTTAACGCAGAAGCTCTGTTACGTCCGTCAAGTTTGATCTCAGTAAAAGTGACATTGATGCCTTCCGAAGAAGTGCTTGTGCCTGCCTTACCGATTAAGCTTGTTGCAGCAGCATTTCCGGACCCGGTAATAGAATTTGTTGAATACCAGCTTGTAGGATTAGAGGATGTGCCGGTATTGTTAACCGATACTCGGCTCACATTAAGATTTGCAAATTTACTTGCTTTATTCACTAAAAGCGGTGCATAATCCGACACGTTTAACGCATAATCACTTGCAGCATTAACATTGTAAACTCTTATACCATTCAGTTTAACACTTCCGCTATTTGATGTATTAATTGCAGCGACATGAGATGAATCCGAGCCAAACATAGTACCACATATTAATGCACCACATACAGTTGACTCATATGCTGAAGTGTTTTCAACAGGCTCGGCATATCCGGCAATAGTTCCTTCAAGAATTACACCATTAGTTCCTATTTTTACAGTTGATGCATTTACATCGTGGAAAAGGCCATTATGCATGAGATAATGCTGTGTTTTGCTGGAATCCCCAGTATGATACAAGGAAGTTCTATAAAATGCATTGCTGGATTCACCGTTAAACTTCGCCTTTTCGCTTCCTTCAAATCCCTGATTATTGAAAACAAATGTACCATTTACAGTAATGTTACTATCTACATTAATAGGATACCAGCTATATCCATTCATATCATATGTAGCGTTTGCAATAATACCATTAAAGGCATCCGCAAAATACTGTTTTAAGTTTGTACAGGCATACCTATCTAAGCCCCAGCTCATAAGTTTTATCTGAGGCGCAAGATTATTCTTTTCAGTTGAAGTAAGTCCAGAATATACTGTATCCTGTTTCGTTACAGTATCAAGATTATAATAGTATCTTGAGTTAGGGTTTGCTTTTGCACCGTAGGAAGTCTGTGCATGATATGTTCCACTTGAGGTCGAGCCATCTGTATAAAGACCACTATGAATGGACACTATTCCGTTCCCATTCTTCATGATATAGTCGGCTGACGGTGCAGTATAGGCACATAATTCATCAAATACTCCAGAACCAATCGAAGAAGACGAATCCATCACAAGACTATATGCAGAAACTGACTTTAATTCTAGATAGATTGCCGACCTACCATCGGCAGAGTAGAAATCATCATCTTTACTATGATATGAAATACCCTTATTTACAATCACTCCGACAGATCCAGCTTTATTCGCAGAAACAACTATGTTCTGAATATCAATACTAGTTACTTCCCAGTGACCTGTAGCACGATAAACTAGTCCCGCAACAGCTCCCGAAGCGGTACCATTACTAACGGTAGCTTTATGACTGCTATCGAGATTTTCAACGGTTACACTGATTGCCTTAACATCCGTTTTATTCCACGAATATCCTAGAAGACCACCCAGTGAATTAGAGGAATTTCCGTTAATAGTAAGTCCCTTGATATCAATATCGTTTAATTCAAGAAAACGATGATATGAATTGTTTTTGTAACTACCTATAACATCTGCAACAAGTCCACCTAATCTATGTCCATTTGTAGATGAAGTTTCATTTTTGATACTTCCCTCTAATGAAATATCGCTAAAAGACCATGTTTCACTTTCGTCAGAATTGTGGCTAATCTGACCAATTACGCCGCCCAAACTGGTATTTGAGTTTGTGTTGCCGTTAAATGTAGAGCCATTCTTGTCATCTTGAATAACACCTTTAAATGAAGAACCTGATACTGTAATTGAATTAATGGTACTTGCAGCTTCACCAAGCAATCTTCCCATCTCTATCGGCTTGGTTCCAGAATGTGTGAAAACAATATTGTCTGTAGTAACGTTAGTAGCCGAAAAATCATTCAAAGCTTCTCCGGCAAATGATCCACAATATGCCGTCAGGTCTGCTGCACCACTACCACTTTTGATGGTAGCAAGCGAACTGATATCTACAGTCCCGGAAAATGTAATATCCTTAACCGAATAAGCTGTAGATTCATTTGTACTTGTATCAGCCCAATCATAAATACCAAACAAACCATTAAACTGATGCCTGTATATTTTACCATTCCCTTCTGAAGAATGTGATGACAACAGCGATGAAGAACGATAACCATACGGCTCACCAATAGCAAGCATAAGTGTTTTGTTTCCTCCATCAAAAGAACCACTATATACACAGTAGGTTGTATCTGCCTCAGCATCAGAAAGATTATCCCTCGTGAGCCCCAGCAATCCGGTTCCGGCAAGAGAGAATGTTGCACCTAATGTTAAATTCTGATTATTTATTGTGTCATATGTATAATTCCAACCAGAGTTAAAACTTAAATACGGATTCTCTGATGCATTTATCTGGAAACATAATGAAAGCATAGCAAAATCAGCGACAGAACTTATTGTAGTCTGCACTGTCGGAACTGACACTTCTACCTGATGTGTTTCCTCGTTTATAGTAAGAACCGAAGTGTCTCCGTATTTTTCTGTAGTGGTTGAAGCCGAAGCGCTCATATCGGTAAACCTTAACACTTCTCCCCAGGAACCAATATCATCTATCCTTACATTAGTGCCTCTGTTAAACTTCCATTGCCTTGAGTTTGCACTATTTTCGGAATCAACATAGTATTCGCCAAAAACGATTGAATTATCTCTGTGGCCGACAATCTGACCAGTATAATATTGCTTTCCGTCAGCAGGTGCTGAAATCCCTCCCGAAAGTGTAGTAGTATCAATTAACCGGAGTATTCCATCCTCCATATTACCGATTATTCCACCGCCACAGAATGAATCAGAGCTTGTGATATTTACATTCTTCGCATCAATAAATGAATTATTAGAAGTACCAATGATTCCGCCATAATATGAACCTGATATAGTATTTCCTTTTGTCGTGGCAACAAAATCATCAAATTTCACATAAACGGCATTCTCATCATTGCCTTGACCACCTTCAAGTAATCCTACTCCACCGCCATAATTTGTATAACTTCCATCCGTTCGATCTACATCAAGTGAAATATCCTTAATCCATAATGAACTCACTAAATCACATGCAGTGTACTCACCAATCAGGCCTCCATAATTATCCATTACATTTGTGTCGGAGTGCACAACAAACAATGTTGAAGCATTATCTGATAAATCCTTTATAGTAATGTCCCCTGAGGAATATGTAGACTCATTCTCTATTTCATTTATAAGCACACCAAACAGACCGCCAACAGATCCAGTGCCGTTTGCAGCCATTCTATTATCTACATCTGTACCTATTGAATAACAGGATACATCAAATTCGTACTCTCCATTTGTATCAAATACAGGTCTGAAAAATCCAGCTATTCCTCCAGCACCTGAAACACCAATCAGTGTATTTTTGACAATATACTTATTTGAAGTCGTGAAGCCATCAAGAGTTATTACTCCCCCATCATTATATCCGGTTATTCCACCAGCATAACTACCAGAACCCACGGCTTTAACCTGAGCTGCTGTATTCGGCATGTTACACTTAAGTACAAGTTCTGCTCCTGGACAAATACTTCCAACAACACCACCAGCGTTTCCTCCACCTTCAGTGGATTCAACAGAATAAGATGCATTAGTTGAGGTAATAGAATTAACAGTAAGCTTGCTTCCTGAATTCATTTTACCGCAAACATACCCAACATCACATCCCTTGGATTTTATAATCATAGTGGTATTGTCATAAATATCAAGCTTAATAGACGCATCAACATCCATCTCGCCTATAAAACCAGATGAATTGTAATTATATTCACCATTAAGGGGATCAATCTGTACTTGTAATGTTCTAACGTCACCGGTGTAATCTGCGTCATGTTTTACATGCCTTGCAAATACAGGCTCGCCGGTATTCTCATCTATTCTTTGTAAAATAAGAGGTGTAGGGTTTCCTAAACCATCAACGATTTGAGCAGAATCTGCCACATAATCAAAAAATGCTTCTGGAATTCTAAAAGTATTATCAGTGCCCGCTCCTGTTGTTAGCTTTATTATACCCTTAAAAGGATATGTAGAATTGCCCAAAGCAATAAACTCATCAATTTCTTCTGAAGTGAGTTCAGAAACAAGCGCAATATTCAATGTATCAGTCCAGTGATCTGAGGGGTATGAGAAATATGCCTTTGAATAATCCTCCATATCTTTTGAACCTGATATCTTTATTTCTCCAGTTTCAGCATCCTTTAATTCATTTTGTACACGAGCCTCCTCGTCATTAAACGTTATACCAGCAAAATTATCTTTATTTGCAGCATGAACTTTTTGCACATTTATTTTAAATACATCTTCAAGCATAGATGCCGGCATAAGATTGAAAACAAGCACCACAACAAGAAGGAGTACAAAAAATCTCCTTCTAATTGAAATATAGCTCCTGTTTTTTCTGTTTCTTTTATACTTATCCATCATGTTATCCACTCTCCAAATCCTGTAAGAGTCCTAATTAATTCTACTCTGCTTTAAAGGATACATAGCTTCCTACAGTTTGCCAATAAACCGTCGCTCCAGAACTATATCCATAATCATCCGCCGGATTTCCTGTCATATAGAACTGAAAGCCGTATCGGTTTCTTCCGATTCTATTGCCACTTCCATCAAGTTCATCAGCATCAGCATCTATCACTATCTTTTTCCATTTTCCATTTACACCATTAATCGTCTTTGTTTGACCGGTCAAATCGCTACTTGAAATATCTGATGCGTACTCTGCCAGGTTTACCTCATTGATTTCCAAATAATCCGAACACCACTGAAGAGTTATAGTGGCGGAACCATTTCCGGTTACAACATAGTTAAACGCATCATAGTCAATATAACTCTTATCATCAAAGAAATCGCCTCTCCACCCTCGAACTATTGTTGTGCCCTGATGCTGAACACCAATAATAGCGTTTATTGCAGAAAAATTCTTATTATCATCAGGCGAAGCAATTAACTCCATATATATGCCAGGGTCATTATCTAATACAGAAGAAGGAAATCTGACATAATAATTATGCTGAGACGGAATATAATTTCCGTTACTGGCTTCAAAGGTTTCTTCAATCTCATAATAATAGCAGCCCTTCGTACTGTTCCAACTCAACTCACTGTAGCTAGTTCCATCCGTAGAAAACTCTATAACAAGGCCATTTAATGCCCCCTGTGCTATTGTGTGGTCCTGGCTATCAACCAGTTTCATCGTCAATGTATATGGTATTTCTCCCTGAAATGCTTTTGTCGGATTCGAAGCATTGTAATTCCAAATATTTATGGGCACAACACAATACACGTTTTCAGCAGGAGTCTGTATTTTTTTCAGTTCAATATCTCCAGGTGTAAGATGATTAGAAGAAAACAGCTGTCCTTCTGCGGCTATATTGGCTGCCACTTTTTTTACCTTGTTCTTATCGGCAATATATTCCGCATGAACTATCAGTGTTATTGAGAAGAGTACGGTCAAAAGCCAAATGACAATCCAGTGTTTTTTTAAGAAAGCTCTTGCTTTTTTCATCTGTACTCACTCTCCTTTCCCATTAATCATCTGCTTTAACTGTGAGGTATATCAAATCTGTATCCTTATAGTCACTGGTTGCCTTCTTGCTGTCATCCGTAGTCCAAGATATTCTTAAAATATACTCATGATAAAAAGCGCTTCTTTCAACTGCTCCTCTTTCATTGTTTCTCGTAACCTGCCAGTACAATGGCTCAGCATGGGTATTAACATCCTGTCCTACGCCTACAGTTTTAGTACTTCCGTAAGTGCTATCGTGAAGTGTTCCGGTAGACAATGCAGTAAAATCTGTACTCCAGTTCAGATAATGTCCATTATATTTCACCGTTTCTCCGCCAATAGTGTACTCAGTCGGAACAACGTTATTGGCATTACCCTCAGTAGGATTTGTAGCATTTAATGAAATCTTGGTTACGCCATCATCTTCAACTTTTGGATAATAATAAAGCTTATCACCCACGCTTAAGCCTGAATACGCCGGCTTAGCCGAAATCTCACTTAGTATTTCCGGATCAAAATCATTAGTTATCTTATACTCAACATAATCTCTACCAATTATCCTACCACTTAACGAAGGATCAACATTCGTTACATCCGCTTCGTATATAGTGTATGTATAATTGTTATTTGTAGTATGAGCCAGTTGCAAGGTATAACTGGTTGTGTAATCACCTGCAACTGAAAAAACATAATCCTGATATGTAACTCTGCCCAATGAATTTCCAGAACTGTCTTTCCAATAAGCCATTACATCCACGCCACCGACTTCAATATACTTTGAATCCTCTCGTCTGGCCGCTGTTATGTATAACGAATTAGGTGTACTTATCTTCTCAAATCTTTCAATCTGTCTCTGATATTTAAACCAGCTATAAGTCGGATAGCCGACAACTACCAGAAGTGTTAGTGCTATGGCCGCTGTTAATTGCAGTTTTTTATTCGTGATAATGGATTTCAAAGTCCTTAAAGCTTTATTGCCCGACTTGGCATTCTTTCCCACAGTCTTATGTTCATCATTTCCTTTTGTGGAATGCTTCTTTATAGTGCGTTTCTTTTTCCCTCCGTTTTTCTCCGCACCGTCTGAACTATGGATTTCTTTATGTTCTTTCGAGGAGTCAGTGCCTGCCACTTCAATGTTTTCATATTTTTCAATTATTTCATCCACAGCCTTTTTGTCATAAGGAATATGATCATTACTCAAAGCACTTACCTCCTTCCTTTATTTCTTCTTGATTATAACGCATTTCATCAATAAACATTTTTATCAATCAGCACTAAGCACCAACAGAAAGTACTTTACTGTTGTACCGATATTCTGATCAGCCTTGTTATAACCCGTGCTTAATACTGTGAGATTTCCTGATGTTGTGTCCGAATCAAAAGTATATACGGTTTCTTCTCCAACAGTTTCAGATGTGGTCATATATTCTTTTGCCTTTGCCGCTGTTATATCTTTCAAAATCATTGTTGAATTATCCACCACATATTGCCTGAGATCTGCAGCTGTCGTAGTGTCAGATGTTGCCGCTATATTGCCCGAATCAGCCAAACAGGTCAACTGAACAAATGTTTTAGGCCATATCCAGTAAAGCGTAACCGGTATCACCTCATCCACAGTACAGTTATTGAATGTCATCTCAAACTCATCTTTATCAATCAATCCTGTGTAATAATATGGACTCTGTTCTGTACCGCTTCCATTTCTTCCTGTAAAGAAAAGCATATGACCATTAAGGTATGTCACTGCGCTGTATTCTGCATTACTTTCTTCGATCTTTGCAAGATTATCAACATTGAATGAAAGATCATCGTTTTTCGTAACAGTTGCTGCATACCCTTCAAGTGCAAGAGAAAACTTAACCGTCAAACTACCGCTCACCTTAGGGACTATATAGAAAGTAAAACTCCCCTGTGAATCCGGACCTAATCCATCATCATACCTGTCATACTCGCTTTCAAGTCTCCATTTGATCACATCATCGCTTCCGCCTGTGGTGTAGAAAGTGCCACTGCCTCCGGTACTAATGTTATACGTTCCGTTCTGACCATCAGCAGCATTGGGACCTGTCTGAAAATCATTTAGTGCAGTGCCAGTATATGTAGCAGAGTTTTCTCCTGAACCCATATAACTGATAGCACCTATGTTGTCCCCGGCAACGGCTAATTCAAAACTCGGACCGCCGGCTTTTATATTCATACCAGAGGTAGAAGTTTCCCTATTCATCGTAAACCAAGCGATAGAAGAAAAGATGATCACTATCAGTATCAGCGTGCCAATGGCGCACAGCTTTATAATCGATCTGTTTCGCTCTTGTTTTTTCTCAGAACGCTGGTCATCTGCCGTCAGGACAGCTGCAGAAGCAGACTCAGCCAATTCGCCTATTGGATATTTCATA
>OCTW011607337.1_pt1 | contig 16609 bp, 15 predicted proteins | sample 1539671 | NCBI WGS metagenome assembly OCTW01 (sample SAMN02144230, study PRJEB22623) | gut metagenome | biome: sheep rumen | host: Ovis aries | place: New Zealand
GAGGAGTGGATCAGTCTGCTCAACGAAATCTACCCGTCCCGCTCCGCAGGCCGTGAAGATCTGGTGGAGGCCTACAGCAAGGAGATGGAAGAGAAGATCCAGGCGAAGACAGACGCACTCTCTGACGATGAAAAGCAGAAGGTTCTATTCCTGTTCCAGTATGATGACAACACGATGGTCACCTCCGGCTCCAGTTTCTTCGGTCAGTGGTGGTGCGATGCCGTCGGCGCCAGGAATGCAGCGGAAAGCGTATCGGCGGACAACTCCAATGCGACGATCACCATGGAGCAGGTGTATGAATGGAATCCGGATGTGATCATCATCACCAACTTCACCAAGACGCAGCCGGAGGATCTGTATGACAATGCGATCGGATCGGACGACTGGAGCAGCGTGAAGGCCGTCGCTGATCACCGCGTGTACAAAATGCCGCTCGGCACGTACCGCACGTATACGCCGGGTGTTGACACCCCGCTCACCCTGGAGTGGCTTGCCCAGGCGGTGTATCCGGAACTCTTCTCCGACGTGGACGTGGTTGCGGACGTAAAAGATTACTACAGTGAGCTGTACGGCATCACCCTGACCGATGAGCAGGTCCAGGCGATGTACAATCCCAACAGCGCAGCCGGGACTCTGAACTGAGAGAAGGAGGCGGCGTGAGCGTTCAGAAACGATACCGGATGCTGATGACTGCCTGCATCATCGCGCTGGCCGTGACCGGTCTGCTGGCTCTGTGCATGGGCCAGTACCGGATCCCGGTCCGGGTGGTGCTCTCGGAGCTTACCGGAAAGGAGAGCGGCATTGCCAATGTTCACAATGTCATATTCCAGATCCGGCTGCCAAGAATCCTTCTCTCAATGCTCGCGGGGGCAGGTCTGGCAGCTGCCGGGCTGGCCTTCCAGAGCATGTTCGCCAACCCGCTTGCGACCCCGGATACGCTCGGGACGGCCAACGGCGCGTCATTTGGCGCGGCGCTCGGCATCCTGATGGGGTTTTCATCCGGCGGCGTGCAGGTGTGCGCTCTTATCTTCGGTGTGCTGGCAGTCTTCCTTGTGTTCCTTGTCACTTCAAGGCCGGGAGGATCCGGGCACTCGATGATCATGATCATCCTGGCGGGCATGGTGGTGAGTTCCCTTTTTTCCGCGCTGGTCTCTCTGACCAAGTATGTCGCGGATCCGCAGGATCAGCTCCCGGTCATCACGTTCTGGCTGATGGGCAGTTTCTCCGGTGTGACCAGAAACAGTCTTCTCATAGGAATGCCGCTCATCATCGCCGGAATCATCATCATCTATCTGCTGCGATTTCGTCTCAATGCTCTGTCCTTATCAGAGGATGAGGCGAGGGCACTGGGGATAAATCTTCCCCTGACAAGAGCTCTGGTGATCGGATCAGCTGCCGCGATCACGGCATCGGTGGTCTCCATCTGCGGCGTCATAGGGTGGATCGGCCTGCTGATTCCGCATATTTCCAGAATGATTCTGGGCAACGACAACCGGCGGTCTGTCCCGTCGTCTATCGCACTGGGGGCGCTGTTCATGGTCATCGTCGACACCGTTGCCCGGTGCGCGACGGCCTCCGAGATTCCCGTATCGATCCTGACGGCTGTGATCGGTGCGCCGGTTTTTATCCTGCTGCTCAGAAAGACGGGAGGTATAAAGACGTGAAACTGGAGATCAGGGACGGCTGCTTTTCGTACCGGAAGGACAGGCCGATTCTGAAAGGTATATCCATTGACGTCGGCCGGGGAGAGGTCCTGTCCGTCCTCGGGCCAAACGGCGTCGGCAAGACCACGCTGATGAAATGTCTCCTCGGATTTCAAAGATGGGATTCAGGGGAGGTCCTCATCGACGGAAAAAACCGGAATGCCATGAGCAGCCGGGAGTTCTGGAGGCGGGCAGCCTATGTCCCCCAGGCCAGAAATCAGACATTTTCCTACACGGTGGAGGAGACGGTCCTGATGGGCCGTGGCTCTTACCTGGGGCTCTTTGAGACGCCCGGCGAAAAGGACTGCGCGATTGCGCGGGAGGCGATGGAGAGGGCCGGCGTGGCACATCTCTCCGACCGCAGCTGCAGTGAGATCAGCGGCGGTCAGCTTCAGCTTGTTCTGATCGCCCGGGCTCTGGCCGGGAATCCGGAGCTTCTGATCATGGATGAGCCGGAGACCGGACTGGATTTCCGGAATCAGCTGATCGTACTGGATCTGATCCAGAAGCTGAGCCACGGGCAGGGGCTGACGATCCTGCTGAACACACATTATCCGGAGCATGCGCTGGCGGTCTCCGACAAAGCTCTGCTTCTGAACCGGGACGGGAGCAGCTGCTTTGGAAGCGCTGACGAGATCATCGATGAGGCGCACCTCTCCCGTGCATTTGAGGTGGATGTGTGCATACGGAGGATGGAAACCGGGAGAGGCTGCCGCATGTGCGTTCTGCCGGTGGGACTTAAAGAAAGGAACGCTTGAATGGATGAACTGCACTTCACCAGGGACAATGCAGACGCGGTGCTTCTTGCCCGGGTCCCCTGTGTCGTCCAGCTTCCGTTTCAGGAAGTGCTGGATCAGTATTTCAGTCAGTCTGCGTACAGCGTCGCGCTTGCGCAGTTCGGGAGAAACTGGCTTCGGGATCTCACCGTTTCGTGCCACCCGCAGGTCATCGTCGGGACCGGCATCGAGGGGATGATTCCCGAACATCCGGAGGAAAAAGGATTCGCCGCAAGGTCGGCGGGAAGGCTTGATAATCCGGACTTTGACGGCTTTGCAGATCCGGAGGGCGTGTACGACATAGCGGCCTGCATTCCGATGACGATGGTGGTCGACATGGGGCGCGCCGAGGGACGGCCTCTTCCGGAAACACTCTCAGATCTGCTGCGGGATGAATACCGTGGAAGCATCGTATATCCGGACGACGGCGCACTGCTGGACAGCATTCTGTTCACCTATATCTATAAGGCAGCCGGTTATGAAGGCGTTGCCGCCTTCCGGAGAAACTGTCTGGCGGGGCTTCATCCGTCGCAGATGATTCATCCGGGCGGGATGAGCGTGAAGCCCTTTATCATGGTCATGCCCTGGATCTTCGCGCGACTCAAGGCCATGCAGCCCGGGATGTCCCTGCGGTGGTTCTCAGACGGCGCGCCGATAATCCCGGTCGCTGTCACGGCGCAGGACACCCGGGACGCAGCGCGGTTCCTGGATGTTCTGTGCCAGGAGCAGACAGGCCGTGTCTTTCGCGAGCAGGGATTCTTTCCGTCTGCCTGCCGCACAATTGACAACAGACTTCCGGGGAAGCTCGCATTCATCGGGTGGGACTTTCTGCGCCGGCCGGATCTGCCGGACATCATCGCCGGATGCCGGAAAATCATGGAGGGAGAAGTATGAAACTTGTCACAGTTGCCGGGCCGCCGGCTGTCGGAAAGACCTCTGTGCTTCTGCGGATGAACCGGCTGCTGAAAGAGCGGGGGCTCAGGACCGGTGTGGTGAAATTTGACTGTATGCAGACCAATGACGACGAGACCTTCCAGGAAGCCGGGATCCGTGCTGTGCGCGGGATCTCGGCTGAACTTTGCCCGGACCATTTCTTCATCACCAATCTGGATGAAGTCTGCGCCTACGGCCGCCGGGAGAAACTGGATATTCTGTTCACAGAGAGCGCAGGACTGTGCAGCCGCTGCTCGCCGTACCTGAAAGGTGTTCCGGCTGTGTGCGTGGTGGACCAGCTGGCAGGAATCCATGCGCCGTCGAAGATCGGTCCGATGCTCAAGCTCGCCGACATCATCCTGATCACCCGCGGGGACATCGTATCCCAGGCGGAGCGGGAGGTCTTCTTCCGACAGGTAATGCTGGTGAATCCGAGGGCCGAGATCTTCCCTGTGAACGGGCTGACCGGACAGGGAGCCAGGGCCGCCGTGGATGCGATTCTGAGACGGACCGATACGCCGGATGAAGAACCGTCCCTGCGCTTTCCGATGCCGATGGCGATCTGTTCGTATTGTCTTGGCGAGACCCGGATCGGAAAAGACTATCAGGTCGGCAATGTCCGGAAGATGAAACTTGGAGGTGCCACATGACCTGTACGGATACGCTTGCAAGCCTTCTTGAACAATGCCCTGTGCTGCGGGTCTATCTGAATGATCTGGAGACGGATCTGGACGAGACGGTGAGCTTTGCCGAAAACATGAAGAGGCTTCCGGAGAGCTTTTTTGAGCAGAGAAAATCAGACAGAGACGCGGAGTGCCGCCAGTTTGAAGCGTACCTGCGGGCACTGGAAAAGACCTGGAACAGCGACGCCCTGAGGGCTGACACGCTCACGATCCTCCCCGGACACAGCAAGAGCGGGGCAAAAGAAAACTTTCAGAAGATACAGCTTCACAGAGGGCAGACGACGGCACTGGTCGGGAGGACAGGTGCCGGGAAATCCAGACTCCTCGAGGATATCGAGTGGCAGGCGGCGGGCGATTCGCCGACAGGCCGGACGATCCTCATCAACGGGCAGAAGCGCGCGCAGCGGCCGCTGGGACAGAGGCTGGTCGCGCAGCTGTCCCAGAACATGAACTTTGTGCTGGATATGCACGTCCGGGATTTCCTGCGCATGCATGCCGAGTGCTTCCACGCGCGGGCCGACGCGGCAGCACTCGCCGGCCAGGTCTATCGCACGGCTGTGTCGCTGTGCGGGGAGCCGTTCGAGGAGACGACGCCCGTCACCAGTCTGTCCGGGGGACAGTCCAGAGCTCTTATGATCGCCGACTGCGCGCTCATCTCACAGGCTCCGGTTGTGCTGATCGACGAGATCGAGAACGCGGGGATAAACCGCCGCATGGCGCTGAAACTTCTGACCGGGCGCGACAAGATCGTCTTTATCGCGACGCATGACCCGGTGCTGGCGCTTCTTGCCGATCAGCGGCTTGTGTTGTCAGATGGCGGCATAAAAGACGTAATGCAAAAAATGAGCGGGGAAGAAGAGGTCCTGCGGAAAGCCGAGGAGACGGACCGGTTTCTCACAGATCTCCGCGAGAAGATCCGGGAAGGGCAAAGACTTACGGTCTCCTGAAAAAATGCGGGCAACAGGACTTGAACCTGCACCCTCGTCGGACCAGAACCTAAATCTGGCGCGTCTGCCAATTCCGCCATGCCCGCATGGGCTTATTTTATCACAAAACAACCGCGCGGGGAGAGGGAACCTTGAGTTTTACCGGTAAGTATCTTAAAATGACTGCAGCGCGCGGCACCGCTGCAGGACTGCCGGTGACAGTGCGATTCAGGGTAAGGCAGGTGGAACTTTTGCGGTATACGATTCAAAACGACAAGCTGACAGCTGTCATCGACAGCCATGGCTTTGAACTGGTGTCTCTTGTGCGCCGCCGTGACGGCTCAGAGCTCATATGGCAGGCGGACCCGTCCGTGTGGAAGCGGCACGCGCCCATCCTGTTCCCGGTGGTAGGCCGTCTTGCCGGTGACGCATACCGCTTCGGCGGCAGAGCCTACGAGATGCACCAGCATGGTTTTGCAAGGGACCGGGAGTTTTCACTTCTCACGCAGGGGGCAGACCATGTGAGCGGAGAGCTTCTGGCAGATGAGAAGACCCGGGAGGTATATCCCTTTGACTTTTCGCTGCAGTGCGGATTTGCGCTGGAGGGCGACACGCTGCGCGTGAGCTGGAACGTGTCTGATACAGGGAACCGCGCGATGTACTTCAGCATCGGCGCGCATCCGGCATTTATCACGGAAGGCGGGAAGAGCTGCGCGGGTGCCTCTCTGTTTCTGGAGACGGAGAACGGACCGATGAGCAGGCTTACGTATAGGCTTCTTGACGGTGGGCTGGTGGCAGACAGGGAATATACGGTGCAGCTTAATGACGGGCGGCTTCCGGTTACAGAGGCTTTGTTCGCCCGGGACGCGCTGATTATCGAGACAGCTCAGGCAGAAGGGAAGCTGCAGAATATCACGCTGCTGACACCGGAGGGCGCGCGGGTGGCGCTTGAGACGCAGGCGCCGGTGCTCGGGCTCTGGGGCGTGTCAGAGGCGCATCTGCCGTTTCTCTGCATCGAGCCGTGGTACGGCCGGGCGGACGGCGTCGGTTTCGCTGGAGACCTGACGGAGAGAAAGTTCGGGAATAAGCTGGCTCCGGGAGAGAGCTTTACAAGAGATTACACGATCACAGTGCCGAACGCCTGAAGGCGGGCGGTGCTGTTTTATGGAAAGGATTGTTACAGGTATGCTGACAGAAGAGGAGAACAGAAAACTGGCGGATTTGCTCTTTCCGGACGTGGACGAGACGCCGGATTACTGGGAGAAGAAGTATCCGTACAGAAAGCTTCCCAAAAAAGCGGAAGTGACGAGAATGGCGCCGAGCCCGACGGGATTTATCCATCTGGGCAATCTGTACAGCGCCCTGGCTGATGAGCGGATCGCACACCGCCACGGCGGGGTTTTCTATCTGCGGATCGAGGACACGGACGCAAAGCGCAAGGTCGAAGGCGCGGTGGAGCTGGTCATCAACGCGATGCGCTACTTTGACATCGAGTTCGACGAGGGCGCGGGGCTGCCGGATGACGCCCCGGGGAACAACTACGGGCCGTATTTCCAGAGACAGAGAGTCCGGATCTATCACACATTCGCCCGGTCTCTTGTACAGCGGGGGCTGGCGTATCCGTGTTTCTCGACGGAGGAAGAGCTGGATGCGGTCCGCCGGCAGCAGGAAGCGGCTGAAGAGCCGATCGGCTGCTACGGGAAGTATGCGCTATGGAGAGACAAGAGCCTCGCTGAATATGAAGAAGCCCTGAAGTCGGGGAAGGAGCATGTGCTGCGCCTGAGAAGCCAGGGGACACCGGGCAGGGAATTCGTCTTTCACGATGAGATCAAGGGCGATCTGACGCTGCCGGAGAATTTCCACGACATCGTGCTGCTCAAGAGCGACGGGATCCCGACCTATCACTTCGCGCACGCCATCGACGACCATCTGATGCGCACGACGCTGGTGATCCGCGGCGGCGAGTGGCTGGATTCCGCGCCGACGCATGTGGAGCTGTTCAGAGTCCTCGGGTTTAAGCTGCCGAAGTACGCGCACACGGCGCATCTGATGAAGTTCGACGAGGTTACAGGCGGCAAGCGCAAGCTCTCCAAGAGAAAGGACCCGGAGCTCTCGCTTGACTACTACCGGAAAGACGGGTATCACCCGTACTGCATGAAAGTATATCTGCTGACACTGCTCAATTCCAATTTCGAGGAGTGGCACAGCCAGAATCCGGACAAGGATATCAACGAGTTCCCGTTTGACGTGAAGAACATGAGCAAGTCCGGAGCGCTCTTTGACAAGGATAAGCTGCACAACATCTGCAAAAACGAGCTGTCCCGGCTATCAGAGGACGAGGTGTACGATTTCCTGGAAGGCTGGGCAAAAGAGTTTGAACCGGAAAAGGCGAAGTACTGGTTTGCGGACCCGGAGAAGCTCAAGGCCATTCTGCGCCTGTACATGGGCGTCGGCATGAAACGGCGCCGCAAGGATCTGATCAATGCAAGCCAGATCTTCTTTCTCATCGGATATTTCTTCCCGGAGACCGGGGATACGGGCGAAAAGGAACCGTTTGGCGCGGACGCGGACACGGTGCGGCAGGTGCTCGCCGCATATCTGGAAGCATACAGTCACGACGACGACAATGCCGCGTGGTTTGATAAGCTGAAGGACCTTTCGGAGCGCTTCGGCTACTGCCCGGACGTGAAGACGTACCGGAAGAATCCGGAAGGTTACAAGGGAAGCGTCTCCGACGTGGCTGAGATGGTGCGCATTGCTGTGACCGGGCGCGCCAACACGCCGGATCTCTGGTCCATCATCCACATCATGGGTGAGAAGAGCATGCGGGAGAGAATACAGGCGGCACTTGACGCTCTTGCCTGATCTGTGCGTCTGGACATGACAAATGGTACAACGATCCCCGGAAAGGAGAGGCTATGTATTCAGAAGAAGATATTCTCAGGATGATCGAGGAGGAGGACGTGGAATTTATCCGTCTGCAGTTCACGGATATGTTCGGAGTCCTCAAGAATGTGGCCGTGACGGCGAGCCAGATGGCGCACGTCCTGAAGCACGGCTGCATGTTCGACGGCTCGTCCATCGACGGATATGCCAGGGAAGAGGAGTCGGACATGTATCTGAGGCCGGACCTGGATACATTTGTCATTTTTCCGTGGCGGCCGCAGGCCGGAAAGGTGGCGCGGCTGATCTGCAGCGTGTACAAGCCGGACGGGACGCTGTTTGCGGGCGATCCGCGGCAGATCCTGCGGGTGCAGGTGCAGCGGGCACAGGCACTCGGATACACGTTTGATGTGGGGCCGGAGTGCGAGTTTTTCCTGTTCCACACGGACGAAAACGGTCAGCCGACCACAGAACCCGGGGACGACGGCGGATACTTCGATCTGGGGCCGACCGATCTCGGGGAGAATGTGCGCCGCGATATCGTCATGAATCTGGAGAACATGGGCTATCAGGTCGAGGGATCGCACCACGAGACGGCTCCGGGGCAGCACGAGGTGGACTTCCGCTACGGCGAGGCGCTGTCGATGGCCGACAAGATCATGACCTTCAAGCTCGCGGTGAAGACGCTCGCAAGGCGGCACGGCCTGTGGGCGACGTTCATGCCCAAGCCGCGCAACGACTGCGCCGGCAGCGGCATGCACATCAATATGTCCCTGATGAAGGGCGACCAGAATATCTTCGGCGACGCCGCGGATCCGGACGGGCTTTCGGAGACCGCGAAGCATTTCATGGCGGGCATCATGGCGCATGCGCGCGGCATGGCGGCCATCACCAATCCGCTGGTCAACTCCTACAAGCGTTTTCAGCCGGGCTTTGAGGCGCCGATTTACATCGCCTGGGCCAGGCAGAACCGCAGCCCGCTGGTGCGCATCCCGGCGGCCAGTGTCAGCAATACCCGCGTGGAGCTGCGCAGCGCCGATTCGGCGGCCAACCCGTATCTCGCGCTGGCAGTCTGCCTGGCGGCGGGACTGGACGGCATTGAGAAGAAGATGACGCCGCCTGCTCCCATCACGGGCAATCCGAACAACATGACCGACGAGCAGAGAGCCGCCGCCGGCATCCGCCCGCTCCCGCTTTCCCTTGATGAAGCTCTGGAGGAGATGGACAAAGACCGCGTCGTGAAGGACGCGCTGGGAGAATACATCGCGGGCCGCTACATCCGCGCGAAGAGACGGGAGTGGAAGGAATATGCCCAGTGTGTTTCCGACTGGGAGATAAACCGTTACCTCGGGAAATACTGAAGCTTCGTGAAAGGCGGAAAGGATGGCAGTACTGATTGTGGCCTTTCCGAAACTGGAGGAAGCCAAGGCGCTCAAGAGTGTGCTGGTGAAAAGCGGATATCAGACGGAGGCCTGCACGAGCGGCGCGCGCGCTGTGACGAGGGCCGACGCGCTTTCCGATGGGCTCATCATCTGCGGCTACAGGATGGGTGACGGGATGCTCTTCTCAGAGCTCAATGACTACAAGCCGAAAAGCTTCGGACTTCTGGTGATCACAGGCGGCGTGCACATCGATGAGTGTGCCTCGCTGGGAGTCATGAGCCTGAAGATGCCGCTGTCGGTCGGCGAACTGCTCGACACGGTTGAGATGATGCTCTCCCAGCAGATCCGGATTCGGAAAAAGGCAAGGAATACCCCCAGGCAGCGCACGCCTGAGGAACAAAAGATTATCGATGAGGCAAAGGCACTCCTGATGGAGCACAACCACATGACGGAGCCGGAGGCGTTCCGGTATATTCAGAAGTGCAGCATGGACAGCGGCAACACCCTGGTTGAATCCGCCAGGATGGTCATGTCCTTCCTCGGATAGACAAGTTCGGGAAAGCGGGCAGAAGCGCATCAGGAAGCGGCGGGAGACGATCGGATGGCAGAGCATATGGCGGAAACAGATCCGAAAAAGGAAACGGATCAGACGGAAAAGCGGCAGGAAGAGACATCTTCCCTGACGCTTCTTTCGGTCCGGGAATTCACGGACAGGCTTTCCGGGAAGGATCCTGTACCGGGCGGCGGCGGCGCGGCGGCGCTCACCGCGGCGCTCGCGTCGGCGCTTGGCCGCATGACGGCAGAGCTCGCCATCGGGAAGAAGCGGTATGCGAACAACCAGAAAGCGCTCGAAGAGCTGTCAGCGCAGTCCGGTGCGCTGATAGAAGAGCTCCTTGCCTGCGTTGACCAGGATGCGGAGAATTTTCTGCCGCTTCTTGGTGCGTACGGCCTTCCCCGCGGGACGCAGAGGGAGAAGGAGGCGCGGGACGCGGCCATCGGTGCGGCACTGATGAAGGCCAATGAGGTCCCGCTGCAAATCATGTGCCTCTGCCTGCGGGTGCTGCGCTTCCTCGACGAGGCGGAAAAAAAAGGAAGCCGGATGGCGGTGAGTGATGCGGGCGCCGGCGTGAAGCTGGCAGAGGCAGCTCTGGAAGCCGCTTCGCTCAATGTGTACATCAACGCAAAGAACATGGAAGACAAGAAGACAGCCAGACGGCAGATAGAAAGCGCCGATGCCATGGTGCGGGAAGGCAGACAGCTTTCGGATGCGGTATACAGCAGAGTGCTGGAAGAGATCAGAGGTTGACGCGGCATGGAAGAATGGCTTGGAAGACCGGTGGCAGATGCCCTGACGGAAGAGATCCGCAGAAAAGCGGAAGAGGCAGGCGTCACGCCCAAACTGGTGATCCTGCGGATCGGTGCGCGGCCGGAGGACCTTTCCTATGAAAAAGGAGCGCTCGCGCGCATGAAGAAGTGCGGATTTGCGGCAGAGGTGCGGACTTTCCCGGAGGATGTGCGCCAGGAGGAATTCGAGCGGGAGCTGAAAAAAGCCGGCTCGGATCCGGACACGGACGGAATTCTGTTGTTTCAGCCTCTGCCGGCCGGACTGGATGCGAAGCGCGTCAAAGAGCGGATCTGCCCGGAAAAGGATCTGGACGGAATCAGTCCGGTCAACCAGGCGAAGCTGTTTGCGGGGGACAAAAGCGGTTTTGCTCCCTGCACCGCCGAGGCACTTATGCGGATTCTGTCCTTTTACGGGGTCGATCCGCGGGGGAAGAAGGCGGTCATTGTCGGGCGCAGCACCGTGATCGGAAGACCGGCTGCGATGCTTCTGCTGGCAGCCGATGCGACGGTGACCGTTACGCACACGAAGACGCAGGATCTGGCGGCGGAGTGCCGGCAGGCGGATATTCTGGTGGCGGCAGCCGGACACGCAGGGACCGTGACGGCGGACTGCATCAAGCCGGGTGCTGTGGTGCTGGACGTTGGCATCAATGTGGACGAAAACGGAAAGCTTTGCGGAGATGTGGACGCCGAATCGGTGAAGAGAGACGGAAAAGCGGCGGCTCTGACCCCGGTTCCGCGGGGCGTCGGAAGTGTGACGACCAGTGTCCTTGCGGATCATCTTCTTGAGGCGGCTTGTCGCAGGCGCCGGGCGGCTGAATAGAGAAGGGCGAAGCGGCAGCGGCTGTGCACGCTTGATAATTTTCAGAGCGTATGATATAAGTAATCTGTCTGTTGTCAGAAAGGCTGTGATGGAGACGACGGTCAGCAATTCAGATCTCAGCAGAGAGGGATGTCACCGGCTGCAAGCATCCTGAGATCCGGCGGATCCGTCCAACACTCCGGAGCCGGAGGGCTGATAGTCCGCCAGAAAGCGCCGCGCGGCATTACTACCGGGGCGCAAGAGCGGAAAGGTAGGCTTTTCCCGCAGCGCCGCGCGTGAGACGGACGTAAAGTGGGAGCTTTTGCGTGATCGCAGAGGCTTCAATCGCGGGTGGTACCGCGGGTCATGAAAGAAGCATGGTCCGTCCCGGAAAGTGTTCAGTGCGGTGAGCATTTTCCGGGGCGGACTTTTTTAGCGCATAAGCCGTGCCGCAGCCATAACCAGATGAACTGCCTGCAGGCCGTAAGGCAGCGGGCGCTGCGGGGAAAGGCGGCCGGCATCTGACGGTACCAGACTGCTGATTAAACATGGAAAGATTTTCAGGGAGGCATCTATGGAATTCGTCAATGGAAGTGTCACACGGCCGTATCTGACCGGCGATGAGATCATCAGCCAGGGCAAGGTCGGCCAGGAGGTTGTCGTTCGCGGCGCCATCCACAATATCCGCGACATGGCGGATATCGCATTTGTCATTCTGCGGCAGGCATACTGCGTGGTGCAGTGCACGCTGGAGGAGGGCAAGGCGAACCTTTCGGTAAAGGACATCACCGAGGGCATGACCGTCGAGATCCGCGGCATGGCGGTGAAGGAGGACAGGGCTCCGAACGGATTCGAGATCCACACGGAGGAGATTCGGATTCTCTCCACTCCGGCCGTGGCGCAGATGCCGGTTCCGATCAAGAACTGGAAGCTGAAGACGTCCCTGGAGACGATTTTAAACCTGCGCCCGGTGACGCTGCGCAACCTGCGGGAGAGAAGCAAGTTCCGGATTCAGGAGGGCATCGTGCGAGGCTTCCGCGATTATCTGCATACGCAGGGATTCACGGAGATCCACACGCCGAAGATCAACGCGCGCTCGGTCGAGTCCGGCGCGACGCTGTTCAAGCTCGAGTACTTCGGGAAGCACGCCGTGCTGGCGCAGAGCCCGCAGACCTACAAGCAGATGTGCGTGGGCGCGTTTGACCGCGTATTCGAGGTGGGACCGGTGTTCCGCGCCGAGAAGCACAACACGCCGCGGCATCTGAACGAGTACACCTCGCTTGACTTCGAGATGGGTTACATCGACAGCTTCGAGGACCTGATGGAGATGGAGACCGGGTTCATCAAGTATACGATGGATCTGCTGAAGCGCGAGTACCCGAAGGAGATCGCCCAGCTCAAGGTGGACGTCCCGGATGTGGACAAGATCCCGCAGTGCCGGTTTGATGAGGCCAAGCGCCTGGTATCCGAAAAGTACAACCGTCCGATCCGCAACCCGTTTGACCTGGAGCCGGAGGAGGAGAAGCTGATCGGCCGTTACTTCAAGGAGGAGTACGGATCGGATTTCGTATTCGTCACGTATTATCCGAGCAAAAAGCGCCCGTTCTATGCAATGGACGATCCGAAGGATGACAAATTCACCCTCTCCTTTGACCTTCTGTTCCGCGGCGTGGAGATCACGACCGGCGGACAGCGTATCCACGAGCTGGATCAGCTGCTGGCGAAGATGGAAAAGAAGAGAATGACGCCGGAAGGCATGGAGCACTATCTGATGGCCTTCAAGTACGGCATGCCGCCGCACGGGGGACTGGGCATCGGACTGGAGCGCTTCACGATGCAGCTTCTCGGCGAGGAGAATGTCCGCGAGACCTGCCTGTTCCCGAGAGACCTCTCCCGCCTGGAGCCATGAGCAAAGGAGAACAAAGCATATGGCACATGTGATTGATGACGAAACGATCGACTATGTCGGGATTCTCGCCAAACTGGAGCTTGACGGGGAAGAAAAGGAAAAAGCCAAGAAAGATATGGCACAGATGCTGGACTACGTCGATATGCTGAATGAACTTGACACGGACAGCGTGGAGCCGATGACGCATGTCTTCCCGGTGAACAATGTATTCCGCGAAGACGTCGTGACCAACGGCGACGGCTCGGAGGAGGCGCTCGCCAACGCGCCGGAGAGAAAAGAAAACCAGTACGTCGTGCCGAAGACGTTTATCTGAGGATCAGGAGAGAATAGATATGAGTCTGATGAATTTGACGGCCGTGCAGCTGGGCCAGAAGATCCGGGCGAAGGAGGTTTCCGTGCAGGAAGCCGCCCAGGCGAGCCTGGAGAGCATCGACGCGAAGGAAGACAGGCTTCACAGCTTCATCACCCGCATCGATCGTAAAAAGGTGCTTGCGCGCGCGGACGAGGTACAGAAGAAAATCGATGCCGGGGAGCTCACCGGCCCGCTGGCCGGTGTTCCGGTGGCAGTCAAGGACAACATGAACACGAAAGGTGTGCTGACGACAGCAGCCTCTCACATTCTGGACAATTTCGTGCCGCGCTTCAGCGCGACGGCGGTGGAGCGCCTGGAACAGGCGGGGGCTGTTATTGTCGGAAAGACCAACATGGACGAGTTCGCCATGGGCAGCACGACGGAGACTTCGTACTTCGGGCCGACGGCCAATCCGTTTGACACCACGCGCGTCCCGGGAGGCTCTTCCGGCGGCTCGGCAGCGGCCGTCTCCGGTGCGGAGGTTCCGTATGCGCTGGGGTCTGACACCGGCGGTTCGATCCGCCAGCCCTGCGCCTACTGCGGCGCCACGGGCATCAAGCCGACGTATGGCACAGTTTCCCGGTACGGCCTGATCGCATACGGATCCTCGCTTGATCAGATCGGGCCGATCGCAAAAGATGTGAGCGACTGCGCCGCGATCCTGGAGACGATTGCAGCTCCGGACGAGAAGGATTCGACTTCGATCCGGCGCGATTCCTATGCGTTCACGAAATCTCTGACAGAAGGCGTGAAAGGGCTTAAAATCGGTATTCCGAGGGATTATTTCGGAGAGGGTCTTGATCCGGAGGTGAAAAAGCTGGTTCTTGCGGCCGCGGACGTGCTGAAGAGTCAGGGCGCCATTGTCGAGGAATTCGACTTGAGCCTCGTGCAGTACGCGATCCCGGCGTACTACCTCATCGCCTGCGCGGAGGCAAGCTCTAACCTTGAGCGGTTTGACGGCGTAAAGTACGGCTACCGCACGAAGGACTACGAAGAACTTCACCAGATGTACAAGAAGACCCGCTCGGAAGGGTTCGGACCGGAGGTGCGCCGCCGGATCATGCTCGGGTCCTTTGTGCTGAGTTCCGGCTATTATGACGCCTATTACCTGAAGGCGCTGCGCACGAAAGCGCTCATCAAGGCGGCATTCGACAAGGCGTTCGCCCGGTATGACGTAATTCTGGGACCGGTGGCACCGACCACGGCGCCGAAGATGAACAGTTCGCTCGCAGACCCGCTGAAGATGTACTTGAGCGACGTCTACACCGTCAGTGTGAACCTCTGCTGCCTGCCGGGGCTGTCGCTTCCGTGCGGACTGGCGTCCGACGGCATGCCTGTCGGCATGCAGCTCATCGGCGACTGCTTCCGGGAGGACAATCTGTTCCGCGCGGCGTACGCATATGAGCAGGCGAGAGGCCCGGTTGTGAGCCCATTTGCCAGAGAGGAGGCAGCAAAGTGAGTGGAATGAAACAGTATGAAACCGTCATCGGACTGGAGGTCCATGTCGAGCTCGCCACGAAGACCAAGATCTTCTGCGGCTGCTCCACGGCCTTCGGCGGCGCGCCAAACACCCACACCTGCCCGGTCTGCACCGGCATGCCGGGGTCGCTCCCGGTCCTGAACAAGCAGGTCGTCAATTACGCGATCGCCGTCGGGCTGGCGACCAACTGCCAGATTACGCGCAAGTGCAAGTTTGACCGGAAGAACTACTTCTATCCGGACAACCCGCAGAACTACCAGATCTCTCAGCTGTACTACCCGATCTGCCGTGACGGCCATGTGGATATCAGCGTGAACGGCAATCGCAAGTCCGTGGGCATTCACGAGATCCACATGGAAGAGGACGCCGGCAAGCTGATCCACGACAACTGGCTGGACGCATCGCTTGTCGACTACAACCGCTCCGGCGTGCCGCTGATTGAGATCGTATCGGAGCCGGACATGCGCTCGTCTGAGGAAGTCATCGCGTATCTCGAGAAGCTGCGCACCACGATCCAGTATCTGGGAGCGTCGGACTGCAAGCTGCAGGAGGGCTCGATGCGAGCTGACGTAAACCTGTCCGTGCGCGAGGTGGGCGCAAAGCAGTTCGGAACGCGAACCGAGATGAAGAATATTAACTCCTTCAAGGCCATCGCTCACGCCATCGCCGGCGAGACAGCCCGCCAGATCGAGCTGCTCGAGGACGGCAAGAAGGTGATCCAGGAGACGCGCCGTTGGGACGACAACAAGGGTGCCTCCTTCCCGATGCGCTCCAAGGAGGATGCCAAGGACTACCGGTACTTCCCGGAGCCGGATCTTCCGCCGATCGTGATCTCGCAGGAGTGGATCGACAGAATCAAAAGTCAGGAGCCGGAATTCAAGGAAGCCAGGATGGCGCGCTATCAGAAGGAATACGGCCTGACGGCGTATGACGCCGACATCCTGACGGATTCCCGCAAGGTGGCGGAGACCTTTGAAAAGGCAGCGGCTATCTGCGGCAATCCGAAAAAGGTGGCCAACTGGCTTATGGACGATACCATGCGCCTGCTCAAGGATCACTCGATGGATCCGGAGGACATCCGTTTCTCACCGGAACACCTGGCGGCGCTTGTGAAGCTGACGGATGACAACACCATCAACAGCTCCGTCGCCGCGGAGGTGTTTGAGAAGATCTTTACGGATGACATTGATCCGGAACAGTATGTCAAAGAGCACGGTCTGAAGCAGGTCAATGACGCGGGAGCTCTCGAAGAGACCATCCGCGGCATTGTGGCGGCCAATCCGCAGTCGGTTGCAGACTACAAGGCCGGTAAGAAGAAGGCCATCGGGTTCCTTGTCGGCCAGACCATGAAGGCCATGAAAGGCAAGGCCAATCCGGGAATGGTGAATCAGATCCTGACGAAAATTCTGGAAGAGTAAACGATATCTGCAGGCGGG
>OCTW013394953.1_pt1 | contig 16608 bp, 11 predicted proteins | sample 1539671 | NCBI WGS metagenome assembly OCTW01 (sample SAMN02144230, study PRJEB22623) | gut metagenome | biome: sheep rumen | host: Ovis aries | place: New Zealand
CCGAGTCAGTCCGTGATAGTCCGTGGCAAGAAAACGTCGGCGCAGGGGTGGGTATTCCAAATGGCTCTGCCAAGTTAGTCCGTGATAGTCAGTGGTAAGAGCAGTTTGGTTGGCCACGGACGACCACGGACTGACTCGGAATTGCCTCTACGCGGAAGACGACGGACCGACACGGACTTCTTCCTGCCGCCAGGCGGCAGTTCTGTGGCGCTCCTTTGTTCAGCAAACCAAGGTATGAAGAACCGAGTCAGTCCGTGATAGTCCGTGGCAAGAAAACGTCGGCGCAGGAGCGGGTGTAAGCAGTTTCTCTCCTCCCCGTCAGCGTGTTTTTTTTGAATAAAAACAACACTGCGTTTGGCCGTATGCGAAAGAATGTGTATTTTTGCACTTTGAAACAACTGATGAAAGAATATGAACGACAAGAAAACCTATAGTGCGCATGCGGCCATCCTGCTGGCGAACGTCATCTTCGGCCTCGGTGTGCCGGTGACAAAGTTCCTGCTCGACGAGTGGGTGACGCCGATGACGTACATGGCATCGCGCTGTCTGGGCGCCACCATTATCTTTTGGGTGGTGAGCTGGTTCCTTCCCAAGGAACACGTGGAGCGCCGCGACCTGCTGGTCATCATGGCAGGTGGTCTGACGGGCTTCGTCATCTCGCAGACGCTCACGGCGTGGGCCCTGCAGTTCACCACGCCGGTCTACTTCTCGCTCATTGCCACCCTGACGCCCATCGTAACGCTGCTCATGGCGGCGATTTTCCTGGGCGAGGGCATCACACGGCTCAAGTCGCTGGGCACCGTGCTGGCCTTTGCCGGTGCTGCGCTGATGGTGTTCGTGGGCTGGAAGGCAGGAGCTGGCAGCAACGACCTGCTGGGCATCACGCTGGCCTTGCTGAGTGTGCTCACCTGGGTGGTCTACCTGCTCATCACAAGAAAGGTGTCGCAGAAATACACCGCGGTGACACAGATGAAGTGGATTTTCCTCGTCTCCACCATTGCCGTGCTGCCTTTCTCGTGGAATGAGTTCCCACAGACGGCGCTCTACGGCGGACAGTTCGGATGGGACGGGGCGCTGGCCATGCTCTTCATCGTGGTGTTTGCCACCGTTCTCGGCTATTTCATGATTCCCTATGCCATGCAATACCTGAAGGCAACCACCGTCAGCATCTACACCAATATACAGCCGGTGGTGGCATCGCTTATCGCTATTGCCATCGGACAGGACGTGCTGACGTGGGACAAACCGGTGGCCGCAGTGCTCGTGCTTCTCGGAGCGTGGTTCGTCACGAAGGAGAATGACTGAAGAAAGAAACAGATACAAAGGAGTGTAGGCGCTTAGAAGCTTTCGCGGCTTTGGCCGCTGGAGCGTAGACAATTGTAGGGGCGGATCAGCGTATCCGCCCGTTGACACAGGCATTGCACATGCTGTATTGTCCGTACTCCACAGCGGATGGATACGCTGAACTGCCCCTACAATCCCAGACTCCAGAGCTTGAGAACGTTGAATATTAAACTTTATTCCTATGATATACAAATACGACTTCCTCATCATCGGCGCAGGCGTCGCCGGAATGAGCTACGCGCTGAAAGTGGCGCGCGAAAAGAAAGGAAAGGTTTGCATGATTTGCAAGACCAGCCTCGACGAGGCCAACACTTCGTTTGCACAGGGCGGCGTGGCCAGCGTCACCAATCTGGCCGTCGACGATTTCGACAAACACATTGAGGACACGATGATTGCCGGCGACTACATCAGCGACCGACAGGCAGTGGAACAGGTGGTAAGACAGGCGCCGGAACAGATCAAGGAGCTCGTGAACTGGGGCGTTAACTTCGACAGAAAGGAAGACGGCTCGTTCGATCTTCACCGGGAAGGCGGACACTCGGAGTTCAGAATCCTCCACCATGCCGACGATACAGGCGCCGAGATTCAGCGAGGACTCATGGCCGCTGTGAGGGCCTGTCCCGACATTGAGGTCAAGGAGAACCACTTCGCCGTGGAGATTATCACCCAGCATCACCTCGGAGCCAAGGTGACAAGGCGCACGCCTTACATCTATTGTTATGGAGCCTACGTGCTCAATCCCGACACACAGAAGGTGGATACCTACCTTTCCAAGGTGACGCTGATGTGTACCGGCGGCTGCGGAGCTGTCTATCAGACCACCACAAATCCCATTATCGCCACGGGCGACGGAGAGGCAATGGTCTATCGTGCCAAGGGAACCGTGCAGGACATGGAGTTCGTTCAGTTCCATCCCACGGCACTCTATTCGCCCGGCGAGACCCATCCCGCCTTCCTCATCACGGAGGCCATGCGCGGCTACGGCGGCATTCTGCGCCTGCCAAACGGACAGTCGTTCATGGAGAAATATGACGAGCGGCTCTCGCTGGCTCCGCGCGACATCGTGGCACGCGCCATAGACAAGGAGATGAAGATTCACGGTCTGGACCACGTCTGTCTGGACGTCACGCACAAGGATCCTGCCGAAACACGCCACCATTTCCCGAACATTTACCAGAAGTGCCTGTCGATGGGCATCGACATTACTACCGACTACATACCCGTTCGTCCGGCAGCTCACTACATGTGCGGCGGCATCAAGGTGGACCTGAACGGCTGCAGCAGCATCGAGCGTCTGTATGCCATCGGCGAGTGTTCGTGCACCGGACTGCACGGCGGAAACCGTCTGGCCTCCAATTCGCTGATAGAGGCCGTGGTCTATGCTGACGCCGCTGCCCGCCACTCTCTGGAACATGTGGACCTCTATGACTACAACGACAAGGTGCCAGAATGGAATGATGAGGGCACCATGACAAACGAAGAGCAGGTGCTCATCACACAGTCGGTGAAGGAAGTGGGCGAGATCATGTCCAACTATGTGGGCATCGTGCGCAGCGACCTCCGTCTGAAACGCGCCTGGGACCGTCTCGATATGCTCTACGAAGAAACCGAGAACCTCTTCAAGCGCGTAAAGGCCAGCCGCGACATCTGCGAACTGCGCAACATGATCAACGTGGGCTACCTCATCACACGCTTCGCCCTGGAGCGAAAGGAGAGCCGAGGGCTCCACTTCACCATTGACTATCCGGTGCACGCCTACGACAAGTAGGCAGCAAAAAAGAACGGCGGCCCCTCGGGTCGCCGTTCAGTTTTTTCAGTATGTTTGAATGGGAGCGTTTACTTCACAAGCATCTTCTTGCCGTCCTTCACGACAACACCCTTGAAGCCGTTAGCCACACGCTGGCCTGCCAGGTTGTAGGCAGCCCCGCCTTCCTGAGCGGTCTGCACCTCCTGAATAGCGGTGGTAGCGCCGTCCGTCTCAGCAGGAAGCTCCTTGTTGATGGCTATCTGGAAGATGTTCACCTTGCCAGAGGTCTTCAGCTTCGTGGCAGCATCGCGCACCACCTTGAACTCAAAGTCCTGCTTGTCGACGGTGACAAGTGAGGCCACGTCGCCGTTGGTCACGGTGAAGGTTGTCTCTGCACCTGTATCGTCGCTGGATTCCATGCGAATGCGGATGACGTCATCCTTTGCTGTCTCAGGCAGGGAAATGATGATGGCGCCATTGATGAGGCTCAGGTTCTTCTTGTTGTTGAACTTGATACCCTTGGCCAGACCTTCTGAATTGTCGCGGGTGAAGAGCAGGCCGTCGGTCATTTCAATCTTTGATCCGTTGGCCATCAGCGGACCATAAACATTACGGTCATAGATGAGACTGGTCAGTTCATACGTCTTGCCATCTTCAGAAACAGTCCACTTTTCATCGGCTGTGAAGTTGTCAATATCGTTCTGGCTCAGCTCCTTCGTAAAGTCATAGAGCTTGGGAGAGGAAGCCGGACGGGTCTCGGCACCAGTCACGTCGAGGGCTATTACGAAGCAAATCTGCACGCCAGTGTTGGTAAAGGTGAACGAGCCCGTGGCATTGTCCATATCGAAAACGCGAATGTCGGGGTCGCTACCATCTGACAATGAACCCATAGGCACTTTGCCTACTTCATACTGAATGCCGTTCATCTCCTTCCATCCAGTGGTACGGGGATTCTCATTTGTATTGACATAGCTGTAGAATGTGGCACGCTTCACCACTACGCCATCGGGAATCACCAGCGTGTTCTGGGCTCCGTTGGACAGTTTGAATGAGGAGAGTTCCTGTCCGTTGACCGTGATAGCGTTGCCGGCGCTCCATTTCTTATCTGCGTTTCCTGTGATGGTCAGCTCGTAGCCGTCGCTATTGGTCCAGGTGTTGCTGTCGCCGGTACCTTCTTCGTAGGTCAGCCAGACGGTGGTGGTTCCACTGGGCTGGGGAATGACAGACACATATTCGGACGTCACGCCTGACTCCTTGCCATTATAAGGATATAAAGCGCGGGCATACACCGTGGCGTCTTCAGTCAGCGTAATAGCACGCGTGAAGGTTTCCCAAGAGCCGTTGCCGATGCGGTATTCAAGAGTTGTACCAGCCACGTCGGACTGAATAAAGAAAGTTCCATTCAGCACATTGATAGCCGGATCTTCCACCTCATCCAGATCGAGAAGCACTTGCAGCTCCGTTGGATCTGAGTCGGCAAAGCTGACGTTGTTGTCTGAGGCGACAGCCTTTATAACGGTTCCGTGGCTGACCACAAACGGTCCTTCGTACACATTGCTTGTAGAAGAAGGTATCGTTCCGTCTGTCGTATAATAATAAGATGTAGCGTTAATCACAGTATTGATGGTTACCTCACCTGAAACATCATCATAGGTGATCTCGGGTGAGTTCAACTTCGGCTTAGCTGTCTCGGTGTACTCCACGATGATGCAGAATATGCCACTCTCACCGCTGCCACGGGTTATGCTATGCGTTCCAGCTGCCACATCTTCTATCGTATAGATGCGGCATCCCGTCTCAGGCGTAGCATCGCTCACTGCCAGTTCTTCACCATCAAATTTGAGGGTGTTACTGCTCCATGTGGACTGCACGATTGTCACATTGCTCTTCGCGGTGCTTTGGAATGACACATTTGTAGCACCTTCCATTTTGAGGCCATTAGTATAATCGATGCCATCATAGCTGGCACCATTGAACTTGTTGTTGAAATTGTGCTTGGCTGAATTCCAAGAGAAGATGTCTGGGCCGTCGACAGCCGTTCCATTCACATAGAATGCATTTGCACCATTAAAAGAGATTTTGTGAGTCTCTCCGGCACTTGCCCATCCCACGCTAAGCATGAGAAGGCTTAATAATGTAAATAATTTCTTCATAAGCTTTTGGTTTTAGTAAATGATTTCGTTTTCAAGCAGGATTAGTTGAGTGAAAAGGTGGGCGGCGGCACTGGTCGCCGCCCGCCTTTTTGGTCAGAGAGAGGTGATTTATTCTTCCATGAAGCTGTCCCAGCTGATGCCGCTGTCTCCCTTGGCATCCGATTCACTGGCGTTTTTGCCGGTGTCCTTTGCTTCCAGGCTTTCCGATGCGGCCATGAGGTTCTGCATGTGGAGTTCTCTCACCTTTATTTCGGGCTTGCTATATGTTTTCATTGCTCTGTTCCTTTCTTTATTTAGGGTTACACTATTACTTCACCACCTTCTTGCCGTTGATGATGTAGATGCCCTTCTGCTGGGCGTTCTTCACCTGTATGCCGTTGATGGTGTAGATGCTGTTGCTCTGCTGGTCGGCGTTGACGGTGCTGATGGCCGTCTCGTCGCCGTCCACCTCTACGTCGATGACCTTGGCGTCGCCCGATGTGGGAGCGATGTCCAGATAAGCCTTACCGGCAGCCAGTGTGCCTCCGGTGCAGGGCCAGAATGCTCCTGCGCTGAGGATGTAGCACTGCTTGCCCGTCAGGTCGGTGTCTGCGAGCACGCCCACCATCTTGTTGCCTTCGAGGTCGGCGGCAGCGGCGCCTGCGGCAGCAAACGAAAGCTTCACCGAAGTCTCACCCTTCACGATGATGCCGGTGCCGGCGGGGATGACGCCCGTCACGGGTTCGATGGTTACCTTGCCGCCTTCCAGCTTCGTGGCCTTGTAGCACTCGCCGGTAGACACCACGTCGTTGGCGTTGCAGAAAGTGGCGTAGCCAGAGGCCGGGATGGCAACGGTGACGGCAGGAAGCTCAGTGTAGAACTTCGCATAGACAGGATAGACAGATTGGCCACCACCGCCAATAACGATTGTGCCGTCGCTGATAGCGATCACGCCAGAGGACTCCACGCCAGTGCCCTTATGTGTTACGGTTGTTCCGTTCACGCTATATTTTCTATCTGCATTTGTGTTTTGAACGAAGACCTCTATATACTGAGCACCTTCAACATTGATGTTGATCTGGCGATCAGTGCTTGACATATTATAGAAGTCGCCGCTGATACCTGCATAGGTCTTGCCACTACTCCAGTTGTTTGTCGTTACACTCAGATAACCCTGGCTGGTGATGTTTTCCTTGGTCAGCAACACGGTGGTCTCCTCCGTAACGACGAGCGTGTTGATCATGGTGATGTTGGTAAACGTAACCACATAGTCGTCTGTTCCGGCGCTCAATGTTGCAGAATAGTTTTCGCCATCCTCAACCACATCGGCAGTGATGGTCTCTGAAGTCTCTTTGCTTCCATCGCTTGAAGTTACCGTTGTCTTGACAGTATACTTCACCGTGGGCAGGCCTACAAAAGCATCACTCATGGTGAGTGCCTTCGAAGTGGTAAGCGTAGACAGCTGGCTTGCGGAGATGGCAGTGCCATTCAGTGTCACTTCGGTAATCTCATAGGTAATGGCCGTGCTGGCATCTGGAGTAGTAATCTTCACGCCCTTCAGACCAGACGTTGCAGAACTGCTCTGCTGACCGAAATAGACAATCGCATCGGTGCCACCACCAGTCATGGTATAGTCGACGGTGTATTCAGATGCGTCCTTCAATTCTATATTGGTATTTGCTGTTGTCCCTGAGTATTCCGTTTCCTCACCGATACTGTAACGAAGGTTTTTGCTGCCATCCATGGTGAAGACGACGGTCATTTTCCCATTCACTCCCGTCACCTTGATGGCATAGTAGCGGTTTGTATTCTTGTTGCCGCCTTTCATGTAAGTCATGACACCAGCTGTAGAAATGGAGCCACAATTGTCTTTATCCGAATTACTGTAGCAATAAATGCCGTTGAACTCTTCCTGATGGGTGAACGTGTGGCCAGCCCATGGCGACTGAGTGAAGTCTGCCTCAAACAGAACTACGTCTGCTGCTTTAGCTCCCATTACAGTGAGCATCAGCACAAGTAAAGTAAAAATTTTCTTCATAAATTTAATTATTAGTTATTAATTGTTTTGTAAGTTTCCAGACGGGCGTATTCCGCAATATTGGGACAAAGGTACTGCTTTTTATTTAAAGATTTGGCGGAGTGATTGTTTTTTTTTCATTTTTTACAGAAAACGTTTGCGTAAAAGACTGTCATTCATACACTTATTGTGTCGCGACGTATTGGGGAGATGGGGGCAATGGAGCGGCTTCATCGCACCTTTATATTAATAATGTGGGGCGGTGGAACAGTCGGTTTAGTGCAGAAAAGACGCCAAATAAAAGCAGGAAAGATGGCGGATTTTTGGAAGAAAGACGGCAGAAAAACGAAACAAAACCAATGGATTCGTTGAACAATCTCAATGGAATTGTTGAACGAAATCAATGGAATCGTTGAACGAAATCAATGGCTTTGTTTCTGAAATCTGCCAGAATGGCGGAGCAAAACCGCAGCATTAGGCCGTTGATATTGACGCATTAGCGCGGTATGATGGTGAGTTGCGGAAAAGTTGAGCGTAATATATTTGGTGGTTCGCCCACTTATTTGTACCTTTGCAACGAAGAATCTATTAACGTTAGACAATCGAGAACCTGAAAAATGCAGACAAAAGAAAGACAGATTATTGAGTGCGTGCCCAACTTCAGTGAGGGGCGCGACATGGGTATTGTGAAACAAATCACCGATGCCATTGAGCATTCGGGCGGCGTTCGTCTGCTCGATGTAGACCCCGGTGAGGCCACCAACCGCACGGTGGTTACGTTTGTCGGCGAGCCGTCGGCAGTGGTTGAGGCCGCCTTCGCGGGCGTGAAGCGCGCCGCAGAACTGATAGACATGCGCCACCATAAGGGAGCCCATCCGCGCATGGGCGCCACCGACGTGCTGCCGCTGATACCCGTTAGCGGCATCACCCTTGAGGAATGTGCTGCACTGGCGCGACAGCTGGCCGAGCGCATCGCCACTGAGCTGGCCGTGCCGTGCTACTGCTACGAGGCGGCAGCCTTCACCGAGGAGCGCCGCAACCTGGCCGTCTGCCGCGAGGGAGAATACGAGGCCCTGCAGGAAAAGCTCACCACAAAGGGCAAGGAGCCCGACTTCATGCCCACGCCGGTGGAGGAACACATGGGCCACATCCTGCGCACGGGATGCACCGCCGTCGGCGCGCGCGACTTCCTCATCGCCGTGAACTACAACCTGAACACCACGTCGACGCGCCGTGCCAACGCCATCGCCTTCGACGTGAGAGAGAAAGGCCGCCCCGTGCGCGAGGGACATCCCATCACGGGCAAGCCCAAGCGCGATGCCGACGGAAACGTCATCATGCAGCCGGGCACGCTGAAATGCACCAAGGCCATTGGCTGGTATATCGACGAATATGGCATTGCCCAGGTGTCGATGAACATGACCAACCTTAACGTAACGCCCCTTCATGTGGCCTTCGACGAGGTGTGCCGCTGCGCCCAGTTGCGGGGCATCCGCGTGACGGGCACCGAGATTGTGGGCCTCATTCCGAAGAAGACACTCATCGACGCCGGCCGCTACTTCCTGCAGAAGCAGAACCGCTCGACGGGCATTCCCGAGGAAGACATCATCAAGATTGCCGTGAAGTCGATGGGACTGGACGACCTGAAGCCGTTCAATCCGCGCGAAAAGGTGATTGAATACATGCTGGAGGACAGCGAAGAACAGCAGAAGGCCCGGCTGGTAGACCTGTCGGTGAAGGCCTTTGCCGAGGAGACGTCGCGCGAGAGTCCGGCTCCCGGCGGCGGCACCATAGCGGCCTACATGGGCGCACTGGCTGCCGCGCTGGGCACGATGGTGGCCAATCTGTCGAGCCACAAGGCAGGCTGGGACGAGCGCTGCCCCGAGTTTGCGCAGTGGGCCGACCGCGGTCAGGCGCTCATGACGCAGCTGCTGCAGCTGGTGGACAGGGACACGGAGGCCTTCAACCGCATCATGGCGGTCTTCGCACTGCCCAAGAAGACCGACGAGGACAAGGCCGCACGCTCGCAGGCCATACAGGAAGCCACGCTCTATGCGGCCGAGGTGCCTCTGCAGACCATGAAGACGGCGCTGCAGACCATGGACATCTGCCGCGCCATGGCAAAGGAAGGCAACCCCGCCAGCGTCAGCGATGCCGGCGTAGGAGCACTGGCTGCCCGCGCCGCCGTGATGGGTGCAGGACTCAATGTCAAGATAAACGCCGCCCAGCTGAAGGACCGCGAGAAGGCCGAAACGCTCGTTGCCGAGGCCGAAGGCCTCATGAAGAAGGCCGACAGCGAGGAGAAGGAAATCATCAGGACGGTGGAGGAGAAGCTGTGACGTAAGGAGTTACAGGAGTTGCAGGAGTTACAGGAGTTGCAGACGATAGGGGAAAGCCTTACAAAAGGGAATGGATGCAAAGAAGAACAAAGTCTGCCCCCCTTAGACTATTGCAAATTCTGAAATCCTAAAACATAGCAATCACGAAACAAAGAAAACAAAAAACCAAAGAATGAAAGCCATGACAACAGAACAATTCCAGCAAGAAATACGTCTGGGCATACCGGCAACGCTGCCCGAAGCGCGCCCCTACGACCCCGACATCAACCACGCACCCAGGCGCAAGGACATACTGACGACTGAGCAGAAACGGCTGGCTCTGCGCAACGCCCTGCGCTATTTCCCGCGCGAACTCCACGCCCAGCTGGCGCCGGAATTCGCCGAAGAGCTGCGAAAATACGGGCGCATCTACATGTATCGCTACAGACCGACCTACGAGATGCGGGCAAGGCCCATCGACGAATATCCGGCCCGCTCGCGCCAGGCTGCCGCCATCATGCTGATGATACAGAACAACCTCGACCCCAGGGTGGCACAACACCCGCACGAGCTCATCATCTACGGCGGCAACGGCGCCATCTTCCAGAACTGGGCACAGTATCGGCTGGTGATGAAATACCTGTCGGAGATGACCGACAACCAGACACTCGTGATGTACAGCGGCCATCCGCTGGGTCTGTTTCCGTCGCATCCCAACGCCCCGCGCGTGGTGGTGACCAACGGAATGGTGATTCCCAACTACTCGAAACCCGACGACTGGGAGCGCATGAACGCCATGGGCGTGAGCCAGTATGGACAGATGACCGCCGGTTCTTATATGTATATCGGTCCGCAAGGCATTGTCCACGGCACGACCATCACCGTTCTGAACGCCGCTCGCAAGGTGGGTGGCGACCACATGAAGCTGTTTGTGACGGCCGGACTTGGCGGAATGAGCGGCGCACAGCCCAAGGCCGGCAACATAGCCGGAGTGGTGAGCGTGACGGCAGAAATCAATCCGAAGGCGGCGCAGAAGCGCTTTGACCAGGGATGGGTGGACGAACTGCACGACTCGCTCGACGAGCTGATTCCCGCCGTGCGCAAGGCCGTGGCCGAGAAACGGGTGGTGTCGATGGCCTACGTTGGAAATGTGGTGGACCTATGGGAGCGCCTGGCCGACGAGGATGTGCACGTAGACCTGGGCAGCGACCAGACTTCGCTCCACAATCCCTGGGCCGGCGGCTACTATCCCGTGGGACTTACGCTCGAGGAATCGAAGCAGATGATGGCCGAAGACCCTGAGCAGTTCAAGCAAAAGGTGCAGGCATCGCTGCGCCGACAGGTGGCCGCCATCAACCGGCTGGCCAGTCGCGGCATGTATTTCTTCGACTATGGCAACGCCTTCCTGCTGGAAGCCGGCCGCGCAGGTGCCGACGTGTTTGAGAAAGGAGAAAAGAAAACTGAGAACGGAAAACTGAAAACTGAGAACGGAGAGGTTACTGCCGCAAAGGAAAAGAAGGCTGACAGCAGTTCTCAGTTCTCAGTTCTCAGTTCTCAGTTAACAACCTTCCGCTATCCGAGCTACGTGCAGGACATCATGGGCCCGATGTTCTTCGACTACGGCTTCGGCCCGTTCCGCTGGGTTTGCACGTCGGGCGACCCTGCCGATCTGGCCGTCACCGACCGTCTGGCTGCAGAGGTGCTCGAGGAAATGACCAAGACCTCGCCCGCCGACATACAAGGACAGCTGGCCGACAACCTCCATTGGATACGCGAGGCTGGCCGCAATCACCTGGTGGTAGGGTCGCAGGCCCGCATCCTCTATGCCGACTGTGAGGGTCGCACGCGCATTGCCCTGGCCTTCAACGACGCCATCCGCCGCGGTGAGCTCAAGGCGCCGGTGGTGCTCGGACGCGACCATCACGACGTGAGCGGAACCGATTCGCCCTTCCGGGAGACCTCCAACATCTACGACGGTTCGCAGTTCTGCGCCGACATGGCTGTGCAGAACGTCATCGGCGACGCCTTCCGTGGTGCCACCTGGGTGAGTATTCACAACGGCGGAGGCGTTGGCTGGGGAGAGGTCATCAACGGAGGATTCGGCATGGTGATTGACGGCTCCGACGACAGCGACCGCCACATCCGCGAGATGCTTTTCTGGGACGTGAACAACGGAATTGCACGCCGGTCGTGGGCAAGAAACCGCGGTTCGATGGACGCCATCAAGCGACAGATGGAGAAGACTCCCGGACTGAAGGTGACATTGCCCAACCTCGTGGACGACGAAATACTGGACAACCTGTAGAGAACTGAGAAAACGAAACCGCAACGGAAGCCGTGGGGGCGACCGCAACCATGGCTTCCGCAAACCAAACAAGCACGCAAATGATACACAAGATAAGTGCGGGTCATCTGACCCAGGACAAGATAGAGGAAATCATCCGCAACAACTACCAGCTGGAACTGAGCGACGAGACGCGCCAGCGCATCGTCCACTGCCGCGAATACCTCGACAACAAGGTGGCGCAGTCTGAGGTTCCCATCTACGGTGTGACGACGGGCTTCGGCTCGCTCTGCAAGTTCAGCATCGGCGAAGACCAGCTGGCGCAGCTGCAGATAAACCTGATGATGAGCCATGCCTGTGGAACGGGCGACCGCGTTCCCAACGACATCGTGAAAATCATGACGCTTCTGAAGATCCAGTCGCTCAGCTACGGATTCTCGGGCTGCAAGCTCGACACCGTGGAACGGCTCATCGACTTCTTCAACAACGACATCTATCCCGTGGTCTACATGCAGGGTTCGGTGGGTGCCTCGGGCGACCTGGTGCCGCTGGCCCACCTCTGTCTGCCGCTCGTCGGGCTGGGCGAGGTGGAGTATCGCGGCGAGCGGATGAGCGGAGAAGAGATCAACCGGCGCATGGGATGGACGCCCATCCGCCTCGGTTCCAAGGAAGGACTGGCACTGCTCAACGGCACGCAGAACATGAGTTCGTTTGCCGTGTGGTCGCTCATCCACGCCAAGCGGCTGGCAAACCAGGCCGATGTCATCGCGGCATTGTCGCTTGAGGCCTACGACGGCAGGCGCGAGCCGTTCAATATCGCCGTCCACATGGTGCGCCCCCACCAAGGCCAGATAGCCACGGCGGCACACATGAACGAGCTGCTCAAGGGAAGCGAGCTGATACGACAGTCAAAGGTGAACGTGCAGGACCCCTATTCCTTCCGCTGCATTCCGCAGGTGCATGGCGCCGTGAAGGACACTTTGAGCTATGTGAAGAGCATTGTCGACATTGAAATCAACGCCACGACCGACAACCCGACGGTGTGTCCCGACGACGACCTCATCATCTCGGCCGGCAATTTCCACGGCGAACCCATCGCCATGCCGATGGATTTCCTGTGCATCGCCATGTGCGAACTGAGCAACATCTCCGAGCGCCGCACCTACAAACTGGTGAGCGGCACGCGCGGACTGCCCTCGTTCCTGGTGGCAAGACCGGGACTGAACAGCGGCTTTATGATACCGCAGTACACGGCAGCCAGCATTGTGAGCCAGAGCAAGACGCTCTGCATGCCCAGCTCGGCCGACAGTATTCCCACGTCGCAAGGCCAGGAAGACCACGTGAGTATGGGAGCCAACGCGGGCACGAAGCTCTATCGCGTCATCAAGAACACCGAGCGCGTGCTGGCCATCGAGCTGTTCAACGCCGCCCAGGCACTGGAGTTCCGCCGTCCGCTTCACACTTCGGAGAAGCTGGAACGCCTGCACGCCGAATACCGAAAGGTGGTGCCGTTCATCGAGGACGACGAGGTGATGTACCCGCACATAGAACAAAGCGTGCGCTTCCTGAGAGAACACGAGGATGTGTTCTGAAGGAAGCCCCCCAAGTCCCCGAGGGGGATGTCGAAATGAGAACTGAGAACTGAAAACAGAGAGGTATGATTACTATTTTTTTCTACGTAGCCTTAGGCTGCAAGTAATCATACCTCTCAGTTTTCAGTTCTCAGTTCTCAGTTTAATCGTCTTCTTGCCTTGTCTGACGAAGATGCCACTCGAGGGACGGCTGACCGCCTGTCCCTGCAGGTTGAACCACGGCTCCGATGTCCTGTCCTCGCCGGAAATCGCCTTCACGGACGTGGGCACAGCATCGCCTCGGAAGATGAAACCATAGAAGTCTTTCGGGTCATTGCCGGCGGGCATCTGCAGATAGGGCGTCCCCTCGGGGATGTCCTCGGTGGCAGCAACCCGGTAGAAGCCCACGCCGCTGCCGGCCTTGTTGGCCACCACATATTTCGGCGTTCCGGCGCCGGTGATGCCCTCTCCGTGCAGAAGGAGGTTGTCCTGCAGCGGTCCGACCGCAGACCTGGCCTCGCAGATGGTGTAGTTGCCCGGGCTGGCCTTGAGGATGACGCCCGTCTCAGCCGGCACCTTTGTCACCGGCACCATGCTGGCACCTCTCGCCGAGAAGGCCGTCACCTTGTAGGCGGTGAGCCCCTGGGTCTGGCTGAAATCGGTGGCGTAGGTGGTGACGTAGGCCATATAGCCCGATGCTCCGATGGAGACGGTGCGGGGCTTCTTGCGGCAGAGCACGCCCACATAGTACGACGCGCTGGTCGAATACTTGGTGGCGGTGAAGCCATCGACGGAGATCTTCATGATGTACTTCGAAGTCTCTTCGCTCTTGATATACAGGGTGGGGGAGTTGTTGCTCATGCCGATGCTCCACTGAAAAGCTGTCTTGGTGGCATCGGGACTGCCCTTGATGAGCAGGCTCTTGTCCTTTGTGGTGTACAAAGCCTTGTCTTCGTCGAGGAAGCGGAGCATGAAAACGTTCTCCTTTCCGGCCACGCTCACGAGCCTGAACTCCTGCGGATGGCCGGAACTGCTGGAATTGCGCACCACGCGGAAGGACATGTTGTCGTAGTCGAAGTTCGTATCCGGCAGCACCTCGCGCTTCACATAGCCCTCCTTGGCCGCCGCCTCGCTGCCCACCAGGTCTTGGGAGCGGTAGCCCAGAATGACGTAGGTGTCATCCTCGTTGAGGGCGGAGAGGTCGCTGAGAATCTCATATTCGTCCACCATATACTCATCGGCCCGGCCCCAGGACGAGAAGCCGATGAGGAAAAACACCAGTAAGAGGTTTCTTAGGAGAGTCGTTTTCTTCATCTCTGATAATGTGGTAAAGCGATCGTTTTTCTAAGGTTTGAAAGGAAAAAAGCCCTGCTTCCTTCCCTTTGTAAGGTATGTGGCAGCGTCACTGCAATGCCCTCAAAGCGGATATTCGTCGAAGGCGTAGAGCACGGTCGACAGATATCGCTCGCCAGTGTCGGGCAGCAGAGCCACCACATTCTTGCTGTCGTTCTCGGGGCGCGCTGCTATCTGTGCGGCGGCATAGGCGGCAGCACCGCTCGATATGCCCACCAGCAGGCCCTCTTGCTGCGCAAGCTGTCGGCTGGTAAGGATAGCCTGGTCGTTGGTCACGCGGAAAACCTCGTCGATAAGTCCCCCGTCATAGGTCTTCGGAACGAAGCCTGCGCCGATGCCCTGTATCATGTGGGGTCCGCTCTTTCCGCCACTCAGCACCGCACTGGCGTCGGGTTCCACGGCCACGATGCGTATGTTGGGGTTCTTTTCCTTCAGGGCCTTGGCCACGCCGCTGACGGTTCCGCCCGTTCCCACTCCTGCCACGAAGACGTCAATCTCTCCGTTTGTCTGCTCCCAAAGCTCCTGTCCCGTCGTCTCGTAGTGGCGGCGCGGGTTGGCCGGGTTCTCAAACTGCTGCAGGATGACCGCTCCCTCGATGCTGTCGCGCAGCTCTTCGGCCGCCCTGATGGCGCCGGTCATGCCTTCCTTTCCTGGCGTCAGCCGCACCTCAGCACCGTAGGCTTTCACGAGGTTGCGGCGCTCAATGCTCATGGTTTCCGGCATGGTCAGGATGAGGTGATAGCCCTTCACGGCGCTCACCAGTGCCAGTCCCACGCCGGTGTTGCCGCTTGTGGGCTCAATGATGGTGGCGCCAGGCTTGAGCAGGCCCTGCGCCTCGGCGTCCTCAATCATGGCCAGGGCGATGCGGTCTTTCACGCTGCCGCCCGGGTTGAAAAACTCCACTTTGGCAATAATCGGCGTCATCAGGCCCATTGCCTTCGAGAACTTGTTCAGCTGGAGCAGCGGCGTCTGGCCTATCAGCTCCGTCAGTTTCTTTGCTATCATGGCTGTCGTGCGTTTACATTGTCGGTGCAAAGGTACGAATAAGTGAGCGAAATGCCAAATCTATTTGAGCATTTCCGAACGAGAGGACCTCAGGATTCCGCCTTTTCGGGAATGGAATTCTTCATGAAACAAACGTGTGTTTGCGCGCATATTCATGTAATGCCGCAGGTGAAAGACAAAGACCAGAACCAGGTAAATTGCCGTTCTTCGCCCGTCATTTCGTCAGTTTCTCGGAGCAAAACCGTCAGTTTCAAGGAACAAATCCATTGATTTCGTTCAACGATTCCATTGATTTCGTTCAACAATTCCATTGAGATTGTTCAACGATTCCATTGGTTTTGTTTCGTCATTCTGCCGCTTTTCCTTCTCCCGTCCACCGTTTTCGCCGTTTTATTTTGGCGTTCTCGCCCGCCGTAACTATTGTGCGGACGGAGCAAGCGCGAAAACATCTATCGTCTAAACTCCCAAACTCCTATACTCCCAAACTCCAAAAAGTTTAGAACAACCGAAACTTCAATTATGGCAATAATACAGCAGATGGCATCGTATAAGCCGGCGTAGATACCCGTGAATCGTTTACCAGTTTTCTGGCGTAGCCACTCCCCTCCCATCTCACTACTCTTTATACACATTTGTATAGGCAATACAATTGGCAACGAATGCAACACTTTCAATGGTTAGCGGAGAAGACGGCCCGAAGGGCCAGCAGCAACTAGCCCAGGGCAGCACCCTGGGTATCATGTTATCGCCAATGTACGCCCTGCAAGTTACTATGTTTGCAACGTGAAAAGTTACCACTGAGCGCAGGATGTGCGCTGGAGAAGGTTTCGTTATGAT
>OCTW011587178.1_pt1 | contig 16606 bp, 12 predicted proteins | sample 1539671 | NCBI WGS metagenome assembly OCTW01 (sample SAMN02144230, study PRJEB22623) | gut metagenome | biome: sheep rumen | host: Ovis aries | place: New Zealand
GCAAATCCAATATCTTCAAATGGTTCCTTCTTAAGAATAAGCGCCGCATCTTCTACAGTTATTTCCTTCTCCGACACTTTCTTAAGCAAATCATATACACTTGTATTATCCATTTATTCTACCCCCATGTAGTAGATTTATTAATTATTATAACACCATTATATACTCATGTCCTATTATTAATAGGAATAATTTAAAATATTTGTGAGTAATTATACCCATTTTTTGTTATAATTCTTATTATAGATATAATTGATATAAAGAAGGATTATTTAATGCAAGAACAGCAACTAGGTCTTTCTTCACAAGAAGTAGACGAATTAACTTCACAAGGAAAAACAAATCACATAAAAAGCGAATCGGATATGAGTATTAAAAGAATCATATTTAGAAATGTATTCACATATTTCAATGGTATATTTGCATTACTGACAGTTCTCATAATTACAACGGGCGAAATAAAGAACCTAATGTTCTTACCTATTATAATTGCCAATACACTTATTGGTATTATACAACAACTTCGTTCGAAATTCGTCTTAGACAAACTAGCACTATTAGACGTTAGTGAATACACAGCCATAAGAGATGGCAATGAAGTTAAAGTACCCTCGGACAAATTAGTAGAAGGGGATGTAATACATCTGGAAAGCGGACAACAAATTCCTGCCGATGGAATTGTTATATCTGGTGAGGCAGGTGTTAATGAATCACTTCTAACAGGTGAAGCAGATGAGATTCAGAAGACTACTGATAGCGAACTTAAGTCTGGAAGCTTCGTAGTATCTGGTAAGTTAGTTGCGAAGCTTACAAAAGTAGGAGAAGATTCTTATGCAGCACAGATAACTGCAAAAGCAAAAAAGACCAAGGAAGGTAAGTCAGAGATGATTCGTGATATTGAGCGAATTATCCTTGTTGCTGGTATTGTTGTTATTCCTGTTGGAGCACTTCTTATATATCAATCAATCAGCGTTAATGAAATGAGTTATTCAGATAGTGTACAGTCAATGGTTGGGGCAGTTATTGGTATGATTCCTGAAGGTTTGTATCTTCTATGTACTGTAGCCTTAGCCCTAAGTGCTATGCGTCTTGCCCAGAAGAAAGTTCTTCTACACGACATGAGAAGTGTTGAAACCTTAGCAAGAGTTGATGTGCTATGCGTTGATAAGACTGGAACTATTACAAGTGATAATATGTCAGTTAGCGAGGTATTCTATCCTTCTAATAGAAGTTCTGAGGAAAATGATGCTGCTAAGAACATTATTGCAAGTTATATCCGCGCCGTTCCTGACAACAACATTACTATGAATGCCCTTAGAGATTATTTCCCTAACTGTGAGCCAATTCAAAATAAGGAAGTAATGCCATTTGACTCTAAGAAAAAATACTCTGAGGTAATTACAGAAGAATTCACATACCGCTTGGGCGCTCCAGAATTCTTACTCACCTCATCACAGCTAGAAGACAGCAAGACAATTATAGAAGAAAGAACTGGAAGAGGTCTAAGAGTCCTTGCACTAACTAAAGGAAAAGGCGAAGATACAACTCCTATACTATTTGTTGCTTTACAAAATGACCTTAGAGAAAATGTTCAAGAAATATTCAAGAATTTCAGGGAACAGAATGTTGAAATAAAAGTTATCTCAGGAGACAATCCTCTTACTGTATCACGAGTTGCAACAAAAGCCGGGGTTGAAAACGCAGAAAAGTACATTGACCTGAGCACCATTACTTCTGAAGAAGAACTCAAAAAATGTGCATCTGAATACACAGTATTTGGCCGTGTTAAGCCCGAGCAGAAAAAAGCATTAGTTGATGCACTCAAGGAAAATGGTATGAAAGTTGCCATGACGGGAGATGGTGTTAATGATATTCTTGCGATGAAAGAAGCCGATTGCTCAATTGCCATGGGAACAGGTAGTGATGCTGCAAGACAAGCAGCTCAGGTTGTTCTACTTGATTCCGACTTCTCACATATGAAAGAGATAGTTTCAGAAGGTCGAAGAGATATTAATAATATTACTCGTTCTGCGAGTCTCTTCCTATACAAGAATATATTCTCCTTACTGCTTGCTATATTCTCAATTATACTTACATTAAGCTACCCGCTTCTTCCGAATCAGGTATCGCTTATATCAACATTTAACATAGGTATCCCTGCATTCCTACTTGCGCTAGAGCCTAACGAGAAGAAACAGGAAGGAAGCTTTATAAAACACACCTTATACAATGCATTGCCTGCTGCAATAACATCCTTCTTCGCCATTGCGGTGATGGTATTCTTCGGACAATTATTCAATATACCATATACAGAAATAAGTACAGCAAGTACGTATCTATTGTCAGTTATTGGTTTCATGATTATATGGCAGATAATTAAGCCTCTTAATAAATGGCGTGTGTTCGTATTCCTTATTTGTATTGCAGGCTTCTTATTTGGAGCATCAGTATTCGACAAACTATTCGATTTATCACACATCTCTATTCATGCAGCTGCCCTATGTACAGTCTTCGCCATAGCAGAAATAACCATTATGCGATGGCTTACAATATCATTTGACAAACTAAGTGATCTACACAAGAAAAAAATGCAAAAGAAAGCAAGTGCCTAATGGACACTTGCTTTTGTATTATTCAAACATCTCTACTGCTTTCTTAAGATTATCTGTAATAGGAAGATGTTGAGGACAGGCATTCTCGCACTGCTTACATTCGATACAATCAGATGCCTTACCACCTTCTGCTACAGCTTTGTCATAAGCTTCCTTAGCTTCTTTAGCAAGTCCGTTTCCAAGCTTTTTATTCATTGCTTCGAACACATCAGGAATCATTATATTCTGAGGACATCCTTCGACACAATATTTACAAGCAGTACATGGAATAGTCTCGCTCCTTCCGATTATTCTCTGAGCTTCTCTTATAATCTTCTGCTCCTCTTCATTAAGGGGCTTAAAATCCTTCATGTAAGAAATATTGTCAGCCATCTGTTCTACATTGGACATTCCCGATAGAACAGTAAGGATTCCGTCTAATCCGGCAACAAATCTTATGGCCCAGGAAGCAAATGAGGCATCAGGATTATAATCCTTGAATAACTTCTGAACCTCCTTTGGCGGCTTAGCCAGCTTACCTCCCTTGACAGGCTCCATTACCGTTATGGATTTGCCATGCTTTCTTGCAACCTCATAATTCGCTCTTGAAGTAACATCATCGTTCTCCCAGTCAGCGTAATTAAGCTGCAATTGAATAAAATCAACTTCCGGATGCTCCGTCAAAAGCTTGTCAAGAAGATCCGGCCCTGCATGAAATGAGAATCCAAAGTGCTTAATTAAGCCTGCTTCCTTCTTCTCCTTGACATAATCCCACAGATGGAACTTATCGTACTTCTTATAATTGTTCTCCATAATAGCATGAAGAAGGTAATAGTCGAAATATCCTGCACCCGTCCTCTTAAGACTGGTCTCAAATTGCTTCTTGGCAACCTTCTCTGTGGGTGCCATCATAAATGCATTGAGCTTGGTACATAAGGTGTAGCTTTCTCTTGGATATCTCTCCACTAAAGCTTTACGAATAGCCGCTTCAGAACCCGGATATACATATGCAGTATCAAAATATGTAAATCCTGCCTCCATGAACATATCTACCATCTTCTTAACTTGTGCTATATCTGTTACTACACCTTTTTTGGGCAGTCTCATAAGTCCGAAACCAAGCTTCGGAACATCTTTACCAAAATAATCTGACATAAGCTCCCTCCTTAATGCTTATTCCTTCCCCAGAATACGTTGTACTTATCCGGCTTCCAGATTGGCTCAACGTCCTTAACAGCCTCACGAGCTGTAATCTCCTTGTCACCATTGTCGATATCTATAAGTGTATACAGGTCATTACCCATGCCAAGCTCCTTCATGTAGCTTAACTGGCGAAGTCCGTGGCGTGTCTCGACTCTCTCAATTAACGCCTTACCGCCTCCCTTAGGCAGGTTATAGATAAGGTCTACACATGCATTGTCGCATGCTAATATATCCAACGATGCTACAATTCCAATATCAGGCGTCACTACAGGTTCTGCATCCTTACCTTCACAGTCGCATGATACTGACATATTCCTCATAGTATTGATAAAGCATATATGTGGCGCGAAGTGATCCACAACAGACTTGGTGCTCTCTGATATTCTCTCCATCAACTCTTCTTCTGCGATACCCCACATATTATCAGGTGTAGAGTGAATCTCTGCCTTTCCGATTCTTCCGTCGGCGCATCCGATACCGATATTCTTGTTGCTTCCGCCGAAGCCTCCCATTGTATGACCCTTGAAATGTGTAAGTACAAGAAGGGAATCGTAGTTAAGAAGGTTCTCACCAACATGCATTTCCTTGAACCATTTACCACCCTTAATAGGAAGAGTAGCCACACCGTTCTCGTCTGTAATATCAACAGGACAAAAATCCCATCCGTTAATCTTAAGAGTCTGTCTATGCTGCTCAGTCGTATATCTGCTTCCCTCATAATAAGTGTTAGTCTCAACTATATTAGCATCAGGAAGCTTCTTCTCAATAAGATTTCTAACCCATGGTCTGGGGATAATGTTAGGGCCCTCTGCCTCTCCTGTATGAAGCTTAATCGCAATCTTGCCTTCTAACACTGAAGACACTTTCTCATAAATCTTAATCATTCCCTGTTCTGACAAATCTCTTGTAAAGAACACGATTGACTTATCTCCACTACGTTTATCATAAGGAACATACTTGTCTCCGTTACCGCCCGGAATTGGTCTAACAGCCATAATACACCTCCTGTTTTGTCAAATTCTTTACGCTATACGCACATTATACTTGCTTCTACATTAAAATGTCTAATGATAAATTACATTTCATAAAAAGTTCATCTATTGTACACATTGAAGTCCGACTTAATCAATTCGTACAAAGTCTTTCTGGCATTCGGAATGTCTTCACAGTATATGCTTGTACCCCTAACAACCTTGGCTCCCTTGGCTAATGATTCTATATCTGAAACTGTACTTCCATAACCACTGCTTCCCTGAGTTGCTATCAAGTAAATCGTCTTGCCGTTGAAATCATTCTGCTCTAAGAACGTCGCAACAGGCATAGGTATTGAGCTCCACCACAATGGATATATTAATATAATGGAATCATAATTCGATACATCAATTGGCTCTATCTGCGGACGAGCCTGTTCTCTTAATTCATCTCCCGCAACAGAAACTGTATCATTGTATGAAGAAGGATATTTCTTACCTGTCAGCGTAATAGCCTTCGATTCACAATCCAATATATCAACTACCATATCAGCGATAAGTTCATCGCTTCCTGTCAGCTTACCGTCAGCGAGTAAAAGCGACGCTCCGGATACAGCATCCACATCTTCCTCGAAATCAGTATTACCTACACGAGTAAAGTATACTACAAGAGGTTTGTTACCCTGCCAGTCAGCTTTCTGTCCCGACACAACCTGCTGTCCATTGACCTCTACTGTCTTGAAGTGACGATTAAAATATGGTATGCCAAATAGTATAATCGCAATCACCGCAACGATTAGTAATACTATTACAATAGCTAATATTATCTTGCCCTTCTTAGTCATAGGCTTCTTATCTGAACTATTGCCCTTAGGAATCCTCTTAAGCAGCTTGCCTAAGTAATGTCCTATAAGGACGAAGAGTACCATTATCGCAAGATAATCAAGATAGAATAATATCAGTGGCTCTCTTTCATCGAAGGACACATACTGCGTCTGATAAAAGAGATACTCGCCAATCTGTCTCTTAATAAATGCATATACACCATACGCCGAAATCGCCAGAGCTATTATTCTAAGTACCCACCACATTGTAGCAGATGACTTCTTGTCATTTGGAATCATAGCGCTTATCATTCCATTCCAGTGAAGTCCCAGATGAAGTGACATGAGAATATAATTGGCATACGCACAGACCACATGCACCCCTCTTGCCAGCGCCATGCCCTCTGTGATTCCAAGGAATGTGTACAGATGCTTAGACATCATTATACCACTGACAGCAGACATAATGACAGATACCAGCATTAAAAATACAAGTATGGTCTGGAAAATGCGAAAGGCACTGTACTTGCCCTTAGGTAGCGCACCGAACCATTTTCTATTAAGAATATGGTGTACGATAAACAGGACAAGCATAGCAGTGCCTAATATCTCATGAGTAACTTCACCTATAAGAGAATACGACATAAGACCAAGTAATACCAGTGTCATTAGTGTGTTAACAATCATATGTATCTTCTTCATAGGTGTGCCTTTCTATATGTGCAGTTATAGTCCGTTATTTTACTTAGAAACCTTGGCTACCCAATCAACAACCTCTTGCTTCGAATCGGCAACCTTGCCACCTCGAATAGAAAGGTAGTCGCTCTTCTTAACTGTAGCTCCCTTAGCAAGAGACTCTATAGAATCAAGAGCACTTCCACCGCTTGATGTTCCCTCGTGAGAGAAGAACGGTATTATAGTCTTGCCTTTAAAATCATAGCTTTCAAGGAAAGTCTTCATACACTGTGGTATATCGCTCCACCATACAGGGAATCCAAAGTATACTGTATCATAACCCGATAACTGCTCTGCTGTCAAATCAACATTAATCTCAGGTCTTGCATTGTCATTTTGTTCCTTCTTGGCAACGTCTATTGTCTCGTTATAGTTGGTTGAATATGGTGTCTTAGTTGTTACTCGAACAAGCTTACCTCCTGTTGCTTCAGCAACCCAGTTAGCCATCTTGTCAACATTTCCTGACCATGAGAAATATACTACCAAAGTCTTGCTGCCGTCTGTAGTTGGTGTAGTTGCAGTAGCATTCTGTGTGCCGGATGCATTCGCTGATGCGTTCTGAGTACTGTTATCGCTACTTTTGTCCGTTGTAGTACAGCTACAGCCTGCAAGTCCTGCAACCATTACGAGGGCTAAGACTACCGCAAACAATCTCTTCGTCTTCAATATACTCTTCATAATTGTAATCTCCTTTTCTTTCTTAGGGCATGCTCACCCCGTCCTACTGATAACTTGATTATATGTCTATTCTGACACCGTGTCAAGATAAAAATATGTTCTTATATTACTCCATTAGCACTTAACCATTTCTCAACTGCGCCCTTCGACTGTGCTGCGCTACTTCCGTTAATAGATAATCCGCTCTTAACAGTGGCTCCCTTAAGAGTCTTCTTAAGGTCTCTCTCACTTCCTCCCATTCCGCTACCTTCATTGGTGCATAGCGGAAGTATTGTCTTGCCGTCGAAATTGAAGTGATCTAGAAATGTTGCAACCGCCATAGGATATGTTCCCCAATAATTAGGGTATGCAAGAATTATGGTATCGTATTCATCTATGCTCTCGGGAAATCCTGTAAGCTGTGGTCTTGCATTGGATTTGAGATCCTTCTTTGCCTCATCAATACAGGTCATATATACAGGTGAATATGGCTTACTCATCTCAATCTTGAATACATCGGCATCTATTAGTTCCTTCATATTGTTGACTACTATCTCGGTGTTGCCTATTTCAACATATCTCATTGCCCCACCGAAATAATTCTCATCTGCTCTTGAATAAAAAGCTATAAGTGTTTTTGACATATTGTTGTCCTCCCTTTTGATTTCTTTATTCTTTTTGTTCCTTTGGATCTAACATCTTAATTACTTTTGCAGGTACGCCTCCCACTACAGCATAATCAGGTACATCTTTTGTTACGACGGCTCCTGCTGCAACAACTGCATATTCTCCGATAGTCACTCCGGGGCAGATGGTAACGTTCATACCAAGCCATGCATTTTTCTTAATTGTGACCTTACCATAGGTGTATGTAGTATGGCGCTCATTCATATCATGATTAATCGTCGCAATCCTAAGTCCCGGAGCCGCCATACAACCGTCTTCAAACTCTATTCCTCCTGACGAGGAGAGAATCGCCGAGTGGTTGATAAATACGTTTTTGCCGAATTTAACCGTATTACCGAAGTCACATGTAAACGGTGTAAGAATCCTGACATCATCAAGCTTCCTGCCGAAAAGTTCTTCCAAGTCATTAATATATGTCATATCGTCCGGCATCTTTGCATTAGCCTTCGCGCATAGAACTCTCGCTCTCATCATCTCATCAACTGCTTCCTGAAAATAAGGCTCCCTTACATCTGTAGGTCCTCCCTTTTCCATCAAATCAAATACATAACCTTTTTTATTATCCATCTTTTGCGCCTCCATATTTGTTTTTCTATTTACAGTTTCACATATTTTATATAAAATATCCAATAGAAAGACTAAATATTTGATTTAATTTTTAAATAACAGGGGCTATCATATGACTACAAAACAGATTGATTATTGTATAGAGCTTGCACATACACTAAACTTCAGCAAGGCAGCTGAGAACTGCTTCGCAAGTCAGCCTACCTTCTCTTATCAGATGAATCTTCTGGAAAATGAAGTGGGCTTTAAAATATTCGACAGAACCGGTAAGGGTGCCGCTCTTACACCTGCCGGAGAACAATTCGTATCTTACCTTACTAATATGCGCGAAGAAATGAAGCGCGCCATTGAACAGGGGCAAAACTTCAGCGCAAAGTATACTGACAATATCACCATATCTATGATGGTTCGTCAGGCAATCTACTTCCTGCCGGAAGCCATAAGAATATTTGAAAAAGAACAAGACGGCGTCCTGATTACTCCTTTGTTTCAGTATGATAACGGAATTGAAGCTTTCTTAAAGGAAGAAGCTGATGTACTCTTCGCACTGGAAGAACAGACAAAGCACATTCCGGGCATAAATGTTCATAAGCTTTTCGATTCGCACATTTACCTTATTACTGACAGAAATGACCCTCTGGCTGAAAAAAATCTTATCAGGGAAGAAGATATCTACGGTCGGACTCTTATGGTGGGCGGTGGCTCGCCACCTGCTCTTAGAACAGTACAACAAAGGCTTATCTCCTCGGGACAGATTGACTATTTTAACAGCCCCGACCACGACAGCACTTATGTCAATATCGCTGCCGGCCGTGGCATATGCCTTGCACCCGGTTTCCTGAATGACCACAGCAGTCAGTTTGCATGGATTCCATTTGAATGTGAAGAGCGCTTTCACTGTGTGCTTTGCACTCATAAGAATGACAATAGAGAAAGTCTCGGTATATTTATAAATATCTTGCAGAAATTATATGAAGATGCGGTGGCTTTTCCGTTGTGATATGACACATAATCAACCTCACTTTTTAGCTATAACTACTATCCATGGTTTATTCCCTACTTATAAGAAAATCAAGTCTCTTCATGATTCCGGACGGCGTAAATACTTAAGATATATTGATAAACTAAGTGTTTGTTGATATACTAATATGTGTTATTTTGAGGTATAAATTAGGTATAAAGTAGGTATAAATTAGGTGTAAATTATATATAAGTCCCATTTTTAGGACAGTATTGATAGTATAATGAATGTAAAAATAGACATGAGGTGATATAGATGTACACATCAATAGAATTATTTGCTGGAGCAGGTGGACTTGCTTTAGGAGTTGAAAAGGCTGGATTTGACAATTTGGGGTTGATAGAGTTTGACAAAGATGCAGCCGATACGTTGAAGAAAAACCGACCTAACTGGAATGTTATTAACGATGATATAGCCAATATTTCCTGCTTAGATTTGGAAAAGTATTTTTCAATAAACAAGGGAGATTTAGATTTGCTTTCTGGTGGTGCACCATGCCAGGCTTTTTCTTATGCAGGAAAGAGACTGGGGCTAGAAGATGCTAGAGGAACTTTGTTTTATCACTATGCAGTTTTTCTTGAAAAGTTGCAACCAAAGATGTTTTTATTTGAGAATGTAAGAGGATTACTTACACACAATCATGGAAAAACATATACAACAATGTTAAATATTTTTGAAAAAACAGGCTATGTAATAGATAAGCAGATATTAAATGCCTGGGAGCATGGAGCACCTCAGAAGAGAGAGCGATTAATAACAATTGGTATTCGTAAGGACTTAATAGGTAAGATTAAATATACATTTCCAGAAAGTCATAAATATAAACCGGTACTTAGGGATGTTTTACTTGATTGCCCAGAAGGACCAGGTGTTCAATATGGTGAAAAGAAGAGAAAGATATTTGAATTAGTTCCGGCAGGAGGATATTGGAGAGATATTGATCCTAAAATTGCAAAGGAATATATGAAGAGTTGCTGGGATATGGAAGGTGGGCGTACTGGAATTTTAAGGAGAATGAGTTTGGATGAACCTTCATTAACAGTATTAACGTCTCCGTCTCAGAAACAAACGGAGAGATGCCATCCATTAGAAGCCAGGCCATTTACTGTACGTGAGAACGCAAGAATCCAGACATTTCCAGATGATTGGGAGTTCTGTGGTAATGTTTCATCTCAATATAAACAGGTAGGGAATGCCGTGCCTGTTAGTCTTGCCTATGATATTGCTAAAGAGATAAAAGAATCATTAGAAATGGCGGATAGAAAAGAAGAGTTAAGGGAGGCAATATAGTGGATTGGAATTTAGATTTTATATCGCAACAAGATTTTACAAATCATGTTGCTGCAACTATAGAAAAGTACGGCGAAAAGCTTGAGTCTTTTGATGTGAAAAGATTCAATAAAAACATAATTGATCCTATAAAACTTATCTTTGACAAGACAGTTTATAAATCAAGTTGGGATGAGATGGTAGGAAATGAAATATTCCGTCAGAGAGATAAGTCCAATAATAATGATATAGGATATTTTCATCAGAGAATATTTCAGTATATAGATAATTGTCATGTGCCAGAAAATGGTAAAGACGGTGGATGGGATGTAATATATAGAAATCCAAAGGGAATAAATTTGCCAGATGGAGATATGGTTCATACAGTATATGTTGAGATGAAAAACAAGCATAATACCATGAACTCAGCGTCTGCCGGAAAAACTTATATTAAGATGCAGAGTCAGCTTTTGGACGATGACGATTGTGCATGTTTTTTGGTTGAAGCAATTGCACAACGCTCACAAAATATTAAATGGGAGACAACAGTGGATGGTAAGAAAGTTTCTCATAGAAGAATTCGTCGAGTAAGTATTGATCAATTCTATGCATTGGTTACGGGAGAGGAGGATGCATTTTATCAGATGTGTCGAATTCTTCCGGAAACAATTAAAGAAGTTGTAGATAATAACCATGAACTACATACACCTAACGATGTGGCTATAGATGAATTGAGAAATGTTGCAATGAACACGGTTGGTACTGTGGATGATTTTTCAATGGCAGTTGCAGTTTATTTGTTGGGATTCAGTACATATAACGGGTTTGATAAATTAGCTGGTAAAGGGAATCCAAAGGACGATTTATTGAAGAGGGTATATCAATACGCAAAACGTATGTAAGATGATAAAAATCCTATTCATCTGCCACAATAACATCTGCACTGTCTCACTTATACATACCTCTTTAAGATTGTTACTCCCGGTAGTATAGTTGCTCCTGCTCCAATCCATGCTCCATCCTCAATTACGATGGGTTTACAGGTTCAAACACATTTGTTCTAGTACTTCGCCAATGTCTCCATCAATGCATATGCTTCTATCCTGAATCTCCGCAGGGCAAAAAGCTTCCCCATAATTAATGCAGGCATAGACCGACTTATCATTGTCGGCACATAGCTGCCAGAAGGGATACTTGATAATGACAGGAGTATTGGCTCCTACGCCAAGCTCCAAATAAAGCACATGTAGCTTCTCATGTCTTCTTATAAAATCAGAATATGCAGCGGATGCTCTGTGCCATCCCTCGTCCTCTACAAAGCTGTCATCAGCTCTAAGATTCATGGTTACATCACTTCCATCATCGGGACACTTAGGTATCAACTTCGTTGGAATTTCCATCTTAATACTGTTATCTTTTGGCAACCTGAAAACGCCCTTTTCATCCTTCACAAAGCCCTGAGCTTCCATGGCTTTCATAACCCACTCTTCATTGTCATAGGTTCTGTTATTCGACGAATTGATGCTTTGGAAAAGACCATAATCCCCTTGAGTATAAAAAAGCCTCTTCTTGTCAAACCCTGCTCTTTGGAACTGATGGTCCACGTTGGTGGTTATTACGAAATAATCTTTTCCGTCAACTAACTTCAATAACGAACTGTATACTCCCCTGGGCGCATCCATATAGCGGTTCATATATATATTCCTTGCCCAGAATGCCCATGAAATCTCAGGCTTCAGGCGCATTACATAGAATCCCCCGGAATACATATCGTGAAAATTGTACCTTTTCTCAAAATCAAAGAAATATTTCTCAAACCTTTCACCACTATATGTAAACCCTGCGGAAGTTGAAAGTCCTGCTCCGGCTCCAATCACAATCGCATCTGCACTGTCTATTTCTTTCTTAAGCAATGCGATGCGCTCATTATCTTCTCTATCATCCTCTGTCAATCTACCACTGAATTGTCTCACTCTATACATACCCCTTTGAATTGTCTCACTATAGCCATTAGGCATATTATTTGTTAACATATAAACCATCTCCTTGTAAAAAAGACTCCGGTTGTATGCCGGAGTCCTTCATCTTAAGATTCCTTTTCTAAAAGCTCGTGAATATTCCTTCCAACTGGGCAGTTTGGATTGGGCGATTCATGGAATCGAAACAAATCGCCATTTTCCACAGGTTCCTCTAGCCACATTGATTAATTCGGCATTCTTCAGTTGCGTACTATCCTTCTGTAAATATCCAGATCCTCGTCCTTAAACACATTAAAGATAACTCGTATATCATACCCTGTATCAGACAGCCAGCCTGTAACTGTATCTACTGCAATCTGCGCTGCCCTCTCATTAGGAAAACGAAATACGCCTGTAGAGATACAGCAAAAGGCTACACTTCTTAGATTATTATCCTTACACATGTTAAGTGTATTGATATAGCAATCTGCCAGATTCTGCTCAAGATCAGGTGTCAAATCGTAGCTTACAATCGGACCTACAATATGAATTACCTTCTTCGCCGGAAGATTATATGCATCCGTTAACATAGGTACTGCCGTGGGCTGTTCGTAGTCAGCTCCAAATCTTTCCCTTAGCTGATTCATCTTGCGGTTACATTCTGCTCTTAACTGAACTCCGGCAAATGTATGAATACAATTGTCAATACAACTATGCATTGGAACAAAACACCCCAACATCTGAGAATTGGCGGCGTTTACAATTGCGTCTACTTTAAGCCTAGTTATATCTCCCTGCCAAATCGAAATTCCATCCCTGATTACAGGAATGTTGTTAAGCTCAACTATTCCATTTTCCTTGATTCGTTCTGTCAGATATTCATCTTGAAGCCTTATTACTTCATCAGATATTCCCCTTGGCATTCTGACATTCATAAGGCTTCGAAGCAGTCGCCTCTTGCCCTCAATGTCTCGTGGCGTCTTAACATTGCTGTATTCATTGGAGTCCTTCTTGAATTCTTCAACCAATAAGTCAAGTCTCTCTTCTTGTATTGACATAGCGTTCCCCCTAATAATCCATATAGTCTTCAGTCGGACTGTTATTCCTTGATTGTCTTCACAAAGAAGAGAAAGTAAAAACACTTACGCTTTTACATCTTGCTGTACCACACTAATTATTCCATCCCAATCTAGTTCTGCAAGAAGCGACTCTATCTTAGAAACCTTCTCTTTGTCTTCTGCTTCTAATTTATACTCTCTAAGGTCACTTATGATAGACTCCATTAACCCGTAGTCCATTGACATACATATATCAACCATAGCGTTATATGCTTCTTCTAATTCTGCTCTATCAATCTTAGGACGTGAGTCGTATTCTTTTTCTGACTCACTTAGCTTAGCGTCCAGGTCACGATACATCTTCAGTAACTTATCCGTATTATTATTAATAAACTCTATATCTTCTTCGTTACCAGCGGCCTCTAATTCCTTCGCCAACTCAGACAATTCTTTCGCCCCGATTATTCTTGCAGAACTCTTAAGTGCATGAACCTTAACAGTGTACGAAGATATGTCCTTATTATCGTACAGCTCTTCTATCTCATGAGCTTTATCTATTGCTGTTACATGGAACACTCTAAGAACTGATAAATATCCTTCTATAGAACCACTATTCTTAATTCCTTCATCAGTATCTATCTCTTCTATACTGTTAAGCCAATCAGGAAGATTAGGATTATCAAGTGAATCTACTCCAGAAGTAACATCTTCGTCTCTATAGCCTTCATCACCTGGCATTTCCATTTTATCATCAGGCAGATAATATGCTAACATCTTCTCAAGTCTCATACCTTCCACTGGCTTAGATAGATAATCTTCGAATCCGGCATCGATATACATCTCTCTTGCTCCTGATATAGCATTAGCAGTAAGAGCAATAGCTGGCGTATCTTTATTAATATCTATTTCGCGCATGTGCTTTAATGTCTCTATTCCATCCATATCAGGCATCATATGATCTATGAACATAACGTCATAGTGATTCTTCTTAGCAAGAACAAGTCCATCTTTACCAGACATTGCACTATCAATCTGAACCAAAGTCTTCTTAAGAAAACTCTCCATAACAGTATGATTCATCTCCGTATCATCAACAATTAGAATCTTAGCGGATGGTGCATGGAAAAGTTCATGATACTTCTCGTTGTCACCACTTATCTCTTCTAACCTCTTAGCATAATCTCCTATCTCATCCCAGGATACAACTTCCTGACAAATATCGAAATGAAAAACTGAGCCTTCACCATACACACTTTCTACTCCCAGAGACGTACCCATTAATTCGAGGAGCTGTCTTGTTATACTCATACCAAGACCTGTCCCCTCAATTGTTCTATTACGTCTCTCTTCTATTCGTCTATATGGCGCAAACAACTTCTCCATATCTTCCGGTTTCATTCCTATGCCCGTATCTTCTACAGAGAATGAAAGAAAAATATTATCATCATCCTTTTTCTTGTAATCAACTGAAAATGTAACTGTACCTTTCTCAGTGTATTTTACAGCGTTAGTAAGAAGATTCATTACACATTGACGAATTCGAATCTCATCTCCCACAAGAAGATATGGTATGTTCTCATTAACTTTAACTTTGAAATCAAGTCCCTTGTTAATAGCTCTATCTTTGATCATTCCTACAAGATCGTTTATGATGGAAGATAGACCATATTGCACCGGGATTATCTCCATCTTGCCTTCTTCTACCTTAGACAAATCAAGTATGTCATTAATGATTGAAAGAAGCGTCTTACCTGCAGACATAATATCTCTCGCATAGCCTTGTGTTGTATTCTCTTTCGTCTCTCTTAGAATCATCTCATCCATTCCAAGCACTGCATTAATTGGTGTTCTAATCTCATGAGACATGTTGGCAAGGAATGCAGTCTTCGCATCATTAGCTCTCTTGGTTTCGTTGGCATACTCCATAAGATCCGAACTCATTGCCTGAGTAAATCTTGATAATCTCTCTGTAAGAGGAAATATCTTTTTCTTTTGAGGTTTTGGCACTTCTATATCCATTGGTTTTGCATTATCATCTATAGCTCCTTCACGAAAAACAGCAGCAACAATCGTGCTATTTAAGAATTCACCTCTACCATGATGATAGTAAATCTCTCCCGACGCATGACACTCTAAGGTGTCGGGAACAAAGCGCTTAAAACAAGCCGCTTCTAATGTAGCATCTTTTCTTAAAACGATAGACCGGTTACCACATACAAACAGCTCAATAGCCTGAGGCATAAACTCAGCGAGATCTCGCGTCTCTTTCTCAGTATTCTCGATTAACTCATCACGAATTGTATATGTAAATCTGATTTTATCATCTTGCCTTATAGAGCCTGGGAAAATAATTTCCCCATCCTCAGTACAGTCATATGGCGTCCTTCCAATCAAAAGTCCTTTTCTTTCCAACGCAATTGGAAATTCACATGTATTAAGCGTCAAATACTCATCAAATCCAATACCCAGGTATTTTCTATAGATATCTTCTGGTTTTGTGCCATCAATAAGCTTAATCATTGTTGTAGCAGGAAACTGGCAATTATCCGACAACTCTACTGACATAGCTTTACCTATAGGCTCCCAGCCAAATATGCATTTCGCATCAACATATAAATCTTTCCCTGAAAAAAGAAGGAATGCTGCTCCATTTTCTATATGCTTCTTTTTGTCAAAAATATACGCCGGTTCATTTCTGTCTAACGCAGAAATATAATACATATCAGCAAGAGTACCAAAAAATGGCACGTCATCAAATCCATCGGCAACACCTTCAAGGAATTCTGATATGTTAAAAGACAATCCTACTAAAGATACATTTACACCTTTCAAATCCGGCGTATCTTTCATCTTTCTTCTAATATCTACAAGCACATCATCTTGACTCATCTCATTGTAGTCGTAAAGAATCTGTGTGACTTCAGCATTTTCAAACATGAAAAAAGACAAGCGAATAAGCGGCCTATCATCAAATTCTACAACATCCTGTGTATCTTCAGGATATCGCAGTGCATGAACAGATACACCAGTAAGAATTGCATCAGGAAAAGCCTCACATATAGGGC
>OCTW011572296.1_pt1 | contig 16597 bp, 12 predicted proteins | sample 1539671 | NCBI WGS metagenome assembly OCTW01 (sample SAMN02144230, study PRJEB22623) | gut metagenome | biome: sheep rumen | host: Ovis aries | place: New Zealand
AGATGAACCCCCTGCCGGGGTAGTTTTCGAAGATGTTGCGGTCGTGGGTGACGATCACTACGGCCGTTCCCGCCTTGTTGAGCTTAAGGAAAAGCTGCATGATGCCGGCGGCGGTTTCACTGTCGAGATTGCCCGTGGGCTCGTCGGCGAGGATCACCTCGGGCTTGTTGAGGATGGCGCGGGCGATGGCGATGCGCTGCTGCTCGCCTCCCGAAAGCTGGTAGGGCATTTTGTGGCCTTTGGTCTCCATCCCTACGTCGTCGAGGACTTCGCTGATGCGTTTTTCGATAAGACCGCGGTCTTTCCATCCGGTTGCCTTCAGCGCGAACTCGAGGTTGTCGTGGGCGCTGCGGTCCTGGAGCAGCATGAAATCCTGGAAAATCACACCGCACCTGCGGCGCAGTTGCGGGATGTCGCGGCTGCGGATCGAGTGGACCTTGTAGCCGCAGACCTCGCATTTGCCGCTCTCGAGGGGGTATTCGGCGATGAAAGTCTTTATGAGGGAGGTCTTTCCCGAGCCTACTTTGCCTACGAAATAGGCGAAATCGCCGGGGTAGATATCCATGTTGACATCGTAGAGAACCACTTCGTCTCCGCCTTTGACAGAGGCTTTGCGGAGGGTGATTATAGCTTCCTTTTCCTGGGTCATCAAAAACTTGAAATTTTTGTAGTGAAACACTACAAATATAGCGTTAAATTTAGTAAATTTGTAGGATTGCTAACGATAATAAATTTAAGATCAAATATGAGGGTTTCCCCAGTTGCAAAGTTCGCTCTTACTGCGGCTTTGATTGCGCTTCTTGGCGTGCAGCTTTGTGCCGCCAAGGACACAAGGGCCTACAAGACCGCCCTTGACCTTTACCGTCACGGAATGTACGAAAGAGCCATGGCTCTCTTTGAGGAGCAGGATGGCGACGACCTCTGCGAAGATTACGCGCTGCTGTGCGCCGTGAAGCTTCGCAGCCGCAACTGCGGCAGGCGGGTGGAGGCTATGGATGCCGCGCATCCCAAGACCATGATCAATTCCGCAGTCCACTTCGAGTATGCGCTCCTTCTGTTCGATGAAGGGGAGTACCGCAAGGCGGCAGAGGAGTTCGGCAAGGTCAGTCTGACGCGACTGTCAAGGGCCGAGGTCTGCGAGTACTGGTACAAAAAAGGTTTTGCGGCATACAATGTAGAGGATCTCGCCGAAGCTGAGAGGTGTTTTCTCGAGGCGACCTCAAGGGAGTCGCAGTATCTCAACCCTTCGCGTTTCGCCCTCGGAATCGTGGCTTACAGGAAGGGCGATTTTGAAAAGGCGGCTTCGTGGTTCGACCTTACCCGGACCGACGACCGTTTCCGTGTGCTGAGCCAGTTCTATCTCGTGGACTGCCACTTCATGATGAAGGACTATCCCTATGTGATCGCAGAAGGCGAGAAGGTGTTCCCCGAGCTCACCCCCGAAGGCAAGCAGCACATGTCCAGGCTTCTTTCTGAGTCGTACCTCGTCGCCGGCGATGCAGGCAAGGCGAGGGAGTACCTCGACAGGGAGAATATCTCTTCGGGCTCCAGCTCCGACTACTTCCACGCAGGATCGGTCTATTATGCCCTCGGTGACTATCCCAACGCCGTGAAGTACTTCGAGCAGATGACCGACAGGTCCGACTCCATCGGCCAGATAGCGTCCTACCAGCTGGGGCACTCCTATATCAAGCTCAAGAACAAAGTGAAGGCGATGGACTGCTTCAAGGCGGCCTCCCTCCAGAATTTCGACGACATCATCAAGGAAGACGCGTTCTTCAACTACGCCAAACTCGCCTTCGACCTCGACGGCAACGACTCCGTGTTCTCGTCGTACCTGGCTAAATATAACACTTCCCGCAAGGGCGACATGATCTACGACTATCTGGCGATGTCTTCGCTGCGCAAGCGCGACTATGCCGCGGCGGTCGAAGCCTACGACAATATAGACGACCTTACCGATGCCCAGAAGATCAACTACGTCAAGGCCAATTACCTCAGGGCCGACCAGCTTCTGCGCGGCGGAGCCTACAAAGACGCCATCCGCTACCTGAAGGCAGCATCGGCCTATTACTTCCCCAAGAGCAACAGTTTCAACCAGCTTTGCCGCTTCACACTCGCGGAGGCTTACTACCGGACGGAATCCTACGCCGAAGCTCGCAAGGTCTACACGGATCTGTACAACCTTTCCGCCCTCGACGGCAGGCAGGAGGGGAAGATGATCCCTTACGGCATAGCCTACACCTATTTCAAGCAGAACGACTTCGCTTCGGCGGCGAAGTGGTTCGACAACTACCTCAAGACCAAAGACGGATATGCCCGCCAGGATGCGCTCCTCAGGCGTGCCGACTGTGATTTCGCGCGCAAGGACTACGCTGCGGCTGCGGCCAGCTACAAAGCCTATGCTTCCGAGTTCCCTTATTCGGAAAAGAACAGTGAGCTCTACCCGTTCTACCGTCTCGGAGTGTCTTACGGGCTGACCGGAGACAAGTTCCGCAAGGTCGAAGCGCTCAAGGTGGCCCAGCAGTCCTCGCCCAAAGACAAGTACTACAAAGAAGCCCTCTACGAACTCGGAAGGGCGTACAATGAAGTGGGCGATGCCGCGCTCGCAATCGAGGCCTTCGACATCCTCGAGGAGAACACCACCGACAAGGAATACGTTGCACGTGCCCGCATGGGCAAGGGTATGGTTCTCGGCAATGCCGCCAAGTATGAAGACGCGCTTGCCTGCTACAAGCAGGTGGTGTCGGAGATGCCCGGAACGGAGTACTCCAACGACGCCCTGCTCTCCATCCAGTCCATCTACACTGCGATGAAGCAGCCTGAGAAGTACATCGAGTACCTCGAGGCCAACAACCTCAGCACCGGTACTACCGAAGCGGACCGCAGGCAGCTCTATTACAATACTGCCGAGCAAGTCTTCCTCGCCGGCAACTATTCCGGCGCCGTCACATCCTTCGGGCGCTTCCTGGGCCAGTATCCCGACTCCAAGGAGGCTCCTACCGCTTACTACTACCTGGCGGAGTCCTACAAATACCTCGGCCAGAAAGAGAAAGCCTGTGAGTACTATCGCAGGAGTATCGAAGAGGGCCTGAGCGGATCATTCGCAGAATTGGCGGTGGTCAGCTTCGCCTCGCTCTCTTATTCGCTCGAACATTTCGAAGAGGCCTACAGGGCCTATTCGAGCCTGCTCGCCCAGCCTGAGATGCTTTCCGACAAACTCAATGCCTATGTCGGACAGATGCGCTCGGCCTACAAGGCGAGAATGTACAATGAAGCCATCTCCGCTTCGAAGGTGGTCGAGACAAATGCCGGCAGCGCCGAACTCAGAAGGGAAGCCCTCTATGTCCAGTCGAAGTCTTACCTCGTCACGAGCCGCCGCGACGAAGCTTTCGTAATCCTTCGCAAACTTGCGGCGGAGCCTTCCACTCCCGAGGGAGCCGAGGCCCGCTACCTCATCATCCAGTCGAGCTTCGACGCCGGCAATTTCGCCGAGGTCGAGAATCAGGTTTACGACTTCTCCGCCAAGGCGGGCGATCAGTCATACTGGCTTGCAAAAGCTTTCATAGTGCTTGGCGACTCCTTTGTCGAAAGAGGCAATATCGAGCAGGCCGTAGTTACCTATGAGAGCGTCCGTAACGGCTATACTCCTTCTGAAGAAGGCGACGAGATCATCGATACCGTCGAGCACAAACTTTCCACCCTCTAAACCCACGAAAGATGAAAACCAAGAGCATAATTATCAGCACGGTCCTCGTCCTGGCGTCAGGCAGCGCTTTCGCACAGACATTCAACCCCAGCGTTGAGGTTACCAACGACTTCGACTCTTCCGTCGGGGATTACTCCAAGGTGGAAGTTAAGCCGGCAGTGCCGGATTCTGTAGCAAGGTTCGACCTTAATTTCGACTACGACGTGTTCGCCAAGCCCTACAAGGGCTCCTACGACTTCACGCCGTACAACATTATGTTCATACCCCAGACCACCCGTGAGAAGAGATCCGTTTTCTTCATGAACCTCGGGGCGGGCTATACTCTCCACCCGGTGGCTACCGCAGTGCTCTCGCCGCGCACCAAGGGTAAGTTCGCCATCACGGCCTATCAAGACTTCCAGGGTTACTACGGTCCTTACCGTACCTTTGACACCAATGTCAGGTGGGACGGCAGTTCTACCTACAACGGCATGGATCTTTCGGAACTTGCCGGCATCCAGGGGACCCTCAGGCTCGCCAAGACCGACCTCATGTTCAACGTGGCCTACAACGGCCTGTATGTGCGCGACAACATCATCACGGCAGGAGCCTACCACGACTTCGGCGGGCAGATACGTGTCGCTTCGGCGGAGTGGGCGGAGAACTTCATGGCCTACGACATCGAAGCCCGCTACAATATGGCGGTGGAAAACGCAGTCGCTCCTCTGAAGGAGAGCAAATTCCTCATCAAAGGGACCCTCGCCCCCGTCTCCGACCTGCCGGTCAGATTCGCAATGGACTTCAATACCGGATATACCGGTTACTACGGGGCCCTCAGTTCGGCGATCTACAACATAAGCGCAACTCCCAAGCTCAAGTTCGATCTCTGGAAGTTCCACTTCAGCACCGGAGCGAAGTTCTCGTTTATCAATAAACTCACCAACAACTCCCTGTATGTCTATCCGGATGTCAAGGTAGATATCAGCCTGCTGGGCGACAAACTCGACATCTTTGCCGGTGTAAGCGGCGGAGACGAGCTCAACTCCTACTCCAGGCTCAAGAGGCTCAACCACCATTTTCACTACGACGCAAACGAGAACTACGACGATCTCAAGTTCTCGCGTGAGAAGTACAATGCCTTCGTGGGCCTTACCGGGAGTATAAGCTCCATCTTCCAGTACGATGTACGTTTCGGTCACGCAGCACTCTCGGATTCTCCTCTCGACGGTATTTCGTCGGCTGCAGACGCTGCTGTCGTGAAGTTTGCCGACTACGGGATGACCTACGGCGACCTTTCGGCCGTGCTCGACCTCCGTTCGGTCGATTTCGAGATGGGACTTCACTATCGCAAGACAGACATAGCATCGCTGACGGACGTGTTTGACCTTCCGGTCTTCTCGTCTGATTTCAGCCTCATCTACAACTGGCGCAGACGCATCTATGCCGGAGCATCGCTCGAGATGGCCCTGCAGCGTACGATGACCTCTTCGGCCGTCCCTGCTCAGGCTTACACCCTTCCCGCATGGTACGATCTGGGTATCTACGGGGAGTACAAGTTCAGCCCTGTCCTCTCGGCCTGGCTCCGCGGAGGCAACCTGCTGAACAATACTATCGAAAGGGTTCCGTTCATAGCCGAACACGGTGTGCATTTCACGGCCGGACTGTGCCTGAATTTCAGATAATTTTCGTATATTCGCGCAACTTTTTAACCAAGCAACATAAGATGGTAGATTCAGAAGAGATGAAGAAAGCGGAAGAGCAGTATTCCGCCAACAGTATACAGGTTCTTGAAGGCCTTGAGGCAGTCCGCAAGAGGCCGTCCATGTATATCGGAGACGTGTCCGAAAGGGGACTGCACCACCTCGTCTACGAGGTCGTTGACAACTGTATCGACGAAGCCATGGCAGGCTTCTGCGACACTATCAACGTAAGCATCCTTCCCGACAACTCCGTCAGGGTCGTGGACAACGGCCGCGGTATCCCTACCGGCATGCACGAAAAAGAGCACCGTTCGGCCCTCGAGGTCGTTCTGACCGTGCTCCATGCGGGCGGTAAGTTCAATAAGAACAGCTACAAGGTCTCCGGCGGTCTTCACGGCGTGGGTGTCAGCTGCGTCAACGCACTTTCCGACCTGCTTGTCGCCGAGGTCCACCGTGAGGGCAAGATCTTCCGCCAGACCTATTCGAAGGGCAAGCCCACTTCGCAGGTTGAAGTAGTGGGAGAGACCGACGATACCGGTACCACCATCACCTTCCATCCCGATGCCACCATCTTCACTCAGACGATAGTGTACAAGTACGAAACGCTCGCCGCACGTCTTCGCGAGCTCTCGTACCTCAACAAGGGCATCAAGATCACCCTTACCGACGAGCGTGAACTCATCGACGAATATGTCGAGGACGAAAACGGCAACTCCAAGCCGACCGGAAAGCAGGTCTACAGAAGCGAGTCGTTCTACTCTGAGCTCGGTCTCAAGGAGTTCATCGGCTACCTCGACGCAGGCGCCGTGACCCTCATGCCCGAGCCCGTCGGCATCTCATCCGACAAGATCATCCCCATCGACATAGCCCTCCAGTACAACAACGGCTACAGCGAGAAGATCTACTCCTACGTCAACAACATCAACACTATAGAGGGTGGTACCCACCTCCAGGGCTTCAAGATGGGCCTTTCGCGCTCGCTCAAGTCCTATGCGGAGAAGAACAACCTCCTCTCCAAGCTCAAGGATCCGCTCGCACCGGAAGACTTCCGCGAGGGCCTCACAGCCGTGATTTCGGTCAAGGTCGCGGAGCCTCAGTTCGAAGGCCAGACCAAGACCAAGCTCGGCAACCCCGAGGTCACATCTGCAGTGTCGCAGGCTACCGATGCAGCCCTCAGCAATTTCCTCGAGGAGAATCCGAAGATTGCGAAGATCATCATCGAGAAGATCGTGCTTGCCGCCACCGCTCGCAATGCAGCCCGCAAAGCGCGCGAGATGGTTCAGCGCAAGACCTACCTCGGCGGCGCCGGCATGCCCGGCAAGCTCGCCGACTGCTCCGAAAGGGATCCCGAGAAATGCGAACTCTTCCTCGTCGAGGGAGACTCCGCAGGTGGTACAGCCAAGCAGGGGCGCGACCGCAAGACCCAGGCTATCCTCCCTCTGAGAGGTAAGATCCTCAATGTGGAGAAAGCCGCAGTCGACCGCGCATTCGACAGCCAGGAAATCCAGAACATCTATACCGCTCTCGGCGTCACGGTCGCCCAGGAGGACGAAACCGGCGAGAAGCACATGGACCTCAGCAAGCTCCGCTACCACAAGGTAATCATCATGACCGATGCCGATGTGGACGGATCCCACATAGCCTGCCTGATCCTGACCTTCTTCTTCCGCTACATGTTCGACCTCATCAAGAACGGCTACGTCTATCTCGCAACCCCTCCGCTCTATCTCGTCAAGAAGGGCAAGGAAGAGATCTACTGCTGGACCGAAGAGCAGCGCGAGCAGGCAGCCCTCAGCCTCGGAAAGGGTTCCGACAAGGGCTACACCGTCCAGCGCTACAAAGGTCTTGGTGAGATGTCCGACGAGCAGCTCTGGGACACCACAATGAACCCCGAGAAGAGGCGTCTTCGCCAGATCACCATCGAGAACGCGGCCCAGGCCGAGCGTACTTTCTCGATGCTGATGGGAGACGACGTCCCGCCTCGCCGCCAGTTCATCGAGGAGAACGCCCACTACGCAAATATCGACGCATAACCCCTCCGGATGAAGATTTCTTTCAGGTTAAAGGTACTCTTACCACTCCTTTTCATTTTCGCGGTCCTTCTGGTTTTCACCCCCAGGACTGCGAAATGGGCTTATGAGTACAAGAAGGGTTCGGTCTGGCAGTACGAAACCTGCCGGGCCCGGCTCGATTTCCCGATCCTGAAGACAGAAGCCCAGATGGCCGAAGAAGCTCTTCAGCGCTCTTCTTCCAAGGTGCCATATTTCAAGCTCGCCGAAGAAGAAGCCGAGCGGTGCGTAGCCCAGGTGTCCGCCCTCGATTATCAGGCGTTCCCCCAGCTCGGCCCCGCAACCGTCTCTGCCCTGAAGGCCGTCTACGAGAAGGGCGTTGTGTCCGATGCCAGCCTTCCCGCCTTGGCATCGGCCGACCTTATCTATATCCAGAAGGGTAAAAGGGCCCTCAAAGTGCCTTCCACTGAGGTCTATGGCCTCTCGTCAGCACGTTCGGCGCTTCTTTCCAGGGTAGAGGAATCTTTCCCCGAATTGAGCGTTGATTCTTTGTTCAGGGCTATAGGTCTGTATGATCTTGTCGCCCCCAATCTCGTTTTCGACGAGCAGCTCACTTCGCTTGTCGCGAGCCAGGCCGACAATACCGTTTCGGAGACTCTCGGTTTTGTGAGCGCAGGCGATATAATTATCTCCGAAGGCGACATAGTTACTGAGGAGCTTGCTCAGGTACTCGATTCCTACAAGGCGGAGTACGAAAAGAGCGTACGCTTCGGACTGAGTTCATGGCAGTTCTGGCTGGCCAACGTCCTTATCTGGATAGCGGTAATGGTTTGCCTCTACTTCGCGATCCATTTCTCCAATCCGCTGGTATTCAAAGACTACAACCGGTATCTCTACATCCTTACAGTCTTCGCCCTGATGGTGGTGGTTGAGCTCTGCTTTATCAGGTTCTGGCCCAGATGGCTGCTGTTCGTACCCCTTCCGGTATTCGCACTCTACCTCAAGGCCTTCTTCAAGACAAGGGTTATCTATCCGGTCTATATAGTAGCGCTTATCCCGCTGCTGCTTTTCGCGACCAACGGCCCCGCATTGTTCCTTATGTATGTGGCATCAGGAACTGTTACGCTCTACGTGTTCAACTATTTCTCACGCGGAGTCAAGCAGTTCATTCTTGCCCTCATAACCTTTGCGATGAGTGCCGCAGTCTATACTGCCTGCAGCCTGACTGGTCTTGTTTCGCTTAGTTTCCCCCGTGATTTTATAATGCTCTTTGTCGCGGCGTTCCTGCAGATTGCTGCTTATCCTATCATCTACCTGATGGAGAGGATCTTCAATCTTGTCTCGACTTCGCGTCTCGAAGAGCTTGCGGAGAATTCCAACGACCTGCTCAGGCAGCTTGAGCAGAAGGCGCCCGGAACCTTCCAGCACTCGCTTCAGGTCTCGGCGCTCGCTCAGTCTATCGCCCGTGCAATCGGCGCGGACGAATCGCTCGTCAAGGTCGGCGCTCTGTACCACGACATCGGCAAGATGAACAACCCGCTCTGTTTCGTGGAGAACGAGTCGCTCATTACTTCCGACGAGGCAAAATACCATTCCGGCCTTTCTGCCCTGCAGAGTGCCCAGGATATCATCAAGCATGTCACCGAAGGCATGGAGCTCGCGAAGGAGCATCATCTCCCGGTTGTGGTCTCTGACTTCATCCTGACCCACCATGGTACCGGTTGCGTGTCATATTTCTACGACAAATTCCTCCGGGAAGGGGGAGACCCCTCGCAGCGTTCAGAGTTCTGCTACCCGGGTCGCAAGCCTCAGACCAAGGAGCAGGTGATCCTTATGATATGCGATGTGCTCGAAGCAGCGTCGCGCACCCTTAAGGACTATTCGCCGGAGGCCATCAGCCACCTTGTAGACAGGCTCATTCAGGATAAGATTGACGACGGTCAGCTCGACGAATCCGATATCACCGTCCGTGAACTCTATACAGCCAAGCAGGTGATAGCGACGTACATCGCCCAGATCCACCACGAGCGGATCAAGTATCCCAAGAGAAGAAAATAATTATTATCAGTATATATGAAACTAACAAAAAATCAGGTAGATAAGCTCAATATCGAGCTTACAGTGCATGTAGAAGCTGCAGATTACGCAGAAAACGAGAGGAAGAAACTTGCAGAGTACAGGCGTAATGCCGATTTCAAGGGCTTCCGCAAGGGAAATGTCCCCGTTTCGCTCATCCAGAGGGTTTACGGCGGACAGATTCTTGCCGATTCGGTCAATCAGGTTATCGGCGAGGCTCTTGGCAAATTTATCGAAGACGAAAAACTCAATGTGCTCGGTGAGCCTCTCGGAAGCGAAAAGCAGCCCGAGATCGACTGGGTCAGCGGAAACGATTTCGACTTTGTGTTCGATATCGCTCTTACCCCTGAGATCAATGTCGACGTAGTGAAGGAAGACACAGTTTTCAACTATACCATCACCGTCTCCGCAAAGGAGAAAGAGAACATGGTTTCTTCCCTCAAGAAGTTCTACGAGGAGCGCAAGGAAGAGAAGACCGACGAGGAGATTGAGAAGGAAGTCGCTGAGCGATTCGAAGCATCCAACAAAGACGAGGCTGCTTGGAGGCTCAATAAAGACATCCGCACCTTCTATGTCGAGAAGGCAGGTATCGAACTTCCCGAGGCTTTCCTCAAGAGGTGGCTTCTCCACGCCAACGAGGGTAAGGTTACCGAAGAGCAGCTCGAGCAGGAATTCCCCGCATTCGTCGAGGACTTCAAGTGGCAGCTCGTCCGCGGCTACCTTATGAAGAAGTTCGGCTTCGAGATCAGCCAGCAGGATATCGAAGAGGCTGCAAAGTCCTATGTGGCTTACCAGTACGCGATGTACGGCCTCGGCAACGTCCCTGAGAACATGATTGCCGACGCCGTCAAGAACATCCTTAACGACCGCAAGCAGATCGACCGTCTGGCCGAGCAGGTTGAGGATCAGAAAGTTATCTCCAAGATCAAGGAGACTATCACCCTCAAGGCCAAGAAGATCTCTTCCGAGAAATTCCGCGAGCTCAAGTAATGAGGCGGATCTCGGCTTTCGTTTTCGGTTTGACCGTGTTGCTCCTTTACGGATGCGGCGCGGCCAAACCCGTTTCTAAGGTTTATTCTGCAAGCGTCGGGTTCACCGATTCGTCGGCAGTAGTAAGCCCGCTGCTCATGAAGAAGGGTAACTGGTCGCCTGTCGGCGATCCGCTTGTGCTCCCGTTCGAGAGGCAGGCTGGCGCCGTGACTACGCCCGTGGATACTCTTTCGTTCGTGACGCTGGAGGGAGTGCAGTATGCGGTGCTGTCGTATCTCAATGCTTATTCCGGCGGTTCGTCGCTGGAGTATGTGCTGACAGCCGTAACTCTTGAGAGCGGAAAAGCCGAGTCGTTCGTGTTTTCAGGCAAGAATCTTGGGACGCTGCCGGATTATCGTATAGAGGGCGTGTCGAATATCAGCCTTGTCGAAGATACGCCGGCGATGCGTTATATGGCCTCTCTGGCCGCCACAGATTCCCGTCTGGTGGAGTTGTCCGAGGCAGACTATCTCACGGATAAGGCCGTTGAATGGTGGCTTTCGCAAAATCCTTCCGCGATGGGTTCGGCCCGAAAGTTCGAGTATGGCGCCGTGCCCGCCGAGAGTTCGCTGGCGGCGGCTTTCTCCGCATCCCATGTCGAGAAGTCGGCAAAGTTCGAATGCGCAGTAGTCGATGTGCGCGGCTACACCTCAGTTGTGGTGAGGAGCGTCTCGTCCGGCTCGTATCTGCTGGCATGGACCGTCCCTGTCTGCACCAACCGCCGCACACAGTGGTACCTCAAGAATTATTATTTCGAGAATCCTTCGACGCTCGCCATGATCTTCTACAAGGGGAATTCCATGGCGAAGTACCGTATCAATCTGGCCAACCGCACCGTGACGAGGTCGTAGTATATGAAAAGAGTATATTTCGCAGGATCGATCAGAGGCGGCAGGGAAGACGCCGAACTGTATCGCCGGATTATAGACTATATCCAGCGTACGGACCTTGTGCTGACGGAGCATGTGGGCGACCTCTCGCTCGGGCAGTTCGAGTGCCTTCCTGACCACGACAAGGCTATCTATGACCAGGATACAGCCTGGCTCAGGACCGCCGATATCGTCATCGCCGAATGCACTACTCCTTCGCTTGGCGTGGGTTACGAGCTCGCTTATGCCGAGGCTCATGGCATCCCGGTGCATATCTTCTATAATTCCGGCCGCACGAAGCTATCGGCGATGCTCGCCGGCGACCCTTATTTTCAGGTGCACCCCTACACGGTCGAAGATGAGATTTATCCCATCCTCGACCGACTCATGCTTCTGTAGGGGGATTCAGAGCAATTTAAGAGCGATCGCGGCGCAGGCCTGGGCGTCGGCGAGGGCATGGTGGTGGTTCTCCAGATCGAAGCCGCAGGCGGCAGAGACGGTCTGAAGCTGGTGGTTGGGGAGCCTGCAGCCAAAATGTCGGCGCGATGCGGCCAGCGTATCGAAGAACTCGTAATCCGGGTAGTCCATCTGATAGACCCTGAAGACGGCCTTGAGGCAGCCTTCGTCGAAGCGGGCGTTGTGGGCTACAAGCGGCAGGCCTTCGATAAGCGGTTCAATGCGTGACCAGACGGCGGGGAAGACCGGCGCATCGTCGGTGTCTTCGGCTGAGAGCCCGTGCACCCTCTGGCAGAACCACTGGTAGTACTCCGGCTCGGGGTGGATCAGCGAGTAGAACGTGTCCACGATCCGGCCGCCGCGCACCACCACTACCCCCACGCTGCACACGCTCGAGGGCTGCTCGTTTGCCGTTTCAAAATCTATTGCTGCGAAGTCGGTCATAGGGCGTCAGAAGGTCCAGCCTGCGGAGAGGGTCAGCGCTGCGACAGCAAAGTCGGTCTCACTCAGTCCAAGGCCTAAAATGAAGTGATTGATATTGTATAAAGCGCCGGCCTCCAGAAGGAGCCCTTCGTGGGATAGGTCAGTTACTTTAGCCCATTTTGAGGATGTGTCTTCCCATAGCAGAACATTTGTGCCGTAACCTGCGCCGGCATAGATGCTGATGGATTTTGTCAGTCTGACTACCAGTCCGGCAGAGAGGCTGATGCGGCTTTTCCTGATGTTCCCGCTTGCCCAAATCGTTCCGAAAGAGGTTGTCCCGTCGGAGAGGCAGTCATAGTCACTTTCTGAAGATGTGAAACTTGTTTTGGCGGAAGCGTAGACACCTAACCGTTTGCCACATCCGAGCAAGGTCGGTCCAAATGCAGGTATGGTGCAAACATCTGTTGAGAGCAGGGCTGACCAACGCCAGTACAAGGGCCTTTTGTTGCCGTCAGGTCTGGTTGAATCCAAATAGTCGAGCCCCGGACTCCAAGGCAGCGGCAGTGGAGTCAGTTCGGGCGATTCCGGCATGGATGCGATGCGGATTCCGAATGGAGCCTTCACGGGGGACGTAACTGCCGGTTTGGGCTTGGGTTTTGGCTTTACAGTGATCGCGGAAACTTCCTTTGTCGGTTTTTTATGGGCGGAAAGGGCTTCCGTGATGGCTGCGATTTCAGTTTCGATATTTCTCATCCTTACCGCATCCGTACGGCCGGGGCCGAGTTGGGCTTTCATCGAGGCGACTTCCTGCCTGAGGGCGTCTTCTCCTTTGGGCAGTGACTTCAGATATGTTTCAGCCCAGAATATGTAGGTCCTGGCTTTGTCCGTGTCCGCGGTCCTCTGGGCCGACTGGACAAGTTCGCGCACTTTGCGCCATCGCGGTTCGAATACTTTGTTTATGCTCCGCCATGCGACGTAGCGTATGATAAATCCGTCGGGGCTGATTGTGGTCTGCGAGACATTCAGCAGCTCTGTGTTGTAGGTTTCCCACAGAGCTTTTCTTTGGGCTTTGTCTCCCTGGAGGATGTCCGTCGCTGAAAGCTTGTCGACAAGCCCTGCGACGGTCTGGCGGTTAGCCACGGAAGGGCGTACGTCTGATGCCTGGGCCCAGAGATACTCTCCGCTTCCGCAGATATGTGAGGCGCTTTGTGCAAGGGCCCCGCAGCCGATTGTCACCGACAGTATAACCGCCAAGAGTCTTCTCATCTTCCGGAAAAAGTGTTGAATCGTCTGACGATCTCTTCGAAGCGCTCCTGCTGGGCCGTGTTCATCTGTCCGGAAACCTTTCCAAGGGCGAATTGAAACTCTTCGTATGCAGCTTTTGTGGCCTGGTCCGGACGGCGCTTGCCCATCCTCAGACATTCGGAGCACAGGGCGTCCAGTTTATCGAGGGTTTTGTCCCAATTACGGATATCGTCTTCGAGTGTCCGGCTTAGGATGTCCCTGTAATTAAGCTCCAATTCATAGTCGGACTTGCTTTCTGAAAAGATACGCCCGTCCCGCGTACACAGATAGTATAGACTGTCTTGTCTGAGAAGAGCGATATCATCGTCAAGAAACTCTATACTGTCCCATTCCGGGGCGAGAATTACTTTGCCTGAATCGTCGATGATGCCCGCAAGTCCGTTTTTATGCACTATCGAGCGTTGGTTGAAGCAATAAAGGGTGTCGTCAAACGAGTACGGCGCGCTCTGCTGGGTGGACGATGACTGCACTCCGCCCTTGCAGGAGGAGCTGAGCACCCAGATGAGAATTATAGAGTATGAAAAGCGCCGTATCAGCTTTGACATAATTATAAAAGTATGCAAAAAACGCTAAATTTGCAAAAAAGACAGCCTCCTGCAGAGATGATCGAATCCTCCAGTTATTTCGTACAGCCCGGTCCGCTTCCTAAAGTGGATGAGGCTGCCCTTGAGCTGATTCACGAGTCCGAGGGCGGTCATTGTCTGCTTCTTAAGGGACATAGAAACGACCGAGTGGTCGTCTACAAGGCTCTTCGCTCCCAGTTTCGCAACGATCCGGTGTATCAGCGCATGCTTCGCAGGGAGTATGAGATAGCAAGGTCGCTTAAGCATCCTGGCGTGTGCGAGGTCCTTGGCTGGATAACCCTTCCGGGTTATGGCGACAGCATCGAGATGGAATGGGTGGACGGTTGCAGTCTTGGTGAATGGCTTGCCCGCAACGGCTCCGATGTGAAGCTTACCCGCAGGGTACTCATAGATATCACCGACGCCCTTGCATATATCCACCGCAAACAGGTCATCCATAAGGACCTTAAGCCTGAGAACATCCTCGTCACCAGGTTTGGCGATCATGTGAAGATCATCGATTTCGGCCTTTCCGATACGGACTCCATCCTGACGGGGAAGGACCCTGCCGGCACCTTCAATTACGCCGCTCCCGAAGTGCTTGCGGGCGGGGTGGCGGACGAAAGGAGCGATATCTATTCGCTTGGCAAGATAATCGGGCAGGCCGGCCCTGCATTTTCGCGGATTGCCCGCAGATGTACGGTCGCCGACCCGGCCAGAAGACCGTCTTCTGCCGAGCTTGTGGCGGCAAGCCTTGCCGATGGTTCCAAAGCGGAGGCCCTCAAGTGGGTCGCATTCGCAGCCATAGCCGTGATTGCTCTTGCAACATGGCTGTACCTCAGAGACAAGGGCTCTGCCGGTCAACTTTTCATGGACGCCGTTCAGCAGGTAAGACAAAGCACTACGACTTCTTTATAAATATTATCCCGCCTTCTCTTCCCGCGATGTAGGAAGAGACTGGTTTATTGTCGCGGATAATTTCGGGAATAATCATCGGAAAGCCCTTTACTATTGAGGAGACAGTGAATTCATCGCCCTCCTGAAGTTTCGAGTTTTCGGAAGCATCGACTCTGAACCGTTGATTGCCGAGGTACTTGAGAGTGACGATTCTGTCCGGTCTCCAACCTATCTGGAAGACATCTCCTGCCTGAAGTTCCTGAGAGTCGATGCGTTCAGAGTTGAAATATGCCGAAGACGAAAAGGAAGAATTCAGAAGACCAGCCCTGAAAGCCCTCCAATCCCGATATCCCACGTAGCGCGACAATACATCAAGTGTTGATGTTCGTGGCTCAACTTCCATACCTACGTAGCCCCAAAGGCGTTTGAGGGTGGAAGGGGAGAGGCTCTCTTCCAAATCTTCTGAAAGCGCGGCAAAATCAGCCGACGTTGCCAGTCGTCTTGCAAACTGTTTCTCGACCGCTTGCTTGAGAAATGTTATCTCCAATTGGGTGTTGTCTGTCATTTGTATTTGATTTCTGTGTTCGGGCCGACTTCGCAGTTGTCCAAAATAATACCTTTCTTGAGCCATACAGTTTTAAGCATGTCATTGTTCTCTGCTACCAATAGGTGTCTAAGTTTCCAGTTAGTGGAAAGGTCAAGTTCGGTAAGTTTGGAATAACTGACCGCAAGGGCCTCCAGACGTTCATTTGAAGAAAAGTCCAAGTATTCAATACTGTCGTTCCATAAGAAGCAGGACGAAAGTTCCGGGCATCTCGAAGTATCGATGGACTTGAGATTATTGGTTTGAATTATATGTAGTTGCCACAGGTGAGGATTGTCCAGATAGAGTTCTTCAAGATGAGGGCTGCGTCCGCCGGAGAAGACTTCGAGCTTCGGACACACCGACAGGTCGATCCGCTTCAGCCAGTTGTCGCCCATAGAAAGGCATATGAGGTTGGGCATGGATTCAAGGCCGGACTGTGATTCCAGCAGGATGTCGGACAGGATGATCTCCGTGATGCTCTCAAGTTCATTTTTCGACATTCGGCCGTCTTTGTCTGTGTCGAAGTTGTTGAGAAGATATTTGAGGATGCCTTTGTCAAAAGGCTCGCTTCTTGTCTTGAATGCTATAGGCGTTGATTCTGAAGTTTCGTAGCCGTTGCTGCAGAATGCGCAGAAACGATAGTCCGTGCCTGGTGCGAGCCCATCCCAGGTGTAGACTATCCGGCCATTATCCGGCGTTACTTCGACCTGCTGCGTTTTTCCGTCATTGTCAGTGAGGATGAAGCCGTATTTTCCAAGATCCTCTGTGTCCGTGGTGTGGGCGATACAAGTAGCATTGTCCGTTTCCACTATGATGTCCGGATCCGAGATGCTCGGCATGGGGACCGTCAGGGTATTGAAAGACTTCGTAGGACCTTCAAGCGTCTGGCCGTTCCTTTTATAATATACGCTGTAAGTATATGCGGTATTGTACCTCAGATCAGAGATTTCCAGCTCAATCACGGACTCGTGCAACTCACACCTGAATTGTCTGACA
>OCTW011615231.1_pt1 | contig 16594 bp, 17 predicted proteins | sample 1539671 | NCBI WGS metagenome assembly OCTW01 (sample SAMN02144230, study PRJEB22623) | gut metagenome | biome: sheep rumen | host: Ovis aries | place: New Zealand
CTGGTATTTGTCATGCCTTGATAAGTTTAACTCCCGTGTATTTCAGTATATTCTCATCCGCTGTCACAAGGGTCAAGCCCTCATAAATCGCCTGTGAGATGAGCATTCTGTCAAAGGGGTCACGGTGAATGAAGGGCAGTGCTGATATCCCCTGTATATGCGGGATCTTTACCGGCAATATCTCTATATATGCATTCAGCGCATCCTTGTACAGATCATTGATAGTTCCGTCAAACTCGAATTTGCCTATGCTGTTTTTGATTGCCATCTCCCAGAAGGAACAAATGCTTACATATACAGGCTCATCGCTGTTGATAACAGCCATGATCTCTTTATTCAGCAGCTTTTCTCCGCTAAGATACCAATAGAAAACATGAGTATCAAGCAAATACATCACATATACTCCTTAAAGTCATCCAGCGGGTCATCAAAATCATCCGAGATCCACATTTTTCCCTTGTATTTTCCACATAATTCCCTGCGTTTCTCTGCGATCCCGGAAGATACCGGATAATTACCTGCCTTGTACAGAAGAAACTCCATATAGCTTAAAACATTCTCAAGATCCTCAGCTGAAAGCATACTGACACAATTATTTATGTTCTCTACTACGGTAAGATCCTGCGCATTTGTCTTCTCTAAAGCTTTTACTGACATACCGTCATCTCCTTCTCATTGTCCAAAGAGCCAATGGAAAAGCGCTGTCACTTTGCGTCGCCTGTAGCGTTTATATCACCCTTGACATGGGCATTGTGGTATATCTCTATGGCAAATGAACAGAACAGCAGCACATATGCCCCCACGACAAGCAATCCTGCCACATTGTCGATAAGCGCTTTCACAGTCTGATATACCATAATGGTCTGTGCGCCGTATAAGTGCGACACGAACATCATAAATCGTCCATACAGCCATCTTTCTCCAAAGGAGCTGACTACGATGATAAAAGCACATATGATGGTGCGTGCCACCTCACTGCTTTTGCCTGTGTTCTTTATAAGCACATTTACCAGTGCCAGCACACTCAGAGGCAGCCACCCTGCAAAGATGCTGAGAAAGAACGACTTTTCGGAAGCCGTGAGCTTTACGTCCTCCGTCCTCACATCAATGTCAAACAGCCCTATAGATATACCGGGGAAAAATGTCAAAACCAGGACCGAAGCAAAGAACGCAAGAGATAGTGCAAATGCGACAGCAGAAAGAGTTTTACATACCTTTGGGCGCATACCTTACCTCATCAGTGGTGGAATAGCCTTATCCCCGTGAATGCCATTGCAATCCCGTATTTGTTGCAGGTATCTATTACGTTGTCGTCACGGATGGAGCCGCCGGGCTGGGCAATATATCTCACACCGGACTTATGTGCTCTTTCGATGTTGTCCCCGAAGGGGAAGAAGGCATCAGAGCCCAGTGCCACATCTGTGTTTTCAGCAAGCCATGCCTTTTTCTCCTCAACAGTGAGGGGCTGGGGGCATTCTGTGAATACCTTCTGCCATTCGCCGTCACGGAGTATATCCTCGTACTCATCACCCATGTATACGTCTATGGCATTGTCACGGTCTGCACGGCGCACATCCTCCTTAAAGGGCAGAGCCATTACCTTGGGGCACTGTCTGAGCCACCAGTTGTCAGCCTTCTGTCCTGCAAGGCGGGTGCAGTGTATCCTTGACTGCTGCCCTGCGCCTATGCCGATAGCCTGTCCGTCCTTGACGTAGCACACGGAATTGGACTGGGTGTACTTCAATGTGATAAGTGATATGAGCAGATCCGCACGCTTGTCATCGGGGATATCCTTTGCATCTGTTACAATGTTTGAAAGCAGCTCATCATTGATGTCAAGCTCATTTCTCCCCTGCTCAAAGGTGATGCCGTATACCTGCTTGTGCTCTATGGGAGCGGGGGTATAGGCTGTATCCATCTGCAGTATGCAGTAGCCGCCCTTCTTCTTGGTCTTGAGTATCTCCAGAGCCTCGGGAGAATAGGAGGGAGCGATTATGCCGTCGGAGACTTCACGCTGTATCATTTTTGCGGTGCATACGTCACATTCATCGGAAAGTGCGATGAAATCACCGTATGAGGACATTCTGTCCGCACCTCTTGCTCTTGCATAGGCACACGCCAGAGGTGAAAGCTCACCCAGGTCATCCACCCAGTATATCTTTTTGAGCGTATCCGTAAGGGGTCTGCCTATGGCAGCACCCGCAGGAGATACGTGCTTGAAGGATGTAGCCGCAGGAAGTCCCGTAGCCCTTTTCAGCTCCTTCACAAGCTGATATCCGTTTAAAGCATCAAGGAGATTGATGTATCCGGGCCTGCCGTTGAGAACAGTAACAGGCAGGTCGCTGCCGTCCTGCATATATACTCTTGAGGGCTTCTGATTGGGGTTGCATCCGTATTTAAGCTGCATTTCGTTCATAGTGGGTTTCCTTTCTATCCTATGTTGATCTCTGTGGGTGTATATACTGTAATATCAGGTATCTCTGGCATCACCGGCATATCGGATATATCCACATCTACGGATATGGTATAGTCCGGATCCCTTTCACGATTTTCTGTTACGGTGGTTTCCTCTGTCACGCCGTCTGTTTTGCTGTAACTGTTACTGCCGGATGAACTGTATCTCGGAGTGTGGCTCTTATAGTCAAAGGCAACTGCTAACCCTGCCCCTGCCACAAGACCTGCGCCCCCTGCAAAAAACAATATGATAAAGAGTATGAACGCTATGAGCCCTGAACGCTTTTTGCCCGTAGCAGGATCGGCAGGGTATTTTATGGTCATCACAGGGGGAATGATAATGAAAAACAGTGATGCAGCAACTACGGCAAGTATACCTAAAGGATCATTGTCAAAAAGTATCCCCAGTGCCATGACGATCCACAGTGCCACATATATCAGGATGCATATTATAACTGTCTTCTGCCATTTTTTCTTTGCCCTGACAAAGCCTTCAGCGTTCTGCTGCGCCCTCATTGCCTCCTTTTCGGAAGTGTTGTCTATGTTGAAGGTAGAGAGGCAGTATTCACAGGTGGCTTTTTCAGCTCCGGGCAATACAGACAGGGAAGCCCCGCAGGAGGGACACACCAGAGTGTAGAATTCCATAGCACACATTCCTTCCCGAAAAGGGTCATGCCTTATCGTATTTGTTTATGATGCGTGTCTGCTTTTCACCTGTGGCAATGTCTATGAAGCAGGTGTAGAGGGATACCTTGTTGTCTCCGTTAAGGGCATTCCATATCTTCATGGTAAAGCCGTCGATATTGTCAGCACCTACAGCTATCTTTTCCGGCTCTCCCTCGAAGGAAGGCAGAGGTGAACCGTCACCCATATATGTGTGGATAAAGTGCCCCACACCTGCCACAGGGGCGGGATAATCAAAGGTGAAGCGCTCACAGCAGGAAGGGTCTCCGTCTGCGGATTTCAGTATGGAGATAGAATATGAGAGCTCACCCCCGGCAGCAGTTACAACAGCGCTGATCCTGGGAGTGTAATTGGGAGCATCATCCTCATACTCACGGCATCTGAGGGACTGCTCAAAGGTCTGCCCCATGCTCATGCCGTCGTATATGGTGTCAGTCTGATCCCCGTTGGTAACGATGGTTATATTCCCCAGTGTCCTTACAGGGGAATAGATGATAAGATGGGGGTCGGACAGCTTAGAAGGGTCAGCCGCCTCTGTGCGTATGCCGTCAGATGTGGCAGTAAATACACGGTTGCGGGAGTTTACGCTCCTGCCCATAATGAAGTAGGCTATTTCAGCAGTTTTCCCGTCCTCGCTGCGGCCAACAACTATGCCTCTTCCGGGATATGCATTTCCCTCAAGCAGTTCTTTAAGATCATTGATTTTCATCATCGTTCCCCCATTCGTCTATATCGTAAAAATCAAGTTCATCAAGGTCCAGATCCTTGACCTGCACTTTTTCTGAGGATTCTTCACCGTCTATGGTGATCCAGCTAACGGTGACAGACTCTGAGTCCGGATAGTAGCAGCTGAACGCCTTCCACAGATCTTCGCCGCTGACAAGGTCGCTGAAGTGCATCTCCATTGGTACGCCGTTCCTGATGCTGAACATATACGCACTCTGTACCCCGTCCCCCTGGAAGGTGTTGTTTACGATAAGCTCATTTGTGCCGTCCCCGTCAATATCCAAAGAATATGCTTCACGGCCGCCGTCACTGCGGAACCCGAAGGAATTGGCGATATTGGTCACTTGTCCGTCAATGACAGCATAGTAATGGTCGTCAAACATCTCATACTCGTTGTCATCCCATGCATCATTTGTTATGACAAGGGCAGTATGACCCATGATATCTTCCATCTCTGTAAAACGGGTGACTTTCCCGTAGTTATCAAAGGTAACGCCGCAGGGCTGCGCAGTGCTGTCCTCATCGCTGTCAGCAATATTCAGATATTTCCTGTCCGGGGTCTCGCCCTCCAGCACGGTAAAGTGCTCCGTAGCAGTGGCAAGCACGGTGTCGGTATTGCTGTACAGTCTGAAAAATGTCAGGTCATAGGGATCCGTCTGCATCTCCTCGAGTACATAGTCTACATCCGCAGGCAGCTCAAAGTCCCCGGTATAGTCATGCACCACATGGGCAGTGTAGGGCACGTTGTCCTTTATCATGAACCAGTCTGTATAGTAGACGCCTTCCCTGTCCCTTTCAAGCATATAGCAGCCCCATGCTGCATATTCCCTTGCAAGCATGGTAGGCACAAACTCCTTTGCGGGAGAGACATCGACGGCTGCCTCATATGACCTTCTGTGGAAGGCAATGAGCGCTGTCCTGTCTTCAAGCACCGCATAGAAACGGTCTTCATAGCTGTCATCAGCAGGGTCATACCGAGACACAACGGCGCAAGGATAGCACATGAGATAATCCTCGCTGAGGGAGTATTCACAACCCTCTTTTATCCCGTCTTCATCCATCTCGTATATGTAAAGCCCGGACTCCTTTTCACCCGCATTTTTCAGGTAGAGGTTTTCTGTATCAAGAGTCCACTGTCCCGATGAAAGAACAGTCTGTGCCGCTGTTGTCTCAGTGGTGACAGCAGCTTCGGTGGATGTCTCGGCAGGTGATGTCACAGTAGTGGTCACAGCCTGTGTGGTGACTGTTGTCTGCTCAGTCTCAGCTGCAATGGTCACAGCCGCCTGCTCCACAGAGGATACAGGTGCTTCCCGGGCTGTGCATCCGCACAGGCACAAAAGCGCAATAATGGAGATGGTCTTAGCTTTAAATGTCATCTGTGATCCTCGCTATGCCGTTTTCAACGGTTATTTTACCGGCGCAGACATACTCTGTGGCAAGAGGAAGTATCTTCCATTCCGCCTGCTCCATGACACGCCTCTGCAGTACCTCCGGCGTATCCCCTGCCTGTATCTCCACAGCCTTCTGCAGGATTATGGGGCCTGCATCACATTCAGCAGTGACAAAATGCACTGTGGCGCCTGTTACCTTCACGCCCCTTGCCAGAGCCTCCTCATGCACACGCAGACCATAGTAGCCCTTCCCGCAGAAAGAGGGTATGAGGGATGGATGCACATTTATCATCCTGTAGGGATAGGCATCGCAGACCTGCTCATCGAGTATGGTCATAAAGCCCGCATATACGATGACATCCGCATTCTTTTCACGCAAAAGCTCAAGAAGCGCCTTGGAATAGGCATGGCTGTCGGCATACTCCGAACGTGGGAGCACAACGCCCTCTATACCGGCATTCTTTGCCCTTTCCAGAGCATATGCCCCTGCCTTGGAGGATATTACGCATACTATCCTGCCGCTTCTGATGATGCCGCTGTTCTGGGCATCAATAAGAGCCTGCAGATTAGTGCCGCCCCCGGATACAAGTACAACTATGTTCTTCATTCGATCCACCTGTCATGTGAGGTTTTAGTCAAAAAAGGGCTTATCTTCCGGAATGATTGCGGTTATCTTCGCTGTTTTTGCGATTATCAGAATGCTTACGGCGGCAGAAAGCAGATTTACTGCTGCCAATACCGCAAAAAAGGTATCAGAAATGCTCCCCGCAAATGCACTGCGAAGAGCAGCACACCCTGCGAGCACCGCAATGTTCCACACCACAGCTGCAACAGAAAAGCCCCCTGCACTTTTCAGAGGATTTCGCCTGTCTCCGTCAGAGCCCATCCAGATAAGCACATCTGTAATAATGGCAAATATATTAACAGTTGGGATAAAAAGGATAAGCGCAATGGTGCTTACTGTACGTATATGCACTATCTCACGGTGAATATCCATTTTATCCCCCTGTTTGAGCTTTGCAAAGTAAATAACTTGGCTTTAAAGTATATCACTTTACATTAAAGAAAATAACTTTACAGTAAAGGCGCTGGCTTTACAGCATCATTCAATGACAACGCCCTCGTCGCCGTCAGCCAGCTCGCCTATAACGTATGCATCCTCGCCGGCAGCCTTTAAAGTCTCTATGGCCTTGTCCGCATCGCTCTTATCCACACAGGCTATCATGCCAACGCCCATGTTAAAGGTGTTGAACATATCCCTTTCGGGTATCTTTCCTGTCTGTGCGATAAGGTCGAATATGGGCAGCACCTGCACCGCAGAGCGATCGATCCTTGCGGTTATGCCCTTGGGCAGTGAACGGGGTATATTCTCGTAGAAGCCGCCCCCTGTTATATGTGACATGCTCTTGACCTTGACAGCGTTGATAAGAGAAAGCACAGGCTTTACATATATCCTTGTGGGAGTCATCAACGCCTCGCCCAGGGTGGTGCCCAGTTCCGACTGATGGCGTGCAAGGTTCTGCTCATTTACGGTGAACACCTTTCTCACCAGTGAAAAGCCGTTTGAATGCACACCGCTTGACTTTATGGCAATGAGCACGTCTCCCGCCTTCTGAGAGGAAGGATCAAGTATCTTGTCCTTATCCACCACGCCGACAGAAAAGCCTGCAAGATCGTATTCATCCTCAGGCATGAGCCCGGGATGCTCCGCAGTTTCCCCGCCTATAAGGGCACAGCCTGCACGAACGCAGCCCTCTGCCACACCTGCAACGATAGACGCTATCTTTTCGGGGTAATTCTTTCCGCAGGCGATGTAGTCAAGGAAAAACAAGGGCTTTGCGCCGCAGCAGATTATGTCGTTGACACACATAGCCACGCAGTCTATGCCCACGGTATCATGCTTGTCCATGAGAAAAGCAAGCTTTATCTTGGTGCCTACGCCGTCCGTGCCGGAAACCAGCACAGGCTCCTTCATGCCGCTCACATCAGGGGCAAACAGGCCGCCGAAGCCGCCTATGCCGGACATCACTCCGGGGATATTGGTGCGTGCCACATGGGACTTCATCAGCTCAACAGACTTATAGCCTGCTGTAACGTCCACACCTGCTTCTTTATAGCTCTCGGAAAAACTGTTCATTTACAAAACGCTCCTTACAGGGCAAATGCCCCTTTGAGTATCAGCTTATTCGTTCCCGTCCCAGCAGTAGGTGCACAGATTGCAGGCAGGTATGCCCACTGCATCCTCGGTGCCCTCAAGAGACTGGAATTCAAGGGAGGTAAGTCTTAATCTGCGGCATATCTCCGCTCTCAGATAGCTTCCCCTTTCGGTCTCCCTGTCGGAATATTCCTTAATGTAGGCTCTCCCTGCCTCGCCCTCACGCTCAAAGATTATCTTCCTGGCAATAAGGTCAAGTTCGGAATTGCTGCGTGAGAAGTTAAGGTATTTGCAGCCGTACATTATAGGGGGACAGGCAGAGCGCATATGCACTTCCTTTGCCCCGTTCTCGTACAGAAATTCCACTGTCTCACGCATCTGTGTCCCACGGACTATACTGTCATCCACAAACAGTAGGCGCTTGCCCTCGATGAGCTCGTGTACGGGAATGAGCTTCATCTTTGCCACTTGGTTGCGAAGGCTCTGGTTCTGGGGCATAAAGCTCCTGGGCCATGTGGGAGTGTACTTTATGAACGGGCGTGCAAAGGGTATGTGGCTGGCATTTGAAAAGCCTATGGCATGGGGAGTTCCGCTGTCAGGGATACCGCAGACATAGTCCACGTCCGGAAGTGTGCCCCTTGCCATCTCCGCCTTTGCCATGATCTCGCCGTTGCGTGTCCTCATGGTCTCAACTGAAACGCCCTCGTATACAGAGTTGGGGTACCCGTAGTATGTCCACAGGAATGTGCATATCTTCATATCACTGTGCCCCTCAGAGAGCACCTCACATTCATCTGCGGTGATCCTTACTATCTCGCCGGGCAGGAGCTCCCTGTAGGTGGTATAGCCCAGCTTCTGGAATGCAAATGACTCGAAGGAGCAGCAGAACCCGTCGGAGCGCTTGCCTATTATTATGGGCAGGCGGCCCTTTGCATCACGGGCAGCGATTATGCCGTCGCTTGTCATGATGATAAGGCTCATGGTGCCGTCGATGCGCTCCTGGGCATAGCGTATGCCCTCCACAAAGCTGGACTTTCTGGCGATAAGGGCACCTATGAGGGATGACCAGTTCACCTTGCCGCTGCTCATTACCTCGAAGGAGGCGCCGCTGCCGCACAGCAGCTCATCACGGAGCACCGCATCGTTGTTGATTATGCCAACGCTGCATACCGCATACATACCAAGATCCGAGCGCAGAAGTATGGGCTGGGGATCTGTGTCGCTTATGGCACCTAAGCAGATATTGCCGCTCATGCCCACAATGTCATCTTCAAATTTTGTCCTGAAAGGGGAATTTTCTATGCTGTGGATACTGCGCTGAAACCCCTTTTCCGGGGAGTATGCCACCATACCGCCTCTTTTTGTACCAAGGTGAGTATGGTAGTCCGTGCCGAAGAACACGTCGTTTACAGCATCATTATGAGATACAAGACCGAAAAAGCCGCCCATGGGAGACCCTCCTTAACAGTGTGATGGGATCAGTGCTCTCTGTGCTTAGCCGAAGATCCTCTTCATCATTTCCTGATACGCCTCTTCCACACCGCCAAGATCCCTGCGGAAACGATCCTTGTCCAGCTTCTCATGAGTGGTGCTGTCCCAGAAGCGGCAGGTATCGGGAGATATCTCATCTGCAAGGATTATCTTCCCCTTGTATCTGCCGAATTCTATCTTGAAGTCGATAAGGTCGATGTTGTGCTCCTTGAAGAACTTCTTCATAAAGTCATTCACTCTGAAAGCATAATCTGCGATGGTGTCAAGCTCTTCCCTTGTGGCAACGCCCAGTGCTATTGCATAATAGTCATTGATAAAGGGATCGCCCAGATCGTCATTCTTGTAGGAATATTCAAGTATGGGAGAAAGGAAGGGCTTGCCCTCTTCCACGCCCATTCTCTTTGAGAAGCTGCCTGCGGCTACATTTCTGACTATGACCTCAAGCTGTACTATCTCCACCTTCTTGACCAGAGTCTCACGGTCGGAAAGCTCCTCCACAAAATGAGTGGGAATGCCTTCCTTTTCAAGCAGGGAGAACATATAGTTGGTCATCTTGTTGTTTACAACGCCCTTGCCTCTTATAGTGCCCTTCTTCTCACCGTTGAAGGCTGTGGCATCGTCCTTGTAGTCTACGATAACAAGGTCTGGGTCACTGGTTGCAAATACCTTCTTTGCCTTGCCCTCGTAAAGCTGCTCACCTTTTGTAACGTTCATAGTTTTATCCTCCTATTTCAAGAATTTTTTCCTGTAATTTCTGTTCCTTTGCGGCTATCCCCTGCTCCATTGCGGCTTTCTCCTCTGTGAGCTTCGCAGACAGCCCCTCATCAGACAGTGCCAGCATCTGCACTGCAAGCACAGCCGCATTCTTTGCACCGTTCACCGCAACTGTGGCAACAGGCACCCCGGAGGGCATCTGCACTGTTGCAAGCAGGGCATCCAGCCCCTCAAAGCTTGATTTTATGGGGATACCGATGACCGGCAGTATGGAATTGCCGGCAAAGACCCCTGCCAGATGAGCCGCCATGCCTGCCGCACAGATGATAACGCCAAAGCCGTTGTCAGCAGCGCTTCTTGCAAACTCAGCCGCCTGTACCGGTGTTCTGTGGGCGCTCATGATATGCGCCTCAAAGGGCACCCCGTACTTTTTCAGCTCCGAAAACGCAGGCTTTACCACCTCATAGTCGCTGTCAGAGCCCATGATTATCGCTACCTTCTTCATTTCACACCTCTTTACCGACAAAGGATCCCCTTTGTCATAGCGTTTAAAAAACATTCCACTCTATTATACATCATATATTCCCAAAATGCAAGCGCAAATTTATACAAAGCAGTACATTGCCGTATGCTATGCCGTTTATGCTATTTGTAAATTTTTTATGTAAACAAGAGTTCCAATGTCCGTTAATATATTGTCTGCAATCTTTACTTGAAAAATTTTCATTTACCGGTTATAATTAAGCTGTATTGTATCCGCATTTGTATTGTATCCGCACTCCCTTAGCGGGAAAACGGAATGATAACAAGGAGGATTTGTCATGAACAACAACACCCGGAAGATAGCGGGCATCGGGATACTGACAGCCATAGTAATAGTGCTGCAGATAATCTCCACCAACATCAAGTTGGGTCCCTTCTCCATCACCCTTGCACTTATGCCCATAATCATAGGTGCAGCACTCTACGGCCCCAAGACAGGGGCATGGCTTGGATTCGTGTTCGGCTGTGTTACTCTGCTGGATTCGGGCGCATTCATGGCTGTGAGCATTCCCGGCACTATCTTCACCTGCCTTGCAAAGGGCACACTGGCAGGACTGATATCAGGGCTTGTTTACACCGCCATTTCAAAGACGAACCGTGTGGCAGCCATCGTAGCGGCTGCAGTGATATGCCCCGTTGTCAATACAGGGGTATTCGTGCTGTGCTGCTTTCTGTTCTTCATGAACACCATTCAGGGCTGGGCCGGCTCAACAAATGCCATCACATTCATATTTGTGAGCATGATAGGTCTCAACTTCCTGGTGGAGCTCGGTGTGAACCTGGCACTTTCCACCATAGTTGAAAGGATACTGAGCATCATAATACCCCGCAAGGAGCAGCTTGCATGAAGCGAAACGACCTGCTGCTGGCTGTTGACATCGGGAACACCGCCCTCACCGTGGGAGTAATATCTAAGGAGGACATTCTCTTTACGGAAATGCTCTCGGTGAATACGGCATCCTTCCCTGCTGAATATGTCATCACCTTAAAGAGCATATGTGAGCTGAATTCATGTGAGATACCCGATTCCGCTGTCATCTGCTCAGTGGTGCCCTCTCTTACGGACACTGTAGCACAGGCGGTAAGGCGGCTGTGCGGCTGTGAACCGCTGATTGTGGGGCCCGGCATAAAGACAGGTCTTTCCATACGGATAGACGACCCTGCCCAGCTGGGAGCCGATCTGGTGGCACAGGCTGTGGCGGCAGTGAATATCTATCCTGCCCCGTGCGTCATAGCGGATCTCAGCACTGCCACAAGCATATCGGTCATCAGCGGGAACGGCACATACACAGGCGGCCTTCTGATACCGGGGCTCGGGATATCCTCTGCCGCGCTGGCGGAAGGCACCTCACAGCTGCCCCACATATCCCTTACGGCTCCTGAAAGGCTTATAGGCCGCAGCACCGCAGAATGTATGAAAAGCGGTATGCTCTACGGCGCCGCCTGCACCATAGACGGCATCTTCGAGAGGATCGAGGAGGAAACGGGCGCACACAGCACTCTCATACTCACAGGTCAGTATGCCGCAGCAGTCTCACCCCTGTGCCGCACACAGCACATATATGATCCCGGACTTCTGTTCAAGGGGCTGGGAATCATCTTCAAAAAGAATAAGCGTTAAGCAAAACATAAAAGCGATACAATACAAACAGACCCGCCGGGGAGCAATCTCCGGCGGGTCATTTTTATGGTCATCAGACTCTGAAGAGCAGGTCTCCGTATGTGGGGAAGGGCCACATATTCTCAGGCACTATCATTTCAAGCTCGTCTGCAAGGGCACGCATATTTGACATTGAGGTGAATATCACATCACGGTAATACTTTGCACATTCGTAGACATCGCTTTTCTCGCAGGCATTTATCACAGCCTTGTCAAGGTCAGCTATGGCAGTGCTCAGGGATGCGTTTATCTCGCTCACCTTTTTGCAGATGCTCTTCTCCAGCTCTGCATCCACGCCAATGCCGGCCTTGACTGCAACAGTCTCCGCAAGTGACCTTGCATATGCGATACCTGCGGGAAGTATCTGCTTCTTGGCCATGTCCAGCATAGTAAGTGCTTCGATGTTTATCACCTTTGAATACTTTTCAAGGAGCACGTCACGGCGGGCGGTAAGCTCCTTGCGGGAGTATACCCTGAAGGACTCAAACATCTCTACGTTCTCTTCATCGGTGTAGTGGGGCATTGCATCCACAGTGGTGGGATAGTTGTGCAGTCCCCTTCTTGCAGCCTCCTCTATCCAGCCCGCATCGTAGCCGTTGCCGTTGAAGATGACCCTCTTGTGCTTTTTGAGCATCTCCACAAGAAGATCATTGAGCTCACGCTTGAAATCCTCTGCCTTTTCCAGTCTGTCGGCAAAATAGCGCAGGGAATCAGCCACGATGGAGTTGATTATGGTATTGGGGCAGGCTATGTTGTCATAGGAGCCCACGCTTCTGAATTCAAACTTGTTGCCCGTAAAGGCAAAGGGAGAAGTCCTGTTGCGGTCGGTGTTGTCACGGGGGAAATTGGGCAGCGCCTCAACTCCTATGACAAACTCGTGAGCCTCATTCGTCCTTATCATGTTGCCTGTTTCCAGAGCATCAAGCACTTCCTGTATCTCATCCCCCACAAATACGGATATTATGGCAGGGGGTGCTTCGTTGGCGCCAAGTCTGTGATCGTTTGAGGCGGAAGCCGCAGAAAGCCGGAGCAAGTCCGCAAACTTGTCCACTGCACGCAGCACTGCGATAAAGAATGTCAAAAACTGGATATTGTCCTTGGGGCAGGCACCGGGGTCGAGAAGGTTAACACCTGTATCAGTGGACATGGACCAGTTGTTGTGCTTGCCGGAGCCGTTTACACCTGCAAAGGGCTTTTCATGAAGAAGGCATACAAGACCGTGCTTTAAGGCTATCTTCTTCATCATCTCCATAACAAGGGCATTCTGATCGGATGCGATGTTGGAGGAATTGAATATAATGGCAAGCTCATGCTGTGCGGGAGCTACCTCGTTGTGCTCGGTCTTTGCGCATATGCCCAGCTTCCACAGCTCCACGTCAAGATCCTTCATGTACTCGTGTACCCTGTCCTTGATATTGCCGTAGTAGTGGTCATCAAGCTCCTGTCCTCGGGGCGCCTTTGCACCGAAAAGGGTGCGCCCTGTGTAGATGAGATCCTTTCTCTGGTCATAGAGCCTCTTGTCTATAAGGAAGTATTCCTGCTCAGGACCTACGGTGGTGGTAACTCTTGTGGCATCCGAGCCGAAGAGCTTCAGTATCCTGAGTGCCTGTTCGGAAATAACCTCCATGGAACGCAGCAGGGGTGTCTTCTTGTCAAGTATCTCCCCTGTGTAGGAGCAGAAGGCAGTGGGAATGTACAGTGTCTCATCCTTGATGAATGCGGGAGAGGTGGGATCCCATGCGGTGTAGCCCCTTGCCTCGAAGGTGGCACGCAGTCCTCCCGAAGGGAATGAGGAGGCATCAGGCTCGCCCTTGATAAGCTCCTTGCCTGAAAACTCCATTATGACCTTGCCGTCCGTTGTAGGGGAGATAAAGGAATCGTGCTTTTCAGCAGATGCGCCTGTCATGGGGTGGAACCAGTGGGTATAGTGTGTAGCACCCTTTGCCACAGCCCAGTCCTTCATGGTAGTGGCAATGACATCCGCTGTCTCGGGGTCCAGTGCCACGCCCAAGTGCTGTGTCCTGAGAAGCGACTTGTACACATTTCTGGGAAGCATTTCCTTCATTGTGTCCTCATTGAAAACATTGCACCCGAAATATGCGGGCACGCTCATAAATTCAGCCATAATATCCCTCCGAAAAAACTAATGCCGACACTGATACACCAGTGCCGGCATCTTTGCCTTTGCTATATAGTACCACTTACAGTGGGCATTGTCAAGGCTCGGGAGCAAGTTTTTCGGTTTTCAACAAACCCCGCCGTAAAAAAGCAAGTTTTTCCGACACTCTGACAAACACCCCCTTGCCGCAGACTATCAACAGGTGGTGCATAGTGCTGTCACGGCGGCAGACTGAAACTCCCGCACATCTGCAAGATGAATTAAGAAAAAGGTGTTGAAAAGTCCATTTATATTATGGTATAATGGGCAAGATAATACTGTATCACAGTCCATAAACCGGTACATATACCTGTTATCGGGGCAGAGACATGAACGGGGACGAAGTGTCCCCTGCCCTGTTTGTCGTCGGACTTTCATATCAATTGTCAACTGCACACGGAAACGGAGGGGATAGACTTGAATGGAACAGAGATCATACACGCTCTTGCAAGGGCGGCACTGGAGGATGACAAGGCAGCTCCGGAGCAGTTTATCTCCGAACACGCCGGGGAATTCGCCGCATTGCCGGAGGATGATACAACAAGGCTGCTGTGGGAGGATGTCTGCGCACTGGTGCGAAGGCTCTCTGCGGGAGACAGCACACCTGTCACCGTCCTTAACAAAGAGGACAGGGCAGCCGTTGAGGAAACAAACCGCATAATCGATCTCAATCTCTTTGCGTATCATTTCCAGCCCATAGTCAGCACCACAGACGGCTCCATCTATGCCTATGAGGCTCTTATGCGCCCTCAGAGCACCATAGTGCCCACACCCTACCATGTGCTGAAGTTTGCCCGTATGTCCGACAGGATGGCTGATATAGAAAGATCCACCTTTATAAACGTCCTCTCCTACCTTGATGAGCATATAGGGGATCTGAACGGCCGCCCCATATTCATCAACAGCATACCCAGCGTTTCCCTGTCAGATGATGTTTACAGCGCCATAGACAAGCTCCTGCTGAGGCACCCGGAGCAGGTGGTGGTGGAGATGACCGAGCAGACACAGGCCGACAGTGCAATGCTTGAACGATACAGAGAGCGATACAGCAGACTGAAGATCCGCACCGCCATAGACGACTACGGCACAGGCTACTCAAATGTAGATAACCTGCTCAAATACACCCCCAATGTGGTGAAGATAGACAGATCCCTTATCAGCGGCATAGAGGAGGACACGAAGAAACGGCATTTTGTAAGGGAGATAATCGGCTTCTGCCACGACAACGGCATACTCGCCCTTGCAGAGGGGGTAGAGACCTCGGATGAACTCAGGATCGTCATTATGCTTGGAGTTGACCTGATACAGGGGTACTACACCGCACGTCCGTGCCCGGAGCTGATATACCGGCTGCCCTTTGCCATTGAGCATGAGATAAGGCAGTGGCACCAACAGAAGCAGGAGGGCAGGGATCTTCACATCTACCTTCCTGACAGCAGCGAGCGCATTTCCCTCTCACGTCTGTCCGCCGAAGGATACCGTATGCTCTTTATAGGCGAGAGCGGCAGCATACATATCACAGGGGATGATGCGGATCACCAGATAAAGATAGAGACTGCTCCAAATGTGCGCACGGAGATAGTACTTGAGAATGTCTGTCTCCTTGACCCCTACAAGTATATCTGCATGGATATAGGAGAAGGCTCCGATGTGATACTGAACATCAAGGGAGAGAACCGCCTCAACGGAGGGATAAGGGTGCCCTCCGGCGCCGTCCTTACCGTAAAGGGCGACGGCCGTCTTGACATCATGCTCGACTCCTTTGAATACTTCGGCATAGGCAATGACCTGCGCTCATATCACGGAGATCTCATCTTTGATCCCACAGGAACAGTATCCGTCAGTGCCAACGGTCAGTTCGGCACCTGCATAGGCAGCGGACTGGGAGGCAGGATAGCCATACTCGAGGGGCAGTACCTTGTACACGCAAACGGAGAAAGAGGCGTATGCATAGGCTCCTACACCGGTGATACCGAGATACACGCCACATACTGCGATGTAAATATAAATTCATCTATGAAGGTATGCTGCGGGGTCGGCTCCCTTACGGGGGATGCACGGATAGAGATAGGCAATGCCTCCGTAAAGCTGCGGCTTTCCGGAGATGAGGCAGTAGGACTTGGCACAGTTACAGGGAACAGAGCAAACATCAGCATAAACGGCGCCAATATATACTCTCACATCAAATCCGAGAACAGCTCCTCTGCTGCGGCAATGTCGGGCAAGACAAGCTTCCGCATAGAAAAGGCATCATTCAGGATAGACCAGGACGGACATAATGCCATACCCATCGGCTCTCCGTCCGGTGATACCACCATATACCTTGAAGATGCGGAGATACTTGCATCCGTAAAGACAGCCGCAAACGTAGCAGCCATCCTTGAAAGCGACAGCGTTCACCAGAGCGGCGGCCGCATCATGCTCGAGGTAAACGGTCAGGAGGAGCCCCTTTCCCTTGGGGTAAAGTCATAGTGCCACACCGCAGCAGGCTGCACACAAACCGCTTATAAAAACAACAGGTCGTGTCTTAAGAAAGATACTCATATAGAAGTTTTAAGCCATAGTATTTCTGATTTACAGTCAGAAGTACTATGGCGTTTTTATTGACAATGCAGCAA
>OCTW011460131.1_pt1 | contig 16592 bp, 9 predicted proteins | sample 1539671 | NCBI WGS metagenome assembly OCTW01 (sample SAMN02144230, study PRJEB22623) | gut metagenome | biome: sheep rumen | host: Ovis aries | place: New Zealand
CAGTATTAATTTTTGCCCATTATAGGGCGCACTTGAAAGAAATGAAAAATTCTTACTTTACTTGTGTGCGCCCTATAATAGGCAAAAATTCTATTAAAAGTCTTTGGAAAGGGGGTTCGGGGGAAGAACCTTTCCTCAGAAAGGTTTTCCCCCGATAAATGCGTATAAAGCTTCTATATGAGTATCAGGGTTAAAAGAGAGGCCTTTTTATTCATCGTCCGATCTCAAGGGAATCAACAAGGTCCAGCATGAACTTCTGAATCTCAAGGGCATCCATGTTGGTTATTCCGTCGCCGCCACCGATGACATCACCGTTTGCTTTGCCCTGTTCGGTCATATGGGTGGTCTCACTGCCGTTTACGCCGTACATTGCAGGATTTGAAAGATACTGCATTATCAGCACAGCATCTGAAAGGTCAACTTTTTCGTCACAGTTCACATCTCCGGCAAGGCTTTTGATTTCAGGCATCTCTGCCTCTTCAAGGATGAATTTCTGTCCGTCGCCTCCCCAGAATTCCCACTGGCATATATTAGCTCCGTCCTCCTTGCTGATGTTGTAAACGTCCAGACAGCGTACCTTTCCCGATACAAGAGACATGAACGAATATGAACCGTCATCATTTAGTACAGCTGTGAACTTCTGATTTTCGGCGTCGCTGAATGTGCTTACCGATATATTTGCACCGTCGTCAGGAGAGCTTCCGTCAACTGTAAGGGCATTTCCTTTTTCGTCAATTATCGCATAAACGCCATCAGCTACAGCCTTTATTTCCCAGGGCTGAGACTGCGACTGAATGACATTTCCGCTGTCCTCAGCGATATAAAGTCCGCTGTTGACATTTTTCAGAGTATATTTTCCCTCTTCGATTCTGACTGTCTCCGTTACATCTGCCGCTTTCACATAAGCGGCTTTTTTGCTTCCCCATATACAGGTATTATTTCCTGTTGCGGAGAAAGTCATGTGGAGTGTATTGTCCCCGGATTCGTCCTCCTGCGGGAGGAATGCGCCTTTGTAAACCACGCCGCCGATAGTCACCGACATATACGGTGTGCCGCTGCGCATTGACCAGCTTCCCTTTATATCGCCTGTTATCGTTCCGTCGGGAGCAAGATTAATTTTCTTCGGCTTTTCCACATCTGCGCTTTTCTCGTTCTCGAATCTCTGGTTCAGCGTGTGGAAAATGAACTCATACTCCCCTGTTACTGCTTCAACTGAATGGCCGTTTTCAGAGAGAGTTTCACCGCTGTACTCATAGGGAGCGGCAGTTATCCAGCCGTCCTCATTCATGATAAGCTGATGGACACGAACCTCATGTGCGCCGAAATTGTCGTCGAATTTGGTGTGATAGATAACATAAAGCTTTCCGTCAGAATCCATAAGAGCGGAGTTGTGTCCCTGCGCCTTGAAGGGCTTTTTGTTGCAGCTCCACTGATAATTGCTCATCAGTCTTTCGCCTGTATTTCCGCCGATATTATCGCCTCCACGAGGGAAGACAGCGCTGTTGCCGTTCTGGTCAGTATAAGGGCCATCCGGCGATTCACTGCGGAATATTCGCATATTGTAGCCGCCGTTGGAATTGAAGTATCCATAGGAAATAAACAGGTAATACCAGCCTTTTCCTGTTACGGGGTCTTTCATGTACTCGATGTACGGGCCTTCTCCAGATGCCCACTGTCCGCCTGCGACGTGAGTGCCGAGATACGGGTCGGAGGCATTGGCAGTCAGCGGATACTTCACATTATAGTCACGCAGTCCCGTCTGCTCGTCCAGTTCGAGCATATATATTCCTCCGAACCATGAACCGTAGACCATCCAAAGCTTGCCGTCCTCGTCATAGAAGACCGCAGGGTCTATGGCATTTGTGCCGTATGCCGCATTCCATCTGCCCTGCCCGTTAAGATAGCGGCCAAGGTCGGGATCTTTCCCCAGCACCTTTTCAACATCGGTATTCTTATAGCTGTTGGCAGGATTTGCAGGTCTTGTCTCAAATCCCGACCATACGATCGTACCCTCATATCTGTACGGTCCCTCGATATTATCAGCGGTGCACAGCACAATTGAGCTGTGCCAGTCCACGCCGTTGACCGAAAGGTACATACAGTATTTCTGCATATCCTTGTTGTATATGATATCGGGCGCCCACATATTACCTGCCAGATTATATCCTGCCGAGGTATTCGACCATTTTTCAGGGATTGCCAGTTCCTTGTAGATATCGCCGAAAAATGTGGTATTTGTCGAACCACGGTCTGAATTTGCTGCTGAACGCCAGTTCATCATATCGTCAGACTTCGCAGCGCCTAAATGCGAGCCTATGATGAAATATCCGCCGTCTTCGGTTCTGACAACGGACGGGTCGTGTACTGATACCCTTGCGTAATTGCCTGCTGCATATGACACATCTGATGGAATGAACGATGCACCAGCCAGCAGAAGACTTCCTGACACGACACAGGAAAGCACTCGTCTGAACCATGTTTTTCTCATAATAATACTCCTTTCGTCTCATAGCTGCCTAAAGCTATGCAACTTTCTTCTATCTATATTATATAGTATATTTTCAGAAGGGTAAATGACATAATTTTCCATTATTATATCTTTTTGTATCAAACAGCACATATAAACGAAAACACCGTACAAAGCATAATGTTCATGCTTCATACGGTGTTTATTACATAATGTTTCCCAACTTCAGAGAATCCTCAGATCAGATCCTGCTGATTTCCCATTTCCGCTTCAAATTCCATTCTTCTTGCAGCTTCTTCCATTTCACGGATCTGCTCTTCGTACCTTTCAACAGCATCCAGAATGGCTCTTGCGTAATCATTCATTGTATCAAACATATTATCGAATTTGTACCTTACGCTGTCTACGTTGTTAACAAACGAATCACTGTCAACACCGACCCATGAATTAACAAGTCTATCGTGTATTACCATATACATAGCAGTATACTCATCTCTGAACTGATCAGCAATCGATACTATCTTTGCTGCTGCTATTCTCATTTCTTCAAGTTCGGCTCTTGTGATATTGCTCATTATTAACCCTTCCTTTAAGCTGCTATTATTTCCACGAACTGCTCTCTGTCAACAGCAAATCCTACATTGCTCGGAGCGTTTTGATCAGCTGCCTGCTGTACGGTTATTGTACAGCTGTATGTATGCTTGCCGTCCTTGGACTTTACTGTTATTACCGCTGAACCTGCGGAAACTGCCTTGATATTGCCATTGCCGTCAACAGTTACCTTTTCAGGTGCACTGCTTGACCATACAAGATCGCTGAGTTCCAGATCCGAAGGCATAGATTTGATTCCGATCGTCATTTCCGATCCGGCAGCAATTGAATAATATGCCTTTTCAAGAACAAGTGCTCCTGCGTGGATCACAGGTTTGTTTTCAGTAGTCGTGGTCGTTGTTGTGTTCTGTCCGTGAGTACAACTGTCAACAACATTGAAATGTCCATCCTTGAATTCAATATGAATTGTACCCTTGACAGGAGAATTGCTGTCATCCGCCAGCGTTATCGTCAATTCCGGATTTCCTATTATATCTTCTATTATCGGGTGGAATTTCAACCCTATCGTCGCCATTCCGTAGAACATGACATCCAGGCACGCGACATCACTGTATACGCTCAGTTTAGCCTCCATCACAGGACCTACTCTGAGATCAACTGCAACGATGTCTTCCTTTACAAGTGTGCAGTGGAATGCCAGCTGGAATGAGAACAGGAATCCGACTGAACCTGATACTATCAGGCTCTGATCGACCTTTTCAGAAGTACTTATGGTCTTGATATGAGAGTTGTGCATTTCAAATCCCTTTGTATGCTGGAATGTCATTTCAAATGATATATAGCCGTTTGCGCTTACTACAAATGAAACTACAAAATCCACACTGAGACCTGTACAGATCTGTATAGGCACTCTTGCGACTTCCTGTTCTCCCTCAAAGACCTCACCGTTCATAGCCGCAAGCATTGCCTCATCGCTGAGACCTTTATATGCGTCTTTAAAATCCTGTGAGTTTTCTACAAGGCCATTGAGCTTTATTCCGTATGCCTGCTTGTAATCAAGCGTTACATAGGCATCGATATCAGGTGTATCGAACCAGTGAAGATCAAGGTCGATATCTGCATTAAGATTAATGTCGCTGAAAGTTGCATAAAGCTGAAGTTCCCCGGATGCTTTGGAACCGTTATCAAGTGTTTTTTCCTTCGGCAGGATAGGCACCTGGATAGTAAACGAAGGAATCGATACCATCGGCTTGACATTGCTTTCGTCAGCCGAATTGCCCAGCGGCATTATCGTACACGGCACACTGCTGTTATTCACTACATCCTGGATAGAACCGCTTGTGATCTTGACATCTTCGGCAAGAGGCTCGATCTTGTCAATATCAGGTGAAAATCCGCCTGATACCTGAAGACGTGAATAGAGTTCCTCAAGCTTTGCCTGACAGCTCCTTACTGTAGAAGTGCCGTCGCCGTTTGGCTTGACGTTCAGCACCTTCAGAGCGATACCGTCAGGTTCCGCATCACTTGGCGGCAGAACGAATACATCATCCTTCACAAGCTCATTAGCCTTTTCAGAAGGCATTATTACATTGCCGTCCTTTGATATTTCAAAATCAACGGCTGAAAGAGTCTCTGAAAAATCATGTACTCTCTCATTATACTCTATATTTTCAGAATAGTCAAATTTCTGATGAGCCCACTGATCTTTTCCGTCTTCAAGAGCTTCAGCAGCAGAAGAAGGATCCGACATATCTCTGTCAGGCGTTACGATTCCTTTTTCTACAGCCATCCTTGCGATCTCCTCATCTGATGCATCAGGGCTAACGAAGCCTGTTGCTCTCATAAGAGTCTTGGTTGCGAACTCATCGGTTATGGGTGCGTCCGGATCTATATTCTCATCCTCTTTGATAAATCCCCAGTCCTTAGCATTTTCGATCTCATCCATATCTTCCGGCTTTTCGATTCCGAAAGCGTCATTGATCATAGCCAGCCATTCGCTGTTTGAAAGCTCTCCGTCAGCGGCAAGATTGGAAGGATCCCCGTTACCTGAGTTTTCTTCAAAAAGCTTGTCCATTCCGCAGCTTGTAAAAGAAAACACAAATGTTGCCATCATCAGGACCGCTGTAAGAAAGCTTACTGCTCGTTTATGCTTTTTCATATCATGCTCCCTTGTGTTCATATCAAGAACTTGCTTTCACAGGATATCTTCCCCGTGAAAACAAGTCCCTTAGTTCGTTTCTTATTATATAGTACGTCTGAGATTTGATACGTTGTTTCTGAGAGCTTCGTCAAGAGCATCTCTTGCTTCTGCAACGTTTGTTCTGAGATGGTTAACTATCTTCTGGTTATAGCTGTGGAACTTCTCGAAAGAAGGCTTGAGAGCCAAGAAAGCCTCATTCATTGCATCATTTGCTTCTGAATCCCATATTGAATCAACCTCTCTCATTACCTGCTCAAACTGAGCGAGAAGATCAGCGATATTTATATCGTGACTATTGATCTTTTCTGCGCAGTCTCTGATCTGATCGGAATTTATAAATACTCTTTCATTATTTGCCATTTTAATTCACCTCATTAAATATTCAATAGTTGTTATTACTCAAAAGAAATGCTGTTTACAGCGTTTGCGACTTCCTGAGCCTGGCTGTCATAAGCATCAGCGATCTTGATAAGATGTTCGCTGTATTCATTCATAAGATCGTAAAGAGCCTTGAACTTTGGCTTTGTAGCTTCTGTGTTAGCTGCAAACTCTTTTTCACCTGAGCCGATCCATGATGCCTCAAGTTCATTATCAAATACTGAGTAGATAGCTTCGTACTCCTTGAAAAAATCTGTTGCAATATTGCTGATCTGTGCAGCACCCTGTCTTAATGCATCGGTACCTTCTGAAAGGTTTCTGATATTTGGCATGGTTTATAACCTCCTGTGATATAATTTGTTATTGTGTTCATAGGATCATGAACGTTGATGTTTTGTAATAATGAGTTTCGGTTTCATAACCTCCGAAGTGATGAACGATCACGATCTCTGACGGTGACGTCTTTCCGTCTTTGCATCGAATGCATTCATCTGTCCGTGAAGTTCTTTGCGTTTACCTCAACTCTGTGATTATATTATAGCACAAATGAAAAACGGCACTTTCAAAAAATGCAAATCTTAATATTTTAGTTATTTTAGTTTTCAGAGCACTTCACAAAAGGCGCTAAATCGGCACGAAAAAATTTTTTTGGCTGTTTTTTACCACCTTCCATGCTGAGTGATACCCACCATGCTGCTGAAGCTTGCCCCCTTTTTTTGATCACATTATCATCAGTTTTGAGTGATTCCTTATGTCTGATTCCGAAAGCTTTTTGCCGGGATCATATATCTTTCCGTCCTCTCGCCTGCACAGAACATCACTGCCGCTTCCGCAGAAGAAACCTGCCGATATCTCTGTGAATATATCCGTCAGCAGCTTCACGGCTTCATAGACGTACATATCCTCGCTGAGGAATATCTCATAGGTCTTTCCGCTTGCAGGGAGGTAGACCTCTGTAAGTATCTTATCCATTGTTATCACCCTCCAGATAGAATTTTCCCACGGCTTTTCTGTTCCTGATAATAACGCCTGTATTATCGGATGATTCTGTCTTGTCGGCTCTTCCTGCCGTGAACAGTTCCTGACTTTTGAATCCGCTTCCCAGCCAGATGCCCAGCTGATCGAACCATTCATCATGTGCATTATCCAGATACAGAACTCCTCTGTCACGGGGACCTGTTACGATTATCGTTTCATAGCATCCGCAGGGCGCTTTCATTTTATCATAAGTGTCAAGAACTATGTAATGGATCCTGTGACTGCTGCAATAAAGCATAGCTTCAACCAGATTAGCCATGCAGTTGATATTTATTTTTGATAGTTCCTCGAATCCGTTTATAATAATGTAAACGTGTCCGAAATTGTCGGGGAGGCGGTAGTTTTTGTCTCCCTCATCGATCATGGCATTGTCACGTCCCACGTATATCTCAGTGAATTTATCCTTCCACTGTTCAAGGTCATCAGCACTGACGAAAGTATAGTTCTTTTTATCCGAAGGCGGAGCAATTCCCGATATCGTGTCGATCAGGTATACCTCTGCATTCTTATCCGCCGAAACAGCCTCTGCCATATACTCTGCATACGCTGAAAGCCTGCCGGTATCATAAGATGATACAAAGATCATGTACACATCGCTGAGATCAGCACGATATATCTCCTCACTGTCAGCGATCTGACCGAGAGGAACTGATGTTATATCCCCTGCTGATCCGATAAGCGCTGTTTTTTCAATTACAGCATTGGTATTTACAACACTTTTGGCGGATGTGCTGTATTTTTCAGAAGCGGCTTTGCAAAGCTCCCTTATGTATAATGTAGGATCTGTATCCTTCGGATCGGTCTCCTCTGAGTAAGGGTCAACAGGAAGTATATCCGCTGTCTGGAATTCATAGACATGAACGCCGTACTTTACCAGACCTCTGCCCTTGTATTCCGACGGAATAATGCCCGATGTCTTGCCGAGGATATTGGTGTATTCCATCTTGTCATTCATTCTCATGGTGATATGCTGTCCTATGTTCTGCTTTACACGTGAATGGATATTTGAAGTAAGTGAGCCAAGCGCAGTGTACACTCCGACTTTCACGCCCTCACGCACGATGTATGCAAGATCAAAGATCAGTTTTTCATATTCCTCGGTGAAAAGAGAATAGTTATTGATGATAACAACTATATTCGGAACGGTATTTCCCGAATGTCTGCAATACTCCCTGTATTCACCGCCGTACGGAGCAAACAGTTTGTTTCTGCTGATTATCTCATTTTTCATGCCTGCGATGAATTTTTCGATATTTTCGATCTCATCAGATAGCAGAACGCTTCCCACCTGAGGTGCAGGCTCAAAAACCTTCAGATATCCGGAATCAAAATCAAGGATATGGATATTCACTTCTTCGGGCGAATACTGCTCTATCATGGAGTAGATAAGGGTAATAAAGAACATATCCAGACCGCTTCCCTGCGCACCGTAAACACACAGATCGCCTTTTGCCGAAAAAGGAATGGTCATGATATCCTGTCTGCGCTCGTACAGATCATCCCATTTGCCGATCACTACGTCAAGGCAGTTCTTTTCTGCGCTGCCGCTGTATTCCTTCCTTATCTCGTCAAGGCATATATATCTCGGCAGCGGAAGCAGCCACAGCGGACGTATCTTTATGTTGCCTGCAATATCTATGAGGTACTGTCTTACAGCTACCAGCTCGGAGATAGTATGCTCTTCGCTGCGGCGGCTGTTATTCTTAGTCACCTTCTCGCAAAGCACCGTACCGGTACTGCTGATAAGCTCGGCCGATCTTTCCTTTTCAGCGTGTTTGCGGTTAACTTCGGTATAATCCGCTCCGCACCATGCTGACTGACCGAGACTGAACTGCTCGTTGTAGCCGACCTGAAGGTAGAATCTTCCCGTAGTCTTTATCTCGGCAGCATCAGGACAGTGTATAACCGCTGTACTGTCAGCCTTGTCCTGTACCTTGAGGCATATCTTGAAGCGTGAGTTGCTCCATATCTGCGGACTTACAACGCTGTCCGGCTTCTGTGTGGCAAGTATTAGATGTACGCCAAGGCTTCGGCCGATTCTCGCAGTACTTACAAGCGAATCCATAAAATCAGGCTGCTGTGCTTTCAGTTCGGCAAACTCATCGCATACGATAAACAGATGCGGAAGCGCTTCAAGCTCCATGCCGTTTCTGCGCAGTTCCTGATATTTGTAGATATCCATAGTACCTTCACCTGACAGTTTACGTGCTACCTTGAACATATTCTGTCGGCGTTTCAGTTCACTTTCGATGGATATTCTTGAACGCTCTATAGTCGCACCGTCAAGGTTTGTAAGGGTTCCTGCAAGATGAGGCAGTTTGACTGTACGCTCGATCTCCTTGCCGTCTACAGTGACCCTCTCCACGCTTTCAAATGCGTCTGCAAGTCCGCCGCCCTTATAGTCGATGATAAGGAATGCGGCTTCCTCGGGGCTGTAGTTTACAGCGATGGAGAGAATGAACGAAATGATCGTCTCACTTTTTCCCGAACCTGTAGTACCTGCGATAAGGCCGTGAGGTCCGTGATATTTTTCGTGAAGGTCGATGTAGAAGTTGTCGCCTGACTGAGTTACACCGATAGGAGTCTGAAGCGATTTTGACGGGTCATTCTCTGCCCATCTCGTCAGACAGTTGAGATGTTCGGTTTTCGATACACCGAATATCTCAAGGAATGTCACCATTTTCGGCAGCTTGTATCTTTCGGATACAACGTCAAGCTTTATATTGGAAATTCTGTCGATAAACCCTGTAAACGCCTCTCTGCTGATATGGTCGGGAATGAATTCCTGTACCTCATCCTCAGTGCCGCTGCCCTCTTTTTCATTGGTCCCACGCTTGTACATACAAGCCCTGCCGCTTTCTTCAAAGTCAAAGATGATATCGGAATCAAGGTAATTGCGCATATAGAAAAGTGTCACAAGGCTGAAACGTATATCCTTATAGCTTTTCAGTATCTGCTTTATGGGATTCAGCTGCTCTGTAAGTTCACGGTCCGAGGTGATGATAAGAAAATAAGGGGCGCTGCATTCACTGTCGCCGCTTCGGTCAGTAACCTCTTTTTCAAGCTGTACGGATAATTCCTTGATATCCTGACTGCTTGAAGCTATATAGCGGAACGAATTGCTCTCATTCCATACATGAGGGAGCCATCTTGCGTAATTCCAGACAGCTTCATCAGCGCTGTTGTATATGAATACCAGCTTCAGCTCATCATAGCTGTAAAGGGATGTGAGCTGCACCACAAGGGCTTTCACAAACTCCTCAGCCGCAGTCTTGTCGCCTGTGCATCCGCAGAGACAGCCGTCCTTCAATGAAACGGGGATATTGACATTTTTCAGCTTCCGCTCCTCATTTACCAGCTGATAAAGATTGTCGGAAAGAGGGTCTGTGATGAGGGAGAGTTTTTTCGGCGGATACTTCAGGTCAATGATAGGCTCCATGTCACCCTTGCCTATACATACCTTGAGAAAGTCAACGTCGTTGATATTCTTGCACCAGAGATATTTGTCGGGGGTTTCGCCGTTTCCCACAGCAAGAGCTGCGCATCTGTCAGCATTATAGTTTATCTCGTTCATGATATCCGATTCGTCATTTATGATACGCTCTATCTCGCTTCGGGCATTGCTGAGATATCCCGAATACAGCTCCAGACGTTCACGTCTTTTCTTCTTTTCCAGCTTCTTCATGCTCTTGTTGAGCAGTAAAGGCCACAGGATAGCCGAACACATCATAGTACACGCCATAATGATGGATGGCATGACATAACCTATGGGCTGATGGCGGTAGTGTGACGCCAATACCGAGAATCCTGCTGTCATTACCGAGCCGAGACACATAGTAAACGAAGGACCAAAACGCAGGATGGAGGAGGTGTCCCTGCGCTTTTCAAGAGCCGGAGGCGCTTCCAGTTCGATGCTTTTTTCCGTTACGACTTTCTCGTTGAGTTTCAGGGTCCTGTAGAAGAATTTCTTTTCAGCCTTTGTATTCTCGTAAGCAGGCTTTTTTATCGGCGTAAACGCAGGCTTTTCATACAGCACATCTTTATTGTAAACGATATTTTCATCGAATATATTCGCCGATATGAAGCAGTCTCCGATAATGAATTTATAGCCGAGTATGGAAACAGTGTCGCCTGCCCTTAATTCCGAGGAGGTTATCCTGCGGTTATTGACGAATGTACCGTTTTTGCTTTCCATATCATTGACAGTCCATACGCCGTTCTTGCGGGAGATAACGGCATGGTTTCCCGAAACGTAGCGGCTGTTGATGGAAATGATATTATCGTTTTTCTGACCGATGCTTATATCCGCATCATCATTTTTCAGAAAAAGCTTCATGTACATACATTTTTCCTGCACTACAGGCTCGGAGAGGATTATGCATTCCTCACCATCGATCTCAACGGAAAAAAGGTCATTGTCCTCTATGACATGAGCCCCGGAATAGCCCTTTTCCTCTTTGATCCTGCAATGCATTCCCGACGATATCATCCAGCTGTTTTCCTTGCCGTCGATGGCGATGGTGTGCTTTTGTCCGTCATCTTTATAATACTCGATAAAATAACGGCCTTCCTTTTTATCGGGAAGCGTTATCATGCTGAGGGCTGTATTCTGTATAAGTGTTACTGATAGCACTAAACTGCACCTGCTTTCCTTCTGGTGGTTTTCTTTTGTAATTCGGGGTATTCCATCCACTTTACTTTTATCATAAGGCTGTAGAAGACATGATAATCAAAGTCGTCCAGTTCAAAGCCAGACAGCTTTGTACCGTTTGCGTGGCAGTATTCCCACTTGAACACATCTTTCAGCTCTGTAAGATCACGCTCAAATGGATCGATTATCCTTCGTCCGACTGCTCTGTCACCTGCCATTACATCATCATATTTCGGCAGTTCGGGAGTACATTCAAGCAGAGTTTTCACGCTTATGATGTCAGCATTTTTCTTGAAGTAGTTCATCTTCTTATGCTCGGATATCTTCTTCAGGAAATAATAGCTGTTGGGATTCTTTTTCTGATTGATATTGAACAGCTTCATGGGGTACGGCATTACAGGCATATATTTCAGTATCCTGAAGAAATCACTGCTGAATTCAAAAACTATCCTGTTATTCTTTATTGCCGCTGATTCGCATAATTTTATATCCTTGAAGCTCTGTTCACGGTTTGAAGATTTTGAAAATGACAGCTTCATATTCAGTATGGTCTTCAGCTCTGCGTTTACCTGTTTGCGCATCTCTTTCAGATTTTTCAGGCCGCACATCTCCATGTATTCCCCGAGGGAAAGAGTGACTACATTTTCCTTTGCGCCCGTTTCCGTACATCTTATCATGATAGCATCGATAAGGCGGTGAGTCGTCGCTTTAAGTCCGCTTGAAAGCTGTGAATAGTTCTCAAGGGTAACGCTGAGGTTTCCGTTTTCGAGGATAACATTATCATCCTTGTCCGCTTCGTCGGAGGTTGTAGTCTTCATCATCGCAAGCCTGTTCGTAGCGCTGGATTGACGCATGATACTGAATTTATTTCTGGATACGGAGGTGATCTTCAGCTCCGTCTTGAATATACTGCCGACAGGCTGAGAATTACCGTCTATTCCTATTCCAACAGGTGTACTCATTATTATTCACCTTTTCCTGTCAGCATTTCCACAAGGCCGTCAAGCGATGTTCTGAACGAATCCGGATCAGTCAGTTTCTCTCTTACCCTTTCCACAGCAGATTCATCAGGATAAAAGCTGCCGACATCAATGATACTGAATACGCTTTCCAGTATCCTCAGCTTATTGGCAAATTCCTCACCTTCGCCTGCTATCTCATCGTGGAAAGCAATGAATTTTTCGTTGATATCCTCTATCTGCTCCACAAGCGGAGCTTCGTCCACACTGAACACCGTAAAGCTCTCTATGCCTATCCTCTCTGCTATGAGACTGCAAAGCGTATTATAGGCCAGATTTCTTCTTATTCCGTCCTCGAGAAGATCACGGCGGAAATACTCTATCTTGTCCTTCATCTTTTCAATATTCTCAAGGCTCATCATTTCCTGGAAGCAGTCTATCTCGGGCTGGATGAAGTAATCCTCGATAGTAAGGCATTTCGGCCTGCACGGGAATTCATTTGAAATAAGGGCAAAGCCTCTCTGCCTTGCTATTTTTCCCGGAGGCGGCATTTCGTTATACTGAGTCTCCGTCATGATGATGGGAAGATTTTCTATCAGTTTTCTTGCGTGTTCCACCTGCTGAGCCTGTATCATATACATAAGAATCCTGCTGCATCCGTTCCATGCCTGCTGATTATAGGCAAAAGCAAGAGCCTGAGCTCTCTGCACGAAGGACTGCAGCTGAACATAGCTCTCGAATGCTTCGGCATCTTCAACTGTGGATATCCTTGAAATAAGGTCATCGAGCGTAGCCTGATCTATAGTGTCTTCCTGATGCTCGCTGTAGTTGATATTCTTCTGCTTATTGTATGCCGCTATATCGTTTAAGATGAGGCAAAGTCCAAGTTTTTCGCCTGAAACTGTGCTCTCCGACTTTATTTCTTCAAGTAGGTTCTTCATTATTACTCCTTTGCAAAAAAGCACCGCACAAAGATCTGTCGTGTCTCTGAGCGGTGCTGTTATCAATATTCCGTGGGATGGGAGCTGTATATCCGGAAAATGCCTGTAAAGAGCCGTAAAACGATGCTCCGTCTGTATTTTCGGAACGGTACCGCCATTCCCCGCAGGCCGTCCCGTTTATTTCCTGTCTCTATCTGCGCATTCAGCGCCTTACTCCCTATATCGATCTATCCGCATATCAGAATGATCTTTTCTTCCTTCTTCTGATAAAGAATACCGCAGCGCCTGCAGCAGCGGCAGTTACACCGCCTGCTACCCTGAACCATGTTTTATGTGCAAGGAAACGCACTGCATTGGTAGTAACAAGAATATTCTTGTAAACGTACTCTATCTTGTTCTCAGCCATATCTGTAAGTATTACCTTGATAAGCTGTGTATGCTTTGAATTCGGTATATTGAACACGCATTCATCCTGTGTGAATTCGGAATCCGTCAGATTGCCGTCGATGTATACTTCGGCATTTTTCAGCATGATGTTATCCGAAACAGAAAGTCTTGCTATGTGGCTCTCACCCTTATATGCACCGTTATCCGCGATATTCAGCGGAATGCAGAGAGGTTCGGTCTTATCTACATAGAATTGCAGTTCGGCCTGCTTCTTGGGTGAAGCACTGATATTGATATTACCTGCTTCATCAGTGGTATGAACTGAGACAGTATATCTTCCGTCGGCATCGAAAACCTCTGAGGGGATGATATATGTGTATTCCTTCCACTCATTGTCTCCGCCGCTTTCCTCAATGGTAAAGCCCTTGCCTTCCTCAAGCTTCTGCATTTCGTTATCTCTTGTGATAACTACGGTATTTTCACCTGTATGCTTATCGGTGTTGAATTCCTTTATGATGATATCCTGAGGCTTGGAAATATACTTTCCTGCTATAGCCTGAGATGAATCATCAAGCATGAATGTAGAACCGAATCTGTTTACAGAGAACTGATAATCCCTGTCGGAGGTGTTGCCTGCCTTATCCTTAACAGTGGCCTTTACGGTATAGATATCATCAAATACTTCCTTATCGGGAATATTGTCGAATACATATTCATAGCCGTCTGGTATCTCCACAAGTTCGCCGCTGAAATCAAGATCATCGCCTCTGTTTACACCGTTAAGGGTGATACTGATGCTGTCCTTATCGAGATTGCTGTCTGTAAATACGATCCTCGGTCTTATTTCCTTGGAATTATTTGCAGGCTTAACGTCGTTTACAGATATCTCGGGGGCTTTCTTGTCGATATTGAATCTGCTGCTGTAGGATGTCAGAGTATTTCCTGCTTTATCGCTTCCTGTGACATTTACAGTGTAATCGCCGTTCTGGGTAAATCTCATGGTAGCAATGTAAGAATCGCCCTGTTTTACCCATGAGGACAATCCCGGGAATTCTTCGGCCTTATTGTTGTAAGTGCCTGTTATCTGCATACGCTTCGGATCGAAGTTAGTCTCACTGACAGAAAAAGTTGCGAGAACGGTGTCGTTATAGAAATGTCCGTTTTCTACCTTCTGATCGAAGTTTACATCCATTTTCGGGGATGTGCGGTCAATGACGAATTCTTCAAAATCAAGTTCATTTGATTTTCTGTCGCCCATATCAGTGCAGTCAGCAGTCAGCTTGTATACGCCGTCACTTTCAAAAGGTATCTCTGCCCGGTATTCCGCATCGTCTGTGCCTTCAGTGCCTTTAACAAGATTCCATGAGAGATCCTGCTTAGCCCCGTTGACAAGAATATTAGTGAGCTCCCTGTCGAAATTTCGCTCCTTTACAGTGAAGACAGCTTTTCTTCCGTACTTGAAGAAATTCTTGTTCTCGCTGTCGGATGAACCTGACAGATCGGAGAAATCACAGCTGATAACAGGGTCTGTGGTATCGATGCTGAACTTATGGTAGCCAATGTTTTCCTCATCGAAATTGCCGGCATTGTCGTACATTTTTACAGTGATCTCGTTTTCGTTGGCATTATCGAAACCGCTGATCTCCCTTGTTAATTCGGGAACGAGATTTCTGTCGGAATCACTTTTTGAAACAGCCCACTGATCTGCCTCAGCACCTGAAAGACTGCTGTCATTTCCGACGTAAAGATGCTGATCATCTCTGCCCTTCACCCCGGTGATGACCTCTCTTATCTCAGAGAATGTATCCTTTACAGTTACCTTAGCTTTTATGTCATCGCTGCTGTAAAGAGGGAGTCCGTTTCTGTCCCTGAAGTTTGTCTGGGGCATTTCAATTGAAACAGATGCGGTATCATGGTGAGTTGACGGAGATTCTGTAATGAATCCCAGCGACTTCACGCTTGCGGAACTCTTTCTGACGTTATCATAAGCCTTTACCTGTATCTCGCCCTTGAAATCCATAGGTACGGTTATACGCCACAGATCATCGCTTATATGTGTCGTCGGGTAGTCATTCTGATAAACGCTTCCGTCATGATTTTTAAGATCGACTGTGATATGGTCAAGACCGGAACTCGGATCGGAATCGTTAACTCTTATGTTGATGTCGAATCCGGTGTTGGAGAAATGGCTGAATCTGCTTACCTTTTCGCCGTCGTTGTCAGTATCCTTTCTGTAGAGTACAGAATCGCTGTAATCCACTGTTACCTCTGTTACCTCGGGATCATCGAGATCAACGAACACTTCGGTTTCGGTATTATCGCCTTCAGACGGAATATTCTTCAGGTCAGCCTTATCTTCCGCACTGATCTTTATTCTTATGCTGCCGTTATTGTTATTGTTCTGATTCTGATAATCTCCACGTCTGCAATTTTCAAAAACGGGTATCTTAACTTCATCGTCGTCAGTTCTCTTCAGATATGCGTTGAACAAGCTGCTGTCTGCGGATGAAGCTTCAAAGGCAACATAATACTTTCCTTCTGCAAGAGGCTCGGCATAAACAAGTGTTTTGTCCTCAGTCTCTGTTTTATATACCCTGAACTCCTTGCTTGCGTCATGGCTGTTTCCGCCGTCGCTTTCATTAAGAGTAATGACAATGTTCTTTAATCCCGAACATATCTCAGGATTGAGGTCATTTGCCTTTACTGTAAGCTTAATATCCGAATATGCGCCGTACCAGTTTCTTTTACCGTTTTCTGTATTCTGTTCATACGGATTGCTTGAATCATTGGAAATACTGCACTCAGGGGCTGTAGTATCGATGATAACAGTCTTGTCGCTTACAGAAACAGCATTGCCATTTGCAGAGTAAACGCTTCCGTCCGAACAATTGCCTGCCTTATCGTAAGCGATAAATCCGAGCTTTACCTTTTTATCGGTCATATCGCTGAGATCGGGGATAATATAGCGGTATTTACCTGATACACGCTTCATTTCGCCGCCGCTGTTTTTGTCTGAGGA